>OGCI01000099.1_pt1 | contig 104232 bp, 86 predicted proteins | sample 1570021 | NCBI WGS metagenome assembly OGCI01 (sample SAMN06264664, study PRJEB24512) | hot springs metagenome | isolation source: Hot spring water | place: South Africa: Tshipise | collected 2015-06-21
AGGCAAACTTGATGTAAGAGCAGACGCATCAAAATTCCAGGGCGAATATAAGCAATTAGTTCAAGGATTAAATAGCATATTCGATGCTATTATTGGACCACTAAACGTCGCAGCAGAATATATCGACCGTATTTCCAAAGGCGACGTTCCACCAAGAATCGTTGATGACTACAAAGGCGATTTCAACGAAATTAAGAATAATTTGAATCTTTTAATAGACAGCACTCAAAAAATAGCAGACGATATTTTATCGCTCTCCAAAGGTGATTTAAATGTATCTCTTGCGGTTCGTTCTGAAAACGATGTATTAATAAAATCAATGAAAGTTATTGTAGAGAGTCTCAAAGCCTTAGCAAATGATTCAATAATGTTAGCAAAAGCTGCAAAAGAAGGCAAAATTACTCAAAGAGCCGACGCATCAAAACATCAAGGTGAATTTAAAGCAATTGTTCAAGGAGTCAATGACACATTAGATTCATTAGTTGGCATACTGGATAAATTGCCTATACCATTGATGGGTATTGATAAAGAGTTTAATATCCTATACATAAATAATGCAGGCGCTTCGCTCGACAACAAAACCGGGAAAGACTTCATTGGTAGCAAGTGTTACAATCATTTAAAAACTTCTCACTGCCAAACCAACGATTGTGCTTGCCATCTTTCGATGCAAAAGAAAATACAAGTTGAACAAGAAACAGATGCACATCCTGGCAATTTAGATTTAGAAATCAAATACATTGGTTTCCCAATTCTAAATGAAAAGGGCGAAGCCATTGGTTCGTATGAAGCAGTGATAGATGAAACAAACATTAAAAAATTCCTCAATACAGCAAAGAAAAAAGCTGACTATATGAATGAACAAACTAAAAAAATGATAGTAGCATTAGAAGAATTAGCAGCTGGCAATTTCAATGCAAAAGCTGATTTCGACGAACCAGACGAAGATACTAAGGATAACTTTGAATTATTAGCTCAAATAAGAAGTGCAATTAGAGACTTTACACATACTGTTTTTGCAATAAAAGATGATGTAATCAGACTTGCAAAAGAAGCTGCCGATGGTAATTTAAATGAAAGAGCTGACGAGACTCATTACAAAGGTGAATTTAAAAATATTGTTGAGAACCTCAATCTACTCTTACAAACAATTGTTGAACCGATTACAAAAGAAATAGAGATAATGCAAAAGTTAGCAAATGGCGACTTAACTGAAAGAATGACTGGTGAATATAAAGGTGAATTTAAAAAACTTCAAGAAGCAACAAACCACTCAATTGAAGCCTTAAACGAACTTCTCACCCAGGTTGCTGTAACTGTCGATGAAGTAACTCGCGGCGCTATGCAGGTGTCCGATGCAAGCACTGCACTATCGCAAGGCGCAACCGAACAAGCAGCCTCGCTCGAAGAAATTACAAGCTCTATGTCTCAAATCGGTTCACAAACAAAAACAAATGCCGAAAACGCCAACCAGGCAAATCTACTCACTTTCGAAGCCAAAGAAGCAGCCGAAAAAGGTAACCGCGAAATGCTCCAACTCAATAGCGCAATGGAAGAAATCACCGAATCAAGCCGCAATATCTCGAAAATCATCAAAGTTATCGATGAAATTGCCTTCCAGACCAACTTGCTTGCGCTGAACGCAGCAGTCGAAGCAGCTCGCGCAGGTCGCCACGGCAAAGGCTTCGCAGTTGTTGCCGAAGAAGTTCGCAACCTTGCCGCTCGCTCGGCAACCGCTGCCAAGGAAACCTCCGAACTAATCGAAAACAGTATCAAAGCAGTTGAAAATGGCTCTATGATTGCTGTCCGCACGGGCGAATCTTTGGAAGAAATCAAAAACAGTTCCGTTAAAGTTGCTGATATTGTTGGTGAAATTGCAACTTCCTCTAACGAACAAGCCCTTGCTATTTCGCAAATCAACGAAGGGCTCTCGCAAATCGACAAAGTTACTCAAACCAACACGGCAAGCGCCGAAGAAAGTGCTTCCGCCGCCGAAGAACTTTCCGGTCAAGCTGCTCAATTGAAATCTATGATTGCAAGATTCAAATTGAGCAATGAAAATGTTCAATTCAGTAATTTCGAAAGTTCACATTATGTTTCTGGACGCCGCAGCCGTTCACTTCCTCACCACCAGAGCGAACAACCCAGTCATAGTGAAGTCGATCTCGGCAGCGATATGGATTACACAAGCGACATTAATCCATCGGATATAATTAAACTCGACGAAAATGATTTTGGCCGGTATTAATACATTTAAAAATAATTCTCAAGGCTGTCTCGATAGACAGCCTTTTTTGTATAAAGTAATGCTTGTAATAATCAAATATCTATTATGGTAATTTGGGATAATCTAAGAAATCAAGAAATATTCAAAAATTCTGTCAATAAAAAGACCAAAAGGCTGCCCAATCTTTGAGCAGCCTTTTCTCAATAATCAAAAACAGTTTATTTCCAAAGTTCTTTAGATAACTCTAAATAGCAAAATTACTAATAGCTCATTTTGTTTAATTTTACTTTGCCTCGGAAAATCCAGTATATTGTAAATGTATAAGCCACTACAAATGGCATACCAATTAATGCGATAAGAAGCATAATACCAAGCGTTTTTTGCGAGGACGCAGCATTGTAAATTGTGAGAGAATTTGCTGGATCTGCCGCAGGAACAATGTTTGGGAAAATACCTATCGCAAACAAAGTAAGCAATGCCAAAATCGAAGCACAAGACGACATAAATGCCCGAAATTCTCGTCCGTGATGAATTTCACGTGGAATATTAGCAATAGCAAGCATATTCAACAACGGAACAACAAACAAAAATGGATATTCCTTGATGTTCTCTATCATTTGCGGGAAAAATGTTAATGTTACCATAGTAGTTGAAACATAACAAATCACAAAGAAAATAATTGTATTATTTACCCAGCCACGTACTTTAGCTTGAAGTTCACCTTCGGTTTTCATAACAAGATATATTGCCCCGTGCATCATAAACAATGCAACTGTCGTTATCCCAACAAGGATTGGATAAGGCGTTAGCAAACTGAACAAAGTTGTTCGCAATTCAAAATCTGATTGCACCGGCAATCCAACAATAACATTGCCCATAGCAACGCCCATTAGCAACGCTATCAAAATACTCGAAACCGAAAAAGCAATATCCCAATTACGGCGCCAGGTTTTTGATTCGTGCTTACTTCGGAATTCAATAGCAACTGCACGGAAAATTAGCACAAATAGAAGTATCATAAAAGCCACGTAAAACCCAGAAAAAACTGTTGCATAAGCGTGTGGAAAAGCTGCAAACAAAGCGCCACCACCTGTTACTAACCATACTTCGTTGCCGTCCCAGATAGGCCCGATAGAATTAAGAAGTATTCGCCTATCAGTATCATCTTTCACAAGCAAATACAATGAACCAACCCCAAGGTCGAACCCATCTAATATAGCGTAGCCGGTAAATAATATTGCAATCAGAACAAACCAGACAAAATTTAAATCTAAGAACTCAAACATATATTTTCCTCCTAATTTTTGTCAAAGATATATTTTTGTTGGGAATATACATCATCGGTATCTTCGTAAACATCTGGACCATGCTTGATTTTTCTATCAAGTAAGAACAAAAATAGCAAAAACAAAAGCAAATAAATAGCAGTAAATAAAATTAAGGAGAATAATACTTCGCTTGAGTTAACTGTTTTCGAAAGAGCATCTTTTGTACGCATAATTCCATAAACAATCCATGGTTGGCGACCAACCTCTGCTGCAATCCAACCTATTTGATTAGCCAGATGTGGCAAAAGCACGCTCCAAACTAAAATGTGATGATACCACCGAACATTTTCTAACTTGCCACGCCACCAGAAAAATATTCCAAGATATGCGATCAGTATCAATAGCATTCCAATTGTAATCATAATATGATATGCTTGAAAAACAATCTGAACGGGCGGCCTATCCTCTTTTGCAAATTCATTTAGTCCGGTAACAGGTGCTTTGCTATCTCCATAAATAAGCCATGAAAGCATACCGGGAACTTTCAATCCATACACTTTATTATTTTGTTCATCGACCCAACCGAAAAGATACAGGTCAGCTGGACCAGTTTCATAATGCCCTTCGAATGCAGCCATTTTAGCAGGTTGTGTTTTTGCAACTTGCACACCGCTCGCGTGACCGGTAAATAACTGCAACAAAGTAGCAAAAGCAGCTACAAGTAAGGCAATTTTAATAGATTGTTTTGCAAAAAAATGATGGCGATTTTTAATCAAGTAATATGCACTAACGCTCATTACAAGGAATGCACCAGTAATCCACGCTGCAGAAATAGTATGAGACAGTCTTTCAAGAGTTGATGGATTGAACACAACTTCCCAGAAATTTGTAACTTCGGCTCTTGCCATAGCACCTTCGCCAACAATGTGGAAGCCGGCGGGTGTTTGCATCCAGGAATTTGCTACCAATATCCACACAGCGCTAAGATGTGCCCCAAATGCAACCATAATAGTAGAAATAAAATGGGTTCTTGGTTTGACCTTATCCCATCCAAACACCAGAACAGCAAGGAAGCCCGACTCAAGGAAAAATGCGAATATTCCTTCTGCCGCCAACGCACTGCCGAACACATCCCCAACGAAACGCGAATATGCCGCCCAGTTCGTTCCGAACTGAAACTCCATCACAATGCCAGAAGCCACTCCCAAAGCAAAAATCAATGCAAACACTTTGACCCAGAACTTTGTCATGTTGTGGTAGCGAATATCTTTTGTTTTCATATACATCCCCTCCATTATCACAAGTAACAAGCCAAGCCCAATGCTCATAGGAGGGTAGATATAATGAAAACCAACCGTTAAAGCAAATTGAATGCGAGAAAGTAGTTCTACATCCATTAATTGACCTCCAGAATATTCAAAAATTAATGAAGACAAATTTTTGACGAAATATTCATTAAATTGTTTTGAAAATCGACGAAATTTTAACGAAATTGATAAGAATACTTCCCAAAATATAATTTCCAAAAACCTCGTTGCGTAGAGATGTAATGTATTTTGTACCTATCAAACAAAAAAGGCTGCCTCTATTTTTTCGAGACAGCCATTTTTAAATTAATATTTATTAATCTAAATTTACTTTAATTATTCGGTGCAGGAGTATTGGGAATTTGATTTGGAACTGGTGCTTGTTGCATCGGAACTTCTGTCCCCTCAATTACTGGTTTTTCGATAGTTTCTTTCGGACCGACAAGAAACATATTGATAACAATTACTATTATAGCAATTGCAGCTGCTAAACCTATTGTAATTTTTTGCAATAAATCCATTGCTCGACGACTGCCAAACATCGACGAAAAAGTACCGCTTAATCCTCCTAAACCCGCAATCATATCACCTTTCCCAGGTTGGATAAGCACCACAGCAATAAGCAAAATTGAAATTAAAAGCAATAGTATTGTCAAAAAAGTGTACATTTTTATACCCTTAATTATATTAATCTTATTAAGATAACAAATATAGCAAAAAATAATGAAACAGAAAAATCAATTTTCTCGTGCGCGCAATCCAATAGAATCTTTGAGGAAGTTCATAAATGATAATTCTTTGCTTTTGCTCTCTGTTTCCGGACTTTTCGATTTTTTTACTTTGCTTGCTATTTGTTTTAAATCAATGTTGGTATAATCGAACTCATCTCTTAATTCTGAAATAAGGTTGATACTTTTATCGGTAACTCCAACAAGCAAAGTTTTGCCATCAGCTTCTATCACACACAAAAAACTTTTCTGCCCAAGAGGGAGTTTAGCCACTATTTTTAGTGGGAATTTATTAGGCTGATTTATAAATTTATTCGAATATTTTTTTATAAGTGTAAGCACTAAAAAAACAATCGCCACACTTGCAAGCAAAATAGCAAATGATTTAAGAATAGCGCCATCCATAGCAATCTCCTTCCCTGATTCAAAAAATTAAATTACTTACGCAAGCCGCGTAGTCTATCGGTTGGATCAACCAAAGTTGTAATACGAATACCGAAGTGCTTATCGATAACGACAACTTCACCTTCGGCAACTTTCTTTCCGTTAATCAGAACATCAACTGGTTCGCTGACAAGTTTGTCGAACTCGATAACAGAACCACGCCCTAATCGCAGGATATCGCGAATTAGCATATTTGTCCGCCCCAACTCAATCGAAACTGGCAGTTGCAAATCATACAACAGTTCAAGTTTCGGGTCGAGCGGTGAATATATAGTATCGGCAGAGCCGAGTTTCAGTTCACCAAATTCGGCACTCTCGGCTTCCACTGCCTCTTGCTCTACTTCCGGGGTTTCCTCCGCTTCGATGGCTCCACCGGCAATGAGAGCATCGATTTCTTCCTGGGTCATTGTCATATATTCTATTCCTCAGGTTTATATGAAATATCTTCTTCAACAAGGTCCTCCTCAGTCAATGGACGAGTAACTCTGACAGCGCGTTTGCCATCGACCGAACCCGGACGCCCTGCGAGTTTGCGTTTCCCGCCTACGATAATCTCCATTTCTTCATTAATTCGCTTTTTTAATTTTATTACATCGCCCACCTTCAATTCCATCAAATCACCAACAGTAATGGACGTTTTACCTAATTCAGCAACAATTGGTAAATATGTTGTAGAAATTTGCTGATTAAGAATTTGCATATTTTCTCTCATACGCTTTGGTGACTGCCGCCCAACTGTCGTTGTTACCTGCTGTCGATTGAGCTTTGCAAGCACCTCCTCAAGTGCGAAAGTCGGGAAACACAGGTTCATCAAAAATGTATGCACCCCAACATTCACATCGAACGAAACAACGATTACAATTTCTGATGCAGGTGCAACCTGAACAAAGTCCGCTTCCATCTCTAATCTCTGGAAACGAAAATCTATCTCCGCAATCGAACGCCAAGCATTTCTCAAGTCGTATAAAGCATGCTCAATAATACCGCGAACAACCGCCTGTTCAATTGGTGTGATTGTGCGAGTTTTTGGCAATTGCTCTGCAGAACCACCAAGCAGACGCTCGACTATCGTCAGCGCAAGCTGCGGGCTTACTTCCAAAATACCACTTCCGTCTGTTCCGACTATATCAAACACGTAAAGACAACTTGGGTTCGACACCGACAGAATATATTCGCTATAGAAAAGCTGGTCGACTGATGTAACTGAAATCGAAACAACAGTTTGCAGTTTGGAAACAAGATAATACCCGAACACTTCTGCAAAGCTTTCGTGAACAGAACTTAAAGTACGCACTTGATTTTTTGAAATTCGGTTCGGGCGGCGGAAGTCGTAATTGGTAACATCACCCTTAGTGAATTTTCCACTAAGTACATCATCAACTGCAACTCGTCCACTCGACATTTCGCTGAGCAGACTGTCTATCTCGTGTTGTGATAATACATCCGACATAGTTTATTCTTGTATAATAAATTCTTGTATTGTTACATTTACTAATAGCAATTCATAATCACGAAAAATTGGACGAAGCTCTTTTTTTACCAGTTCAGTAATCTCAGGTCGTTTATTCAACAATTCTTCTTTTGTATATGACGCAATCATATTATTAATCGTACTACGTATTCTTGCCATCATTTTTCTAATAACAGGATGCTCCATATTTACAGCACCTTCATTAACCAGAGTTTTTAATTCTTTGTTCTCTTTATCCATTTTTTTGAACTCAAAGCCGAAATTCACTACTACAAAAACTGATGCTGCCCCTTTTGGATTTGTGGTTATTCGCCCGGTTTCCATTATTGCAATATCTTCCAGTTTAGACAAGTATTCTTCTCCCTCCTCTTCAGCAGTATCAGATTTAGCCACTTTCTCTGTTTTTCCTTTTTCAGGGGCGCCACCCGGATGCTGCACTCCCATAAATTTCGAAGCAAAGAACACACCTAATATAACACCCAGTATAATAATAACCAATATACCCACACCGGCACCAATCATCAAAGGTAGAGAAACGCCCAGTGACTTTTTCTCCTTTTTTAATGGCTCGTGAACAACCTCTTCGCCTCGTGGTTTTTCGTCTGTCATTTTATACCTCCAATTACATTTATCGTCAAATAGTTAAAAATCTTTATTTAGCAATTTTTGTAAGAAAATATAATGCCAAAAATTATTTCAAATTCTGCACTGCTACTAATTCTTTTTGCTTTCTTGCATTTACAACCATCAGCATTATATTTCAACAGTTATTCAATCAATCCAACTGTTTACTATTAGCATTCAAGTCGAAATATATACTTAATTATTTAGACGAAGGACTTTCTATTTTATTCATTTATTGTCGAAGTTAATCAAAGGTAAATGAAATTGCAAAATTATTCATATAATTAGATATGCAACGCTTTGCATCCCTTTTACTTTAAGCTTCGTGGCTATGCTGGTGAGTAAAATTGGTGAAATGTGTTGCAAAAAACAAAAGTGGCTGCTCTCTCGGAACAGCCACTTTCTCCTTAAAATATATAGCAAAATTTTATGCAATATCTTGAGCGACAAATGGCATCAATGCCAAATGGCGAGCGTGTTTAATCGCATTAGCAATTTGACGTTGCTGATATGCAGTAACTCCAGTGATACGGCGGGGAAGAATTTTTCCTTGGTCGTTTGTAAATTTTTGCAAAAGTTTCACATCAAGATAATCTACAACTTTTGCATCTTTCAATGGATTTTGCTTTTTGCGAACTGTACGTTGCTTGTTATTTTTAAAATTGCTGTTTGTTTGCATTGGATAGATTGCGTTCATTTTATTATTTCCTCCTTGCTTCCATCATTGATTTTGATTTTTCGAAACGCTTGTTGAAGCGGTCAACACGTCCTGCAGTATCTACAAGCACTTGCTTGCCGGTATAGAATGGATGCGATTTAGAGTCTATATCCAACACCAAGCGATCTTTATTAATGCAGGAACGAGTTTTAAAAGTTGTTCCATCTGTCATCACAACTTCAACAGTATGATAATATGGATGAATTCCTTTTTTCATTTTCTCGACCTATTTATTTTATTTACTAATATCAATATTATTAATCTGGTCTAACGTATCAACCTTTACGAATTTTTCAAGGAAACGTGTTGTTCCTGCTTCGCTGCGATAACCTTTGATAATTTTCACGCTTATCTTTTCGTCTACTTTCTTTTTCTTAAGTTTATCGCCAAATGTTTGCTGTTTAGCCATTTTTCGTTCTCAATTTTATTATTTACATAATTTTAAGACTACAAATATAAGTTTTTCATTTTATTTTACAAAAGAAAATTTTGTAGGTGTTAATTTTAATTATTATAATTTCTAATAAATTTTCATTATATTTTCATTATTTAAGTTTTAAGTTCAATAAAGTTTCATAATTATGTATGCTTGCTTTAAGCAGAAAAATTATTATCGAACGTGGGATTATTACTGAAATATCTCACTCTGACAATCTGGAAATTACAATTGATGGTCGCACCTTGAAATTCCCGCCAGAGGCTACGGCAGTTGCGGGGTTCGTTGATTGCCACGGTCATATCGCGGGATACGGGATGAGACTATCCGAAGTATCTCTCAAAGACTGCCAAAACATTCAAGACTGCATTGCAAAATTACGAAATACCCAATTATTTCGCGGGGAATGGATTACCGCATTCGGCTGGAACCACGAGAGCTGGACAGATAATTCGCTCCCTACAAAAGAACCGCTCGACGAAGCCTTCCCTGATACTCCTGTTTATCTAACTCGGCAGGATGGTCATTCTGCACTTGTGAATTCAGCCGCTCTCAAAATCGCTCATATCAACGAACTCACCCAAAACCCACAAGGCGGCGAAATTGTTCGCACCTACGATGGCAAGCCAACCGGAATGCTTATCGATAATGCTATGGCTCTTGTCGAAAAACATATCCCAGATTATTCTATCGAACAATACACCGAATTTATCAAAATTGCTCTGGCTGAACTTACTAAATTTGGCATCACCCAAGCTCACGATATGGATACTGAAACTCGCTTCGTACCAATTTTCAACGAACTGGAACTTGCCGGCAAAATGTCAATTCGTGTAAAATCTTTTGTTCGCGCTCAAAATAATGAATGGTTACGCGATTGTGTCCTCCCATACAAAGGTGATTTTTTCAAAGTGCAAGGACTTAAATACTTCCTTGACGGCGCATTGGGTTCTTACGGCGCTGCTCTTACTCGTGGTTACGACGATAACGAAAGGAAAAGCGGTTTTCTCCTGCTTGACGAAAATACACTTTTTAACTACGCCAAACGTGGAATTTTAAGTAATTTCGATGTTGCAATGCATGCAATAGGCGATGCAGCAGTAAATTTAGCTCTAAACGTTGCTGAAAAGCTCCGCACTGATAGTTTGGTCGGTGGTCGTGGAACAATTCGTATCGAACACGCTCAAATGGTCTTGCCAAATGATTTGCCTCGATTTGCCAAATTGAACGTAGTTGCTTCTGTCCAACCTTATCATTACACATCGGACACCAATGGAATGGCTCAGCGAAGAATTGGCTCACGTATGAGATTTTCTTATCTTTGGGAATCCTTCATACAAAATGGAGCAACAATCATCGCTGGTAGCGACTTCCCGATAGAACAACCTTCTGTTATCGACGGTGTTCGCTCGTTTATCACAAGAAAATCATCCCTCGATGGTGTGGTTTACTCTCCGAACGAAAGATTATCCATTTTCGAAGCACTTGACGCATATTGCGTCGCCCCTCACAGAATTCACAATGATATTTCTCTATTCGGTAGTTTAGAAATAGGTAAAATAGCAGATCTAACTATTCTTTCTGCCAACCCACTCCTGTTGCAAAATGATCCCGATATACAGATTGACGTTCTCGCTACTATTGTCGGCGGGAAAGTTGTTTTCTTAAACTCTTAATATTATTTTATATTATTTATAGAATATTTCCATATGTTAATACATTTTGATGTAACAAAATGTAATTCATTTGAATAGTTTTTCAATTCAAATAGTTATGGTTAAGAAATTAATTTAATCCCAACTCCTTTGGTTAGTTAGATAAATATGATTAATTTTGAAATTTATTTTGGCAGATTATTATGACTGATAGATTAGTTACAAATCTCGAACCTGAGCAAATCTTACGAGGGCTGAATGAGCAGCAAGCTGCCGCAGTAAAAGCAAAAAACGGTCCAGTGCTTATTGTTGCAGGTGCTGGCAGTGGCAAAACCAAAGTGCTCACCCACCGGATAGCTTACTTGGTTGCGGACGGTGTTTCGCCAAGAAACATACTTGCTCTTACATTTACAAACAAAGCCGCCAACGAAATGAAGCAACGTATCGCATCACTTGTGGGCGAACGTAATGCTGGATTAATTCGAGCAGGCACCTTCCACTCGATTTTCGCCCGACTTCTTCGTCAAAGTGCAGATTTCACAAATTATACATCTGATTTTACTATCTACGATTCGGAAGATTCTCTAAGCGTAATCAAAAAAATTTTCAAGGAAAAATCCTTGCCAGAAAAACCGCTTAGTCCGCAACAAGTTGCTTCGATTATTTCTAAAGCAAAAAATAGACTACAAACTTGGCAATCGATTTACGATAACGCTCGAAACCCACAAGAAAAGATTTTCGCTGAAATATATAAGCTTTACGAAGAACGCCTTCATGATAGTAATGCAATGGACTTCGACGACCTACTTTGGAACTTCATCCGTCTACTCGAAGAGCATTCTGACGTGCTTGAATTCTATCAGGACACTTTCCGCTACATAATGGTAGATGAATATCAAGACACAAATCACGCTCAATATGTTGCTATTCGCCTTCTTTCAAAAAAATATCAGAACATTTGTGTTGTCGGCGACGACGCTCAAAGTATCTACGGTTGGCGTGGCGCAGACATTCAAAATATTCTTGAATTCAAACGCGACTACCCGCACGCTAAAATTTTCAAACTTGAACAAAATTATCGTTCTACAAAAACTATTTTGGAAGCAGCTCATTCGGTTATTCAGAACAACACTTATCAAATTAAGAAAAAACTTTTCACAGACAATGAAACAGGTGATTTAATTGAACTTGTTGAATGTAGCTCGGACCGTGAAGAAGCCGAATTTGTAGTTTCAAGAATCAGCAAACTTTCCGAAAGCGGCCTCCCGCTTAATGATATCTGCATCTTATACAGAACGAACGCTCAATCGCTCGAATTTGAAAAATCTTGCAGAAAGTATAATATTCCTTATATAGTCGTTGGCGGCATGTCCTTCTATAAAAGGAAAGAAGTTAAAGATGTGCTCGCTTATTTGCGAACGCTTGTCAATCCACGCGATCGCGAGGCAATCCTTCGCATCATCAATGAACCTGCACGAGGTATTGGCGAAACTTCTTTAAAGCATATTAATTCTTATGCAATAGAAAATGGCCTTTCGTTCTACGATGCCTTGAAAAATGCAGCAAATATCGATGACCTTGTCCCAAAATCAAAAAGTGCAATCAAGCAATTCGTTGAGTTTATTGACAGTTACCGACAAAAACTCAACAGCGAAAACTACGCAAGTGTTGTAACTGAATTTATCAAAAAAACCGGGCTCATTGAATTTTATCAAGAAATTGGGACAGAAGAGGCTTACGACCGCATTGAAAATATTGAACAGGTCGTTAGCGACATCACTTATTTCGCCGAGGAAAATCCCGACAGCACTCTCAACGACTACATCCAACAAATGTCTCTGGTTGCCGATATCGACACAAGCGATTTAAACAAAGAACGCCTTCCGATTATGACGCTACATTCTGCAAAAGGACTCGAATTTAAGCATGTTTTCATCGCTGGAATCGAGGACGGAACGTTCCCAATTTCGCGTGCAACTTTCAACAAAGACGAAGAAGAGGAAGAACGCCGTCTTTTCTATGTAGGAATCACACGCGCTAAGGAAAAATTAACGCTTACATATGCACGTAGCAGAATGAAATTTGGCGATATTATTATGCAAAAACCCTCATATTTCCTTAAAGAAATAGACCCAAACTTAATTCGACAATTGGACGCTTCGGGAGCACCAATTAATTCAACAAAGTCAAACTACAGTGCTCAATCCTACAAATCCAATCACTACGAACAGCAAATTGACAACGATTATTCATATTCACAGATAGAAAAAACTGTTTATGACTTTCGCATAGGCGATTTAGTACGACACAACCAGTTCGGAGTTGGGAAAATTACTGGATTAAGCGGCGAGGGTTCAATGCGAAAAGCAACCGTCAATTTTGCGAATATCGGGAAAAAGCTTTTGCTGCTTCAATATGCAAAACTTGAAGTAATCAAACAGGCAGAGCAATGAAGAAAAATGTCGGATACGTGGATTGGCTTATACTAATTCCCGTCGTTGGGCTTATGTTGTTCAGTTTGGCGTTTGTTTATTCGGCAAGTGCAACCATAGCTGAGATGAAGTTTGGGATGCCGGAGAAATTGGTTCTCAATCACAGCATAAGAGTATTCACTGGAATAATCATAATGCTAATCATATCAAGAGTAGATTATCACTTTTGGCAAAAATTCAGTAAGCCACTGCTCATTGCAAGCGTTTTCCTGCTTGTGGTCGTGCTTTTCGCAGGGGAAGCAGCAAAAGGAGCATCGCGCTGGTTGCGACTCGGATTTTTTAGCTTCCAACCATCAGAACTTGCAAAATTTGCGATGGTACTGCATTTTGCTACGCTTCTTACGCGAAAACAAGATGTGATAAAGGATTTCAAGCAGGGATTTTTGCCGTTTATTGTCTGGACGCTTATTATTTGCGGACTTATCGCTTTGCAACCCAATTTTTCTACTATGATTGTAATTTTCTTTATCTCTATTGCGTTGATGTTCATAGGAAATGTAAATCTAATTCATTTATTTGCAATGGGCTTAATAGGCATTGCATCAGCTGGCGTTTATGCCATAAGTGCAACATACAGAATGAACAGAATTAAAGCATTTTTTGGCTTGGGCGGGGACACAAATCCGCTAGAAACAGTAAATTATCAGTTAAATCAAGCGCTTATCGCTATTGGGAATGGTGGGCTATTCGGTGTTGGTCCAGGCCAAAACCGCCAGAGCCATTTATTCCTTCCCGAGTCTTACGGGGATTTTATCTTCTCGATAATCGGCGAAGAATACGGGTTTTTCGGTTTGCTTGTTATTATTCTTGCTTTTGCAATTATTTTTTGGCGTGGAATGATTATCGCAAAAAAAGCACCCGACAATTTCGGTTACTTTCTTGCAGTTGGAATTATTACAACATTTGCCATCTATGTGTTTGTCAATGCAGGAGTTAATACAGGACTTCTTCCGACAACCGGTGTGCCGATGCCATTTATTAGCTATGGCGGAACGGCTGTAATTTTTTATTCGATTGCAATTGGTGTGCTGCTCAATATTTCAGCCCAGGCAGGCGTTTTCCCTAAAACAATAAAAAATAAACCAAAGGAGACCGAGGTTGAATAAATTTTCCGTACTGATTTTTCTTTTCTTTGCAGTTGTTACCTTTCTGCTGCATAGGTTCGAGCTTGCTGCGGCGAACTTTATAGCTTTCATCGGATTTGCAATGTTCGAATACAGGTTCAATTTAGTTGTGCGTTTCCGGCTACAACACATCTGGGAATATCGCTTCCGTCGCATTGGTTTAACTATCGGATATCTTGCCACAACTGCAATATTTGTGATGATTGCTCTTCGTTTTCTAAAAATTTACAACTTTTGATTATGCTTTTCCTTGATTTTTCTGAAATTCCGCAAAATGGTGATTTCTTTCGCAAGTTCATCAAAGGCGACAAATTTGCAAAATCGCGTTTTGCCTCAATTTCGAAAATCGAAGACATATCATACCTTCGCCGAAAAGCTCAAAATTTCGACAATCGGCAAATCACTCGGCGAATTATTTCAGACACAATGCAATCGCTCGATTTGTCCGAAATGCAAAAAAACAACATTTCTCTGGTAATTAATCCGAACACTTTGTTTGTTTCTACAGGTCAGCAGGTCGGATTTTTGGGCGGTGCTCTCTATACTTGCCTGAAAATAACAACCGTGATAAATATCGCAAAGAAACTTCAACAGCGACACACCAAACTTCACGTAATCCCAATTTTCTGGCTGGAAGACAATGACCACGACGCAAAAGAAGCAGCCGAAGTTTATGTTTTCGATGCTAATCACGTGCCGCGATTATTCCACCCTGATTATTCTGCTTACGAAAATACACCTGTTTCCGAACTCATTTTCGACGAAAAAATCGATAAAACTATAGATGAAGTAATCAACACTCTCCCCTTTTCGCAAAATAAGCAGCAACTTGCTGACGCTTTACACTCGATTTACTATAAGGGCAAGCGTTGGACTGATGCGATGCTCGAATTTTATCAAATGCTATTCAAAAGCGAAGGGTTGCTTTTTGCATCGGCAACGGCTGCCCGCAAAAGCGGTGCTATTGCCCGACTTGCAGAAGCAAATTTCACCACACAAAAAAATTTCGAGCAGTTGTTCCGTGTTTTTTCGCAGAACAAGGATTTGCTCAACTGTTACGGACACACGGTAAATATAGCTTTCGACTATTTCAATTATTGCAAGCATACTGGTAACAAAAGACATTCCGTTCGCACGGTTTCACTCGAAAATTCGCTTTATTCGATAAATCACACGCTACACACCTACGAAGAAATCGTTTCAGATATATTCCAAAACCCCACCTTTTACTCGCCGAAGGCAATTCTGCGACCTGTTTTTCAGGAAGTATGTTTTCCTTCGGCTGTCTGTGTGCTTGGCCCCGGCGAAATCTCATATTTTGCAATGCTCAAAGAATCTTATGAATTTTTTGGAGTAGATTTCCCGCCGGTAACAAATAGAGCAATGGCTTGCTTCATTCCTGAACGGCACATTCATTTCATTGAGCAAAACGGCTTCAGTTTAGCACATTTTTTCGAGTCCGCAAACAAATTCGAAAGTTTTTTAAGTAATTTAATATTAAATGATACATCGGACGAAATTTTTGAACAGGTGAAAAACGAAATTCAACAAAGTTTTTCGCATCTGACTTCTATTCTAAGCGAAACCGACATTTCTCTCATTAGAACTTTGGAGAGCTACTCCCACAAATCATCTGAGTTCGTTGACAACTTACATAAGAAGTATATTTCCGCTCTCAAAAAGAAAAATTCCGATTACATAGGAAAGTTTAGAAAAATTCGAAGTATTATTCTGCCAAACGAACGTTTGCAAGAAAGGCAAATTTCACCAATAAATTTCATAAATATTTATGGATTTGAAAATTTTTCTAAAATTTTAAATGAAATAGCCGATAATTACGTTAAAGGATTTATAATTTATTCATAATTCATGGATGAACTCATGCAAATTCTTAGCGTACAATCGCTTGAAATAGACGAGATACAAATTATTCGTTTCGAAAAGTTTATCGACGAACGAGGCTATTTTACAGAAACCTACCGCGAAGACGATTTCTACGGAATTGACGAGCTTGCATTTATCAGGCGGTATGATTTTTTGCAGTTCAACGAATCATTTTCATATAAAAATACATTTCGTGGCTTTCACTTCCAATGGAATCCTCATATGGGCAAATTAGTACGCTGCATAAGCGGGAATTTGCTTGATATGGCAATAGATATTCGCAAAGATTCAGAAACTTTTGGCAAAATTATTGCGTACGAACTTTCGGGTGCTCCAGATCTTGATTATTCAGAATGGATGTGGATACCGCCCGGATTTGCTCACGGAATGCTACTTACGAAGGATAGCTACGTGCAGTATCTTTGCAGTGGGACTTATAATCCACGTTGCGAAGGAGTTATTTCGCCGTTGGCAGAAGACATTGATTGGTCGTTGTGCGACAAACGAATTGCAAAGAAAATCAAGCAAGCGTTTAACAAAGATGTCTTAGTAAAAGAACGCGATTTGCAAGGTATGACACTTGCTCAGTGGAAGAGCAACAAGGCGTCTGATAAGTTTTTGAATATAGATTAGTATGGACACAAAAGGCATAATTTTAGCAGGAGGCAAAGGAACGCGCCTTTATCCGATGACGTCTGTAATCAGCAAGCAACTACTGCCGATTTACGACAAGCCTATGATTTATTATCCGCTTTCCACTTTGATGCTTGCTGATATTCGTAACATTCTTATTATTTCTACACCGCGAGACCTTCCTTCGTTCCGCACCCTGCTTGGCGATGGTTCGCAATGGGGAATTAATCTGCAATACGCCGAACAACCTCACCCCGGAGGATTGCCCGAAGCATTCATAATTGGTGCTGACTTCATCGGAGATAGCCAGAGCGTTTTGATTTTGGGCGATAATTTGTTCTATGGCGACCTTACATTTTTCCGTAAATCGCTTGAAAAAAACAATGGCGGAACAATTTTCGCTTACAATGTAGAAAAGCCACAAATGTACGGCGTAGTTGAGTTCGACAAAAGTGGTAATGTCCTTTCAATCGAGGAAAAACCGGAGAACCCGAAATCTAACTTTGCAATTCCGGGACTTTATATTTTTGACGAAAATGTTGTCGAAATTGCTCGCTCGCTTTCGCCAAGCAACCGTGGCGAACTTGAAATAGTGGACATACACAAGCACTACTTGCGTCAGAACAGGTTGAAAGTGGCACCCATTGGGCGAGGAGTTGCCTGGCTCGATACGGGCACGCCCGAGAATTTCACCGAAGCATCGCTATTTATTATGTCCATAGAGAAGCGTCAGGGCACAAAAATTGCTTGTTTGGAAGAAATCGCATTAAATCGTAGCTTTATCTCGCTCGAACAGTTTGAAAACACAATGAATGAAATGGCGGATTGCAATTACAAAAAGTATTTGCAAAAAGTATTTGAAATGATAAAATTATCATTGTGAAAATAATTATATTTTATTAATTTGTTAATTATATTGTTATTTATAGAATTGCTATGGCTAAAAAAAGAGTAATAAAGACAAACTACTTCGGCGAGTTGGAAATAGACGAGGAGTATATTTTTAAATTCAAAGATGGAATGCTCGGATTTGAAGATTTGCATGATTATATATTAATCAGCGAGGAATCAACCGCGCCTTTTAAATGGCTAATATCTGTTGACGAGCCAGAAATAGGGTTTCCTCTGCTTAGTCCATGGCATATAGACGTATATTACGATCCCGGGATTAATTATGACCTCGAAAAGCAAGTGCTTTTTGTGGTAATCACTTTGGAGGACGAAAACGGCGAGATGAGCGCTAATATGAAAGCGCCGGTTATATTCAACATCGAGAAGCAAACAGGAGAACAAATTATCTTGCCATCAGACAAATACACAACAAACTGTGTCATTGCAAAAAAGCAAAAAACTATAAAGGAATAGCAAAATGTTAGTTCTATCAAGGAAGATAGGAGAAGTAATCACTATCGGCAATTCAATTCAGATTACTGTTTTGAGTTACGATCGTGGGGTAGTGCGTTTGGGCATAGAAGCGCCCAAATCGGTGCCTGTGCACCGCAAGGAAATATACGAGAAGATAATCCAGATTAATCGTCAGGCAGCAAAAACTCAGCTAATGGCACTAAAAGATGCAATTGCAAATTCCAATATTAAGTTTTCGCACCTAATTGACGAAGATATTAATAGCATAGCCATAAAAAAATTAAATAACAAGGAATAATAACATGGCTGAATATTCTGCATTAATAATTGACGATGACGTTTGGATGCAGAGGATTTTGTCCAAAACATTAGCAAGTTATGGTTTCAAGACCTCATATCTGGCGTCCGATGGATATAATGGCATCGCACTTGCGGTGGAGCATCTGCCAACACTGATTATCATTGATATTCTTATGCCCGAACTGTCCGGACATCAAACACTGAAAATTTTGAAGTACATCAAAACTACTAAGAATATTCCGGTAATAATGGTTTCTGCTCTTTCCGACGTAGAAAATTTAGGTTTAGCGGTCAAAAATGGCATATCCGGGTTTATTTCCAAACCTTTCACCAAAGCAACTGTTTATGATAAACTTGTAGATATTTTTGGCACTGAAAAATTAGAATTGATAATAAAAGGTATCCCGATAGACCCAGAAGAATTGTATGTAAATGAAAAGGTATTAGCACAAAAACAGGAAGAGATGCTCGAAGCGATTTCAGGCACAAAAGAACCACCCCCAGCCGAGCCGACGCCCACTTCGGAAGAAAAACCTACACCCGTTGTCAAATCAGACACTATTTTGAAGCATTATCAAGAAGACGAAAAGAAAAGTATAGAATCTATCAAAAAGCTTCTGCTGAAGAACCGTAAGTAAACTATTCTTGTTTATCCAACTCATTCAAAATACGTTGAGCGGTTTCCCTCAGAACTTCCGGAGAATTATAGTAACCCGAAGAAATACGTGAAAAAATACGAGAGAGCTTTTGAGCTTCACTTGAAATAGATAATGTATCGCCTCCCAATGTAGCGGACGTTTTTCCCGATGAAGTTTTTGATTTGTCCTTCTTATCAGAAACCCGCTCGTTATCTTTAGGTCCCGACACTCCCTGCGGTTTTATTGAACTGATATCCATATCACACCTTGATTATTTTGAATAAATTAATACCGCTTTTTGTTTATTCAGTTGCTTTAATTTTTCTCCTGTATCCTTAGTCTTCTTTCGCAACAATTCTAAATTAACAGAATCCATTTTAACAATCAAATTGATTTTTTCATTCCATTCATCTTGTTGTTTAGCAACAAATTCCTTGCCAATATCTGTTTCGAGCAAAGATTTCAGATAAAGGATGTTTTTCTCTCTTTCTTCGTAAAGATAAGAAATTTTCTCGAGATCTTCGAGTTCGAAATTGCCATTATCCAGTGATTCGAAAATACTTCTAGTATTTTCGAGAACAAGTTCGATGTTTTTCAGTATTTCATTATACTTTTGCATTAGCTATTTGTCCTTCACCTTCGAGATGGCTAACAATTCTTGCAATCTTTAGAGCAATTTCAGACGGTAATTGCTGAATTACTTCTTTTGTTTTGTTATCAATAACACGTAAAATCATTTTGTTTGTATCTTTGTCTATGGAAAATTCGAGAAAAACATCGGATTCTTTAATGATATTCTTGAGTTTTTCCCCCAGTTCTTTTAAATCAGAATTCACTTTATTTTTAAATTCCTTTTCTTTCGTCTTAACTTCTTCGGTCTGGGTTTCCTTATCAAGTTTTGCACCGACAGAAGACCCTTCTTCCTTATCAGAGCTAAATTCTGCCTTAAACTGCTCGGCGAGCAGGGCAAATCGCTCTTTTTTGGTCTCCAGCTGCAAATCTTCGAGAGAGGTCTCTCTTATTGCAGCAGTGGGCTGAATTCCATTTATCATTTTGGACCTCTTTTAATTATTGTCCTAATGTTGCTTGTTGAGCAATCAAGCTATTATAGCCCGAGCTTAATGAAGAAGTTGACATTGTAGAAAGCAAAGAGTATTGTCCTTGCGCCTGTAAGAACACTTTCAGATAACTTTCATATTCTTTTCTGAGGCTTTGAGCTTGTTGCTCTATGCTTGCTTCAATAGAAGCAATTCTTTTATCTATATTAGTAATTTCTCTTGTAATAGACTCATTTCTTACCTTCAAAAGCCCGCTATTACCACCTTGTGGTTTGAGATTGTAAATAACTTCATTGATTTTTGCAACAAACCCCGTTTCGGAAGTGAAAAGTTTGGCAATATTTTCAGCCCCGTTATCTTTTGCGAGAAATTCTTTTAATTTATCTTTGTCGCTTAGAACTAAAGTACCATCATTATTTACTTTAAATCCAATATCAGTTAATCGCTTTGGAACATCTAAGTCGTTCGAGGGATTTAGAACGGATGTTCCAATAGATCTTAATCTTTGTTGCAGCGAAGAGATTGAAGTGTCTTGCCTTTGTATATCTTTATTTTGATTTAAATTGAACAAAACGCCGTTATATTCTTTAATCAAAGCATCGACGAAGCTTTCAAATCCATCTACATCTATATCGGTGGTAATTCCGATTGGTTGGGCATCGGCTGCTTGTGGTTTCAATAAGTTAATAGTAAGCCCCGGCAGCACATCTTTTACTTCGTTTGAATTTCTAGTAATAGCGATACCATTTGCATCGAAGCTTGCATTAAGGAGCGATGCATCGGATACTTTATAGCCAGCCGAAGCACCGTTGATAGTGGTTCGGGCGTTCGGATCTGTGAAAAGCGAAGTAGTCCAGCCAAGTAATTCAGTAGTTGATGTTTGAGTAAAAGTAATTTTATTATTTTCGCCGGTTTCTTTGGACATAAGAGAAATTCTTCCGGTTGTTTCGGTATCTTTCACAAGTGAAGCGCTAATTTTAACATCTTTAATTCCGTTAATAGCATTGACAATTTTTCTCATTGCTTCTTCGTTGGTTTCGCTTCCAGTGAAATTGACCGTAACGGTATAAGTTTTGTCGTTAACGGAGAGGTCGAAAGACTTTTCGCCAGCAGTTTCTCCGAACGAATTAGAAAGATTAAGTCTGTTGGAAACCAGCACATCATTTGTAGCGATGCGATTCACTTTAATGGAATTAGACCCAACTATGGCATTTCCGTCTGCTTTTACTGTAAAATAATCATTATCAGAGACTGTCGCTTTACGAGTTTTAAACTTGTCATTAATTCCGCTTGTAGGCGTAAATGTAAAATTATCGCCAACCTTCTTATATTCGCCAAATTTATCGAGTTGAGCAATAAGCGAGTTAAGCTTACTATTCAAATTATTATAAAACTTCTGGCGAGTTTGAAGCGTTTGTTTGCGCGATTGCAAACCTTCCGTGCGAGTTGCTTGCGATTTTTTATAGGATTCAACAAGCAATTCGCTATAAGATTTGTCGCTACCTGATATTCCAAATGAGTCTATTGCCATAGTCAGAGCCTCCTTCGCTATTCAAGATTAAAGGCTTTAGCCCAAGCGTTGCGAAGTTCGGAAATGATGTAAAGCGCTTCGTCGTATTTTTTCTGGAAAATACATCTTTGACAATATTCATAAAGCCGATAGAGACGGGTTGCAGTTTCTTCGTATTCGAAATTAAGAGCACCCATAAGTTCAACAAGCACTCTGCTCATTTTATTAACATCCTGTCTTTTGCAGCTTACAATGAATAAATCATACATTTTAAGGATAATTTTTTCTTTGCTCCACGAAAGGACTTCCTGTTCGAGATAAGCAGGAATTTTTTTGTCTTTTCCGCCACCATACATTTTCGAGGCGGCAAGTTGTTGTGCTTGTGTCAACATAAATTCATCCTCACATTTTGTTTTTTAAATGGAGCGGTATCTTCCTGATACCGCTCTTTAGTTAAAGCAAAAACTATGCCCAATTACCTAAACAATTGCAAGAATTGTTGTGGGTTTTGGTTCGCTTGGGCAAGCGAAACAAGCGATGCTTGCTGCAAGAACTGAGACTTAATTAGCTCCATTTGTTCTGTTGCAACATCTGCATCTTCAATACGTGATATTGCAGCTTTGTAATTTGTAATTTGCGATTTAAGCACATTTTCCTGTGAATTGATACGAACCTCAATTCCGCCGAGGTACGATGCGACTTTGTTAATATTATCAATAGCCATAGCAAGCGATGAAATTGTTCGAGTAATAGCAGAAGTAGCCCCTACGTTATTAAATATACCAAGGTTAGATGCTGAAACAGAGTTTAGGTCTTCAAGATTCAGTCCTGCAACTCCAGCAAAGTTTGTTGCAGCACCAGTTGTAGTGCCACGGACAGCAGTTGCTTCGCTTGTGGCATTCAAATCGAAGATACCATTAACATTAAAATCAGGATTGCTTGTAGTTAAGTCAATTCTAATTTTCATTAAGTTGTTGTTTGCGTAGTAACCAGTAACCCACTCACCTGTAAAGTTACCTTGAAGTAGTTGCTTGCCGCCGAACACAGTTGAGTCTGTTATAAACTGAATTTGCTGAGCAAGGCGGTATGCACCTTTTGCGAGAGCAACTTTTTCGTCAGTTCCCAAAGCTCCTGATGATGCTGTTGCAGCGGCATCTTTGATTTGGGTAACAAGGGTACTAATCTGGTCAAGAGCATCTTGAGCTATTGATGTAACGTTTTTCGCATCGCCTGCTGAATTGAGTGCAGCTTTCAATGCACCATTGCGAGCTTGCAATGCACGTGATGTAATGTAACCAGAAACGTCGTCAGCGGCAGAGTTAATTCTCTTGCCTGTCGATAAACGTAGTTGGCGCAAAGCAATATTATTGCTGGACGCCGTTAAAGAGTTGTAAGCATTTTCCGCGGGAATATTCGTCCGTATTCTTGAATCACCGCTAATTGCTGTTGGCATAAGCCCCTCCCAAAGTAAAGTATTATTTTGGTGCCTCCTCCACCAAAAATTTACATCCTAATCTTATTTATATTATCGGCAATTATAACAAAAACTTTAATAAAAAAGGACGGAAATTTTTCCGTCCCGAAAAATTATTTTTCTTAATTTTCTATCCAGCTAATTCAAAATAATTTTATCTGAATAGCTGCAAGAACTGTTGTGGATTTTGGTTGGCCTGGCTTAATGATACCAAAGAAGCTTGCTGCAAGAATTGTGACTTAATGAGTTCCATTTGTTCTGTTGCAACATCTGCATCTTCGATACGCGAAATAGCTGCTTTGTAGTTTGTGATTTGAGATTTCAACATTGCTTCCTGCGAGTTGATACGCACCTCAATACCACCAAGATATGATGCAACTTTGTTAATGTTGTCAATTGCCATTGCAAGTGATTGCAAGGTTCTAACAACATTGGACTTACCAGTCGAATCATTTAAGTAACCGAAATAGCCCAAATCTGAGGAACTGATATTGTTGAACTCTTCCAAATTTAAGCCTGTAACACCTGCAAAGTTATTCGATGCGCCAGATACTGAACCACGAACGGCAGTTGCTTCGCTTGTAGCATTCAAGTCGAACAATCCATTGACGTTAAAGTCCCTGTTGTTCACAGTGAGGTCAATGGAAATTTTCATCAAATCGTTGTTTGCATAGTAACCAGTAACCCACTCACCTGTAAAGTTACCTTGAAGTAGTTGCTTGCCGCCGAACACAGTTGAGTCTGTTATAAACTGAATTTGCTGAGCAAGGCGGTATGCGCCTTTTGCGAGAGCAACTTTTTCGTCGGTGCCCAAAGCTCCTGATGATGCAGTTGCAGTAGCGTCCTTAATTTGAGCCATTAATGAGTAAATCTGGTCAAGAGCATCCTGCGCAATAGATGTTACGTTCTTTGCATCTCCGGCAGAGTTGAGAGCAGCTTTCAAGGCACCATTGCGAGCTTGCAATGCACGTGAAGTGATATAGCCCGATACATCATCAGCTGCTGAGTTAATGCGTTTGCCTGTGGAAAGGCGCAGCTGGCGTAGAGCTATGTTACTGCTTGATGCTGATAATGCATTATAGGCATTTTCTGCCGGGATGTTGGTACGAATGCGGCTATCTCCGCTAATTGCTGATGGCATAATAAACCTCCATGTAAATTAATTGTTTTTTCGGGCATCCTGCCATCAATATTTATTTTTAGTCCTATCTTCTTATTTTATTTTTCGGCATTTTTCTGAAAAACTTTAATCCTTCAATGTTTTTCAGATTTGCATTTTCCTTTCATTCATATTATCGTCAACTTTTTTCTTTACTTTAGCATTTTTTTTAAAAATTCATTATTTTTTTTACTGCATCGAATATCTTTTCAGGTAGAAGGTGTTCTAAACAGAAGTACTCATCGTTTACACATTTCGGGCTAAAAAAGCATTTGCACTCTTTATCTGGCTCAACTATTATGCCTCGACCATAAAGTTCAAATTCGTTTTTATTGAATATATTATTTATTAGCACAACTTTTTTTCGCAGTCCAATTGCGATATGCAGCCCCATTGTTACAGCAGTTACCACCAAATCGCATTGATTAACAAGCGAAATGAACGTGTTTAAGTCAAAGAAACCAAAATACTGTGCTCCGCTCTTTTGCGATATTATCGTGTTCTGCTCGTGCTCTTGCTCCCCACCTAATAGAATTACCTTGTAACCCTCATCTTGCAGATGTTTAGCAAGTTCTATCCAATATTCTTGTTTCCATAGTCGTGAAACCCAGCGAGCGCCACATCCGGTATTCAATCCGATTACACCTTTCCCTCGATCTGAGATATCCCACTGCTTATCAGTTCTAACTTCCAACTCGTATTCTTCGCCGGAAAATTCATAGCCGCATATTTCGAAAATTTCTTGAAGATAATTTTTTGTGTTTGCTTTGTTGACATCGTCGAAAAGCCCTGTTAAATATTTGTGCATAGCACGTTGGTTTGCGGGCATTGGCTTGCCTTCGACAAGTGTGAAGCCATCGATATAATCTGCATTCAGTTGCGACGCCAACGCACAAGCGTGATAGTCTTTGTCAAGATTGATTACTTTGAAAAAATGCACGCTGCGCAAACTTATTACAGATTCAAGATTAAATAGCAACACTTTATCGACTGAGGACGGAATAATTTCAGGCGAGTTTGTTACCCACCAAAGCATACATTTTGGGAACTCCTGTTTTATGCGTTTGATAAGAGGTGTTGTTCGTATTACATCTCCAATAGCACCAAGCTTTATTATTAATATATTTTCTTTCGATGGTGAATATTCGGGACAATTTTGGCAATGGTAGCCATTTTTTTTATGCGGACGGCAGGGAATATCGCCGCGAAAATACCTGCAATCTTCTTTGAACAGCATTTTCTCACCTATAATGAGTATTTCAACAAAAGCATAAAATTAAAAACAGGAACTATCTGTTCTTTCTTTTCAAAATATCGAAGCGGGGTTAGCAATTCTCCGCGATTATTGTCTCTTGGAAAGAGGTTCAATACCCCAACGCCAATAGAGGCATCAATTTTTAATTTAGATTTAAGTTGCCCTTCTATTCCCAATCGGGCAAAGCTTCCAATACGAAACGCCCCGTATTTTCTATTTACTACATAGGAGGTATCACGATTTACGTCGTTCCGCCAGTGGTCGCGGTAGGTCAGTTCTGCTCGAGTTATTATATTACCACGCAAATCTGCACCGACATAAATATCGGTTTTTGCCCAATCTAAATGAGTAAGTACATAATAAAACCCTGAGCCAATCGAAAGATTGTGCACCTCGTGCCAATAATAAATCGTAAGCAAGCCACTCACAGGATAGCGTTCGCCTGATGAATATATAGTAAAATCAATATCAACAGGAACACGTATTTTTTCGCCCTTGTACATAGTCAGTCGCGCAGCAAATCCTGATTGGACAGCATCAAAACTACCACCATAAACAAATCTCTTTGCCGTATCATTTTGTATTATCGGCAACTGGGCTGGATTGTCACCTAATATTGAAAATGTTGATATTCCTGCTCCAATAGAATATGCATCGAATATCTCGGCTTTTACTGCTGTAGCAAAGAGAAATATCCAGAGTGCAATTGAAAGTAATTTTTTCATATTATTGTTTGTTTGTGTAAAAATATCATTCATAATAACAAAAAAGAGTGCTCTTTTGCTACAATTTTTCTTTTATTGAATAATTTTTTGTCTTTTCGAAGTTCTGCTTTACTATCATCTCCCCTACCAGCCCGATTGAAAAGAACTGTACACCAACAATAATCAAAGCGATGCCAAAATTCGCAAGCGGGCGATTGCTTAAATACGTACTACCAAGAAACCATTCGACAGTCAGGTATGCATTAATTGCAAATCCTATCAACGTGAAAATCGTCCCGAATAGTCCAAAGAAGTGCATTGGTCGCTTCATAAACCGTGTGATGAACACAAAGGTAAGCAAATCCAGAAATCCATTAATAAATCGGGACAATCCAAATTTGGATTTGCCATACCGCCGAGCGTGATGAACTACAGGAATTTCTGCCACACGGAAACCTTCCCAGTAGGCAAGTGCAGGCAAATAGCGATGCATCTCTCCATATACTTGCAGTGTATCGGTTACAGACTTCCGATATAGCTTAAGCCCGCAGTTAAAATCGTGCAATTTTATACCGCTTACCATTGATGTTACAAAATTGAATAGTTTTGAGGGGATTGTCTTCGATATTGGGTCCTTGCGGTTTTGCTTCCAGCCAGTAACAAGGTCGTAGCCTTCTTTCATTTTCTTTGCTAAATTTTTAATTTCGGCGGGGTCGTCCTGCAAGTCTGCATCCATTGTTGCAACAAATTTTCCGCGAGCAGCTTCGAAACCAACAGCAAGAGCGGCACTTTTTCCATAGTTGCGTCGGAAACTAATATAGCGAAATCGTTTATTTCGACGATGTATCTGCTTGATGTAGTCAAGTGAACCATCTGTAGAGCCATCATCTACAAAAATAACTTCATAGCGTCCGTGTGTGAGTTCTTGGAGTTCTTTTTCTAATTGCAATGCAAGCTCGGGAATTGATTCTTCTTCATTATATAGTGGAATTACAACAGAAATCAACAGTTCGCTTTTACTGTTTTTTTGTTGGCTCTGTTGGTTTTGATTAGAACGCTTTACGTTTTGCCCTTCTTTTTGGTTGATTTTTTCTTTTTTTTGGCTTTCTTTTCTATTGTTGCTATTTTTTTTGTCCATAATCTATCTGTTAATTATTAATTTTTTAAAATAAATATTGTTGTTGATGTCTAAAATTTTAATAAAATAAATACCATTCTTTAAATTTACAAGATTAATTTTTTCGCTTGTAGGTAAATTGGTATTAAACATTAGTTCAGATAATTCATTATAAATTTCAATCTTACTGACTTTTGTGCTATTACTTACGGAAATCCAGCTATTAGATGGATTTGGAAAAACTTCAAAAATTTCTTTGTTTTCTGGAATAGAAGTAGGCACTTTTGTATATACTACATCAATATAAATTGGCACTTTCGGTAGGTTTTCATTGTTAATTACAACAGAAGTAGTCTTTGTCATATCTGCCGAAAAGAGAAGTCCCAGTTCATCATAAATTCTTGCAGATTTAATGTAATTTGGCAACTTATTCCACGAAATAGTTGCAACAGAAGGGACTCGTTTGTTTAAATCAATTTTGTAACGGTGGTGGAATTCATTTTCGTCGGCGGGGACACTTCTAAAATCCTTGTAGCTGTATAGGCCTTCTATATTTATGGTATCTAAATTGAAAACAGCAAATACATCAAATGCTGGTGGTGGAAATGGCGGTATTTCTATTTCGCCAAGATGAGTATCTAATCCGTCAGTAGCCGACGAAACCGCCCCAAACACAAGAAGCGTATCGATAGCGAATGTATTATTAATTGTAAGCCGAACTTTCACATCAAATTCGTCGGCTGTTGCTTCTGAATACATAAGTATCGTAATTATTGCAATAGCAAACAGTTTTATTTTCATATCTACCTTCCTTATTATAAACTAAAAACAAATGGGCATCATTTGTTGTAGATGCCCATTTGTCTTGGAAAAGATAATTAGAAAATTATCTTACAATATTGATTTTAGCTACTTCTGTGCGGTCGCCAGCAACGATTTTAACGATATAATTACCAGTTGCAAAGCGAGAAGCATCAAAAGTATATGAATGATTGCCAGCATTCAAGCTGCTGCTGAGCAATGTAGCTACTTCATTTCCAAGTGCATCGAACAACGAAATTGTAACATTTGCATTCATCGGAATTGCAAAGTTAACGGTTGCAGTCGATGAAACTGGGTTTGGATTAACGCTCAATGTAGCGTTCAAAGTAGCATCAGTTTTTACAAGCTTGAATACATTGTAAGTAGCACGGTTGATAGTTATTGAGTTGTTGAAGCGATTGATTTCGCCAAATACTTCGCCAGTAACTACATCAACCACTTTGTATGCGCCTTTTACGTTGTCAATTGATACAGTAAGAGGATATTTAACGCCTTGAACGCGAACAACGCCCTCGTTCTCAGTTGTCAGGTAGCTATTATCAGCAAAGCGAACATCGAACATTTCAGCAAGTGGTGCAGGTGGAAGTTCGAATGTATTGCCGCTGATAGCTAAATCATTGGATAAGTATAATGTTCCATTGTTGTTGTCGCTGTCTTTGATGCTCAATACTGATGAGTTTGCAAGGACAGACTTCTTAACAACAGAACCATCGATTGAGTTAAGCTTGAAGCCAAAGCGTAAGTTCTGTGGAACATTTACTTTCAGATAACCAGTTGTATTAACTTTAATCCAGTATCCAAGACCAGGAAGAATTTCGGATACTTCTTTATATCCTCTGTTAGTTTCGTAAGCCCAAACACCATATTGGCGAGTGAAGGTTACATCAGGTGCATCTTGACCAGCACTTAAAGCGTCAAATTTAATGTGGTCAATACCCAGTGGAACGGAAACCGAACCAATTGTATTCCAGCCAGTGTATAGGCGGATACCATTGAATGGAGCAACATTTTTATCAAGGTCGTAGATAAATGTACCTGGGAATTTAGTATCAACGATTGAATCGTATTTTACAAAGTAGCCAATACCAGGTTGCAAAATACCATCTGGTGGAGTTTGATATTGGTTCTGAGTAAACAATATTGGGATATTGATTGCATTCTTATAGAAGTTCGAATAATATGGATTAACAGGACGAACTGGCATTGAGAGCAAGTTCCAACCTTTCTTAATAATAGGTTCGCCAGCTTTGTTCACGTAATCAACAACAGTAGGCAATGTATACTCAATCACAAATTCTCTAACTCTTGGATCAAGAATTGTAAATGAGAATTTACCATCGCCCAATGGAGTTGCTTCGCGCATATTAACTGCTGGGAAGTATAGTCCATTTTGTCTGTCGTGAATATAAAGTTGTGAGCCAGGATAGAAATCAGTTGTATCCCAAGTTAAAATTACTGGAGTTCCATTGTTAGCTTCAAACTTGCAATAGAAGATATGTGATTTTGCAGTATAATTAAAATCACGAATATCGCGTGAGTTGGAACGACGTTGAGCTTCATTTGCTGCAAAGTCCCAGAAACCATTTGGATATTTAGCTGCCAATACTGGGTTTACAGGGAACCAACGAGCATCAAATATTGAATTGCCTTGTGGGTCTTGACCTAATGGCCATTCGTATGGGCATTCGCCATAAAGCGTATCAATATCGTCCGATGCGCGTGTGCCAGTACCGAAGACCAACAATTTGCTTTCACCCTTGCTGTTTGATACTGTAAGTTTGATACCTGGAACGATATTCGTTTTAACAATTGGTTCAACAGGAGTTTTGAAGAGAATGAAGTTTACTTCAAGTTTAGTTGGGTTCTCATCAATGTATGGAGTAGTGAATGTAATATGACCAGTGTAGATACCTTCTTTTTCATTATCAACTGGCGAAATAGTAAGTTTAGAAGGGTCACAATCAACTAACAGATAAACTTCAGGATCAGGGCCAATTGGCTGACCTTTTGGATCTTTAAAGTCTTGCGAACCAAGGATTCCTACGTCGATATAGTTAATAAAGCCTTTTCTTGTAAGTTGTGGTATAGGATTTTTGGAAATTGATCCGACAGTAACAGTTTGGAAGTTCAACCAAGGTTTGTCTGATTCGACAACGATATCCTGAATACGTGTCTTTGAAAGAGCATCAGGAATTCTAACGCGTACAATGCGTTGAGCGCGACGTGGTTGAATATCTGCATTGTCAACCGTAAGTGGAGTATATATTTTCCAATAGCCTTCGCTAATCTTCATAATTGAGTCGCTGGAAGTTGGGCTTGTGCTTTGAACAACACCAGGACCTGGCATAAAGCGGAATTCAGGAATTTTTTCGAAAATAGTAACCCAAATTGAGCCAGGGATATATCTTTCAGGATATGTTTGCCAATCAATAACTGCAGCAGGCAAGTTATCATTGCGCATACCTGTAAGACCTGTAATAGGCAATTGATTGGTGGTTGTTCCTTCAGCGTTTGTGAATGCAAGTGATTGAGGAGTACAAGGGAAGTTATTTACAGTAAATACGTATTCACGAATATTGATGCCGTTATATTTAATAATGTCTGCATTGATGTAGATTGGAGTATTAACTGGCAAGTTTGGATTTTCTTTGTCTACCAATACTTCAAATACTACATAGAGCAATACATTGTATTTACGGTTAGCAACAGTAGTTGCTGGGAGTGGTGTTGTCGAAGCTCCAACGATTTTGAATTTTCTACCAGCAGAAGGAATTGCGTCTGTTCCTTTTCTTGTTGGGAAAAGATTTTTAGTATAGTTAGTATCACGCAAATCGAATGTTTGGAAATTGAAGTTTTTAGCAAGAGGTTCTACGTAAGGAAGGAACCTATTGTCGTTTCTTGCCTGAGCTTCTTGAGCAGTAACAGGATGATGAGTTTGAATACCAACTGCTTTGAAAACATTACCATTATACGAAAGAGAAAACTCAAAACTTTTGATAGGAGCAAAAGTTTGGTCTGTTACTTCTATAAATACTGGCAAAAGGAATTCACGCTTCGATTTCGATGAAGGCGGAATCCAAATTCTGCCATCGGGATACCAAGCTGTATTGTAACCGCTTAAATCGCCGGTTAAATTCAGCTGTGGTATAATTACATCGCATTGAGCCTGTGCTTCAACATATGTTGTAAGTCCAAAGACTACAACTAATATGCCGAGTAGCATTCGACTTACCCTGCGAGTTAATAAGAGTTTATTCATGATACCCCCAAATTAATAAATTAATATTTTATTAGATTTTTTATAATTTTCTCTGCTTTACTATCTATTTCTACAATATAGATACCACGTGCAAATTTTTCTGCATTAATTCGTATGTGATTTTCGTATGTATTTTCTAAAAATATCATTTTACCATTAATATCGTATATTCTAACAATTTTTTCATTGTCGTTGTCTGTTTTTATTGTTATGCAATCACAAGTTCGGTTGTAATAAGCAATTGCTTCTGCACTTTCTTCAACTACTGTTGTTGTATCTGGGATATCTGATACAAGTTCCAGGTTGTTGTTTTCATATTGAGTAACACAGTCGCAATCGCCAACTATGGCATTATCAACTGAAATCCAGCCACTTGTCCTGCCAATATCGCTATTATTCATTATGTCAATAATCAATGTGTCTTTTAGAACTTGATTATTAACTGATATAGCCATCTTTACCAAGCCATTTTCTTGTGAAATACTATTTATCACAATATTATCGTTGCTTGGCTCAATACGAGAGATTTCAAATGAACTGCCCATTTGCATTAAATCCAGCTTAACATTGCTAACCTTTTTCCCGTTGCTATTCAATACGAGCTTCGTTTGCTTTGTACCTTTATCATTGAAACTCAGCTGGTTATCACTAAATAGCACTGTGAATTTTCTATCAGGTTTATCTGCGATAACAGCTTCGACCATTGCGTTCTGTGGTTCAGCGATATCTTTTTTGAATTCCTCGGTAAATGCAATGTACGAAAGACTTACTTCCGAGGTATCGAAGCAATCGCCGAGCCAAATGCCTTGAATAGCAAGCAGTGGCAAGTCGCCTTCCACAGGTGCAAGGAACGGATTTAGATGCCCTGCAGTCCCATAAATAGCGCTATCGGCTGCCGAAATTGTAAATTGCTTTATTTCAAAGAACTCTGACAATGTACCAAAGGTACTGACAAAATTGAATTTAATTTTCGAAGGGTCATACTTTATTTCGAAATTATAACCGAATAAAGAATCTGCCTTCGTAATCTTACCAATTGTCAAAAGAACTAAAACTTCGTGTTCGTCAATATTTTCGCATACATCTATTTTTTTAACGCTTTTAAGCGTTGGCACTATCGTGTTATTTTGGGCTACAAGGCTGCTGAACAAAGTAACTATCAGCAGCCCGATGCCGCAAATTCTTTTCAGCATTATCTCGAAACAACAACTTTGTTCGAAACAGTGTTTCCATTACCAGTCAAACGGTAAATATATACTCCGTTCCCAACTTTCTTGCCAGCTTCGTCTGTCAAATTCCAGTTGAATGAATATTGTCCAGCTTTGAGCGTACCTTTGTGCAATACTTTAACCAAGTTACCTTGTGCATCAAAGATTGCCAATTCGTAGTTGCTGGAATTATCAATGCTAACAGCAATATTAGTAGTTGAATTTGCAGGATTTGGATATGCAGCCATTATCAATTCATCGCCTGCAATACCTTCTGCAAGTTTAATTTTTACGCTTTCAATATCACGTTCGTTAAATCTAATATTGCTTGCATTAATTTCATTATTATTTGTTGCAACAGTAACATAAGCGAATGGTTTATTAGCAGCAAATTCTCCAACACCGCTAATTACAACATTATTTTTACCATTCATTGCAATAACATTTTCATCATTTGTGTTAACTGCTACAACTTCACCGTCTAATTGAAATTTAGCACCAATTGGACCAGCAAAATTAGCATCCACATAAACTGGGATATTGTAAGTGTTTTCATTTACTCTTGTCCATTCGCCGAAACGAATTGATGCAATTTCATTATTAACTTTGCCGTATTGAGGAACTGTGTCCCAAATCCAAGGCAAATATGGGATTCTGCCTGAGATGTAAGCAATAATCAATGCTGCATCATATTCATCTGCTTGGAACATAATTTGTTTGAGTGAGCTGATGTCTGTAATTCTATGCATACTATCAGCATAGTTCATTGTTCTCCAAGGAATAGATTTTCTATTACCTAATGTATCATAGTAGAAGCGACCATTATGATTGACATCAGCGTGATATGCTGCACGGCGGCGAATTGAATCGAGAGGAACGTTTGTAGCAATTGCTCTCATCACAAGACGAGCATCGTTGATTGTTACAAAACGATTTTGTGGTTTATTGTAGTGTGGTTCACCGGCTGCTTTCGAAAAATCAACATCACCGTCTCCCCACCATTCAGCTATGTTGAAGCGTTTTTTAGCACGGAGGAAAATTGATAGCGCATTGTTTCTTGTTGGAGTCCATTCAGTTGTTTTAACTGTATCAGTAACAACTTTTACTGGATCGTATGGTAGATATCCGCCATTAAACAATGCGTTCATAAAGTCAGCTTTCTGCAAAAAGCCTTTCCCTTCGCCTTTAATACCAACAGCACAGTTGTTAGTAAACAATCTTTCGTCGAACCCTGGCAGACCTGTTTGCCAGTAAGGGATTTGTTCAGTACGTTTACCAACTGTACCATAGCGGAATTCTATATCGCCTTGTGCAGAATATGGGTCAGTTGACTTATAAAGAATCAATTGGAAGTCAGCAACACTTGCTTTGAAATCTGGGAAATAGTTAATATTTAAATTTTTCCATTCGATTGTAAATTTATCTGGTTCGCTCTTGTAAGAAATTGTAGTAGGAGCATAACCTTTGAACTTCACGCTGTCTGGACGGAAATAGTGGTCTCCCCAGAAAGGAGCAATAACGTTAACTGGATATGATGGATCATCATAGAACATAGCATTAGGATTCTTTGTCCCAGCGATTAATGTTGGAGGACCTTCCAATGTCCCGTTGATAGTAACTTTACCGAAAGTAACAAAACCATTAACGTTAATCCAAACTTTTGTGAAAACTTCGCCATTAAACTCGAATGGGAATGGAAGTTGTACTTCTGCATATCCATCATCGAGATCTAATGTATTATTAGGTGGGACCACGAAATTTTGATAAGGAATTGCAGTGCCACCTTGGAGGAATTCAAAAGGACGATTCACCAATTGAACGCCTTCGAACTCACCAAAAACTTGCGCTTTCAATTGCTTACCCGGGAATACAGTCATCATCAGAACCAAAATCCCGGTAGCAAGGAAAAATAATCTTCTCATTTTAACTCCATTATTTATTATGTATATCTTTTTCATAAGTTAATTTCATATGGCTTCCCCGATTTCTCGGGGAAAGCCATACGACAACATATTATCTTACTACAACAACCGGGAAGACTGATACTGATTCACCGGCTACCAATCTTACGTTGTAAGTACCGCTTGGCAAGAGCGAACCTTTCACATCAACTGCATTCCATTCAACGTTGTAGCTGCCAGCATTGTATGGAGCATTGATAATTGTAGCGACTTTGTTACCAAGATTATCAAATACTTCCATTGTAACATTTGTAGCGTTAGCAATGTTGAAGTTAATGTTTGTAGCTGCTCTTACTGGGTTTGGTGAAACGCTATTTATACGTGATTCAGTAATATCGTTTTGACCATCTACGCTTGTTGCCATATCATAGATAATGATGAAGGCATCGATAGCGTCCGAAAGAATTGTGATGCGTGCCAAATCTGGATTACCGCTAACTGAGCTTTCAACAATCACGTTCTGGCTATTTCTTACAGCACCTGTCTTCATATCAACTGAGAACAAGTTACCGTTTGAATAAGCATCACGGATGTACCAGCTTGCGCCTGTTGGGTTAACAGGATCGTTCTTAGCAGGAACAGCGCTTTTTGGCCAAGTAATAGTTACTGGGTAGAGGAGCGAGCCACTGCCAGTTGTTCTTTCGCCACCAGCTTGGAAGCGACCACGATATACTCTTTCACCACTTTGACCAGTCAGTGCTCTTGGATAGATGTTGCGGTGCAAACCATTGCGCGATGGGATTGACCAGCGAGCATCAAATACGTCGTTTGGTGGATATGGTGGGATTTCGAATTCGCAGAGGTCATAGTCAATTGTTCCTACGTTATCGCCATCTGTTCCATCACCAGTAGTTGCACCATTTGGAGCAGTACCAAACACAAGAGTTTGATTAGCACCCATTGCGTTTGCAACTGTAACAGGTACTAAGAAGTCTGTTGGCAATGAAAGCTGCAATCTGAATTCAAGAACAGCAACTTTACCAGCTCTGTCGCGAGCTTCAATGCGAATAGTAACCTTACCGTCTGGATCGCGATTAAGGTTAAAGTTGTTTGTCCAGATACGGATTGTTGTATCAGCTTTGCTCAATGGTCCACGAATTGACGAAGGAGTAATATTGAGCTTAGTTGGATCGCTTGGTTTAACCAAAGTTAATGTAATAACTTCGTCTGAATTTGTGCGAGCCAAATCTAAGTCTTTCAATGTGATGAATGCCTCCCATGGTTCGCCTTGGTCTATGCACTCTACTGCTGGTACGCCAGAAAGTTCTGGTGTATGGTTCATTGGGAGAACCTTCAAGTTAAGTGTTTTAACAGCAGACAATCCATTTTCATCAGTAACGATAACAGTTACTTTTTCATCTTTTGGAGCGTCCTGCATACCAGGAGTACCATAGAGCAAGCCACTTTCTGCGTTAATCTTCAACCATTTTGGCGTCTTTCTTTCTACATAGACTTTGCCTGCTTCTGGGAAGCATGGATCTATTGCTATAGAATCTGTTGGATAAGTATCGTAAGCAAGTGCAAATATTAAGCGTTCACCAGTATTAGCATCGAACACTTTTACTATTCTTGTGCTATCCATCATTGATAAGTTGTAGTCAACACCTTCTTGTGCATTTGGTAATGCATCAGTTAGGATTTCAGGTGCGTAGTTAATATATACATCTAATAATTTTTCAGTTACTCCACCATGACCATCATTTGCAACGATTGCAAATACTGTATCGTTAATTAATGATGTTGGATTTTGGTCGTTACGTCTCAAAAGACCCAAAGCAGTAGTTCTATCAATGCTGTAATGCAATTGACCTTTCGAGAGGAAGTCAAATCCATAAGGATCAGCAACTGTTGGATTATCGTATTTAACCATATACTGGTTGGACATCCAAATTGGACGCAATTGTTTCATACCGAACACAACTGTATCAGGAGCATCGCCGCCACGCATTGCAACATTCATAAATCCGTATGAAGTTCTGCCGTAGCGATAATCCCAATCCAATGCCCAGCTATCTTCTAATTCGTCGTCAGTGTTGAAGTCAACTTTGAAGCGTAATCTATCAGTTAGATTTGCTTTTAGTTTACCAGTTGCTGTCTTACCGCAAGTGTATACAGTAGGTAAGTAGTCTTTCATTACGAAATCGCTTGAGTTCTTATTAACTTTAACCATAGCTGCACCAAGTGTAGTTCCAGGCTCTAAGAAACGTGGAGCGCTGTCAACTACAAACACTTTTACGGCTTGGCGAGTTAAGTAGTTCGAAGCAAAATCGATCGTATCTTGTTGCAAGTAACGAGCATTTGTTACATCATAGATTGGATTGCTAATATATTTCGGGAATATGTTAACAAATTGGTCTATAATGTCTTGTGGAGTATTGAGAGCTTTCAACACATCAACACTACGGTAGTGTGGTGGGAAGCTACGTACTTCGAGATAGAGATCTTCACCGCCTGGCACTACGTATGGGTTAAGCGGTTGACCTTTGAACATAAAGTAGCCACTTGCATTATCTTTTTGATATGTAGCTGCTAGTGTATCAACCAACAACCATCTCTTAAGACCTGAGTTGTCATCAACTAACCAATTATAGAGCAAGTTGGAGTATTGATTTGGGTGCAGCAGTGAGCGTGGATCGTAGAACATATTGCTATCAATTGCTGTAACAGTCAAGATAGAATCGCGACCGCGATCATATCCACGACCAGTGTATGTACCGTTTGCAGCTGGGTATGTTCTATCTTCTGTAACGAATATCTTATTGATAAAGTCAGTTATAATTAATGTGTCCTTCTGACCAGGATTGAATTCAGAGTCGACAATCTTAATCACTGTATCTTGTGCTAAGCGAGCAAGATCGCCAGTAAATACTGGTGGCATTGTCGAACGAGTTACCTTAAACACAATACCATCATTGTATGCAGCCAATACGCCTTCGCGCCATAGAACTGTACGTGAAATGATGCGTACTACGTCGCCTGTATCAACTGGAAGTGCACGGTAACGTTCGCCAGCAAAGTAAGTTGTATTGGAAACAGGAGTTGTTCCAACAAATGTTCTATTGTTGTTTGGCATCGAAGGACGGTTGCTGAACAGATTGAATACTTTTGCTAAAGCGTTCGAATCTGCGTGGTATTTACGTCCTTGCAATGCTGCTGCATCTTCGTTATAAGCATCACGATATAATTTTTCAAGAAGAACTGGATTTGAATATGGAGCAAATGGGAACAAACCATTTGAACCAAGGTTCAAAAGACCTTCAGCACTTCTTCTAATTGACGAGTTTGGATTTCTATTTGATGAGTCAGGTACTAATTCAACTCTTGCGCGGAAGATTTCGCGATAGTTTGCATCTTCGCCAACTTGCTTGAAGTTTACGCGGATATAGTCGCCAGTTGTTTCGTTGATTACAAAGAATACTGATTCATTGAGCATTCTTGTGTCGTGGTTGTTCTTTTCAACTTCACCAGTGTTGTAATCAATCATTGTTTCGAGGAACAATGGATAGCCAATTGGGTGATAGTAGCGACCTGTTTCATCTGGTTTCCATTCGCCTTGAACTTGTGATAAGAATGGATACTTCAAGTTACCTTGGTCGTCGCGAGCTTCTACTGCGAATGGATCACGCAAGTAACGTTTTATGTATTTACCATTAGATGGAGCGTTAGCAACGCTGTATCTCTTAACTTTTGGAGCGATACCAACTGCAAAGTCTTCAATCGGGCTCATACGGCGTTTTGTATAGTCAGCTGTCTTAATATCAGTTCCTTTATCGTAAATATCATAAATATGACCGCTCATTAAGTATTTTTCAGCAATGCTGTTGTCGCCAACTGTATTTTCATCTTGTCCGTTCTTGAGAACAATTGGAGTATAGTTGTATTTATCAATTGATTCGAATGGACCTTGTGTTCTTGGGTCTGAACTTGTTTGGAACAAGAATGGCAGATAGTTAGCATCAGCATTAACTACATTATATTGATCTGCTGGAGCAATATTTACAAAGAATGTTTCCATTCTTGCAAGTTCTGGTGAATTATGATTGTTTTCAATGTTCAAAAGAACATTAGCTTCGGTATGACCCCAGTAGTTGCCACGTAATGTATCAGTACCGCCTGCACCGATACCTGTTGTTCCAGCAAGAACGCCCTTAGTGTTTGGTGCGTCTGGCAGACGGATCATAAAGCGAGCTGTGTTGCCATAGAATGAGTTTGCAGCCTCGCTGAAAATATATGATGGCAATGGACCTTGTACTTCGCCATAGATTGTAGCAGGAGCCAAATCTGAAGAAGCAAAGTTGCCAATTGTTGTGTTCGATGCATCTTTAATCACTGGACCGCTAATGTAGTTCTGGCTCATACCAATTGTATTGCGTTCATCAGTCTTGTTGCCAGTTACAAGTGAGCGGTTAAAGATAAGTTTAAGGTCGTAGTTATCTGAATATATTGCAGAACCAGTAAATGCAACGTTGTTTTGAATTCTAACGCGGTTGAACAATACTGCATCAATACGGTTAGTTCTATCGAGTGTAGCTTTATCTAATAAATAGATTGCACCACCAAGACCAACGCCATTCTCTGGTAAGTTAGTTTCTTTATGCCAACGTTTTACATCGATAAGTGCCATATCAGCAGGTGTTACTTGCGACCAAGTTGCACCAGCGTCTTTTGTTGCGAGCAACAATCCAACATTACCTGATACGAAACCTTCGTTGTTATTTACAAAATATACGCTATTGAGTGTATTTGTAGTTCCTGAGGTAAGAGCTGTCCAGTTGTTACCACCGTCAGTTGTCTTTACGATAGTACCACTTGCACCAACTGCATAACCAATATTTTGACCATAGAAGAAGATTGATTTAAGTTCTTGGTCTGTTCCGCTATTTACGAAATCCCAAGTATTCCCGCCATCGACAGTTTTAATCATCACACCAGCTTTGCCAGTAGCAAAACCAACTGTTGCGCTCTTGAACATAATGTAGTTGAGGTCCGAAGTAAGACCAGGCATTATCTGGACGTCCCAATTATCACCGCCATTAGTTGTGTAGAGAATTAAGCCTCTATCGCCAACTGCATAGCCTTTGTTTACACCAACCCAAGCAACTGATTGTAAATTGCGAGTTGCAGGACGTTTTACTGTCCAGTTTCCACCAGCGTCTGTGGTCTTCAAAATATAACCTTCGTCAGCAACAGCATAACCTACTTGCGTACCAACGAACAATATATCATTAATCTTAGGATCATTAGTAATTGATGGAACTGTTAATTTAGTCCAGGTTTGACCTTTGTTAGTTGTCTTCAAAATTGTTGTGTACGCACCAACTGCGTAGCCAATATCATCACTTGTAAAGTATATGTCAGTTAAATCAACGTTGGTGTTGGATGGCATAAAGTCCCATTTAGCACCGCCGTTGCTGAATTTAACGATCATACCATTGTTGCCAACAGCATAACCTTCTTTGTTATCAAGCCAGTAGATAGCATTGATATGATCGCTTGGAAGAGGTGTACCTTTACCAATTTGAGTTGTTCCGCTTCCCATTTGTGAATCAATAATTCCATTGTCAAGAATGATTGTATTATCAAGGAAGCGAGTAAGCATACGAACATCAGCAACGATTGGAGCATTTGAATATGTAAATGGTTCATTTACTGATGTATATCCAATAGCAAAGCCATCTTTAGCATCATACATATCGTAATGAACTACATCAAGGTCGGTTACGAAAATTTTATGAATAGTAGTAATTGGATTTGCAAGAGCAATTGCACCACCATTACCATTATATACCTTATTATTGATAAAGAGCGAACCTTTTACTAAGTTCAAGTCGCCATTGAGCGAGTATATTGCACCACCACCACGGATATCTGGCTTATTAACATCAGCAACGTTTTCGCCAACAATATTTCCGTCGAAGTTAGCGCGAACCACTTGGATTAAGCGTTTGAATGGATCCATTCCAACATTATTAGGAATGTTGAATGCAAGAGCGCCACCATAATATCCAGCTTTGTTGTTCTGGAATATTACAGGATATTTGCCGCCATAGAATTGCAAGGAGCCATTGACGCCACCTGCACCAGTGATGATTGTATTTCTCTTTGAATATACAGCTCCACCGAATGAAGAAGCTATGTTATTTACAAATTTAATATCAAACCCATAATCACGTGTATTCCAAGTGTTGTCGTGACCACCGATAACAGGGGATACTAAATTATAAACATTACCATCAACATAAATTGCACCACCAGCACCAGCTTGGTTGTTTACAAAGTATGTTTGATTAGCAATTGTCAATGCAGCATCAACATCTGATCTTACTTTGAGTGCATCGCGTTGACCGCCACGAATTTGAATGCGGTTCAGCGTGTTTTCAGCGAATATAGCACCACCCATCGAGAAGAAGCCGTTTCCAGATTCTGCATTGTTTGCACTTACAAGGAATGGAGCTTTAGTTTGGTTGTTTTCAAACTTACCGCTGAAAATAACGCTTGTATTAGCACCAACATAAATTGCACCACCACGAGCACCGAATGAGCTCATATGTCCTTGATAGTTTGAAGCTTCGTTGTTGGTTACTTCTAATGCGTCGTTATAACCAGGGTCTAATTCAACAACGTTTCCGTTGATAAGTAATCTGTCGTTCAAACCCAATGCAATTTCCATGCGGCGGTTTTCATTAGCTTCGTTACCTGCAATGTAGAGTGCACCGCCGAAAGCTTTATTGCCATAAGCAAATGGATAATCTGCGGCAACGTCGGTAAGTTCAGTTACAACTGTAACAGGAGGAACAGTATTTAATACTTTTTGTCCAACTTTTGCAAGGATAACTTTATTTCTGTCGAATTTCACATTACGGACACGACCTAAATAAACTGCTATACGAGCGTCGTCCCAAGCCATACGTTCAAGATCGAGAAGAGGTTCTGCAGTCGGATCGTCAATATTGTCAATTAATGGAATTTTGTAGCTTTTATTGATTTCAGAAATGTTTCCATTGCGATCAGTTAACTGTGGGTTTTTAGCATCTGGATAGTATGCAGTAGGTGTATTATAAACTGGGTAACCCTCTGGGGCTTGCAAAATTTGCAATGCACCGCCCCGAACACGAGCAATATTATCTTTGAAAGTTACATTAATAAGCCAAGTTCTTGACGAGAATGTAGTCAAAGCACCGCCAGCACCATTAGCCAAACTCTTAATTCTATTCATCAAAGCGTTATATTCAAATGTATTCAAGCCTGGAAGGTCGCTTTGAGCATAGTAAGGATGACGGTCAACAGTTGTATCTTTCTTGAAGTTTTCAAATACTACATTACGGAAGAATGCAGCGCGAGCGCCTGGAAGCACAACGATATGTCCCCATTCACGTGAGAAATTATTCACTGGCTGGCCAATGAAGCGGATTCTTGATTGTGTGAAAGGAACTGCTGCGCCACCAAATCTCTTCCAAGGTGATGTTTTCAGGTTTGGATCATTTCCTGGATTTAAGTATAAACGAGCTGCCTGGAATGCGATTGCATATTCGAAAGGAATAATCACATAACGTGGGTCAGTAGGCAAATTGTTAGGATCCAAGTTTACAATCTTGCGAGCAACTGTGTCCAATACAACATTGAAAATATGGTTGTATTTACTTGGATGAACGGTTGGGTCGCGACGTGTGTTATACGATAATGTTCTTGTCATACCATCATCGTATAAGAAATAGCGCATATCAGCATAACCAAAACCACCTTGGTCTGCTGGATATGTTGTTACAGGATCTGGAACTGCAGTTTGGTCGTAAGTAATACGAGCAAAACCGTCAGCAATGATACGACCGCCTGTTGAGTCGATTAAGCAGCTGTTGTCAAGGAATTTTACTGTTGTCCCTGGTTCAATAATAAGAGTACCGCCGACAACAAGCTTTTTGTTGATTACGTAAATTGAGTCTCTTTGGAACACTCTTACTTCTCCGGGAGCGATGCTGCCGGAAACGTAAGCAGTTGGCAACTGTGCATATCCTTCAACGCCAAGGAATATGCATAGTAACGCTGCCAAGAAACTCATACGAAAAAATCGTTGCATGTTACCTCCAAAATGTGAAAATTTTGTTATAAAATCTATGTTGCTTAAAAAATCTATGTTCATTTTGCATCATATAATATTAAATATACATAAATACGTTTTATTCAATAATCGTGCCAAGTCGAGCAAGTTCAATTTTAGCTGTATTTGCAAATTCTGCGAAATCACGATTTTTTGCAATCATTGTTAGATGCTCTATTGCGCGATCTTTTTCTCCCATACGTGCATAGCAAATACCAGCAAACAGCATATAACGTCCTTTCGATGTTGGGTCGATAGCTAATCCTGCTGCTTTTTCGTAATTTTCCGCTGCATCGCTTAAATTATTGTTCTTCTCACTGCAAACAGCCAGCCCAGCGTAACCACCTTTTGAGACTTCATCGGATTTTGCTTTTGCAGCAATTTCAAAGTATTTACGCGCTTCTGATATTTTGTCCAATGCAAAATAAGCATCTCCTGCGAGCAATGCAGCAATTTCCCCTGACGGAGTTGATGAATATTCTTCAACAATTTTCACAAGACCTAATACTTTCTCTCCTCTAACGGTTGGAACAGAGTCGCCTCCAAACAATGCGCGAGCATATTCTTCTTTGTCGAAATACGGTCTAATTCTCGAAAGCGCCAAAGCTGCTTCTTCTTTATTTTTATTGCTCGTATATGTAAAATAATATGCAATAGCTACTATTGCTACCACTGCAACCGCTGCTATTGCTATCAATTTACCATACTTTTGAATAAAATTAACCTCGCCGCCTTCTTCCTGAACCTGATTTTCAAGTTCGTCATCTAAATTCTGTTCATTTTTGTTATTAATCTTGTCGCTCATAAATCCTTTATTTTATTAATGATACTAATTTTCTTTGCACGCCCGAAGGGACTCGAACCCTTAGCCTTTGGAACCGGAATCCAACACTCTATCCAATTGAGCTACGGGCGCTCGTAACAATGAGAAACTATTCGACCCTTTGGCATACAAATATATTATTATTGAATTTTTCTACCAAGTTTTAATAGTTTTTTTTAATCCTAATTTTAAATTTTTTCTTAAATTTTCCACAATCATTTGACTATTTTTAAAACACTGTCAGATTTTTTTCACACTTTTTTGACACATTATATAAGAAAAGAAAAGGGAGCTATAATCTCTTACAACTCCCTTTTCAATTTATTAATCTACGCTATTTCACAACTTTTAGGGTTGTTGTTGTAGAATAGTTACCAGCATTAACAACAACAGTGTAGGTGCCTGCTGTCAGGTTTCTGAGGTCCAATCTCAATTGATTTTCACCTGCGGCAATCGAGCCAAACGATTCAGCAAAAACTTTGCTTCCAGCAATATTATAAATTCCTACTAATGCTGAACCTTCAACAGGTGAGTAGAACGAAACGTATGCATAGTCTTTCGCAGGATTTGGCGAAATTCCAGAAATTTCGAATGCACCATCACCCTCAATTGTTACTACTCTTGTGTTGCTATATGAAAATTCACCATTTTGGTCAATCATCTTCAATCTATAAGCATATGACTTACCAGCAGAAACGCTTCTATCGATAACTGGACCATATTCAGTAGCAACTGCTGAATTACCTTTTGCCTTAACTTCATCAATTTTAGCAAATGCACCAATACCGAATTCATTAACTTTTGCTTTTTCAATATCAAATCTTGATGAATTTACTTCTGATGCACTTACCCAGTTAAGTTCGACACGTTTTCCAACAGCATTAGCATCAAACGAGAACAGTTCGATTGGAATAATTGTTCCGCCATTGTTCTGAACATAGTCCATCGAAGCGCGAATGAGAGCATCTGCCATTGGGAAATGTCTCCAATCAAGCCCGAAGTAAATCACATTTGTAAACAGCGATGATGATGCAATACACATAATTTTTTGATCGAACATTATTGTGTCAGGATTGATATAGAACATACCAACACGTGCAACACCTACACCGCTTTCAGTCATATTCACTACGTCGCCAACAGGTTTCGGATCGCCAAGGAAGCCAGTTGGAACTGCTGCAAAATCGATATTGCGAGCAACTGCGAAACCACGAACCACTGATAATGAATCGAACGGACGTGTTACCTTTGGAGTTGCTCTTAATATCTTTTCTGTGAAGTATGTTCCATCAAGGTATTGAGGAATACCATTTTGACGAACAACATCTTGGCTTGCAATGATAAAGTTGCTCTTATCGTTCAATTTCCCTTTGTTTAAGAATTTCAAAACATCGCCGATTACGTAGGTTGTGTACATTTTATCGTTAGCATCACCAAAGAAGAGCGAACGATACATTGTATAGTTTACCGAACGTTCTTCCCAGCCGCGGCGATCGAAAATATCGAAGTCGTGGTCTGCTTCACCCTTCATCTGGAACCATCCGATTCTACGGAATGCAGTAATCAAAGTATCAGCATTCAAACGTCCAGCAATTTGGTCCATCTGCTGTGGTGTCGGGTTCGAAACGGTATCGATATTCACAAAGCTATTTTCTACAGATAAGAGCAAATCGAGCTTAGCACGTTTCAAATAGAAGCGAACAATTTTATCTTCGAGCACATTGTTCGAAGTCATTTCATCTGGTTGAGCAAGGCTTACTCTTATTCTATAACGAGGAGTAACATTAGGCAGCATTGTAGAGAAGTGTTGAGGAACATTGTATCCAACAACTTGCGAGTAAGTGAGTGGAATAAAGTCGTCGTTGTCTTTACCATCACCCAATCCGAATACTACAACAGCATCATCAGTTGGGCTAATCTGAGCAGTAACGATTTTAGGAGCAACTGCTGGAATAACGAAGTTGCCTAATGTATCTTCGCGGAATATTTCTACTTTTATTTGAGCAGCTGATTGGAGCATATTACCATTGTTGCGAACAATTGCTTTGACTTCAACCGGCGACTGCGTCATAATGTATTCAGCATCATTGAAAAGCGATGTTAGACGTAGGTCTTGATAAGCACCAGGAGCTACGATCGAGTGAATTTCTATATCGTTATTGAGCAATCTACCATTGAATTCGCAAGCGCCAATATCATAACGTTGATTTGCAAAACCACGTAAATTACCATCAATATCAGAGCTTAATACATCATATCTTGTACCACGGTTGTTAATCTTAGAGTTAATTGGAGTTGGGTTCGATTTTACTCTCAAATTGCCAGGATTGGAACCAATCATTTCGTGATCTTGCAAGAAGTTGTAGTCAACAGAATAAATATCGCAACCAGTCCAATATCTCCATTGGTTCAATGTTTTGAATTCTCCAGTAAAGCCAAGAGTGAGCAAGTTGCGTTCAACATCTACTTCAATATAGCGATAATAGTCAATTCCGCTTGCAAGCCAGAACGCATTACGTTCAATTTTAGTACCATCTTCTTTTGGTTTTTCGTTGTAATAGAATACAGCGGTTTTTGTTTCAACAGAACTTGCAATGTTATCGTCCAGAATTGCAATAGCGTTGTTGCCCATAGTCAAATCTTTGTTCTGCATTACAGCAATGCCAGCAATATTACCAGTGTTGGCAAACTGATCGTTTGGAATAATTATAGTATTGTTAATAATTTTATCTTCACGAGTAAAGAAACCAGCTTTTGCTGGTGAAAGTATTCTATCGTTAAAGTTTGGCACATTAATGTTACGAGCAGTAGCAAGATAAATACCTGCAATGTGAGCAGCAGCGTTATTAACCTTCAAATCGTAGATCATATTATTTACAACTACGAATTTTTCTTTGTCTTTCGGGAAGAATTGAGTGCGTGTTGCACCTTCCTGCAGTGTATAAGAAGCCTGTTCAATTTTCACGCCGAAAGTAATAAACGATGATTTAATATTGCTGATTTCGTTACCATCAATTCTAATATTGTTATTGTGATATCCCAAAAATCCTGCTTTGTCTTCGCCACCGACAATAATACCTGCTGCATCGCTTGTTGTAGCATTAATATTATATATACGGTTCTGAGCAATCAATGTATTTTCTTCGTAGCCAACAAAAATACCAGCACGTCCAACATCATAAATTTTATTCTTGATAAATTTGTTATTGTTGTTCAAATACTTGGTAATTGTTACTTCTGGACCTCTAATTTTATCCAAAACGCCCAAGCCAAGAGAAACAATACCATAACCGAATTTTGTAATTTCGTTGTTCTCAATTACTATATTATTAATGTTAAGAGTATCCAGCTTGTAATAGTTATTTTGAGTGCTGGTGAAGAATGGTGGAGTGTTCCTTAATACAAAGCCAGCAGAATAAGTCCCAGACGTACGAACATTTTCTTCGAATGTATAAAGGCTACGGTCTGCAATAAATTCGAATTTTACATTTGGGAGACTCGAAGCATACGAAGTTGTGCTGCTTTCGCCATCAACAATACAGTTCTTAACAGTAATGTTGCGAGAACCATTGCTGAAATAGAACGGAACGCGGAACATTACAGATGGCGGAGTATGCATTTTGAAGACAAGTGATTTTTGAGGACCACCGTCAAATACAATATATCCATCGCTTGCTGCATAATCGTTCTTATGTTCGTTCAATACCGAATTAATCGGAGCAAACGCAGATGTTTGATTATGATTCTGACCAAACAAAATCCCAATACCTGATGCGCTATAAAGATTGACGACCACACTTGCACGATTTGCCATTTTCTGTTGCGAAGGACGAATAATTATTTTAGCGTTTTCTGAAGCACCAATAATCTTGGTTCTCAAATCAAGTGCAGGGTATGATAAATTTATATCCCCTAAATTGTATGTATCATCTTCTAATTCCAATACAACTTCGCCAGAAATACCCTTTTTGTAAATTTCGTCAAATGCTTGAGAAAGGCTTGTAAAATTATTGCTTCCTGTGCAACTCGAACAAACTTTGTACGTTCCAACCAATCCAGATTTAACAACAAACGTTGTTGTATAAGTATTGTCAACAGGATTACCTTCTGATGGATGGTCTATCATTATTGTTGCTGTATATGTCCCAGTAGCAGTTGGAACAAACTCATTCGGGAAACGAACTATTTTATATGGTGGAAAGGTCGAAGGAATGATATCGATATCTGTTTGATCCTGGAAAACAACCTGCCCCTGTGAGTTGGTAATAGTAATAGTTGCTAATGCACCAAAAATATCTTCGAAACCATTGTTCTGCACTCTAATAACCACAGGTTGTGGACGCAATTTGTAGTTATCGCTTGCAGTAGGTGAAAACAATGTATCAGGCTGAGCATCAACACCGTAAGTAACCTTAAATATATGTGGCGTTCCACCCATCGGAGGGAAGAAATCGTTTGATGGATTTAGATCCTGCGAGTTAAGCAAGTATACTCTTACGCGAACTTCATACTCGCCAACTTCTGTTGGAGCAAAATTCTGGAAGAAAATTGTTGTGTTTGTCCCAGGTTGTAGCGGTGCAGTTTTATTTACCCATATCACATTTGGTGGCTGATGAACTAAAACGTTATTTTTGTAAATTCTGCATTCAACGCGGAACGAATCAACAGGATTAATTCCAGAGTTTTGAACTGTAATTCCAAGAGGAATTGTTGTACCAGAAAGTGGATATTTTGTGAACTCTTTTTTAAGCGGATATGGTATGCCCAATGCAACCAAATCCCACGGTAACGCAATATAAAACTTTTGTTGGAAATCTTGTGTCAGATCAGGTCTTCCTTCTACTTCAAATCGAGAATAAATAGTATATTCACCACTCGCAATACCAGGATTTGATAGGTCAAGCTGACCGGTTGGACCCTCCAGCGGATCAACATTTGCTGCAATACCTTTTGCATGAGTAAATCTATAACGAACAGGGTTAGGATCTCCAACAATTGTCAATGGAATTCTTGTTACACTCAAATTACCTTCTGCTGTTGCAACATAAATAGTATCTGGATTTGGACTTGTCGATGGGCCTACAATAGCATAACTTACGTAAACAGTTGGTTGAATAGAAGCACGTTTAATATTTACAGATGGATGATTGTTGTGTTCAAATGGGATTACTGAACCCGCTGTCAAAACTGTTGAAGCAGGCGGATAAACAGCTGTCATTTGAGGATTTGAAAGAATTTCTATTCTTGCATTGGGACGTGGTACTGTTCCAGCGCTTGTCCCAGAAAAAGTCAAAGCACATCCGTCGCCATCTCCGTAGCGAACATGGGCTCGCCCAGAAATATTAGTGCCATATACGTTTGTTATCGCTCCATAATTTGAGTTATTATAGCAAATTTTCACTAACAAGTTTCCGCCAGTATAATTAAAGTAATTTGCTGGCTGAAAACTAAATTTATTCCACCCAGAAGAAGTTACTGTGTATGAAGGAGTGGAATATACAAGTTGCCATCCAGAAGCAACAGGAGCTGATATCGAGGTCAACGTTGTATTCTGCATATATATGGAAAATCCAGCATAAGAAGCATATGTAGGACTTATCACATTAATCGAGAATCCTCTAATCAATCCAGGATTGCCACCGGCACCAATGATTTCAGCAGCCGTATACAAATAAAAGCAAGCTGCATCTGGATTATCATTAAACGGATAAAAACTTGTAACTGTTCCCGTTCCAATCTGGATTTCTTGAGAACGAACAGTCCCAGCAAGCACTGAAAGCACTATTGCTACAATGCTAAACCATCTTAAAAATTTTCTCATTAATAACCTCTCAAATAGTAACAAAATATATTTTTATGCTCACTAAATAATTGCAAATAGCAAGTTACATTAAAATTAACAATTTTTATAGAAATAAATATAATGATAATATAACAAATTTATAATAAAATTGTTACAAAAGAAAAATAAAAATAAAAAAACCGTTGCTCTGTAAAAATTTTTTAACAAGGGGATGACATTTTCGCTGATTTTTAATCGGCGGGATACAGAGCAACGGTTGCCGATTTCATCGCTTTTGCGATGTTTTTAAATACACATTTTTTCTTGATACAAAATAATCGATTTTTTTTCTAAAAAATTATAGTCTAAAATGTGATTTTATTGTAGTAAAGTACCACTTCAATTTGTAGTGCTTACCACTACAAAATTTCCCTTCTATTTTATCATTATTTTTGATAATTTTGTATGATTTATGTTTAACAAACATTTGAACGAAATGTCCAAATCTGATGATCCTGGCAGTTGGGTTATCTCTTTAATTAACGAAATTATGTAGTTGCGGGGATGGTTTTGCAGCTATCTCCGCCTAAAGTGTGGAGGTAATATGCAAAACATCATCATTCTTCCTGAGCTAAAAGAACTTATCGAAGCTAAGGAGTTCGATGTAATCAAAGAAATTTTTTATGATTCTCACTCCGCCGAAATTGCAGAACAAATCTCAGTCCTCGAGCCAGAAGAAGCCTGGCAAATAATTGAACTATTCGACAAACACCGCCGTGCTGAAATTTTCAGTTTTTTAGACCTTCAGATACAGGTCGATATTGCCGAAATTATTGAACGCAGCAAACTTGTCGACCTGCTCACCGAAATGTCCTCCGACGACAGAGTTGACCTTTTCAAACGCTTCCCCGAAGAAAAGCAGGAACTCATTCTCCCGTTGCTCGCACAAGCCGAACGCGAGGATATTCGCCGCCTTGCGGAATACCCCGAAGGTAGCGCCGGTTCCGTTATGACCTCGGAATACGTCGCTATCCCAGATAACATCACTGTTGATGAAGCTATCCGTAGAATTCGATTAGAAGCATCTCAAAAAGAAACTATCTTTTATATTTATGTTATAAATGAAAAGCGACAACTTATTGGGTTTGTCTCTCTTACCGATTTGATTATGGCTCATCCCAACACCCGCATTAAAGACATAATGAAAAGAGATGTAATCTACGTTACAATCGACGAGGACCAGGAAAAAGTTGCTCGCAAAATCCAAAAATACGACTTAATCGCCATACCCGTTGTCAATGGCAATAATGTGTTAGTCGGTATCGTTACCCACGACGACGCTATCGACATCATCACACAAGAACAAACAGAAGACCTTGAAAAGTTCATGGCTATCGCCGGTGCTCACGCTGCCGCCGCCTACAACAAAACACCCGTTATCACGCATTTTAAAAATCGTGCCGTGTGGGTTGTTTCGCTTGCGGCAATTGGGTTAGTTTCAGGTATGATTATTCATTCATTCGAAAATACCCTGATGAACCTAATGATATTGGCTCTTTATATGCCTATGGTTGCTGATACTGGCGGCAACGTAGGTAGTCAGTCTGCAACGGTTGTTGTGCGTGCATTAGCTCTGGGCGAAGTTACCTCCCGTGATTTTTTCAAGGTTATCTGGAAAGAATTTAGAATTTCTCTTCTGCTTGCATTGGCATTAGGTATGCTTTCGTGGATCAAAGTCGTTTTTCTTTCATCCAATTCAGAAATACCTGTAAACTTTTCTTTACAACAAATTAGTATAGTTATTGCGATTGCTCTCTCACTTCAAGTTGTTACTGCAACTTTAATTGGCGCTATGCTTCCGCTGATTGCAACTAAATTTAAGCTCGACCCCGCTGTTGTTGCTAGTCCAGCGCTTACTACTATCGTTGATATTACTGGGCTTTTGATATATTTCTCAACTGCAAAATTTTTGCTTGGTCTCTAATTTTTCAGATTACTATTTACAAAACAAGGCTGTCTTCTGCAGACAGCCTTGTGCATTTATTCTTAAATTTTATCTTGCGGCTAATACTTCTTTCTTGCTGCCATCTGTGAATTCAATACTCATTGGCGACCAAATTGCTCTTAAATTCTTTGAATTACGGAAAACTTCATCTCTCTGGTTTGTCTTATCGTGTATAAACGGCATCGCGAAACGTTGAGTTTCACCGGACTTAATTGGACGGTCGCTTGCTATATTAAATGCTTTTAGCAGTGTGTTCTCTGGTGTGTAGAAATCAAGCTCACCTTTGACAAAGCGTATTTCTTTATCTGAAAGATTTGTAACTTCGAAAATTATCACATTAAGTTGCTGGCCGTCCTTTTCAAGCGGTTGAAATCCAACATATAAAAACTTATGATTTATTGCTAAATCTACTCGCTTAGCCGTTGTTTCGCAGAATGCTTTGGATTGCTGCATCACATACTCTTTTTGCGACTTGATAATATCAAGCACTGTTTTCCCAACTACAGAATCTTTGAAAGTCCCTAAGCGAACCAGTCCATTTGTGAATAATTCTACTTCTTCTTTGGTCAAAGCCGATTCTGCTTTCACTTTTGCGGCAATTTCAGGTAGATTGTGCAATGTGATTTTTTCGCTCATCACATTTGTGTTAGAATATTCTTGTTTTGTGCAAGCACTCAATACAATACCAAAAATTGCAAATAATAATAACACTTTTCTAAACATAGTAACTCCAATTATTATTGAAATAATCTAATTCATAAGTTTTATATTCACAAAAATAATAAAAATTTTTAGTTTTATATATCATTTTGAATTTTATGCTCTCATCAACGCAGCTACATCTACCCGTCGCGCACCTGCTTCAAGAAATACACCCGCAAGCGCATTCACAGTCGAACCCGTTGTAAGAACATCATCTATTATTAAAATAATTTTGTTTTTAATTTTTTCTGCTTCAATAATCTCAAAAATATTTTTTACATTGAAAATACGCTCACGAACACTTAATTTTGTTTGAGAGCAAGTATATTCTTTCCGCCGGGCTAATTCTAATTCAAGTTTGCTTTCAAGCACTTCGGCTACTGCTTTTGCAATAAAGACAGATTGATTATATCCTCGCTCACGCTTCTTTGCCGAATGTATTGCCACAGGCACAACATAATCGTATCCAACATCGGAATTTCGCTTTACCGCCTCCCCAAGCATCGAACCAAACTTCTGCCCAATGTCTTTTACTCCGCGATATTTCAAAGCATAGATTAATCTCTCAAATGGGAACTCATCTGTCGATGAAAACAAACAATAGGCATTGATAAAATTTAAATTATCAAACCCGTGTATCTCTGCAAGCTTGTTTATCGTTTGTTCGCTACTTTCCGGCAAGGGCAAAGAAGATAAGCACCGCAAGCAAGCAAACTGCTCCGCATCACCCACAATTTTTCCCCCACACACATAACAATGCTCTGGGAAAAATAAATTCTCGCCTAATGAAACAATTTTCGAAACTGTTCTAAAAATTATTTTAATGATTGCCATAATTAAAGAAAAGAACATCAAGAACGCAGAATACTTTTGGTAGAGAGGTTCGGTTTGCCGCTAAATTTAGTGGGGAACCTCTCTACAAAAGAACAAAATTAAAATACAGCAATAGCCTCAATTTCAATCAATACATCCTTCGGCAAACGAGCTACTTGAAAAGCAGCGCGAGCAGGCTTGCTTTCGCCAAAATATTCGTTGTAAATTTCGTTCATCACAGCAAAATCATTCATATCTTTGAGCAAAACTGTTGTTTTCACAACATTTTCAACTGTGAGCCCAGCCTCTTTTAAAATAGAAATTATGTTCTTAATAGCTTGGTGAGTTTGAGTTTTAATATCCTCTCCTGCTAAATTCCCTTCAGCAGTGAATGGAATTTGCCCCGAGATGAACAAAAATTTACCTTCTGCTTTAATCGCTTGTGAATACGGACCAATTGGTGCCGGCGCTTCTTTCGAAAATACAACTTCTTTCATACTAAAACCTCACATATTAAATTAATAATGAACATAGGCATCAAAATTTTACTTCAATTAATGATTTCCCAAGTAATGCAGCCCCTCTTACACCGGTATCACTCAAATACCGAGCCGATCGCAATTCAAATTTTTCTGCAAGTGGCGGAAGCAGATGCATTCGCATCACTTTTTTTGCACTCTCAAACATCAGTTCTCCAGCATTTGCAACACCACCACCAACAATAACCGTGCTAATATCAAGTAAATTCATCGCACTCGATAAGCCATAACCTAATATTTCACCTGCTTTTTGAAGAACCTTCCTGCCTGCTGTATCGCCTTCTACTGCGAAATTATAAATATCAACAACATCTAAATTACTTTTTATATTCAATTTCGAGGACTTATCCTTTGCTGCTTCATCACTTGCAATTGAAAGTATAGAATTTTTACCTAAAAACGATTCAAAAGTACCTTGCTTGTATTTAATTTGAGTTTTGGAGCGACAATTATAATCAATTATTGTGTATCCAATTTCCCCGGCTCCGCTGCTTTCCCCTCGAATCAACTCTTTGTGGTAGATAATCGCCCCACCAACTCCTGTGCCAAGGGTAACGTAGATAAAAGAATCTTTGTCTTTGCCAGTTCCTTCATACATTTCAGCAAGTGCAGCCGCATTTGCATCATTTTCCACAGCCAATGGCACATCTGAATAATTTCGCAAAAATTTGAGCAGCGGAATATTTTCCCAATCCGGCAAATTAGGTGAAACAAGCACATTCCCCATCGCATCAACTACACCGGGTACACCAACCCCAACTGCTCTAATTTTCGGATATTCTCCAAAATACTCCCTTATGAGCGTTCTTAACTTTATCAAAACGCTTGCAGCACCAAGATTTGCTTCTGTCGGAATAGTTCTTTGGGCGACAAGATTTTCGCCATCTAAAATTGCCGATTTTATGCTTGTCCCACCAACATCAATCCCAAGATACATTTATTTTTTCTCTCTTTCAATAATAATCACTTCTTCATTTGGTTTGGTCATACCATATTTTTCGCGTGCGATCCGTTCTATTTCAGTAGTATCGTAGAGCAACTTCTTAATTCTTGTGTTGAGCGAATCTTTTCGCTTCATTTCTTCTTCAATCTTTTCTTTTATCTCGCGTTTATCCATTTCGAGTTGAAAACGCTTATATAACCCTGAATCCGAGAAAACAACAAGCAGCAACACCAAAAGCAAAACAAGCCAGAAAGTGTATTTTCGCTTTCTGGCGTTGCTTCGAGTTTGTTTTTCTTGTTCAGACATTATTATTTTGCAAATTTCTGCAAAAACCCAACAAATTTATTCATTTCGTCTATTGTGCGTTTTTCAGTAACAGCCACAAGCAGCCCTTGATGGCATTCAGGGAAACGGCTTGTATCAATTCCAGGCATAATTGCAACTTTCGAAGCTTCTTCAATGATTTGTGACGCTGGAACTGGGGGAATAACCAAAAATTCATTGAAAAATGGCTTATCGCCCAACAATTTAAAGCCACTGATTTTTTTGATTTGTCCTGCTAAATAATGTGCTTTCTGCATAGACTGTTCGGCAACTTCCTTTATTCCCTGCTTGCCCATAGCTGCCATGTAAACAGTTGCAGCTAACATAAACAAACCTTGATTTGAGCAAATGTTCGAAGTTGCTTTTTCGCGTTTGATTTGCTGTTCGCGAGTTTGCAGTGTCAACACAAATCCGCGTTTGCCTTCCAAATCTTCTGTTATGCCAGCAATTCTGCCGGGCATTTTGCGAATAAATTCATTTTTGCAGGCAAATATCCCAAGATAAGGTCCGCCAAAACTTAATGGAATGCCAAGCGGTTGACCTTCGCCAACAACAATATCAGCATTGTATTCACCAGGTGCAGCAAGCACACCTAACGATATTGGGTTTATTACTGTAATAAACAGCGCTTTTTTTTCGTGTGCAATTCTTTCTATTTCAAAGACATCTTCTAAATTTCCATAGGCATTTGGCTGCTGAACAATTACAGCCGACGTTTTGTCGGTAACAAGCGAACGAAGACTTTCGAGGTCGCAAGTGCCATCTTCTAATTTAGCCTGGTGGAAAGTATAATTCTTGCCAGCAGTAATTGTATCTACCACACGTCTATAATTTGGATTGACTGTGCCGGCATAAACAAATTCTGTTTTGCGGTTATGTGCGTTTGCCATCATACAAGCCTCGGCAAGAGCAGTAGAACCATCATACATCGACGCATTAGCCACATCCATTCCTGTAAGAGCGCATATCATAGACTGATATTCATACATTGCTTGAAGTGTTCCTTGCGAGACTTCCGCCTGATATGGCGTGTAGGCTGTTTTGAATTCAGGACGCTCTATAACTGCACCAACGATGGACGGAATGAAATGGTCGTAACTGCCGCCACCCATAAAACAAGTATGAGATGAAGTTGTAATATTTTGATTTGCCAGTTCGCCCATCATTTTTACAACTTCGTATTCGGACATTGCCGTAGGGAGATTAAGTTCTTTATTTAATCTGATTTCTTCTGGAATTGCTGCAATAAGTTCTTCAAAATTTTTTACACCAATACGTTCGAGCATTTCTTGACGCTCTCTATCTGTATTAGGAATGAAAGGCATAATATAACTCCAAATAATAATTATGTTTATACAAAACACAAAATTAGTTTAATTATATGAGTTTTCAAAAAAATATTGCATTGTATTCGCAAATAGAAATATACAACAAAATAAAATCAAAATCTATCTTGTATTGATATGATCGGAGTAGCTCCCAACTAATAAAGAAAAGTCTATCGATTAATAACAAATTGTTCTATAATTAAGTGTAATTAATAATTTATTACTTTAAATAATAGGTCGTTCCCTTCTAATTCGTATTCAACATATTTTATTGGAACACATCTATTATTCATATCATTGAAATGCTTTAAACTTTCTATTATTTTTTTATAATTTTCTGAAGTTTTGTTAAGTATTTTTTTAGAAATCAATACTGGTTGAATATCGCTAATTCTATTAGGGACATAATATTGCTCTAACCAATCAACATATCTTTGGATTTGAAGAGTATTATCTATTCTCGCTTCAGTCGCTTTAAGTTCGATAAGCAAAACAAGTCTTCTGTTGTCACCAATGAGAGAAAGCATTATACCCATTTTTTGCATACCAACACCACAAGCAACCTCATTTCCTAACCATTCTTAAACCTCAAAAGTTTCAAGCAAAGTTCTAAATGTTAATGACTTGATAAGTTCACTTTTTAAAAATTGATTGGAATCGTTATTATCCAAAAAAGATAAATCTTCTTTGGTTTTAAAAATACCATAGAATTTACCTTCTCATACTTTTTCAGAGTAATTTTGTTGTAAATAGAAAACGACAAAATCACCCTTTCTGATTCTTTGAGAGTCAGCAATCATTCCAACCAGATTATTTTCTGTTGAGTAATTCAACTGTGATCTCGGGTTATCATTAAAATCAATATAGTTTTCTTTTGCTCCTGTCCCAGCAAATTGGTATTCTAAATGATACTTAAATGTGTTAGTGTCAACAATGAAAACATGCGTTGTGCTCATCTTTTTACCTTTTTAAACAAAAAAATATATTCGTGTTTGAAAATATAAAATCCACCGACTAAAGCTCTATATCGCCATAATTCCTTTTGGTTCTTTTTTCCTTTTGTTTCTTCAAAATTTTTAACAATTGTGGATTTTAAAATATATCCTCTTTTCAGGACTTCATTCATAGTATAAAATGCCAACGGTATCCACTCACCTTGCGAATACTTGTCTCCAATTACAATTGCTAAATATCTTCCATAATCTAAAATATTATAAGTATTATCCAAAACCTTGCTAAATAAACTCAAGAATTCTTCTATACTTGAAGCATTTGATAAATCTTTCTTGTTATTGCTAAATTTTATTATATCCCAATAGGATGGATGCATAATTAAGAACTGAACAGATTTGATATTTCTTTTTTCTAATTCCTGTCTAAAATTTAATTCTGCACTGTCTGCATTTATTACTTCTGTTCTAACATTTAATATATTTTCCTCTGCAAAAATATTTTTCTTGGCAACTTCCACCACTTTTTGTTGAAGTTCTACTCCAATTCCATTTCTCCCTAATCTTCTACACTCAATTAGCGTCGTTCCACTACCCAAAAATGGATCTAACACCCATTCTCACCTTGTTTAGTATATCTTCGTAAAAATTGATTAGGGATTTGTGGTATAAAATTGCCCCAATACCCAGCATTGTGCGCACCAGAATTATCCCTATTTTCTAATATCCATAAGCTATCTGTAATTATATCATCATATTCTTTCCATCGATTTAAGTTTATATCATTAATTTTACTTGTTTTAATCTCTATTAGACTTTTTTTAAGGCGAGATATATAATACTTCGCTCTTTCAACGGTTTGAGCTTCGACAATTTGGCTTAAATCTTCAAGCAGCGTATTTCTTTTTATTTTCAGAATATCCCCGTCAATTGAAATCTTCAGTAGTTCTAATTCATCCTTTCTTATATTTTTTACAATTTCTAATACTTTTTGAACTTCTAACTTAATTTTACTTGTCTCGTGTAATGTTTCAATATTCGACAAAACTTCAAGAAAGATCTTCTTATTGATAATTAAATCTATTTTATTATCAAACTTTTTATAAGAATCATCACTAAATTCAAATAAAGTAAAATTTTCGTTTTTCATTGCAACCGCAATAATTAGAAAAATGCAAAATATATTAACATAAAAAATAATTTTGTCTATTGCAAAAATTTTGATTTTTTTTACAATAGCACTTTTTTACCAAAATTACCTTCTGCTCAGAAAATTCATATACAGCATTTATTAGTTTGCTCTTACAATATTCTTTCTAAATCTGCTTCGCTTTCTAATAGAACTGTTCGGGCTTTGCTGCCTTCGTTCGGACCGACTATTCCCGCATCTTCTAATTCATCGATAATACGACCCGCACGAGCATAACCGACTTTCAAACGCCTCTGGATTAACGACACAGAAGCCTGTTGCAGTTGCACAACAAGACGCGCCGCTTCCTCGAAAAGCGGATCGCGGTCCTCCGCTGCAATGCTTCCCGACGACGATTTTTCTTCCAGAAAGCTCGGAAGCATATACGGCTTGCTGTATCCAGACTGCTTCCCTATAAAATTGCATACATTTTCAACTTCATCTGTCGAAATGAAGGCGTTCTGTATTCTTATTGGTTTTGGCGAACCGCTCGGCAAAAACAACATATCACCGTTGCCAAGCAATTGCTCTGCACCTGAAATATCAAGTATTGTTCGGCTATCAATCTTCGATGCAACAAGATAAGCAATACGCGCAGGGAAATTCGCTTTGATTATACCTGTAATTACATCTACTGACGGTCTTTGTGTTGCAATAATTAGATGAATACCAACAGCACGAGCCATCTGTGCCAAACGAATTATAGGTTCTTCGACTTCACGCGATGCTGTTAGCATCAAGTCTGCTAATTCATCAACTACCACAACAATATACGGCATTGGCCTGTGGTCAAATTCTTTGATATGCTTGTAAGCACCCGCCCTAACTTTAGCATTATAGTCAGCAATGTTTCGTTGCCCAACCATCGCCAAAATATTATATCTATTTTCCATTTCTAAAACTGTTGATTTGAGTATAGCAACTGCATCTTGCGGATTTGTTACAATTGCATCTTGTATATCAGGCGACATCGCAAGAAAATGATAACGTAATCGGCTATATTGCTGTAATTCCACTTTCTTTGGGTCTATAATCACAAATTTCAAGTCTCGCGGATGCATCCTGAAAAGCAAAGAATTAATTATTGTGTTTATCCCAACAGATTTTCCCGACCCAGTTGAACCAGCAATTAGCAAGTGCGGAGCTTTTGTAAGGTCGGCAACAACAACTTCGCCCGAAATCGTCTTGCCCAAAGCGATTGGTAAGTGTGCCTTCGATTCGTAAAATTTTGCAGTATTCACAACATTGCTGAACCGAACAATTGATGGATGTTGGTTCGGTATCTCCACTCCGATTGTCCCGCGTCCGGGAATTGGAGCGATAATTCTGATGCCACGAGCCTTTAATGCCATTGCAAGATCATCGGCAAGGCTCTCTATGCGACTAATTTTTATACCAGCAGCGGGCACAAATTCATATTGAGTTACGACAGGTCCGGGTGTTACAGTAAGATTTTCTATATAAATTTTGAATGTTTCAAGTTTTTCTTGCAAAATTCTGGCGTTCATCCTCAATTCTTCGTCGCTTACTCTAATTTCCTCGGCGCTGGTATCGAGCAGATTAACACTTGGCGGAGTGTAGAGAATATCCTCGTCGTGAATTGCCACACCGAGCGGAGTGTTGAGGACGGGTTCGTCTTCTGGTGCAGGCTCTTCGACTTCTATGATTAAAGGTTTTGGTCTATCCGTCTCAGACGGTTTAATTTCAATTGGTTTTGGGCGAATAACTGCTTCATCTATTCCCTCTTTAATTGGCTGTGTTGGCTTCGGCTTCACAATTAGGGCTTCGTCGATTTCTGGGATTTCAGAGTTATCCTCAACTGGGAAATATTCATTAGTCGGGCTTTCTTGCTGCTTTATTTCAAGTTTTGTCTCCGTTCTTTCAGTTGCAATTTTCTGCGAAATAGTATAATCTTTCTGCTCTTGCTTTTCAGCTTTGGTAAATTCTTCATTCTGTTGAATTATCTCATTTCCCAGATTATGTTCATTTTGTTCAGATTGTATATTAAGCTCGCTTTCCTCACTTTGCTTGATTTTCGAAATTGATTTATCAACAAACTGACTTTCAACGTCAATTTTACGCAATCCAAGCGGTGCAATTGGTGGTGCTTGCTCTTTGAACGGGTTTTTTATGTTGATTTTCAGCTCAGGCTGTCTGGGTTGCTCTTGCTTGCTTTCGGTTGCAACAAGATTCTCCTGAACTGTTGCTTGTTCGATATTTTTGTTTTCTCGGATACTTTCGTTAGATAATTCGTCGCTTTGTTGCTGAATGTCTTGTGGTAATTCCTCCGAAAGCAGTTCTTTGTTGATTTTTTCAAAATCTTTTACTTTCACAAATAGAAATTTGAAAAGGGCAATGCTTTTTTTGTAAATTAAAAGCAAAATCTCCCAAATTTTAGCAAAAATTGGCTTCCAATTTATATTTGTCCCGAAATACACAAGCAAAAACAAAGCAATCAGGAAAAACAAAGTCGCACCGAACGGACTAAGCAATTTCGACATCACCGAACCAGCAAACAAACCAATTGCCCCGAGCCATTCTTTATCTATTTTGCTAAACGCTTCAAAATTTCTCAATGAGCCAAGCAAGGATGAAAACGAAATCCCAAACAGTAAGTAAATAATTGTGTTGCGTATAAGTCGGTCAGGGATTTCGAATGATTTGTAAACATTCAATCCCCAGACAAATAGAAACACAGGCAAGAAAACAATTATGTAACCGATGGTGCCATTTATCATCAGGTCCGAAAGCACCGCCCCCGTAAGCCCAAGCCAATTTTGCGTTGTTTCTGCTTTTATTCGTATCATTGAATCCGACGAAAATATCGTCAGCAGCTCTGAAAGCGTAATTTTAGCATTTAATTCATCTTTTTGCGTGTATGAAACAATCGAAAGGAACAACAAAATAGAAAAAATCATCAGCAGCACAGCAAAAATTCTGGAATAAAGCGAAAAATTCATCTCTTTGGGCGATTTGTCGGGTTTGCTTTTGGGTTGCTCTTTTTTGCTGCTGCGTTTAATCACTATTTCGTCGTTGCTTTCAGCCATTTTTTACCTCGGTTGCTTTGAGCATTTTGATACTATTGCCCTCAATATACGGAATAATTGGATAAAGGTCAATTGTCGAGGCAATTTGAATATCACTATCAAATCCCAAGCTTTCAAGCAATTTAGCATGTTCGGTGGTTCTTATGAAGTCTGTGATATTGCCTTTGTACATCTCGTAGATAGATTTAGCTAAATGAGCAGCATCGGTGAGTTTGCAGTTTAGTTCATTGTGGAAATGTCTCACAAACGCCCCCGCTGCAAGAGTATCCTCGTAGGATATTCTTCCTTTGTTGCCCGCAGCGAACAAAATTATTGAATGCACCGCCGGGTCGTTCTTAACACGGTTTAGCACATACTCGCAAACAGCGGACAAATTCACAAACGAAGCAACTATACGACAGGGCGATTCTTTCGCACGGGTAAATATTTGCGTGCCGTTCGTTGTTGTGAGAATAACGATTTTACTCTCGACTTTTTCTTTTGTAAATTCGGTGGGTGAGTTGCCTGCACCGAACCCATCGGGTTTCATTCCATTGCGTTCGCCGGCAAGAATAGCATTTTGTTTATCTATTGTGTTGTAGAGCTTTACTGCTTTTTCGGTTGTATCGGTGATAATGATTTCGCGGGCATTGTTGCTAAGTGCGGTAACTATCGTTGTGCTTGCCCTCAGAACATCAATCATAATCACAACAGAATTCGAAAAATAGGTGTTCTCGTCTATTGCAGTTGGCACCAAAAATGCATCAATAATCATAAACAATTCGAACCATTATATTTTACACATTATTTAAATTTAAGTAATTTTTTTGAATTATGTAAATTTTGATAATTATATTTTTAATAAATGCGTTTGGGTATGGAATTTTTGTAAGGGCACAGAATGACTTGCCCCCACCCTATATTTCTAAGCATTTCGAAGGTTAAAGTTATCATTATCCCATTTATGTAAATACATCTAAGTTGTGGCATATTCTAATATGCGACTATCCCTTCTTCACCTTTACACATTTGTAATTTCATTAATTTTTTTTAATTATTTTGTATTTTTAAATTCACGGTAAAACTGATATTTTTACAATGTAAAATTTTCAAAAAGGGGAAAAATGGCATTTATTAACTGGAACGATGGCCTAAAAGTGAACGTAAATACCATCGACGTTCAGCACCAGAAGCTCATTGATATTGTTAATTCTTTGTTCGATGCGATGAGCGAAGGCAAAGGTAACGATGTACTGAACGATGTTTTCAACGGTTTGCTAAATTATACTGTAGAGCATTTTTCAACAGAAGAAAAATTAATGGAGCAACACAATTATCCCAAAACTGAATTTCACAAAGTTGAGCATTCCGATCTTACTCGCCAAGCAAAAGATCTTTACGACAAATTTAAATCTGGACAGGCAACTATTAGTGTTCCAACTCTTAATTTTCTACGTTCATGGCTGAATAACCATATTTTGTCGTCCGATAAGCAATTTGGTGACTACTTAAATAATATTGGAGTTAAATAATCCAACTTTCAAAAATCAAAAGGCTGCCACATTGATATGAGGCAGCCTTTATTTTCGTATTCAAAATAATCAATTCAAACTATTCTACAACAACAGTTTTGATATTTACAAACTCTTTGATACCCTCCTCGGAAAGTTCTCTGCCGTAGCCCGATTCTTTGATACCACCAAATGGCAACCGTGGATCGCTTTTCACTTGTCCGTTAACATGAACAGTTCCTGCATTGAGCACATTTTTAGCTAAATATTCTGCTTTTTCCATATCTTCGGTAAATACAGCAGCGCCGAGCCCATAATTAGTGAAGTTGCAAAGCGAAATAGCAAGATCTTCACGTTCAGCACGAGTAACCGCCGCAACAGGTCCGAAAGTTTCTTGGTCGAAAATTGGCATTCCCGGCATTACCCCCGTAACTATTGTAGCAGGATAATAGAATCCCGCACCGTCGGGAATTTCTCCGCCAAGGTGCAGTTTTGCACCAAAATCAAGCGCTCTCTCCACCAGTGAATGCAATTCATCGCGCAAGTCAGCTCTTGCTTGCGGGCCAATGTCAGTATCTTTTTCAAGTGGATTGCCCATTTTGTATGATTGCATTTCGTGGGTAAATTTTTCGAGGAATTCGTCGTAAACTTCTGCTTCGACGATAAATCTTTTTGCAGCGATGCAGCTTTGACCGCTATTTACAAGGCGAGCAGCCGCGCAAACCTTTGCAGCTTTATCGATGTTTGCGTCTTTTAGCACTAAATATGGATCGCTGCCGCCAAGTTCCATAACACATTTTTTCATATATTTCCCAGCAACAGTAGTAACACGTCGTCCAACTTCCGTGCTCCCTGTTAGCGAGACAGCAGCAACATTGATATTACCAATCAATTCTTCTACTTCGTTGCCCGAAATAACAAGCGAAGTAAAGACGTTTTCCGGCAGTCCTGCATCGAGCAAAAGATATTCGATTGCCAGCGAACAACCCATAACATTGCTTGAATGTTTGAGCAGAACAGCATTGCCTGCCATCAATGTAGGGACGGCAAATCTAAACACTTGCCAGAATGGAAAGTTCCACGGCATAATTCCCAATATTATTCCGAGTGGATTGTATGTTACGTATGATTTCTTTGCTTCTGTTTCGATCGTCTTATCCGAAAGGAAACGCTCCGAATTTTCTACGTAGTATTTGCAAACTTTTGCACATTTTTCGATTTCAGCAAGTCCCTGTGAAATTGGCTTACCCATTTCTTCTGCCATCAATTTTGCATATTGTTCCCTACGTTTCATTAATAAATCTGCAACAGTAAGAAACATTTCTGCACGAGCCGAAAACGGGCGCCGCGCCCATTCAATTTGTCGTTTTGTGGTAGTTGAAATAATTCGCTCAATTTCGTTGTGAGTGTGCTTGTTATACTCCTTGATAACTTCCCCATTATGAGGATTAACAGTTGTTATTTTGTCGCTGCTCATAAAATTTCCTTTAATTATTTTATATATTTGTTTTATTTACGTTTTGCATTTGTAATAATTTTAAAGTGTAAAATTATGAAAATATTCATTACAAAAATACTCGACTCCAAAATATTTTCTATAATCGCAGCACTTCTGATTATCTCTTTCGGTCTATACAAATGGAGTAATTTTTCTCATAAAGTTGATGAAATTGGTGCAAGTGCTCTTCGAAAAAGTACCGTTAAAACAATTTCTATTTCATCAGGCATATCAAGCAACGATTTTCAAAAATTTCTCACAAATTATTACAACGAAAATGTGTATGAATTCAAGAAATATTCGGGCTATTATCAGTCGCGGGAATTTTCCGAAAGCGATAGCCTTTCCTACTTTTTCTCTGTTGCGGACGAACCAAACAAGCCACTTACCCTGCAAGTGAACTACACAAAATTGCCCAACAACTTCGACATCAAATCACACTCAGCAAATTGCCTTACAGCAGTTGAAAGAATAATTTACAATAAATAAAAACTGCTTGCATTTTTGCAAGCAGTTGCTAAATATCTAATCAAGATAAAATTATCTTACTTCACCATCTTATGTTTTTTCAGTGCTTTTTGCAGCAATTTCTTGTTTTCGGGACGCATCGGAATAAGCGGCAATCTGTAATACTCCTCAATCATTCCCATAAGAACAAGGGCGGCTTTGACGGGAATCGGATTTGTCTCGATAAAGTTCAATGCAAACAAATCGAGCAAATCATAATGAATATTCATTGCACTTTCATAGTCGCCATCAAGAGCTAAATTTACCATTTGTGAGAAAATTTTCGGAGCATAGTTTGAAATCACCGAAACCACGCCTTTCCCACCAAACAAAATTGTTGGCACAGCAAGAGAGTCGTCGCCCGCAAGCACAATAAATTTGCTCGGCGAATACTTGATAATCTCAGATATTTGGTCTAAATCGCCCGATGCTTCTTTGGTGGCAACTATATTTTTGTAGCTTTTTGCAAGTTTAATTTGTGTTTCGGCAGAAATATTGACACCTGCACGTGATGGTACATTATAGATAATCAGTGGCAAATCAACATTTTCAGCAATTGTAGCGTAATGCTGGTAGAGCCCTTCCTGGCTTGGCTTGTTATAATATGGAGCAACAAGCAAGGCTGCATCGGCTCCTGCTTCTTTCGCCAAAATTGTCAAATCAATTGTCGCACGAGTATCGTTACTGCCTGTCCCAGCAATAATAGTTGCGTCTTTTCCAACGTGTTCGACCGCTGCTACAATCAAAGACACTTTTTCTTTTGCCGTCATTGTTGCCGATTCGCCTGTCGAACCACAAACGCAAATGTTTTTCACTCCATTTTTCAACTGAAAATCAAGCAACCGCTTAAATGCGTCGTAATCAATCGTTAAGTCGCTTTTGAATGGAGTTACTATTGCCGTTGTTGTGCCACTTAGGAAATTTTTTTCCATATACTTCCCTTTATTTATTTGCAGGTTGTTTATTTATTTGCTAACTTGTAATTATTAATAATACTTTGACTATTACAAAATAAAACATAAATTTTGAAAATAAAAAGTTTTTTTTATGAGAAACAAGCAAAATTTTGACGAACCCAAAAAAGAATACATCAGAAAAAGCAAAACTTTTAGAAAAACTTTAATCAAAGATGTCCCCAAAAACATTAATAATTTCCTGCAAGGTCGTGTAATTGAGGTTAAACCCAAATATTACGTCGTCGAGCAACTGCAAACGAAATCACTTTATTCGTGTTTTGTTGCGGGACGAATTTCTTCGCCGCATAAATATTCCAATCTCATTGCCTGCGGTGATTACGTTAATTTCACAATTGATGACAATTCTTCGAACGAACAAAGCGGGTTGATTTTTCAAGTTGAGGAACGCAAAACTAAACTTTCCCGCCGCGACCCTGCCAATCCAAATCGTGAACAAGTTATTTCATCAAACAATTCTCATTTGCTTATCTTTATGTCTATTGATGAGCCAATAATTAATCTGCGCCTCATTGATAGAATTCTTGTTGCCGCCGAACTCGGCAAATTAGATCCTATTATTTGCATAAACAAGATTGATTTAGTTGATTTCGACGAAATTTTCGACATGTTCGACACATACAAAGCGTTGAAAATTCCGTTTTTCCCTGTATCAGTAGCCGAGGAGTTAGGTCTGGACTTTCTTTATTCTTTTATAAAAGGCAAGGACATTGTAATCGTTGGAATGAGCGGAGTCGGTAAATCATCTCTAATCAATAAAATTTTCGGCTATGAAGTACAGCGAATTGCTGATGTGAGCGAATGGAGCGGCAAAGGTCGCCACACAACAAGCATTGTCCGGCGATTCGAACTTCCTTTCGGTGGCTACTTGACAGACACGCCTGGACTGCGTGAATTTGCACTGTGGGACGTTTCAAAAGATGAGCTTTGCTTGCTTTTCCCGGATTTCCGCCAGTATATAAATGATTGCAAATTTGCTGCCTGCACTCACACTCACGAACCCGGTTGCAGCGTAAAATGGGCTGTCGAAAAAAATAAAATTAGCTTTGAAAGATATCAAAGCTACTTGAATATTTACTATACTTTGAATGATTAGCTGCCCCGCCAGGGCTCGAACCTGGACTTTTCTGATCCAGAGTCAGACGTGTTGCCAATTACACCACAGGGCAATCTCGCTACAAAACTAATAATTAATTCTCGAACTTGCAAGGAAAATTTAAACTGAACGCATAATTCTTTTGACAACCCCGAAAATCTCGAACGAGTAATCTTCGCTTACTTTAATTGGCTCGAATGCAGGATTGTCCGAATGCAACCACACAGTCCCATTTTCCTGCACAAAACGTTTAACAAGCAGATTCCCATCGATATTGACAACCACAATTTTGTTGTTTGTAGGTTTTTCGGCTGTATCAACAAAAATCATATCCCCAGACTCGATTACACCCGTCATCGAAGCACCATCAACAGAGCAAATAATCAAGTTCTCGCTGGAAATTCCAACAATATCCAGCAGTGTTCGTTTCTCGATAAGTTCGTCCGAAACCACAGGTTGCTTGCGAGCAGCCCCAATTTTCTGAATTAACTCATTAATTTCATCGGCAGACATCAAATCGATGCGTTTGATGTCTGCTACAAACAGTTCTCTCATACCATATCTCATTGAATTAATTGTCCACAAAGCATCTTTCAGTGCAAACGAAACAATACGCTTGTCTCGCAATGAAGCCGTGTCAAAAATCAGGTCGCGATTTTTGTAAGGCTTTTTCTTGAAATATTCGTAAACAGTGCATTTGCGAACAAGCAAATAAAGTTCGTAGTTGCTAAGAGCCTCTATTTTTGATTTTTCCTGCCGCAACTTTAAGCACCTTCACTTCTTTATGTTCTTCGAATTCCACCAATGCCATTTGTTTGATTCCGTTCAGGTCGATGTTGTGTTCTTTCAGCAGTTTTCGTCTTTGTTTGCCCTGGGAATTATTTGCAAAAATATCGCCGTCGCCGGTAAGCACCCAGGTTGGATTAATCCCACGCCTGTAAAGTTCGATTAGCACTCTTGCAGGAACAGAGGCACGAGCAAGCTCGTAGTTTGCAATATTATCTCGACTTTCGCCAAGCAGGTGTGCAAACTGTTCTGTGCTAAGCTTCTTCCCTTCATTAAAAATGCTTCTTACCAGCCGAAGCCGTCGCCCGATATTTTTCAAATAATCGTTTCCCATCAAATAAAAATAATAAATTATACACATTTTGACAATTTCTTTTCGGCACGCCGCTCTTCGATAATTTTTTTTCGCATTCGTCGCACGTGAACCAGCGACACATTCAAATCTTTTGCCAATTCGCTTGTGGGTTTCTCCCAATTTTCCTTTATATATCGCTCAACAAACTTATCAAGATGAGAAATGCGAGGTACATAGAACATTCCACCGTTGAGGTTTAGCAGCATATTTTGCACAGCATCGAGCCCACAGTATTCTGCAAGCATACTCAAATTATCGGGAAGCTCATCTAATCGAATTTGTCGAACAACTTCCTCTTTCATACTTACCTCCAAAAAAATCAATGTTCGCAATCAAATTTACGTAACATTTACATAATTAACAAGTAAATTTTACTTGAATTTTAATTATCTCAAAAATACAATATAAGTATATTTTAATCATCGGTAGGTTAAGAAATTAACATCGCCAGCGTGGACAAAGCTTTTCTGCCCTTCACTATCGAAGAATTAAAGGATGTGGATTTTTTCATTCATTTCTTTGTAATAATCACAAAATTAATTTTCATCTCTATTGTTTGTTTTTTACCTCCATTTACTTCTCAGATGCCTCCGTCATCGTATGGTAATTTAGCACCTTCGGCAAATGCGTGACCCCACCGAATAATTTTCTCTTACAACTTCATAACTATTAATAATTTCTTCACTTATTCGTTATAAAAAATAAAATGGAAACAATATGTTTGAATATCCTGAAAATAGATTTCAAATTAAGCCCTCAACAAAAAAGCAAATAAAAAGCATCTCTTACGATGAGCTTATTGATTATTTGCGTGCGGCGGGCGAGGAAAAATATCGTGCCGACCAAATTCTATATGAGATATTTGTCAATCGGGCAAGCGATTTCAACCAAATGACGCAGATACCGAAGCATTTGCGTAAAATGCTTGCCGATGTTTTCGATATTACTTCAATTTCATTGGAAGAAAAACGTGTTTCTGCTGATGGTTCAATTAAATTTTTGTTTTCACTTGCCGACCGCCAATTCATCGAAGCAGTTTATATGCCCTGGGCAAACGATGAGGGTGAAGTGGAACGCTCAACCTTGTGCATTTCCACAATGTCTGGCTGCCCTGTTGGGTGTGCATTTTGTGCTACTGGAACTCTCGGATTTAAGAAAAACTTAACACCTTCGGAAATAATAGACCAAATCTTCATTGTCGAACAGGAGTTAGGCAAAAAAACAAATAACATTGTTCTAATGGGAATGGGCGAGCCGTTACTTAATTTCGAAAACGTTGCACGTGCTATATCCTTGCTTGTCGATGAAAAAACTAAAGTTATCAGCCGTAGGAAAATCACTTTATCAACTTCGGGAATAGTTCCTCGCATTCGTCAGCTTGCCCACACTGAATATCCGCCAAAGCTTGCAATCTCGCTTCATGCTACAACAAACGGCACACGTAACAAAATCATGCCAATTTCTCAATCTTTTGATTTATCGTCACTTATGGATGCTGTAGAATATTATTACCGACAAACCAAAATGAAAATCACATATGAATATATCCCATTCGACGGAATAAACGACACGATGGAAGATGCCGAGCGGCTACGCAAAATTGCTCAAAGAGTGCCCTCGCGCGTTAATTTCATTCCCTTCAACGATATTTCATTCACTAAGCCGCAAGGGATATCGCTCGAATTAAAGCCTTCGCCTCCCGAAAGAGTTGCCCAAATTGTCGAATACCTGCGTTCGCATAAAATCGCAGTGATTGTGCGGAACTCATTTGGATGGGACATCGAAGCGGCTTGCGGTCAGCTTGCACTATCGCGAGAACACTGAGATGGGAAAGTTTTTTCTTCTCTCGTTTCTCCTGCTTCTACCGCAAATTTCTTTGGCTGATTTTGGTCGTCTTGCTTATGTCAAAACTAAAAGCGACACCCTTTGTTACGGTGAAATTATCACTGCTCGTGATAGCTTTATTGTGCTGTCAAAAATCCCGTTTGCAGACGATAGACAAATTTTCAGGCAATTCGACAGCCTGCTTCTGGTTCGATGCAACGAAATTGACTACGTAAAAATCCTTGAAAGACCTGCAAATTTTTCTCAACGCATTAAGTTTTCGACCATTGGTGCTCTTATTGGCGGTGGACTTGTGGCTGCTCAATACAAGCAAAATAGCAAAATCAACTCTTCCGATTGGTTGCTTGTGCCACTTTCCATTGCTCTGGGCTATTTATTAGGCGCTTATTTCGATATTTCCAACTACAAAGATAAAATTATTGTTTTCCCCGAATGTTCAAATAAATTTTATTCTGTTTTTTCTGAGCATTCCCGCTATAAAAATGCCGAACCAAAAAGTTTCACCCGAAAATTAACCCAACTGATTGAAAACAAAAATTAATAAGTATTGAGGAAGCGAACCCTTTTCCAAATGCAGATACAATATGTACAAATCCAAAATATTTGCCTGTGATTTTTCCAACGTACGCATTACGTTTTTCGTCTTTACTGTAACAATATAATTTCTTTTTATTCATTCAGATAAATAATTTTATAAATCTAAAAAAATTCTTATATTTGTAGTTCATTTTTTCGTAAAACTATAATTTATAATAAATTATCGGATCAAGGTGATTTATGAAAAGAACGTATCAGCCAAGTCGTCGTAAAAGAGTTAACAAGCACGGTTTCCGTGCACGTATGGCAACAAAAAATGGCCGCAAAGTGCTTTCTAACCGCCGAGCAAAAGGCCGCTATCGCTTAACCGTTAGCGACGAAAGATAGTACATTGATAATATGCATAGACTTTGAGCAACGAGGCTCACTGTTATGCAAATAAATTCAAGAGGTCGAAAATGCCGTGCAGTCGGCTTGCCACAATCAAAAAACAAAAGCGTTTCCAAGAAGTTTTCGCAAATGGCAAAAAATTTTCGACTTCTAATTTATTTGTAGTAATCGAATGCAACGAAACAAATTCTAATGCTATTGAATATGCAGTTGTTACAAGTAAAAAAGTTTCGAAACGGGCCGTTGTCCGAAACCGTATTAAACGTTTGCTGAGAGAAGTTCTTCGTCAATATGTTCATTTGTTGCTGGTGGGCTGCCCACACATATCAGCAATAATACTTTTCTGGCGGACACCCGTTGCAAAGCCGTCGCTTATAAGGCTGACCGATGTTTTCGCTGAGTTTATGATAATTGTCGAAAAATTTCGTAACTCTTGTATCAAAAGGCAAGTTGATGAAGAAAATCCTGATAATATTGATTAAATTCTACAAATTTGCTATATCGCCGATTTTCCCGTCGTCCTGCCGTTTCTACCCAACTTGCTCTCAATACGCAATTGAAGCAATCGAAAAGCACGGCTCACTACTTGGAACTTTTTTAGCAATAAAACGTATTATCCGTTGCAACCCATTTTCAAAAGGTGGGTTCGACCCAGTCCCCGATTTTTTGTTAAAAAAAAAAGATTATTAATTAATTGAAGTTGAATATGGATCGAAATTCATTTATCGGAATGACCTTAATTATGTTGCTCATCTTTGGCTGGCTCTTCTATATGTCAGTTACGGAAGCGCCACCTCCGCCAAAAGACAAAGCAGCGGACACAACAGCTCATCAATTGCCCGAGAAAGTTCAGGATAGCCTTGCATCCGTAAAAACAATTGCTGATACTCTACAAACTCAGCAACGCTATGGTATTTTTTCACAATTCGCTTCGCGAAACGAAACAATTTACACAATTGAAAATGATCTTTTCGTTGCTGAAATTTCCTCCCGAGGCGCTGCTCTTAAATCCTGGAAACTTAAAAACTACAAGAAATGGGATAAAACACCTGTCCAGCTCGTTCGACACGGCAATGGCGAACTTTATATGAATTTTGTTTCTCTGGAAGCTAAAAAAATAGACACCCGCGATCTGAATTTTTCGCTTGCCAATCAATCCCCAACTAACATAAAAATTCAAGGTAATCAATCTGCCAACCTTGTTTTTGAGCTTGATTTAGGGAACAATCGCAAAATTAAGAAAGTCATTAAGTTCTTCGGCGATAAGTACCATATAGAACAGAACATCACTGTTTCTAATTTAGAGGACATTCTTCCATCGCGTGGTTATAATTTAGTATGGGAAAAGGGATTGCCACCTCAAGAATATAATAGCGTTGACGAAGCAAACGATGCTATGGCAGTTGTCCAGATGAATGGTGAAGTTGAAGAAGTAAATGCAACCGAAACCAAACCAACCGAAAAGAGCTTTACAGGTATAATAGATTATGCTGCAATCAAAACAAAGTATTTCGCTACTTCGATTATGCCGCAGCCGTGGCAGAGCTACGATGGTACAGTTGATATTTCGGGGTTCGTTCGCCACCACGCCAACAATGGAATTACCGAAACTTATTCTATAAACTATCGTATACCGTACAAAGGCGGCGAGCAGGTGAACAGCTTCAAAGTGTTCATCGGTCCGCTCGAATACAATATAGTTCGTTCATATGGAATGAATGCTTTGATTAATTTCGGCTGGCGTTTCTTAATTCGCCCGATTGGTGAATACTTTATGCTACCAATATTCCAGTTTGTACATAAATTTGTACCAAACTACGGTATAGCAATTTTAATTTTCTCTCTGATAATCAAGCTTTTGCTGCATCCGCTATCGATTACTCAAATGCGTTCAGCTCAAAAGATGCAACTTCTTTCGCCTGAAATGGAAAAAATCCGCACCAAATATAAAGACGACCAACAAACTCAACAAAAGGAAATAATGAAACTTTATTCCGAATATGGAATAAATCCAGCAAGCGGATGCTTGCCGTTGCTGCTACAAATGCCAATTTTATTTGCATTGTGGGCTGTACTGCGTTCGGCAATAGAGCTTCGTCAAGAACCATTTATTTGGTGGATTACCGATTTATCGATGCCCGACAAAATTTTGAGTTTCGGTTTTTCGTTCCTTGGAATTAGCCATCTATCAGGCTTAGCGCTGCTAATGGGTGCAACTATGTTCATTCAGCAGAAGATGACCATTACGGACCCACGTCAGAAAGCAATGGTTTATATGATGCCGGTAATGTTTATTTTCTTGTTCTCGAATTTCCCATCAGGTCTGAATTTATATTATTTCTTCTTTAATTTGCTGTCGATTGGACAACAAATCTATATAAACAAGTTTTCTAAAAAACGCTTAACACTCGAAGACTTAAAGAAAATGCCCAAAAAAGAAGGCTGGCTGCAACGCAAAATGCGGGAAGCTCAGGAATTAGCTGAAGCCCAAGGGCGCACTCTACCCGGAGTAAAAACACATCATAACAACAAGCCAAACCAAAACCGCCCAAAACGTAAAAAGTAGAATATTTTATAATATAAAACAAAGGTTGCTTCGATGAGTAACCTTTGTTTTATATAATCAAACTTGTTTGCAATTAAACTTTATTTTACGACTTGCGAAATAATTGAAACACTTTTTGAAATAATGCGTATTTACAATTAAGAATGCCTCCTATAACAAACTTAGCGTAAAATTTCTGACTATCCACAAGCAAGGATAGTCTTTTTTATTTCACCTGCTCCATTGCCTCTTCCATCGTTATTGTAATCCGCAAAATGGACGAGACCTTTGTGATTTTGAATACATCTTGAAGTGTCTTATTCACATTCGTTAGTATCAAACGTGAATCCTTCAAGTTGTATTCGTAATTGAGCTTTATCAACTTACCGATGCTTATCGAACTAAAATACAGCACATCTTTGAAATCCATTACAAGATTTTTGCAGCCGTCCGCAAGGGCACCCATAGCAAGATTGAAAAATTCATCTGTTTCGTCCCCACCCACAAATTGTCCATCCAGCTTCATCAGACAATAGTTCTCGAATTTTTCAAGTTTTGTTTTCATAAATGAATTTTTAATAATTTTACAAATATTACTTATTGAAGTTTTATTTATAATTTTATTGAGAAAAAATCTTTACTTTTTATGTTAACATTTAATTAATTTTACATTTTAATTTTTGTCGTCATTGTATGCGTGATAAAATTAAGTCGCTGGCAAGCGACACAATTATATATGGTGTATTTCAAGTACTCGGTCGGTTCCTCTCTTTTTTGCTTACACCGCTCTACACTAACTACCTTACAAAAACTGAACTTGCTGAAATTACTTTTATTTACTCCATTCTTGCTTTTTTGAATATAATTTTCTCTTTCGGTCTGGAAACGTCTTACTTCCGTTTCTATCAAAAGGATAATCCTGAGCAGTGCCGCAAAGTGTTTTCAAATGCAATGTTTGTAATTGCCAGCATTGCTGCTTCCTTCGCCTTGGTTGTAATCCTAACTGCCGATTATTTTGCTTACGATTTGATAGATTTACCACGAGCCGCCACAATAGTCCGAATTTCAATACTTATTCCATTATTCGATAGCTTAATTCTAATTCCTTACGCCTATCTGCGTATGACACGTCAAGCAAGAAAATTTGCTCAAACAAGACTATTGTTGATAATCATCGCTGTTGCAAATAATTTGATTTTGGTTGTGTCGCTCGGCTGGGGTGCAATGGGTGTTATGATTTCGCAACTTATTGCGTCATCACTCGGAATTATGATAGTACACAAAGAAGTAAGAACAAACTTTGTCAAGTATTTTGATTGGACGCTAATCAAAGATATGTTCAAATTTGGGCTGCCCACTCTTCCCGCAAATTTATCGGCAATGATACTACAAGTGGCAGACCGCCCGTTTCTCAAAGCGCTTGCCTCGACAAACGATTTAGCAATTTATGCAGTTAATTTCCGCCTTGCTATTCCGATGATGATAGTTGTTACAGTTTTCGATTATGCCTGGAAACCATTTTATTTGAGCCGCTACAACGAAGAAGGAGCAAAAGAACTTTTTGCTCGAATCTTTACTTATTATGTGCTATTTTGCTCGGGAGTTTTCCTTGCAACTTCGCTATATATTGAATACGTAGTTCAATTACCATTCATCGGCGGGCGATTCATCGAACCTTCTTACTGGACAGGGCTTGCGATCGTCCCAGTTATTTTGCTTGCATTTTTCATAAATGGCAGCCAATCGCATTTTGCTGCAGGTTTTCTTATTACAAAGAACACACGTTATGTTGGTATTTCCGTCGGACTTGGTGCGGCTGTCAGCCTAATTCTCAATTTAGTTCTAATTCCGCATATTTCCTATTGGGGATCGGCTATCGCAATTGTAGCAGGCTATCTGGTAGGTGCAAGCAATTTATACATATATCAGCGAAAGATTTACCACATTACTTACGAATGGCGACGTGTTTGGATAATTATTTTCTCAACCGCTATTGTCTATTTCATAGCAAAAGAAGCTACTTTGTCCCTCGAAATGAAATGGGCATTATTAGTCAGGACGGTTGCTTTTGCCTCTTTTATTTTTATTCTATATTTGCTTAAATTTTTTACTCCCTCGGAATTAAACCATATTCGCAATCTCTTGAAATTGAACAAAAAGGCTTAAAATATGACTGTCCCGCAAAAAATTTCAGAAAAGCACTTCAATAAATACTCGCCGTGGTACTTCTCGGGTTTTTCCGTTCTCATTATTATTATCTGGAATATTCCCGACGGCTTCTATTACCTTTACCCGCTAACAATTCTGGCAACATATTTTCACGAGATGGGACACGGGCTTGCTGCGTTGTTGCTTGGTGGCAATTTTCATTATCTGCTGGTGCATCCCGACGGCTCGGGCGTGGCGGTTCATTCAGGTGTGCAATTTCTTGGCTCAATTGGACAAGCGACTGTCGCCATTGGCGGTCCGCTCGGTCCTACTTTCGTTGGTACGCTCTTCATTTATGCTTCTGCATCAGTCAAAGCAACTAAAAGGTTGCTTGTAATTGTAGGTGCGTTGATTATTATCACTGTTCTAATTTGGGTGCGTTCTGTATTTGGCGTGTTGTTTTTGATAGCGGTTGGTGGATTACTAATGTATATTGGAACAAAATCGTCGGATCGAACCAAGCAACTGGTGCTTCAATTGCTTGGGGTTTCCTCTATGCTTAGTTTATACCAAAACATTGGATATTTCTTTATTGATAAAGTTGAAATGGATGGGCAAATAATGTATTCCGATACGGGTTATTTGCAGAAATATTTATTTCTTCCATACTGGATGTGGGCAGTTATTATTTTGGGAATTTCGTTGTTTGCATTTTATAAAAGTTTTGCATATTTATATAAAAAAAATAAGGGACTACAATGAAAAGAGTTGCATTAATTATGGCAGGTGGTTCGGGCGAACGATTTTGGCCACTGAGCCGTCGTAAAAAACCGAAACAACTGCTAAAATTAGTTTCTAATGACAAAACTATGCTCGAAGAATCAGTTGAACGCATTGCCCCGCTTATCGATAAGCAAGATGTGTATATAATCACAAGCGAACTGCTTGCGCCAATTATGCGTGATATGCTTACAGATTTCCCTCCTGAGAATATTATTCCCGAACCATATAAACGCAACACTGCGTCCTGCCTTGCACTTGGCGCCGCCGTGCTGCTTGCAAAATATCCTAATGAGCAGGATTTATCGGTGGCAGTGCTTACCGCCGACCAGCATATTTACCCATCGGACGCTTTCGTTGCAACAGTGGACGAAGCAATGAAATATGCCGAACGAAATGAGAAGATACTAACTATCGGTATTCCACCAACTCGTCCAGAAACTGGCTATGGATATATAGAACTTGGCAAAAAGGTTGACAACTGGAACTTGATTTTTGGTGTATTGAGTTTTCGCGAAAAGCCTTCTTCTGATGCTGCAATGCATTACCTTGCCTCGGGCAATTTCCTGTGGAATAGTGGAATGTTTTTCTACAAACTTTCAACTTTTATTTCTGAATTGAAGCAATACCTCCCTGAAATTGGGGATCAAATTCAACTTATGGCAAAAAATTTAAATCTTTCAATAAATGAACCAGCCAATTCATTATCAAATCACATTGGTAATATTTTTAAAGAATTCCCTAATATTTCTATTGACTATGGACTAATGGAAAAGACGCCAAATGTTGCTGTTGCTCGTGCTCTCTTCAACTGGGACGATGTGGGAGCGATAGACGCGCTGCGGCGAACACGTTCGGCAGACGCAAGGGGGAATATTTCCATAGGTCGAGCGTCACTAATTGATACAAGCAATTCTATTGTTATCAATGAAAGCGAAAGGGCTGTTGTATCTGTTCTGGGAATGGAAAGCGTTGCCGTGGTTGTAACAGACGATGCAGTGCTTGTTTGTCCAGTGGAGATGGTGCAACAAGTGCGTCAAAGCGTAGAAGACGTAAAAAATAAGTTCGGTGAAGAATATATTTGACGAGGAAATATTAAATTGCAAAGATGTGTTGCACCTGCGAAGGTGTGGCACATCTATTATATCCAATCATATCGTTTGAAATTTCAGTTCGATGGTCTTTGCGGAAAGGGAGGGATTCGAACCCTCGGTACCGTTTCCGGTACACACGCTTTCCAGGCGTGCCAGTTAAGCCACTCCTGCACCTTTCCCCATAAATAAGATTACAAAAATAAGGAAAATAACTCAATATAAAAAAGATTTTTATATGTGATTTTTTTTTTATAGTTTTGCAACGCTCCCTTAGCTCAGTTTGGCCAGAGCAACTGACTCTTAATCAGTGGGTCGCGGGTTCGAGTCCCGCAGGGAGCACAAAGAAATAGCCTACATAATTTCCTTCAAACAAAGATATTAGTAGTTATAAGTCATTTACTTTATTAATTTCTCATTCCTCTAACATATTAGGGTGTAAAATGGATGAATTCTTCTACGAAGCTCTCAATCAAGCACGAAAAAGTTACAACGAAGGTGGAATCCCAATTGGTTCTGTGTTAGTATATGAGAACAAAATCATTGGGAAAGGGCATAATCAGCGTGTACAAAAAAGTAGTGCCATTTTGCACGGCGAAATGGACGCCATCGAGAACGCAGGTCGCCAACCCGTCTACGTTTACAAAAATTCCGTGCTTTATACAACGCTATCGCCTTGCCCAATGTGCACAGGCACAATTTTGCTTTATGGTATTCCCAAAGTGATTATCGGTGAAAATCAAACCTTCCTTGGTTCAGAGGATTTGCTCCGCCAACACGGTGTCGAAGTTGTCGTTCTCAACTCTCAGGAATGTATTGATTTAATGAAAAAATTCATCGAGGAAAAACCTCACGTTTGGGACGAAGATATTGGAGTGTAGTTATTCAGTAGTATTTTAAACTATTGAAATAAAATAAAAACTTACTTTTTCAGACGACTGCGTAGAGCACTCGTTGTAAGCCCAAGATAACGAGCGGTTTGAGTTTTATTGCCGTTAAACTTAGCAAGCGCTTTTTGAACTATCTCATAATTAAGTTCTTCCAGATTAATTTCTTCGTCTGGAAGCACAAAACTGCCTGGACGCAAGACAAATTTATCTGCATCTCCCAATTGACTGTATTCTTCGAGAAATGAAATATGATTAGAACGAAGTTCATAGTCGTCGTAGAGCAACACAACCCGTTCGATAGCATTTTTCAGTTCTCTTACATTTCCATACCAGGGATGTTCCTGCAATATCTTTACAGCATATTTATCAATAAGCCTGAATTTTTTATCACGTTCAATTGCGAAATTCGTCACAAACATTTGAGCCATCGGAGCAATTGCCTCTTTCTGCTGTCGCAGCGAAGGCAGCACCAGATGAGCAGCACACAAGCGATAATACAAATCTATTCTAAAACGGTTGCTCTCAACCATATCTTTCAGATTTTTATTTGTCGAAGCAATTATTCTTACATTCAAAGGGATTTTCTCCACTCCACCGACACGGTAAAACGCCTTTTCTTCGAGAACACGCAGCAATTTAGCCTGCAGCTCGTTCGGTATTTCGCCAATTTCATCAAGCAGAAGAGTACCACCCTGAGCAATATCGAGTTTCCCACGTTTACCACCGCTTTTGCCACCGGTAAATGACCCTTCGTCGTAACCAAAGAGTTCGCTTTCGAATAAACTGGGTGTAATAGCGGCACAATTTATTGTAACAAATGGTTTTTTATTCCCTTTTTCGCCGTGATGAATAAGCGATGCAATTATTTCCTTGCCGGTTCCGCTTTCGCCTTCGATTAGCACGGGCAGATTGTCCTGGCTAAGTTTTAGAGCTGTTTCGACAATTTTCTGCATTTGATCGGAAAAAACGCCTATTTTCCCGATAACAGGATGTTCAAAACACGAATAATGCAGCATTTGTTTTTTTTCGTCTTTTTCATTTGCAGTATCATTTATTTGGTTCTTCTCGGATAAAATTCTACTAATCACATCGGCAACGTAGCTGATTTCAATAGGTTTCACTAAATAATCATATGCACCCTGTCGAATTGCTTCAATACAAGTATCTAAATTTGCAAATCCAGTAACAAGAATCACCTTAGTATTTTTGATATTTTTCGACGATTTAATTTCACGAAGCAACTGCATCCCGTTCATTCCTGGCATACGAATGTCAGTGATAACAATCGGAGTATTGTGTTGTCCCAAATATTCAAGAGCATCGTAAGCTGAAGAAAATTGCGAAACTTGTATAGACAAGAAATCTCTGATGTATACCGCAAGCATCTCACGGCTACTATCGTCGTCATCTACTATTACAACGCTACTCATACTACTCACCTCTATAAATAGGGAAGTTTATAATAAAAGTAGCACCGCCATCTTCGTTGTTCATTGGCTGAACAGTTCCTTTGTATTTATCGACAAACATTTTAACAATTGCGAGCCCCAACCCCGTCCCACCAACGCTTTGCCGTGTAGAAAAGAATGGATCGAAAAGCTTTTCTTCCTTCACATCAGGCAGCCCGATACCGTTATCGTATACTATTAAATATGCGTATCCACCAGTTGATTTTGTTGCAATTCGAATAGTTTTATTTGGCTTTTCGCAACTGTCCAAAGCATTAACTGAATTAGTAATTAAATTATTCACAATAAGTTCGATATGAATTTTGTTAGCTTTAATAGGTAATTTTTCTTCAGTAAAAGATGTTTCGAACAATATTTCGTGAGACTGCACTCTCATTTTTGTAAGGTTAATAGCAGATTTTATACAGTTGTTCAAATCAACAATTTCGATCATTTCGGAGTTTGAATTCAGCCAGAGCGAACGCATATGCTGAATTATATCGTCAATACGAAGCGTTGCTTTGGATATCCCCTGAATCATATTAATTATTGCACCGGGTAATGGGTTTTTATTTGCTTTATCCCACGTAAGAATGCTTTCCGCCCCAATTCTGATAGCATTAAGCGGCTGGGAAATTTCGTGAATTATACCACCGGCGACCACCCCAATCGAAGCAAGGCGTGCCGAGTTGTGAATTATTTCAAGTGCTTCGCTGCGTGCTTTTGCCGCCTCGATTGTTGCGCGAAGTGCCTGTTCGCGAATGCGTTCAGTTTGCTTGCGAGCGCCAATATCAATAACACTTGTAATAATAGATTGCGGGTTGCCTAATCTATCGTATATTAGCGACGCATTTATTTCAACTTCAATTACTTTCCCATTAATCGGCTTTGATTCTATCTCAAAATTCCTAATATAACCCTGCCTTAAAGTAATATTCAACGCTTCTTTTAATTTGTCATAATCGCTTTCATTTATTAAGTCGAAAACACTTTTGATAGTGCTAAAATCAACATCAAGCTGTGCAAAATAATTATAGGCATCATCGTTTGCATATAAGATGTTCCCATTTAAATCAAGCAGATAAACCGAAATTGGTAGCGTCTTTATCAATCCTTCATATAATTCCTTTTGCTTAATGAGTTCGCTTGTTATATTCTTAATATCTGTTACATCCGTTAAAATACTGCAAACTAATACGCCTTGCGAACTATTGATTAGCAACCTTGTTAGGTTTACATAAGCACTTTTGCCGTCCTTTTTCCTTATGATTAGTTCATCTTCTCTTTGCTTAAATGAAGGGTTTTGTTTTAACAGCATTAAATTCTGCTTAAATTTCTTCTCGCTATTTTTAAAATTCTCATTGAGCATTACTTTGTTAGAAAAATCCCATATTTTTTTGCCAACCAATTCATAAGATTCATAGCCAGTTATATTCTCTACTGCTCGATTTACATCAATAATAGTTCCCGTTTGGTCAATAAGGAAAATACCATCGTTAATATTATGAAATACAAGACGAAATTTTTCTTCATTTTCGCGTAATTTCCTTTCGCTTTCGATTCTTGCTGAAATATCGCGGAAATATGTGAATAACAAAATTCGCTTCCGATAAGGGATTGCTGTTAGCGAAACATCGACAAAAATATTTCTTCCGTCACCGGTAGTATGTACCCAATCGAATCTTTTGTAGCCATTGGAATAAGCTTCTCTAATGTATTCCAAAGCCTTGTCCTTCGAACTTACATTGTCTGGCTGCATTGGCGGAGAAATTTCATAGGGACTGCGTCCAATTATCTCACTTTTATCTTTCAAACCAAGCATTTTCAACGCTGCCTCATTGCAATCAACCCATTTATCGCCATCAATAAGCAGAATTGGGTCATCCGATCGTTCGAAAAGCAAGCGGTATTTCTCTTCGCTTTCAGCGAGCGCATCCTGAACAACCTTGAACTTCGTAATGTCAGTTAGAATTCCTTCTACAAATTCGATTTCGCCTCTACCGTTGTATATTGCACGGGCAGATTCAATTGTATGAAGGGTTTTGCCATTAGTAAGCGTTACTGTCGCTGTAAAATCATCTATTAACCCACATTTAGAAACTAATTCAAAGAAATCTTTTCGGTTGTAAGAAAGTTCTTTTGTAGTAATAACATTACCTCTTATTTCAAATAAATCTCTAAAATATTTATTCACATAAACAATAGAACCATCTAAACGCGAACGATAAATACCAACCGGGATTCGATTTAGTAGGTCGTCAATTTCAGACGTCTCGACTTTTAGTTCCTCAATCAGAGCCGTAAGATGATCACTCGCTTCCATAGTTCATTTCTTCATAATACCCTGTTGATTAAAATATAATGAATAGAAAATTAATAACATAGGAAAAATTTAAGAAAATTAATTAATAAAAATAAATTAATATTGTTTTCATTATTTATTAACCTTTAAAGTAAAAATAAATACTTCAATCATTCGCATATGAATGATTAAGTAGGGCAAATTAAATGATTAATAATCTGGTTTATCGCTTTCTGTTAAAAATCACAGCTAATAACAAAATAAAAGCAACACCAAGAGACACCATTGGCAATACATCGGGCAATTGCACGTAAGGAGATTTCTCGTTCATCAGTGGAACCGTTGTTGCCACTGCTGTTGCTGTGTATTGTGGCGCTTCTAGAATAGATTTGCCAATCGGACTAATGAAACCTGTAACACCCGAGTTCGCACACCGAGCAATATACCGACGGGTTTCAATAGCACGAGCCGCTGCAATCAGATAATGCTGACGAGGACCATAAGTAAAGTCGTACCACGAATCGTTTGTAATCACAGAAAGCAGATGCGCACCGTCTCGAACAAACCGCGTAACAAATTCGGGATATATCGATTCAATGCAAATTATCGTCCCAATTTGTGCAAACTTATCCTTGTTCTGTACCTTCATTGCATATTGCTTCCTCCCAATGCCCCACGAGGATATACCTACGCCCCAACGCAACCAGTTTTGTGCGAATGGAATTAAGTCCACATAAGGAAAACGCTCGCCGAATGGTGTAAGCCGCGATTTTCTGTAAATTTGCGGATTATCTGCTTCATAAGGTTTCGGATTAAGCAGCAATGCAGTGTTGAACGGCTCATAACGTTCGTTTGTATCTAAAAGCCACTGCCGTGCGGTTACCGGTGCCTTGTTCGCATCTGAATAGAGGTAGTATTCAGTAAAACCCGTGAGAAGCGATATTTGCTTTTGATTCAGTTCGTCTGTGATAAACGGGTAGAAATGCCCCCAGTTGACAGCTAAGCTAACTGTTGGTATTGCGGTTTCGCTCCACACAGCAAGGTCAATTTTCCCATGGTACGCTTTGAAGATAGAATCTTGCAGGTTCAGATGATAATAAATTTGTTCAATAGGATTGCCATCCCATTTTCGCCAAGGATTAATATTCGGCTGAATTAGAGCAATGTTTATTTTCGGGCTTCGCTCAAGCAGATTTGCGTGATGATATTTCCAATACGAGTAAGCACCATAAATATAAGGCAAAAGCAATATCGCCAAAAAATAGATTGTATATTTTCTCTGCGGAAGTTCCCATAAATTTCGCAAACGGACACGTTTTGGGAACTTTTGCAAATGCTCCACAAGTTTCAAACACAATACATTTGCATATAAAGTTAGAAGAGAGGCACCCCAAATTCCCGTTATATCAATAAACTGCACCCACATTGTGTTTTGTATCTGCGTATATCCAAGAGTTAGCCACGGATACGATGCTTCGCCCAGCGAATGCAAATACTCGAATGCTAAAAAAACGACAGGAAAAGACCACAAAGCAATATTCTTGCCTAATTTTTTCTTAATTGTAAAATAGAACCAGAACGGAACTAAAAAAAACAGTGGGTGAATAAAACATAAAGCAATACCGCTCCCGAGCAAAAATGGATCTGTCTCCCTCTGAAAACTTGCTATCCACCAATTTGCAATTGTATGATAAAAAAAGAATGTTATATATACATATAAATATTTGTGCTTGATTTGATCATTTTCTCCGAGCATCCACAGTAGCGGCACAAACGCAATGAAAGCAAGCAAAAACAAAGGTATCGGCGGAAACGCAAGCCCAAGCATAACCCCCGACAGTGTTGTAAAATATGCTTTTCGCTTATCCATTTTTCCCGAAATTTAAATATTCGTTCCAGATTTTAAATAGTTCAAATGTTGCAGCAACATCTCTCATACAATATTTTGCTATCGAATATATTTTCCCTGAACGAAAATATTCTGATACTTTCGATCCGTCTATCCCTTCGGCTTTTGGAGAAACAAGCCCAAAAGCACGTGCATAGAAATCAAAATTAAATCTGCGGGTTGCCCCATACGGCGAACCATTGTAGAAAGTGAGTTCATCGAGCAAATCCACGTGCCGCGAATAATTAAAGCGCGTCCCATCCATCAAGTTCCTGCTTGGTCGCAACCCAAGCAGTGCCGATCGCAACATCAAAAAAGGTGCGTCAAAATTCCTCCCGTTAAACGAAATTAATGTTGCATCACGATATTTACTCAATACACTCCAAAATTTTTCCACAACCCATTTCTCCTCAGAAAGGAAAAAGACAGTTTCGTCGTGTTCATATACTTTGAAATTTCCTTTGTCGCTCTGAACAAACAAATTGATCTCGCCGCTCTCAATTGGCTTGTCGTTTGTCGGATGTGAACATAATGCAATTCTGCTCTCCGTTTTGAATTCGCTTGCAGCCGCTTCTGACGAAATGCGAACCATCCCTATACAAACGACCTGAGCAGTAAGCGGCGAAAGCCCCATTTCTGCTTTTTTTCGTTCCACTTCCTCATCGTCTTTTGCATAGCGAAGAAGGTATTCCTGCTGACTTTCCGAGAAACTATCGAATGGAAGCGATGAAGTCTCAATATCGAAAACTATATATTGCATATTTTACCAAAAATATTCTATCCAAAAATACGAAAAGTTGTATATTAAAATAATTAATTTTACACTATTATAATTTTTCTATGAATGCAAAGGAAATAATCGAACTTCTTCGTTCACTCGAAAACCCCGAAAATAAGTTGGGTATGGCTCGCTTCGGAATTAATACCGAATGCGCCTTTGGAATTTCTATGAAAACTCTCGAACCAGTAGCTCGAAAAATCAAGAAAAATCATGAACTCGCGCTCGAACTATGGGAAACGGGCTACCACGAAGCTCGCATATTAGCCATTCTAATAGCTGATCCGAAAAAAAACACGCCAGAAATGATGGACAAATGGACGAACGACTTTAATTCTTGGGATATCTGCGACCAAGCAGCATTGAAGCTCTATTGCAAAACTCCATTCGCATGGCAAAAGGTTTTTGAGTGGGCTGCCAGCGAACAAGGGTTTGTTAGGCGTGCTGCTTTTGCGACTCTCGCTGCATTGTGCTTGCATTATAAAGAAAAAAATAATGAGCCATTCCAAAAAGCGTTGAAATTAATCGTTCAGTATTCCACCGATGAACGCAACTTTGTTAAAAAGGCCGTCAACTGGGCTCTTCGGCAAATTGGGAAACGCAACTTAGAACTAAATAGCAAAGCAATCGAAACTGCTGAAACTATCTTGCAAACATATCCAGATTCGCCTTCTGCTCGCTGGATAGCACGCGACGCTCTACGCGAACTTCGCAACGAAAAAACTATCCAAAGAATTATGAACAAGCAAAAATAAAAAAGCACCGAAACATTGTTCGGTGCTTTCAATTTTATCTCGAAACTACAATGACAGGTTTCGATATTATTCCTTCTTTGCTTGCAATTTTAACTATATAGACACCGTTGGCAATATTACTCCCGCATCTCATTAATTCAACTTTGCCATCGGCTAATATTTCGCCGGAGTAATGCAATAAGTCACCTAAGATTGAGTATATTTCAATACTTTGTATGTGCATAAATCCATTTCTAATATTAAGCAAAATAGCATTCGATGATTTATCGAAGTAAATATCAACATTTTTATCTTCAGGTGTTGAACTAACATCATCAGGATTTATACCGTAACCTACAATTGGAATATTGATAGTTCCTTTTTTCCTGTCGTTTGTGCTAAAAGAGAGCGAACTCGTCGTTTTCCCCACTTTATTTGGAGTAAACGAAATTTTGATAATCAGCGAATCACCTTCACCCAGAAATGCTTCTCCATTTTTATTGAGTTCAGGTATGATTGTTTCTATCTTCAACCCCTTGGTTGCCCCCATGATTATTTGAGGATTTGCTAAAGTAATTCCTTTATTATTTGCTGGCTTCACAATCATTGAAATAGTTTTATTATTTCCAACCAACACATTCCCAAAGAGCAAAGAATCAGGCGCATACAAAGCAGTAGACTGATTATCAACGATAAAACTATGGCGAATTTCGCTACCAAAATCTACCGGGAACTGATACATCAGCAAATCGTCACTTTTTATATTTAAATTGCCATTGTTAAGCTGATAGTAATATTGATAGTACCAAAAACCAAGTCCACAATTTAGAGAGTTTTCAAAAATCACTTCGTAACCGCCATTTTCTAAATTTACAGTATCGCTATACTGTGTGCTTGGCTGATAGTCATTCCTTGATAACACTTCATTCCCTGCTGCATCCAGAAGTCTTAATTTATAAGGCTTATATCCATTATAATTTGAGAACAAAACATTAAAGTTATTAGTCAATAAATTGAAAGATAAATTTTGATAATATGAAGCAGGTATATCGTATTCGGAAACAGAAATATTATTTTGCGTATATTCATCAATGACATCATTTACTTTAATAATTTTAGCAACAAATTTTTTCGACGATGATGCCCAATCAGTATAATCAATTGGTGGAAGAGCAATCTCAACAGCTTCAAGTGATTTAATGCTCCCCTCCCAAGTGTACGTGTAAACATTAGAGCCTTCAATTCCGTATTCAAATTCTATTTTACTAATTGTCTCAGATCCACGATTGCGAACAATTAATATTGGGCTTGTTGCAGATGGATTATATCTCAAATATATGTCTTTTTTACTTGGACGCATAATATCTGCAATTTCAGCATCCATTGTAAAGTTCAAACTGTCGTAAACCACTAAATATGATGTAATTACCCAATAGCCAACTGTATTGCTACCGCTTTGATACGGCTTGTTGTAAAACTCCATATCGTAGTCAAGTTTAAAATTACTGCCCGAAATAAATGGTGTAATTTCAAAATCATACGGGTACACAACTGCACCCGGACACCAATTTGTTCGGTCAAGCAACCAAGTCCCTCCTTGTGGGAATAGAGCATTATCCGAACACTTTCTCCATACCTCTTGTGTATATTTAATCTCATCATCTACTTTGACAAACGCTTTCTTTCGGCAAAACTCGCAGCAATTATCTTCGTTCCCACCGAATCCGTGCCCTGTCTGAACAACCTTGAGCCTTACCATTTTTTCGTCCGGCATAAGGGAAATTTCCCGAGCAGAAAGCTTTTCTTCTGTATCCTTATTATATACCAAATACGGATATACCCAAATTCTTTCTAATCTCTTAATATTCCTCTCTGGAACTCCTTTAATAAAATCAAATGTAATATTTATTTCTTGCTGTTGGTTTGGTGCATCAATGTAGACTTTGCCAGTAAGCAATGGCAGAAAATCACTCGCATCAATTACCCAGGTAAAACCATCATTTCCAACATTCAGCCCTATTCCGTATGGTGTGATAAATCGCATTATCTCGTATGTTTCTGCAATAGTAATATCATCGTTGTAATATACTCGCTCCTTCTGCAAATAAATAGTTTCATCGCCTCCAATATATACAGAATCCACCTCCCCATTCGAATTTACAAAGTATTGATAATATGGAAGCCAAACATATTTGGTTTGCTTGACAATAGTTTTTTCGCCGTCTGTTTCATAAAAATTTATCGCAAGTGGGTTCACTGGTAACGAATCGATTTTGTAATTTCCCCCCTCCCATGTTACAACGTAGCGCCAGGAAGTGTCATTTCTAAATACAAGGCTATCGACTACATCCCCTTCAACACGAAAACTTGGTAAATAGAATTGTTTTACATATACATTTGCAATATAATCCCACTCACCACACGGGCATTTAATTGTGTAGTTCATCAATATCTTTTCAAACGACACGTTAGCATCGGGAAACTCGAACCAACCGTATTTTGGCTTGTTGTAATCGATTGCCGGGACAACTATTGTGTCTGACGCAAGTAAACTTAATGACGAAACCACCAAAATCAATAATTGCGTAATAATAAATTTTCTCATATTAATCCTATTTTTATTACTAATTAATATTAATTAACAAATTATTATTTTATTTTCATTTTATCAAAAATATTTAAAATTCAATTAATTTTTTAATTAAAATTTAAAAAAAATGGGGCATATTAATATGCCCCAAAATTTCAACTTTCTATATTGTCTTCTTCTACTTTATTCCCATCATTTCCATACACTCAACAATGTTTTTATGCACAAAATCAGATGATTTTTTGAGCATTTCTTTTTCCTCATCGTTCAATTTCAGTTCAATAATTTTCTCCAATCCATCTTTCCCAAGCACAACTGGCACTCCAACAACAGTATCTGTAATTCCGTATTCGCCCTCAAGCAGAACCGAACAAGGAAGAATCCGCTTCTGGTCTTTAACAATTGCTTCAACCATCTGCACAGTTGCCGACGCAGGGGCATAATATGCGCTGCCAGTCTTCAAGTAGCCTACTATTTCAGCACCGCCCGATGCAGTTCGCTTGATAATTGCGTCTAATTTTTCATCATCAATCAAATCGGTAATTGGAATACCCGAAACAGTTGTAAAGCGTTTTAATGGCACCATTGTGTCGCCGTGACCGCCCAAAACCAGCGCCTGAATATCTTGCATCGAAACCCCAAGCTCCATCGAAAGAAAAGCGCGGTAGCGAGCAGTGTCCAGTATTCCAGCCATACCAATAACCTTATGCTTAGGCAGTCCTGTAACTTTCATTGCAAGATATGTCATCACATCAAGCGGATTAGAAACGATTATGAAAATTGCGTTTGGCGACTTCTCGAAAGCATTTTTTGCGCAAGTGCTTACTATTTCAGCATTTTTTGCGAGCAAATCCTCGCGGCTCATTCCTGGCTTGCGAGCAAGCCCAGCTGTGATTATCACTATGTCGGAATTCGCTGTTTCATCGTACGTATTCGTTCCGAAAATCTTGCTGTCGCTCGAAAGAATTGGCATAGATTGATACATATCAAGCCCTTTGCCCTGCGGAATTCCTTCAAGTACATCAACCAAATAAATTTCGCTTGCAAGCTCTTGATTTGCAAGCAGTTGTGCAACTGTTGCACCGACATTGCCAGCACCGATAACTGTAATTTTCATTTTTTCTCCAAATAATTTATGAACACTCTTAATGACAAAAGTATCAAGATCAAATTGCATTATGGGAACTATTTATCGGTAAATTATAAAATAATCTCTACACCAAAGAATTACTCAAATTGTAAAATTGACATTCTTCGTGCTTACAAGTGCGATTACGCAGCGAAAAAGTACATTTCGCTTCCGCATAAGGCAAATTTACTGCAAAATGCTCTTTCAGAAATTCAATTGCTGCTTGAAGAGAAAGATAAGTGTCTCGCTTGCAACATCGTGGAGCACCTGCATCAGCAATTTTTTTCAACGCAACTGCCGTAATTTGGTTCGAAAGCGACCATTCGTCCTCGTCGATAAGTTCGCGGTTTAAATAAGTGCTCAAGAACACACCCAGCCCGATAGCCGCACCGCAAGTGTTAATATCGAACGAGCAAACGCGAGGTGTTTCTTCGGTCGCACGTCGCTCAATTGCATTTAGTTTTGCGTTCAGGCTTTCTTCTGACTTGTGGTAATTATGCAAGCAAGTAGTAAGCACTGCCGGAACAATCATATGATGTTCGGCTCCGTGCATACGAATTACAGGTGAGTTCATTATCTCTACCGCAAGTTCAATCGGACTTATTCCTTTATATTTCAAACATCTATCAATTACAAATTCTTCGGGGGTCTTAGCAAGGCAATCCGAACAGATACAATGCGAATTATCGCAAACCATAGGAACTGTTTTCACTTGCCCGCAGAAATCGCAAATTCTATCCTCCATTTTATCTACTCGGTGCAATTCTTCCCCACATAGTATGCAAGTAGTGCGTTCTGAATGTTGATTTAATTCTATCATAATATGCTCACGAGAATTTTTGAAATAATAGATTAAGAGTATTTAACAGTAAAAATATTGTAACTTTCTCAGTTGTTATTCATAATAAAATATTTTTTTATTACAAACGACTATATGAACAAAATGGAATATTGTTTATAAAAAGAGGTTTTAAAATGAGAATTTACTTTGCAGGAAACAAAAAAGTATATGCTGAATTCAATGATTTCACCGTTCAGACGGACCAACCAATCGAAGGTGGCGGCGACGCAACAGCACCCGCACCCTATGATTTATTCCTTGCTTCGCTTGGCACTTGCGCCGGTATTTACGTAAAAGGATTTTGCGATAGTCGCGGATTGTCCGCAGAAGGAATAGAGATTATTCAAGATATTGAATACGATTTTATAAATCGTAAAGTTGGGAAAATCACTCTTGATATACGAGTGCCATCGAGCTTCCCCGAAAAATATCTACCTGCATTGATAGCAGCCGCAAATCATTGCGCTGTTAAGAAAACCATACAGGACCCACCCGAGTTCGATGTTCAAACCACAGTAGTTGAGCAATAGCAAATTTTTCAGGAAAGAAGTAAAACAAGCACACATGAACATATTGAGCAAATTTGCGGAGACGCGAAATTGAGAGCGACTCCGTAAAATATTTTTTTACACCTTACAATTGCTAATAAATAAAAAAGGCTACCCAATTAGAGTAGCCTAAAATTATCATGGAAAATGTTATTACCTTACCACACTCAATTTTCGAATTATCGAACTGCCTTCGTCAAACGAAATATTCAAATAATAGAGACCAACAGGTAATTTCGATGTGTTGATTGTAATTACATCATACTGCGAGAGCAAATCCACTGTATTTACATAAATTTGCACTCCTGTTGAATTGATGATGCTAATCTTTGCTTTACCTGATTTAATGTTTCTAAACTCAATAGAAGCAAATTCACTTGCAGGATTTGGGAATACCTCGCTTACTTCATCATTACTAACATAATTGTCTCTAACCGAAACGTAGCTTACAACAAACTTATAGTTGCCTTCGGGTGCAACGATTGGCTTGGTTATTGCTTTCCCATTGTTCGATTCGGCAAAGATATAGTATTCAACTGTGTCGCCTTCGTTGAGAACGGTATTTGGTATAAATCCTGAAAATTTGTTGCCATCGGCATGCTGCAACATTACTTCGTTCCAGTTCATATCGTAGGTGCGTTTCCAATAAACTTTTGCATTTTTTATTCCGCTTTTGTTGGTAATTTCGGCATCTACTCTGTAACCGTCTTCAAATAAGTCTGTCGCAGAAACTGAGTAGTGGAAAATACGTAGCGGGTTTTCTGCAGGTATCTGTTTAGTTATGCAATGGATGGCACCGCCTGAACCATCAAAAGAACGAACATCAATTGGGACAATTTTGTAGCCGGGATAGGCTTTTTTCAATTCAGTCATTGCTACTTCGAAATCTGATTTGCTTCCTCCAACCCCTTCGGTATAGAACACCGGCTGAATTATTGTCTTGTTTACATACAAATGGTTAGAATATGTTCTCGTGTATTGCTCGTATTCTTGCGAACTTTTATACCAATTGCCATCATCTTTTCGTGGTAGTGGAATACTGCGACTCATATATTTTTTACCATTCCTCGAAGTAAGCGTAAGCAGTGTATCAATATTTTTCGATAAAAGTTTTGCATCAAAGAACGATGAGAGCTCGGTCGGATATTTTGTAAAAACAAAAGTGTTTTCGTCGTAGAAATCTGCATACAAATCAATATGACCTGTCCCACCATCATATTGAAGTTTGTCGAGTATTTTTATTCTTTTCAGGTTCATAAGATATGCCAAACTATCTCTCACCTGAGCAAGAGTAAGCACAGGCTTTTCCTCTACGTTAAATCCAAGCGGGCTTGTTTCGTCCAAATACAAGCGCCCTTCGCCATCAGCATTGGCATCGGCAATTGCATTGCTTGTAAACAATGTTCCATCACCATCTACTAATATATTGCCACCTTCGAATTCTATTGTAGTCGAATATACAGGCATACCAAGTTCATTGCCAATTTTCATAGGAATTTCATCATCGAGCGGACGCCCACCATAGTATTCGAAATCTAAAAATGCAATACTATCCTGGTCGCCATAATAGAACGCAACCGGCCCACAATCGCGATACCAGAACGAATTCCCTGGATTTACAAAAAATCTATAGTTGTAGAGTGGTTTGCCAACCTTTGCTGTATATTCAAGAATATCAGTTGTATCTTCTGCATCCCATACATTAATCCATACTTGCGCTTCTTTCTGGATAGCATCAGCAAGACTTGCATAAATATACGCATATTCGCTGTCGTCAAAAACATCAGGAACATTTACAACATCTATCAATTTATATCCCTGAGTTAAATAATCATAATACAATGCTTTGCCCTCGAAAAGTTGTTCAAGCGGATATTGTATCTTCATTTCTTTGTCGAATGAATAATAGGGCCAGCCAATCAGTATCGCTTGCACTTCCTCGAACTCAGCTGGGAAATACCGCTCGGCAGGTAATTCCATTTGAACTCTTTTCTGTGTTGTGATATTTTCTTTTGAACTGCCAGAAAATTGTCTTTTCCGAACTATAGACTTAATATTTTCGTCCAGTGCTTTATATTTTTTGTGGGAAGAGAAAAAATTGCGAAAATCATTTTTGTTTAATTGTTCCAATCTCTTTTTTATCTCGGACTTGTCTGCAGAAAACATAATGTTCGGCAGAAGTAATAATCCAATTAAAACAGCAATACATAAATTTTTCATAAAACACCAATAAATTTTACAAAATATAATTATTTAGTAACATATATACACTTAAACAATCACTTCTGTTACTATTTAATTTGAATAATTTCCAAATATTTCAAATAAAAATGAACAATTCAGTAAAATAAACACGGGCTCGCCCGTTCCGCAGGCAAGCCCGTCCAAAATTTATTTCATCACTTACATATTATTTTAATCTAAACACCTCTTTCAAAAACAATGCAATCGCTGCATTGTAATAATCGCGGTTCGACTTTTTGCGGAAGCCGTGCCCCTCGTCTTTTGCAAGCAAATACCACACGTCCCCTCCATTCTGACGAACTTTCTCAACAATTTGTTCGGCTTCGGATGCAGGCACTCTTGGGTCGTTCAATCCCTGAATAACAAATAATGGCTTTGAAATCTTATGCGCGTTATTCAGCGGCGAAATCATCTGAAGGAAGTGCCTCATCTCAGGATCGCGTTCGTCTCCATATTCCACACGGCGAAGGTCGCGACGATATTCGCTTGTGTTCTCCAAAAATGTAACAAAATTGGAAATCCCAACTACATCTATCCCCGCAGCAAGACGGTCGTTGTAGTGCGTCATCATTGCAAGCACCATATAGCCACCATATGAACCACCATATACGCAAATGCGTTTTGCATCTAGCTCTGGCTGTTTTGCAATCCAATCGAGTAATGCACCACCATCTTTCACTGAATTCTCACGCAAATACCCATTGTCTAAATCAAGAAACGTCTTGCCGTAACCATCGCTTCCGCGAACGTTCGGCGCAATTACGGCAACTCCAAGTTCATTTAACAGAAACTGAAAATATGAGGCAAACCCCGGACGAAACTGCCCTTCGGGACCGCCGTGGAAATTAATAATAACCGGAAACGGTCCATTCCCCTTTGGTTTATAGTAATATGCTGGTATCATTCTTGGTTTTCCATCTACCGAATCGTACGTAGGATACTGAATTAGCACCGGTTCAATAAATTTTGATGTGTTTAGCCCACCAACTTCGCTAAATGTCCATTGTTCTGCTTTTTGCTCTTTCAACGAATAAACAAACACATCGCCCGGAGAAAATGAAGAATTCATTGTAAATGCAAATTTTTTGTTATCTGGCGAAAAACCAAAACTCCCTATTTCTCCTTTTGGCAAATTCTTCGGCTCGGAATACTTAAATGTTTTTGTGTTCATTATATACACTTTGCTCGAACCATTTGCATTTACCGAAAAAGCAAGATTAGCTCCATCTTTCGATATTGTAATGCCTTCGACATCCCAATCAATTGCATCGGTTATTGGTGTAGTTTTTTTCGTCTTCAAATCAATATAGAACAATTTCTTGAATTCACTCCCATAATTTGAAAGGAAGAAAACACCTTTGCCGTCTTTTGAAAATTCAGCATCGCCCATTGCCACTTTTTCTTTGTAATCAACTAATTTCTCATACTTCCTCGTTCCTAAATCAAGCAAATAAACTGAACTTTCGTTTATTGAAATATAATTGTAAATCAAGGCTTGCTTTGCATCAGGCGAAAAATCTAAAAAACTCCATTGCCCTTTTGCCTCAAAAACAAGTTCTGATTTGCCTTTTTTGAAATCATAAATATAAATATCAAAGTCTCGGTTGTTTCGTTCATTCGAAGTATAAGCAAATTTTTCCCCATCAGACGACCAACGGAAACTTCCATAACGCGATTTCCCATCGCTCAACATTCGTATGCTCCCGTTCTCCTCGTTAAAATAATATATCTGATATTGCTCGTTGCCACCTATATCTTTGCTGAAAAGAAAACCACGCTCTTTTGATGGGCGTACAGCAATCCCAGCAATTGGCTCTTTGTAAAATGTTAATTGACGACGAGCTCCGCCCGCTTGCCCAACAAAATGCACCTGAGCTGTTTCCGCAAAGCGTGTAATTATATATACTCCTTTGCTGTCGTTGGCCCAGCCAGCAAATCCAGCTGAACGCACATTCTGGTATTGTTCTAATCGCTCTTGCAAGCTTGCCGGTATTTCCGGGATATTCTCAATTACAAGATTGCCTATTTCTTTGCGTTGAATTTCTGCCGAAGTAAATGCCGTCGCCAGCAACAACACGATTATTGTTAATAAATTTAATTTTTTCATTTGTCCCTCCAAGCATTATTGAACTATGATTATCTAAATGATAGCAATATAAACAATTTTTTATCGTTTTTAAACATTTAATTATGGTGAAAAATGGCGGTTGTTCCAGTATATAATTGCTTCCATCCTGTGATGAAACAAAAAACGCAGGATGTTGTTGATTTCAACGATGAAATAAAAAAAATTGCCGATAATTTAATCGATACTATGATAAATACCGGCAATGGTGTTGGACTTGCAGCAAACCAGATTGGAGAAACTAAATCCATTTTCGTTATCGATACAAATTTGAACAAAGAAGAAAAACCGAACCCAATTGTTATTATCAATCCAAAAATCATCGCCTTCTCGGACGAAACTGAAATCCAAACGGAAGGATGCCTGAGTGTTCCCGAATTGTGGGAAGATGTTGAACGCCCACTTGAAATTGAAGTTCAGTATAATGATCTGAATATGAAAGAATATAAAACCACTTTTAGTAGTTTTCTTGCACGCGTATTTCAGCACGAATTCGACCACCTGCAAGGCATCATCTTCTTTGAACGCATTGCACCGCTTCGCCGTATGCTTATAAGAAACAAACTAAAAAAAATAGAAAAAGGGCAAATCCTACCCGACTACCCGATGGTGCTTCCAAATGGTCAAATTGTTGATAAATAAGCAATTATTATTTCCAGTGAAAGATTTTTTAGAAATCAGTATATCAACAAAAAAGGCTGCTGAACAAATCACAACAGCTTTTTTTGTTAATGCATAAAAACCATCTTATGAGCAACCACTTGTAGAACCGCAATCTTCGCAAACAGTACAACTGCCATTTCTTTTCACCTTCATTGAGCCACAATTGACACAATATTCTCCGGTATATCCCATAGAACGTGCTTCGGCAGAAGTTTTCAATGCGTTTGCAGTTGCCGCCCCATTAGATTTCGGATTTGCTACAACTTCTTCGGGAATAAGCTCGCCATCTTCGTTTATCTTGATATTGCTAATGGTTTCGTCGGGTGTTGAGTTACCTGGCTCGTTTGAAATATTTTTGTTCTCTTCGGTGGCTGGTTCGTCGGTTTTGTATTCATTGCCGTTTTTGCCATTACCGTTTCCGGGCACTTCGTCCACAGCCTTAACGTGGACAAAGTCTGTGCGGTTAAGATAATCATAGCCAAGCGAACGGAATACAAAATCAAGGACAGATGTAGCAAATTTTATTGCTTCGTGCCCTTCGACCGGACCCGACGGCTCGAAACGAGTAAAAGTGAATGTATCAACAAGGTCTTCGAGCGGTACACCATATTGCAAAGCTTTGGAAGTAAGAATTGCAAAGCTATTCATCAATGCACGGAACGAAGCCCCTTCTTTGTACATATCGATAAAGATTTCTCCAAGCGACCCGTCTTCGTACTCGCCAGTGCGAAGGAACACTTTGTGCCCGCCGATAAGCGCTTCGCGAATGTGACCGCGGCGTTTTTTCGGAAGTTTATGGCGAACAAGTTTGTAGTGAATTCTATCGGCTATAATTTCCTGCACTTCGCGTGGTCCTTTGGTTTCGTCCAATGTGTTTTCGTCGCCAAGAGTAACTACTTCGTCGATATTAGCTAAATTAGATGAATTGAGCGGTTGGGAAAGTTTCGAACCGTCGCGATATAAGGCAATTGCTTTGAGCATATACTTCCAAGAAGTCAAGTAAATGTCGCCAATATCTGCAACAGTTGAATTTGCCGGCAAATTAACCGTTTTCGAAATAGCGCCAGAAATAAACGGCTGCGCAGCTGCCATAATTCTAATATGCGCCATCGGACTGATGAAACGTTGACCTCGCTTCCCGCATTTGTTTGCAGTATCGAATATCGGTAAATCTTCTTCTTTCAAGTGTGGAGCACCTTCAATCATCATTGTTCCACAAACATAATCATTTGCTTGCTCGATTTCTTCTTCTTTATAGCCCAAACGCTTCAACAAATCAAAGTTCGGCGAGTCGAGTTCCTCTTGCGAAATCCCAAGTTTCAGCAAGAAATCTTCGCCAAGCGTCCATTTATTGAAAGCAAAACGTATATCGAACACATTCGATAATTCTTTTTCTATAACGTCGATTTTTTCTTGTGTAAATCCTTTTGCTTTGAGTGATTGCTTGTTAATATGCGGGCAGCCGGAAAGAGTGCCGTGTCCGATAGTGTATTTTTCGATTTCATCGATTTGCTTTTTGCTGTATCCAAGCTTAGTAAGCGCTTTTCTGATAGATTGGTTGATAATTTTGAAATAGCCGCCGCCAGCAAGCTTTTTGTATTTTACAACTGCGAAGTCAGGTTCGATACCGGTTGTATCGCAATCCATCAGCAATCCAATAGTGCCAGTAGGAGCAATTACAGTAACCTGTGCGTTGCGATAGCCATATTCTTCTCCTCTTTGCAAAGCGATATCCCACACCTCGCGAGCTGCATTAAGCAAATATTCTGGACAATAGCGAGGATTAATTCCCATCGGCTTAATTGTTAGGTTTTCGTACTCAGCAGATATTGCATTGTATGCAGCGCGACGATGGTTGCGAATTACTCGTAGCATATCTTCGCGGTTAGCTTTGAATGCGGGAAACGCCCCTAATTCGCCCGCCATTTCGGCAGATGTTGCATATGCTTCGCCGGTCATTATTGCCGAAATTGCCCCAGTCCAAGCAAGTGCTTCAGGTGAATCATACGGAATGCCGTGAACCATCAGCAATGCTCCAAGATTTGCGTACCCCAAACCCAATGTACGAAAGTCGTAGCTCAATTTTGCAATGCGACGCGATGGAAATTGAGCCATCAGAACAGATATTTCCAGCACAACAGTCCATATTCTAACTGCGTGGCGAAATTCATCTATTTTGAAAACGTGTTCGTTCTCATCATAAAATTTCAACAAATTCAAACTTGCGAGATTACAAGCGGTATCGTCGAGAAACATATATTCGCTGCAAGGGTTCGAAGCATTAATTCTGCCCGAGGCGTGGCAGGTGTGCCATTCGTTAATTGTAGTATCGAACTGCAACCCCGGATCAGCAGATTTCCAAGCAGCAAGATTAATTCTATTCCATAAATCACGAGCGCGAACAGTTTTCTTCACAGTTTTAGTTGTTCGCCATTTGAGTTCCCACATTTCATCATTTTCTACTGCACGCATAAACTCGTTTGTTACGCGAACACTATTGTTTGAGTTCTGCCCACTAACTGTAATATATGCCTCGCCTTCGTAGTGAGTATCCATCACCGGAAATTCAAGCGAGGTGAAACCTTGGTCGACAAGTTCCAATACGCGGTTGATGTGATTGAGTGGTATCCCACGATTTACAGCCTTTTGCACAAGCACACGCAAAGCCTTGTTCTTGTTTATGTCAGTCCCATTATGAACCGCTTCTTCTAAAATAGCATTGAGGAAAACATTTGCGATACGCGAGCCAGCAACAAGAGCCGCAACTTTTTCTTCTTCTCGTGCTTTCCAATCGATGAATTCTTCAATATCGGGGTGGTCGATATCCACAATAACCATTTTGGCAGCTCGGCGAGTAGTCCCACCTGATTTTATCGCTCCTGCGGCGCGGTCGAATATTTTAAGAAAACTCATAAGCCCCGAAGAGTAGCCGCCGCCAGATAATTGCTCACGCTCACCACGAAGCGAAGAAAAGTTTGTGCCAGTACCACTACCGAATTTAAAAATGCGTGCCTCGCGCATAGCAAGGTCGAATATTCCACCTTCGTTCAGCAGATCATCTTCTACCGATTGGATAAAGCAAGCGTGAGGCTGCGGACGAGTATATGCATCCTGCGATTTTGTAATTTCGCCTGTTTCTGGATCAACGTAATAATGTCCCTGGGGCGTTCCTTTTATCCCATAAGCATAAGCAAGCCCGGTGTTGAACCATTGAGGAGAGTTCGGAGCACACATTTGATTGAGTAGCATATAAACTAATTCGTCGTAGAAAATACTTGCGTCTTCGGGTGTATAGAAATAATTATACTGTTCGCCCCAATGCTTCCAGGTAGCTGCCAGACGATGCACCACCTGTTTGACTGAATTTTCGCTGCCAAGCACCTGGTTGCCGTGTTCGTCCAGAACCGGACTGCCATCGCTATTGTATTGTGGTACTCCAGTTTTGCGGAAATATTTTTGTGCTAAAATATCGGTTGCAAGTTGAGACCAGTGAGTAGGTACTTCAACATTATTCATTTCGAAAACCACCGAACCGTCTGGATTTCGTAGAATGGATTTTCGAAGAGTATAGTTAAACATCTCGTAGGGACTGCCTCCCCCACGAGTAAAAATTCGTGTAAACTTCATTGTAAAACCAAAATAATATTATATAAACAAATCTATTTTTATTTAGTATAAAATTCTATGCTAACCACGCACTTAATAGATTTCTCGACCGATTTTGTATCGAAGATACCCCAATCGGACACTTCCATAGAATGCTTATCAGTAACCTGGAAAATACCTTGCGAAGCAGATTTAAGCCCAGAAACTTTTGTCCCGGCAACTTTTGCAAGTTCTTCAGCACGACGCAAGGCATCCTTTGTAGCAATCCCTAATAGTTCAATTTTCTCATTTTCTAATCCGTTATAGAAATAATCTGGCGACTCAGAAATAAGTTCTACGCCCTGACTTAATATTTCAGAAGCTTCCTGAGAAATCCGTGATATTTTTTGCACATCTTTCGACTCTACACGAAATTTCTGAACCAACAGATAGCCTGTCTTCCGAGCAACATTATCTTCAAAGCCATGCTTTTCGTAGGTAATCGTGTTTTCGAGGCTAACCAGAGTAATTTCGTCTTTGGGGATACCTTTCGAAATCAAAAAATTGTAAAACTTATCAGCATCTTGCTTAATTTTCGTATAGGCTTCACTTAAATTTGCCGACCAAGCTTGCACTTGCGGCTCCCATACTGCAATATTTGAAACAATTGTCTTCTCTGCCGCCCCTTTGACATATATCGAATTATAGTTTCTTGACTTAATTGCCTGTGCCATAATAAATGACGAAATGATTATCCCAATTGCAAGCGCAACTCCTAATAACATATAGCCATTACGTTTAATATTTTGCTCAGACATTTTAGCACCAAAATAATATTGTGAATGTGATTATTTAGTAACTTAAAACTAATTTTTTCTTTTCTAATAATCAAAAAATATAATTTAAAGTTTTCAACATCTACGACCCAATTTCTTCTAATATTAAGTTCCTCAAATCAAACAGAGCATTTTTAATTTTTTCGTTATCGAAGACTGTTTCAATTAAATCAATTTCCTGGTTATCAGTTTCTTGCAAAAATTCTTTGATTTTTAGAAAATCTTGCAAGTTTTTCAAAATTAAAGAGATTTGTTTAGAAAAGACATCTATATCTATCTCTTGATTATTGCTAATAATATTCGATAAACTCCTGCTCATCAAGTGTATTGCATCGGCAAAAATCCACGAAAAATTTTTGAATTCTGCCATAAGTTTGCTATTAAGTGCGTCGAGTGTTATTTCTGTTTCTGATTTCCTTTGAGAGTTGAAATCGATCGCTCTTATACGTTCGTCCCACCGCCATTTTTCGTAATATCGGCGAATTTCCTGCAAATGTTTATTGTCGTTCGCAAGCAATTCCAAATTTCGGGGCTTTGGCAATTTCAAAAATTTTTGGAACTCGTCGAATGCTTTTTGGGGTTCACCTTTTAATCTTTCAATTCCCATAATTTCACCTATTTATGTGCTGTCCGGACACATAAATAGAAAATATCAGAGTTCAATCAAAAAAATTTAGTTATAAAGTAGAGCTTACAAAGCGAAAGCAATTCCTGTAAGTGTTTGATTTATATGCATACCCATAAATTGTTCGCCATAGGTGTGAAACCCAACAACATTTTGAAGTCTGAATAAATTATTGACCTCGTCATCAATTCCTTCTTGTTCAGCAATATAGCGACGGTGTATGCAATCGAAAGCAATGAAAAAGTAGTTTTCGCCTAATTCATTTCTCAAATTGTCAAATAATTTTTTATAGTCTTGCACAATATCAGTAGGTTCGGCAACTCTCACCACAAGCCCAATATCAATTGCACTTAACACAGATAGACTATAATCAGGGTTCATTTTCTCGAATGATCTAACATAAAGATTATTACCAATTTGCAGGATAAACGGGTGCTTGGCAAAGGTATATGGATTCAAATCCTCGACGGGAATATTTAGAATACTTGCATATTCAATTGCAGCACGCTCACCATTTATTTCATAGACAATTCTTTGACGTGGACTTGCGTCGGTGATGACAATTTTATCGCTCATCGGCTTGAAAAATTGAGTTTTGAATACTCGGAAAGGTGTTTCGCAGCGAAGTAATACAAACGATGCAGCATTCGAACTAAGCTCGCCATTATTGAAAATGTTCGTTTCAACAAAGTGCATATCGTCACCCGCAGATCCACCAACAATTTTTATCGGCATAAACACTTTGTAAAGCAGTGCTATGACTTTATCTTCAAGCATCGATTTCCCGTCAATTAGCAATATACCGACGTATTTATCCGCGTCGTTGATATTAAAATTGAATTCGTTTTCAAAATCTCGACGAATTGCCAAAGCTTCGTTAATATTAAATTTAGTTAAATCTTCAATTTCATACTTTTTAAACTTGACTATTTTGCTGCTGATGGACCCTCCAACAGCTGAGTATCTAGTAAATCCAGCAGGAGAAATTTCGCCCGCGGTCGAGCAAGCCATTACATTCTTACCAAGCGTCCTGCTCAATGCATTCTGCATTCTCAATTTATTGTAATTCGAACTGAAAAACACAAATTTCAAAGCATCATCAGAAGTATCTATCGAAGAAGCAATTTCGTTTATTGCATCGTCCGAAATTAGTTCCTTTGAGTGCGATATTTTAATATCTTCCGACATAATTTTCTTCTCACTTTTATTTATACTTACGAAACACACTAATTTTTGTTTTAAAATTTTAAAAAATTTGGAGATATAAAATTGTGAATATGCTGCTTTGTCATAACCTTTGGAAGCTTTTCGATCTGCATCTTTGTAATTTTGGATGCAAACACAATTTACTTCTCTCTAAAAGAGTGGGGAATTTTTGGGGTGTTTCCCTCTCATAGAGGGGTCGGGGGTGTCCACCAGCCAGGTGAATTTCACAACAACACATAAATAGGGGGACGTCAAACCGTCCCCCACAAATGATTATGCTTTTTACTTGCTTACCTTGATTTTTTTATTTACAATTTCAATCGTAAATATCAGAAAACCAAAAAACATATTTATATCGATAGCTCGAATAAAATACAAATTGACTAAAGAAATAATTAAAATTAATGTGAAATATAAATTGTTTTTTAAAATTTTTTCTAAATATAGTTTATCGCAGACATAATAAGTAAAATATGTTATAGGTATTGCTTTAAGTAAGTTCAAACCAAATACATACACTTCGAATCTGAAAGAAATCACAAACATCAAATACATTAATATTAGTAGAATAGTGTCGAATACTTTTAGAGATTCACTATCAAATAATCTAATTAGTTTATGGTATCGAGAGAGATTTGTTTCGATTGCAGCCTTATCGTATTTTTTTGATAGTTCATCTATCATTTCATTTTCAGTCGTTTTCATAAATCAAATTCCCTCCAAATAATAAATAATCTATTGACTATAATGAACCAAATGCGATTTGCCAGGCAATACAACCAGCAGATGCTACAATTGCACCTTTAATTCCATATTGAAGAGCCCCGCCTGCAGCACCAAGTATCGCGGCTGGAACTGCTGCTAATCCGCCAGAATTTAGAGCACCTACTATTGCACTTCTAACAGCAATAACAGCAATTTTTGCAGCATTATTTTTTACTGCATTACAAAATCCTACAAAGTCAGCGTATCCTACTGCATTCCAGTTAATGTCACATACCTTTTGTTGATCATCTATACCAACTATAATATTTGTATTTTTATTAATATCTGAATTTATTTTGTTTGAATATAATGAATTCAACTTATTTATCCATAATTGCCCTTTACTGCTTGTCCAATATTGAATAGAATTACGAGCAACTGCAACTGCCGACCATAAAAATATCTTTTCATCATCATCGTTCAAGGAATCAATAATATGAACAATGCTATCCAATTGCATAATAGCTATCGAAGGATTGTTATTAAAAAAAAACATTTTTAATTTGAGAAAAAACCATCAATTGATTCTGTGTTAAATATGTCTCAATTTCGTTCACCAAAGACTCTGTATTTTTATAGCTTTTTAAAATATCCTCTGTAATAAGTATATCAGAAGAAATTGGGGATGTAGGATAATTATCATTAACGTATTGAACACTCAATTCTATTATAGTTTGCTCATATTCAGTTACTGTAGGCAGCTCATTAATATTATTAACATAATTATAAAAAATAAAATCTAATCCCATATTATGAGCCTCCCCAACAAACCAAAAGTCACTGGATGATAATTTATATTCATCCTCTAAAATTGATTTTTCTGCAGGATTAACAGAAAAAGATACTACCTTATCCTCTGCACATGAAATCAAAAAGAATAGGATAAGATAAGATAAGATAAGATAAAGACTTTCTCATAATGACCTCCAAAAATAGTAAAAAAAATAAAAGTAAATATTAAATACGATGCAGATCTGCATATAAGATATAAAAAATATATATATATACAAATAAAAAAAATACTTTAAAGTATTACCCCCTCAAAAAAAAAAAGCCCCCAATCAGTTAGATTGGGGGCTTCTTTTTTACGGATGAGCTTGGCGACAACCTACTTTCCCACCGTAGCAGTATCATCGGCGCGTTAGGGCTTAACTTCTCTGTTCGGAATGGGAAGAGGTGTTTCCCCTACGCTATGGTCACCAAGCGAAAAGAGCTATTGTGTAAGAGGAGAGAGCAATAGGAGTGCAAGTATAACAACACACGAGAGAGGTAAGTCGACGGACTATTAGTACTTCTCGGCTGAACGTATTACTACGCTTACACCTGAAGCCTATCAACCAGGTCGTCTACCTGGGTCCTTAAGAGATACCTAATCTTGGGGTAGGTTTCGTGCTTGAGATGCTTTCAGCACTTATCCTTTCCGGACATGGCTACTCTGCTGTGCCATTGGCATGACAACAGATGCACCGTCGGTCCGGGCGCTCCGGTCCTCTCGTACTAAGAGCGGGTCCCCTCAAGTATCTTGCGCCCACACTGGATAGGGACCGAACTGTCTCACGACGTTCTGAACCCAGCTCACGTACCGCTTTAATTGGCGAACAGCCAAACCCTT
>OGCI01000100.1_pt1 | contig 104055 bp, 90 predicted proteins | sample 1570021 | NCBI WGS metagenome assembly OGCI01 (sample SAMN06264664, study PRJEB24512) | hot springs metagenome | isolation source: Hot spring water | place: South Africa: Tshipise | collected 2015-06-21
CAACTCTACAAACGCCAGTGCCCAACCTATCCGGCTCATGTCCGAGATTTCGCGTATCCTTGACTTTATCCACTCCCTCGTCAGCTTGAAGGTAACGCGGAGTCAAGTTACACTACAGGTGTCCCTGTGTGACCAGAAGCGCGGGTATCTAAGGAGGCAGCGATTGGCAAAACTCCCTTAAACAGGTTCCAACGTACCATTAAAGCGCTCTCGGTACTCTGCATTTCGCACCCGCTCTATGCTCAACAGACAGGCAAATAGACAGGAGTTCAAGGAGAACGGAACATGCGCAAATTGATCGTTCTGGTTCTGGCTCTGACCCTTGCCATCCCTGCGATGATGGTCAATGCCCAAGAGGGTTCCGGTTTTGTCCGCACCTTCGACCTGCCCACCACACCGGCCACCGAAGGCCCTCTGGCGGGGGTTGACCCCAGCGGGCAGACAGTGGTGTGGTGGCACCAGCACAGCGGTAGTCGTGAGGAGTTTCTCAATGGCCTGATCGCCGAATTCAACGAGGGCAACCCCTGGGGCATTACCGTCGAAGGCTCCAACCAGGGCGGCTATGGCGACATCTATCAGAAGATGATCGCTGGCATCCCCTCCGGTGACGTGCCCAACCTGGTGGTGGCCTACCAGAATCAGTCGGCAGCCTACTACCTGGCCGGCGGCCTGGTGGACGACATGGACGTGTTTGTGCTCGATCCACAGTGGGGCCTCAACGAAGCTGAGCTCGCCGACTTCGTGCCCGGCTTCTTCTACCAGGACTACCTGCCGGACGGCTCGAAGCGCATTGGGTTCCCGCCCAACCGCTCGCTCGAAGGCATGTACTACAACCTGACCGCCCTCAAGGAACTGGGCTACGACGGTCCGCCGACCAGCCTGGACGAGTTCCGCGAGATGGCCTGCAAGTTCACCCAGGAAGGCTGGAGCGGCTACGATGCGGGTGACCAGGTCGGCTACCTGATCCGCACCGATGCCTCGAACATCGCGGCGGGCACCTATGCCCTCGGCGGCGATATCTATGTAGACGGGCAGTTCCAGTACAACAACCCGGCCACTGTGCAGTACATTCAGCTCATGGTTGACCTCTACAAGGACGGCTGCGCGGGGCTGATCGCCGAGCGGTACGGCGACCAGAATGCCTTCACCGCGGGCAAGGCGCTCTTCTACATGGGGTCTAGCTCTGGCCTGCCGTTCGTGCGCCAGGGCATCGAGAGCGCTTTCGCCGAGCCGTTCGAGTGGGGCATCACCGCCCTGCCGTACTCCGACGTGCCGGTGAGCGATGTCTATGGCGCGAGCGTGAGCATCCCCAAGACCACCCCCGAAGCTGAACTGGCCGCCTGGCTGTTCGTGCGCTGGTTCACCGAGCCGGAGCAGCAGTCGCGCTGGGCGCTGGCGTCCAACTACTTCCCGGTGCGTTACTCGGCTTCCGAGGGTATGGCCGCCATCTTCGCCGACTTCCCGCAGTTCGAGGAAGCGTGGAACCTGCTGCAGGGCGAAACGAAGGTCGAGCCGCAGATCGCCAGCTACGACGTGATCCGCGACGAAGCCCAGGCCACTTTCGAGAGCCTGCTCGCCAGCGGCGGTGACGTGGAGACGGCCCTCACCGACCTGACCAACCGGGCCAACGAAATTCAGGCTTCCTTCCAGCCCTAAGCCTTGACTGGCTCGCACAGGCAACGAGGTCGCTGCACAGTGACCTCGTTCTTTTCCACCTGGGCTGAGGGCCAGACCGTGTCACGAATTCACATAGACGCGGAACAGCACCGGCCCGCTGGGGCGATCGGCGTAGGGGCTGCCCCCCGCTGGCTCGATCGAGACCCCGAAACGCTGATAGGCGCTGAAAGGGCGCTCCAGCGGCACGATGATATGCGTGGCTTCCCCCTGTGCCCGGAAGATGCCCCCGCTACGCAGCGTGCCTTCGATATCCAGCAGCCAGAGCTGGAAGGTCTGGTCGGCGGGCAACGCGGGCAACTGTTCGACACGGATCACCGCGCGGTCGCCGCTGGCTGTGACGATCAACTCGCCGCGCAGGTTCGCCTGTTCCTCCCCGGCTTCGATGGCAAAACGGCGGGCGTCGGCCTGCGCGGCGATGGTGGCATATACTGCACCGGGATCAACGGCGGGCGATCCGCTATCTCCCAGCAGGCGCAATAACACCGCCACTCCCAGCACCACGATCAACACTGCAGCCGCTGCCAGCCAGACGCGCCCGCGACGCCCGGCGCGACTTGCGCCGAGTCCGCGGCCAGACGAAGCGCGTTCGGCGGCCAGGCGACGACGCAGATCGGCTTCCAGATGCGGCGGGGCGGGCTGGAGTGGGGCCAGCGCATAGAGACGATCGGCCACCGCCTGATATTGCGCCAACAACGCGCGCGCCTCGGCGTCGGTGGGCAGCCAGCTTTCCACGGCGGCCAGCTCGTCCGGATCGAGCGCACCCAGCGCATACGCCGGCAACAACGCCAGCAACTCGTCACGACTCATCCCGTTCATCGTCGCTCAATTTCTGCTCATCACCGCGCCTGCTTTGCTCCAGTTTTCACATCCCCTGCTATCTACTACGTTCCGGAAGGGGGGGCTGGATCTTCCCCCAACCACGCCGCGCGAAGTTTTTCCATGCCCAGGCGGATACGAGTTTTGACGGTGCCCAGGGGCAATCCCAACCGCGCCGCGATCTGACTGTGCGACATGCCCCAGAAATAAGCCATCTCAATGGCCTGACGTTGCTCGTTGGGCAGCGCTGCTGCCGCGTCGCGCAGCAGGTGATACGCGATGCTCTGCGCCTCGTCCGCTGGCAGAACGTTTTCCCACGTCTCAGGATGGTCATCCAGAAAAACGGGGTCGCGCAAGGCATCGCGTTGCTGCCTGCGCAGGGTATCAAGGGCCTGACGGCGGGCAATGGTCAACAGCCAGGGCACGAAGGCCCCCCGCGCCGGATCAAACGTTTCGGCGCGGTGCCACAGGCGCAAGAAGGTGTCCTGCGTCACCTCCTCGGCGGCCATTTGCTCGCTGAGCACACGATAGGCAACTGAGTAGACCAGGCCCGCATAGCGCCGATGTAGCACCAGCAGGGCTTCTTCATCACCCTGCTGAATGCGTTGCAGCAACTCAAGGTCGGCAGGCTCACTCATCGGCGGCACGTCTCCCGCGGTGGCGCAGCATGGTGCTGCACCTGGCGCAGACTATAGCATGGCCTGCCTGGCCTGCACAGGACATCTCCGATTTTTGCAATCTTTATTGAAGAAAATCCGCTCCACACAGATCCACAAACCCGGCACAGGGCGTATCTAAATAGTAGCAGCCTGAACGAGGCTGCCAGCAGAGCACAACGGAGGAAAACATATGTCTTGTAGAACTTTTTCCCTTTCATGGATCGTGATCACTATCGCCCTGTTCAGCATTCTGGTTGGTCTGCCGCTGGCTGGGGCGCAGGAAGCGCCGCCCACCGTTCAATGGGGCGGCAACGACGAACTCGGTTCCTTCCTGGTTGACGGCCAGGGCATGACGCTCTACGTCTTCGCCAACGACAGGCCCGGCGTCAGCAACTGCACTGGCGATTGCCTGGCCAACTGGCCGCCCTTGCTGGTCGCCGAAGGGCAACAGCCCACCCTGGCGGCGGGCATCCCCGGACGGCTGGGCGTGATCCAGCGCCCGGACGATGGCACCTTCCAGGTCGTCTACAACGGAATGCCGCTCTACTACTGGGTTAATGACAAACAGCCCGGCGACGCCACAGGCCACAACGTGCGCGGCGTATGGTTCGTTGCCCGGCCAGCGGATGTGTCGCTGGGCGGCAACGCTGAACTGGGCCGCTTCCTGGTCGGCCCGAACGGGATGACGCTCTATCTCTTCACCAGAGACGCGCCCGGCGTGAGCAACTGTTCAGGTGACTGCCTGGCCAACTGGCCGCCTTTGCTGGTCGCCGAAGGGCAACAACCTACCCTGCAGCCGGGGTTGATCGGCACGCTGGGCACCATCCGGCGGGACGATGGCACCATCCAGGTGACCTACAACGATATGCCGCTGTACTACTGGGTCAACGATCAGCAGCCCGGCGATGCTACGGGACAGGGCGTCAACAATGTCTGGTTCGTCATGCAGCCGCCGACGGTTAACATAGGCGGCAACGACGAACTGGGGTCGTTCCTGGTGGGGCCGGACGGCATGACGCTGTATCTCTTCACCAACGACGCGCCCGGCGCCAGCAACTGTTACGACGAGTGCGCCGTGCGCTGGCCGCCGCTGTTGATCCCAGAAGGGCAGCAACCGACCGCTGGCGAAGGCGTCACCGGCAAGCTAGGTGTGATCAAACGCCAGGATGACACCTACCAGGTGACCTACAACGACATGCCACTCTACTACTGGTTCAGGGATGTCGTCCCTGGCGATGCCACCGGCCAGAATGTCGGCGGGGTGTGGTTCGTGGTCAGCCCGGAGGAGAGCATGGGAGCGACGGGCGCAGAGCCTGCCGCGCCCGCCCTGGATGGAGCCGCGCTGGTGGCGCAGCGTTGCACGGTCTGCCATAGCGCCGGGCGTATTGATAACGCCAGCAAAGACCGTGCGGGCTGGGAAGCGACCGTGGATCGCATGATCGGCTATGGGGCGCAACTGAACGCCGAGGAGCGTCAGGCCGTCATTGACTACCTGAGCAGCCGCTAAATTTCCCCCCGCACTGCCGCAAGGAGAGGGCCAGTCTCACACGCGCTGGCCCTCTCCGCGTTCCGGCGTCAGGGTTTGGGCACCGCCAGGTCGGGCGAACCGGCGGGCGAGAGCCGGAGATCGGGCTGTGTCGCCTGAATCAGCTCGTGAATGATCTGGGCATATTTGACCTTCTCGCGGGCGAACTGCGCCAGCGCGTCGGTGCTCGTCCAGGGCTTGTACATGGCCCCCGGCCCGGCCACCAGTGCCGGCCCTGGCTCAATCTTGAAGTAGCAGGGCGAGCACACCCGCGCCATCTCCGCGCCTTCGTAGAAACGGTTGAAGCCGCCGAACGAGTCCGCCAGCATGATATGCAGATCGAGCGGCAGGTCAACCGCGCGGCGGATGCTCGCCAGTTGCGGCAACGAGAGATCGCCCAGCGGGTTGAATGTCCCCGCGCCGAGCATTTGCAGCACGCGCGCCCCCGCCGCCGAGCCGTGCCCGGCGAAGATGCTGACCTTGATCGTCACATCGGCGGGCAGGTCGCCGCGCTGACGCAGCTCGTTGAGCAGCCACAACAGCCCTTCGTCAATGGCCAGAAAACCGCGAAAACCCAGGTCTATCAGGCGCAGAATCTCGGCGATGACATAGCTGAGTTGATCCGAGCCGCGGAACCGCAGGCCGGACAGGCTGCCCTCGGCAGATGCAAGCTGACGGCCCACGTCCCAACCAGAGCGCGGGCCAGGCGTCACGATCACTTCCAGGCGGGCATCGGCGGCCATCTGCGCGAAGTCGCGCAGTTCGGCGTCGTCCAGCAGCGACGATCCCATGACGACCGAGATCAGCCGATGGATGGCGATCTGTCGCCGCTGCATCTCGTCTATGAGCGCTGCCAGCACCTGCGGGCGCTCGATGCCGGAAATCTCCATACGGTAGTGCCCGCCGTCGGGGAAAGTGCGTCCAGAGGTCGGCAGGTCGTAGGCGTCGCGGCCAGGGATGCCGACCGCCTCCATCATGGCCCGCACGTCGTGTAAACTGCGCATCTATTACTTCCTCCCTAAGACTCTATTGGCAGGGGACGTGAACGCCGCTTTCAGTCGCTCTCTCTATCGTGTAGCAACGCCAACACCTCGGCATAGACTTCGTCTTTCAGGCCGAACCAGTGTTCCGGCTGAGGAAACGACCTGTCCTGCACCTCGGCCACGTATTGCTTCAGGCCATTGAGGATGACCTCGCCCGCGTTGCCGTAGACCTTGGCCATCTTGGGCTTGAAGCGCGGGTATAGCCCGAACATGTCGTGAAAGATCAGCAGTTGGCCGTTGGCGTGCGGGCCAGACCCCAGGCTGATGATAGGGATATGCGCGCGCTCGGTAATGAGCTGACAGACACGATCGGGCACCATCTCCAGCAGGATCGAGTAAGCGCCCGCCTGCTCAAGAATAGCCGCGTCCTCGATGATGCGCACCGCGCGGGCAGCGTCGCGTCCCTGGACTTTGAACCCGCCCAGGCTGGAAGCGCTCTGCGGCGTGAGGCCCAGATGCCCCATGCAGGGGATGCCTGCCGCCACAATGCCCGCCACGCGATCGGCCATCTCGCGCCCGCCTTCCAGCTTCACCGCGTCGCAGCCGGCCTCGGCCATGAAGCGCCCGGCATTGCGAATGGCATCTTCGACTGACGTCTGATAGGTCATGTAGGGCATATCGCCGATCACCCAGGCGGTCGGCGCGCCGCGCCGCACGGCCTGCGCATGACGGATCATGTCGGCCATGGTGACCGGCAGCGTGCTCTCGTAGCCCAGGATGGTCATGCCCAGGCTATCGCCCACCAGGATCATCTCCACGCCTGCCTGTTCCTGCAGGTAGGCGGTAGGATAGTCGTAACAGGTGAGCATGGTGATCGGCTCGCCGCGTTGATACTTCTCGTATAGATAGGGCAGCGTAATTTTCTTGCGTTCGGCCATAAGGTTCTTGCCTCCTCCTGCTGAAAAAGGCTTTCTTGCGTTGCCCTCATTATCGGTCACAATGACGCAGGGCGAAAATTGCCCCCTAGTCAACGGGTGCATTTCAGTTGAGTTCACCAGGTCAAGCGAACTGAAGCGGATGTCTGAAGCCGTGCGCTGGGGTGAGCTTTTGTGAAATGCCCCCTCAAAGCGTTTACCTCACCCCCGCTCGGCGCTGGCGCGCCTCGCGCCCCCTCCCCGCGTCGAGGAGGGGACAAGTCGAGCGTAGCGAGGCTGGGGGTGAGGTCAAGCACAGCGCAGCGCGCGGCCTGTCATAGCTTGCTTGCCCCCGTCAACTCCAGCCTCAACAGCTCCCCCGATCGCTGGTATAATCGCCGCAGTCTAGCCCACCTTTCGCACGATCTGCCCTCTGAGGGCATTCGTTACTGAGGATACTTGATGGCCGAGAACACGTTGCTGGACAAACTGGCCGGCATTGAGGCACGTTATGACGAGTTGGAACGGTTGATCGCTGATCCGGCCAACGTCAGCGACTACGAGAAAATCGCCGCCTACGCCCAGGAACGCGCCGAGATCGCCGACCTGGTTGCCACGGCACAGCGGTACCGGCAGGCTCTGCGCGACCTGGAAGAGGCCGAAAGCCTGCTCGACGACCCGGACATGGCCAACCTGGCCCGCGAAGAGGTCGAGCGTCTCACCGCGCTGATCCCCGACCTGGAAGCGCAGTTGCGCCGGATGTTGCTGCCCAAAGACCCGCGCGACAACAAGAACGTGATCGTCGAGATTCGCGCGGGCGCGGGCGGTGACGAAGCCGGGCTGTTTGCCGCCGACCTGTTCCGCATGTACTCGCGCTACGCCGAAGATCACGGCTGGAAAGTCGAAGTGCTCAGCGCACACGAGACCGGAGTCGGGGGCTATAAGGAAATCATCTTTCAGGTGCGCGGGCACGGTGCGTATTCGCGGCTGAAGTATGAGAGCGGCGTTCACCGCGTGCAGCGCGTGCCGATCACCGAAAGCCAGGGGCGCATCCACACTTCGACGGCTACCGTCGCTGTGCTGGCCGAGATGGACGAGGTCGAAGTCGAGATTGACCCCGACGACCTGCAGATTGATACTTATCGCTCGGCAGGGGCGGGCGGCCAGAACGTGCAGAAGAACGAGACGGCCATCCGCATCACACACCTGCCCACTGGCATTGTGGTCTCCTGCCAGGACGAGCGCAGTCAGTTGCAAAACAAGCTGCGCGCCCTGTCCATTCTGCGGGCCAGGCTCTACGAAATGGAGCAGGAACGCCTGCGCGAAGCGCAGGACGCCGCCCGCCGCAGTCAGGTGGGCACGGGCGAGCGCAGCGAGAAAATCCGCACCTACAACTTCCCGCAAAACCGCGTGACCGACCATCGCATCAACAAGTCCATCTACAACCTGCCCGCTGTACTCGATGGGCAGCTCGATGAGTTCATTGACGAACTGGCCACGCGCGAAGAAGCCGAACGGTTGCAAGCCATCGGCATGTGAGTATTCGGTCAGCAGGTGCCTATGACTGACCTGCACACTGTAGCTGTTGCCCTGGCCTGGGCACGACAGACCCTGGCGCGGACCCCTGTCGCCGAACCGCTCGACGGGCCGGTGTTGCTGGCCCATGTACTGGGCTGCGACCGCGCCCTTTTGCTGGCTCACCCTGAACACTCCCTGACTCCAGAGCAGCAAGTGGCCTTTCGCACCCTGATCGCCCGCCGCGCCGAAGGGGCCCCCGTGGCCTACCTGACCGGTCGGCGCGCCTTCTTCGACCTGGAATTGCTGGTCACCCCAGATGTGCTCATCCCCCGCCCGGAGACCGAGCATCTGGTCGAGCTGGCGCTGGCGTGGGCACGCGAGCGCGGCGGACGCCTGCGCCTGATAGACGTGGGTACGGGCAGCGGGGCAATCGCCCTGGCCCTGGCCCGTCATCTGCCGGGGGCGCAGGTGTGGGCGGCTGACCTGTCGTTCGCCGCGCTGCAAGTGGCCCGCCTCAACGCTGCCCGTCATGGCCTGAGCGAGCGCGTGCATTTCCTGCAGGCGGACTTGCTGACGGCCTGTGGCGGCCCTACCCCGCCCTTCGACCTGATCGTGGCCAATTTACCCTACATCCCCGCCCTCACCCTGGCAGACCTGCCCGTCGCCCGGCACGAGCCGCTGCTGGCGCTGGACGGCGGCCCAGATGGGCTGACGCTCATCCGGCGATTGATGGCGCAGGCCCCGCGCGTCCTGGCCACAAACGGGTTGCTATTGCTGGAGATCGAGGCGACGCAGGGCGAACAGGTGACGGCGCTCGCTGCCCAGGCGTTCCCTGGCACACTGATCCAGGCACACCAGGACTACGCGGGTCTGCTGCGTGTGCTTAGTGTAGAACGGAAAGGTTGACGTGAGCCAGATTATCGAAGCCAATCATCCGCAAGCCCCCACCATGGCCGCAGCAGTCATCGCCTGCGGTGAACTGATCGTGATGCCTACCGATACTGTCTATGGGGTAGGCTCGGCCATCGAGGAAGCGGCTATTGAGCGGCTGTTCGTCGCCAAGCGCCGCCCTCCCGAACGTGCCATCCCGGTGCTGCTGGCCTCGCGCGACGACGTGTGGCGCGTGGCCCGCGAATTCCCACCCCAGGCGCAACGGCTGGCCGATGCCTTCTGGCCTGGCCCGCTGACGCTGGCCCTGCCCAAACGCGATGACCTGCCCCCCAACCTGACGCAACTGCCTACCGTTGGTGTGCGCGTGCCCGATCTGACCGAGGCGCGGGCGATCCTGGCGGCGGCAGGCGGGGCGCTGGCCGTTACCAGCGCCAACCGCTCCGATCAGCCGCCCGCCTGTACCATTCAGGCGGCCATGCGCTACCTGGGCGAGTCGGTAGCGCTCTACCTGGACGGCGGGACGTGTAGGGGCGGCGTGCCGTCTACCGTGGTGACGTTCGAGGACGGCGAGTTGCGCATCGTGCGCCCTGGCCCACTCAGCGAAGCCGATCTGCGCGCTGTGCTGGAGTAAAGCGGAGCGGGTCTGGCCCAGGTGCTCCCCTTCGCCCGCACCCAGGCGCTGAGCGAACCAGTCAAGATGGGCTGATCTCTACGGCATCCCGCTGAGCATGGTGCTCAACAGAGGCGCAGTCTATTTATAGGGGCGCACGGAATCCGTGGTAGAGAGGAGATTCAGGGGCGAAGTAAACCTGCCGGACAGGACTTCTCCACTGCATCTCTAACCACAATGGCGGCACACAGGGGGAGGGGTGTCGCAGACAGGGTCGTCGTCGCGCACAACCTCGTACGTGCGAGGCATTTTGGCGACGAACGGGCAACTCGCGCCATGTCCGCAGCTCGCGCAGGCAGGAGACGAGTCTACCTCGCGCAGGCGACCCTTGCGCACCCAGTAGGTCAGCATCTCTTCGAGCATGGCCGGGCTGAGGTCGAACTGATGCGCCAACTGAGCCAGCGTGCACGGCTCGTCCGCTGTTTCGACCGCCTGCAAGACCTGCGACAACAGTGAAGGCATTCCGTCACCCTATCCCCAGCAACAAGCCACCCTGGTACACGATGGTCGCTGCCAGCCAGGCGACCAGCAGAGCATAGCTCGACTGGTAGAGCACCCAGCGTCCGCCGAACTCGTGACGCATCGCCGCCACGGTAGCCATGCACGGCACATAAAGCAGCACGAAGACATTGAAGGCGACCGCCGCCAGCTTGCCGCGCTCGGCAGAGCCTGTCGTGCGTGTGAACGCCGCGATGAGCGCATCCTGCAAGGCAGTGGTCTCCTCGGCCTCTTCACCCCGATTCAGCCAGTCGGCCAGGCCCAGATGCACGCCCGGCAGCAGGTTGACCGTGCGCGGCACGATATTGACGGTCTCCTGAGCGGTGAGCACCAGCGCCTCGCCCAGCGAACGCAGCAGCTCTTGCGCCTCGTCGGCGAAGCGCGGTGCGGGCTGTGACTCCTCAGCGCCGGCAACTTCCGCGTCGTCCGCTGTCTGCACATAAATCTGGCTCATGGTGCTGATCACCGCTTCTTTGGCGACGAAACCGGTGATCAGCGACCCCGCCGTCTCCCAACTGGCAAATCCAGCGGGTTCGAAGGCTGGCGCAATGGTACGACTCACTGCTCCGAACAGGCTGTCTTCGGTGCGCACGTCGTTGAAACGCCCCTCCCCGCGCACCGGCAACGCCAGCATGAACCAGATCACGATGGACGCAGCCAGGATGATGGTGGTCGCGTTGCGCAGGAACTGAGCGGTGCGCTGCCACACCTGCCGCCAGACGTTGCGGGGAGTCGGCAGGCGATAGGGCGGCAGTTCCAGCACGAAAGGTTGCGGCGGTTTGTGCCGGTAGACGGTGCGCTTGAGGGCCAGACCGGTCAGCAGGGCGATGGCAATCCCCAGCAGATACAGGCCGAAGATGAGATTACCCGCCTTCGCCCCAAAGAATGCCGCGCCGAACACGACGTACACGGGCAGGCGCGCCCCGCAACTGATGAAGGTGGTGATGAAAGCGGTCAGCTTGCGGTCGTCTTCATCTTCCAGGGTGCGGGTGGCGTAGATCGCCGGCACGTTGCAACCGAAACCGACTACCAGCGGCAAAAAGCTCTTGCCGTGCAGCCCGATCGCTCGCATCACGCGATCCATGACAAAGGCGGAGCGGGCCATATAGCCGGAGTCCTCCAGCACGGCGACGGCCAGATAGAGGAAAAACAGCACCGGTATGAACACCAGCACACCGCCGACCCCCGCAATCACGCCATTGATGACCAGCGCCCCAAACCACGTCTCGGCCAGGCTCAGGGCGTTCAATAGTGCTTCGGCCCAGCGCGTGAACGGGCCGTTGATGGTGGCGTCAATCCAGTCTACCAGCGGCGCGCTGACGTTGGCCGTGAACTGAAAGATCACCCACATCAGCAGCAGGAAGATCGGCACGCCCCAGATGGGGTGCGTCACCACACGATCGGCGCGGTCGGAGCGCGTCTCGACGCCACTGCGCGGTCGCTGGACTGCTCCGCGCAGCCACTTGGCGATCATCTGATAGCGCCGGTCGGTGATCAGCGTCTCGGCGTCCTCGCCAGTCTGCGCGGCGATGCGTTCCATGGCCGCGTGTGCCGCTTCGATCAGGGGGTGATAGCCCGCGCCTTCCAGGCGGGCGTGCAGGTCTTCGTCGTTTTCCAGCAGTTTGGTTGCCAGCCAGCGCGGGCGGAACTGACGCGAGAGGATGGGATCGGCGGCAATCTGCGCCTGCAGCGCGGCGATCTCCGCCTCTAGCGGCTGCCCATAGTCTACAGGCTGCGGCAGGGTACGCCCTGTGCCGTTCGTCTGCGTATAGATAGCCTGGCGCAGCGCATTCAGCCCCGCCCCGCGGCTGCCGATCGTCTCGACGATGGGCAAGCCGCCCAGGCGCTCGGCCAGCAAAGCCGTATTGACCCGAATCCCCCGCCGTTGGGCCATGTCCGCCATATTCAGCGCCAGCACGGCCGGCACGCCCAGCTCCATGATCTGCACGGCCAGGTACAGCGTGCGCTCCAGATTGGCGGCGTCAACTACCGTCACCACGGCAGCAGGATGCTCGTTGATGATGAAGTCGCGGGCGATGATCTCTTCGCTGGAATAGGCGTTCAGGCTGTAGGTGCCCGGCAGGTCTACCACCTTGTACTGGCGATCGCCAATGGTGATGAGCCCCTCCACCTTCTCGACTGTCTTGCCAGGCCAGTTGCCGACATGCTGGCGCGCGCCGGTGAGCGCGTTGAATAGCGTGCTCTTGCCCACATTGGGATTGCCCGCCAGGGCGACGATCTGCGGTGTGGTCACCGATATCACTCCTCGTGACCGTTGGTCGAAAGGGGCAGACGAACCAGGATGCGCTGTGCCATGCCACGCCCGATCGCCAGTCGCGCGTCTTCGCGCACGGCCAGGATCAGCGGCCCGGCGAAACTGTTCTGCACCACCCGCACGTTCAGGCCGACATTGAGACCCAGGTCAGCCAGTCGTTTGCGCAGGCGACGGCATTCGCCGATGCTGACCAGCTCTACCGTCTGCCCCGCTTCTACCATGCTCAGCGGGAGCAGCGGCTGAGGGGCCGCAGCATGTTTGCCGCGATGTTGCCTGTGAGACCTGTGCATGATGGGCATGACCACCAACCTATCGGAATAGACCCTTATTGCGAACGATTCTCAATTATTCTGCCCGACCTGTCAAGGGAGGAGTGATAGCTGGCATCAACCTTTGTGCCAATCGTCACCTGCGGCCTCTTGGCTGATCACCGGCGGTGACTCATCGCGCGGGTGAAAGCCGAACGCAGAGATCGCGGAGGCCGCAGAAGAACACAGAGGGCCGTCTTTGCCTTTCCTTCTGCGCTCTTTGCGCTGGTTGCTTGTTCGGGTGCGTGCAAAGTGTGACAGGCGGCTATTTGCCGCAGTCTGCTGCCCCTCACCCCTCAATCCCCTGTCCCTCGCGACTGCGTCGCGGGGCGAGGGGACTTGCTGTCTGTCGCACGAGCGCTCCCCTTCGCCCGCAGCGCGGGAGAAGGGGCCGGGGGATGAGGGCCAGCGGCTCAAGATGTGGGTAATGATAAGCCGCGTCGGGGAGGGGGCAGGCCGAGCGTAGCGAGGCGGGGGGTGAGGTAAAGCAGCAAGCGGTTTGATGCAATCCTCCTGCCTTTGCATACACTCCCTGTTCGCGCGGCTGGCGAGCTACGCTATAATCCTGCGCTGGGTAGACGTATCGTGCTTCTGGAGCGCCACGCTATGAAACTTGACCGCGCCATGGTAGAGCATATCGCCGAACTAGCCAAACTGCAGCTCACCGACGACGAAATCGAGCGCTACACCGGACAGCTTTCCGACATTCTGGCCTATTTCGAGACGCTACAGGCCCTCGACACCGACGACATCCCTCCCACGGCCTCTGTGCTCCCCTTGCGCAACGTGTTGCGCCCCGACGAGGTCACGCCCTCATTGCCACGCGAGGAGGCGCTGGCCAACGCCGCCGACATTGCCGATGGGCAATTCCGGGTGGACGCGATCCTCGATAGCGAATGAGCGCAGGGATCACCGGAAAGGGGGTGTCAGGTGCAGAACCAGAACCACTTGCTGATTCTTGCCCACGATAGCCGCCTGGGAGCTGCCTTAAGCCAGCACTTCACCGCGCAGGGCTACCAGGTGCTGACTGCGTCCTCGCTGGCCGAAGGGCTGGCGTTGCCACCAGCCGCCGCCCCCCATTTGCTCCTGATGAGCGCCCAACTGGCCGATATGCACGCCTTGCAGGCGCTCGCCACCCTGCGGGCCAGACCGCGCCTGAGCGGTTTGCCGGTGATCGTCCTGGTCGGGCCAGACGAAGCGGCTCTACAGCGCGATCTGCTGGCGGCAGGGGCCGATGACGTGATCGTCGCTCCCCTTGATATGGACATCCTGAGTCTGCGCGTGCGCAATGCCCTGCAACGCGCCGAGCGGGAAGATGTCACCGAGCCGCGCACTGGTCTGCCCACGGGACGCCTGTTGCAGGAACGGCTCGCCGCGCTGACCCAAAACGACGACTGGTACCTAATCGAAGTGACGCTGGAGCACTTCGCTGCCTTCCGCGACCTGGTGGGCTTTGTCACAGCGCACGAAGCGTTGCGGCATGCCGGCTATCTCATCAGTCGGCTGGCGGCGGAGGTGGGAGGCGAAGAAAGTTTCGTGGGTCACCTGCGCGGCACAGAGACGTTCGTCGTGCTGACCAACACCGCCTGTGGTCCCGATCTGCGGGCAGCGCTGGCAGAACGCCTGCCGCCCGCCCTGCACGCTTTCTATAGCTTCACCGAGCGCGACCAGGGCTATATCGAACTGCAAGATGGGGCGGGAGGCACCACCCGTCAGCCGCTGATGACTGTACGCCTGGCCGTCGAGCAGCAGTCTCCCGCTTCCTGAGCGCCGCCTTACTCTCCGTCAATCAGGGTGCCCACAGGTTTGCCCAGCACGGCGTCGAGCAGGCTGTGATCGTCCCAGATGTTGAGCACGATCAGCGGCAGCTTGTGATCCATGCACAGGGTGATCGCCGTCATATCCATGACGCGCACGCGGTACTCGATGGCTTCTGAATAGCTCAAACGGTCGAAGCGGCGTGCTTGTGGATTCTTCTTGGGGTCGTCGGTGTAGACACCGTCTACCTGCGTGCCCTTGATCAGCACATCGGCGTTGACTTCCATGCCGCGCAGCGCTGCCGCGGTGTCGGTGGTGAAGTAGGGATTGCCCGTGCCGCCAGCGATGATCACCACGCGCCCTTTTTCCATGTGACGGATGGCGCGCAGGCGGATATATGGCTCGGCGACCTGATTCATCATGACGGCGGTCTGCACGCGCGTGGGCACGCCGATCCGTTCCAGCGCGTCTTGCAGGGCCAGCCCGTTCATGACGGTGGCGATCATGCCCATATGATCGGCGGTCGCCTGCGACATGCCGTGCTGCACACCGATGCTCCCCCGCCACAGGTTGCCCGCGCCAATCACCAGGGCCACCTGCACGCCCAGATCGTAGACGCTCTTGATCTTGCGGGCGATGATGGCGGCCTGTTCGGGGTCAATGCCGAAACCCTGTGGGCCGGCCAGGGTTTCGCCGCTGAGCTTGAGCACGATTCGGCGATAGCGAGGGACAGGTTGAGAGGCGGGAGTAGCCATAGGGACGTCCTTCTACACATGCGATGGCTCACACAAGAAAGCACGCGCGGCCACGCTGGCCGATGCGACAAAAAAGGGGACTAGGTTCTCGGTAGTCCTAATCCCCTGGTCATGGTGATACCAGTCTCCTGGGGCTTATGCGGCCCCGGCGTCTTCGCCCACCTCGAAACGGGCGAAGCGGCGGATGGTGATGTTTTCGCCCAGTTCGGCGATAGCCCGCGTGATCAGCTCGTTGATGGTGACGCTGTCGTCTTTGATGAAGGGCTGCTCCAGCAACACCAGGTCTTCGTAGAACTTGCTCATGCGCCCATCCACGATCTTTTCCACCACGCTTTCGGGCTTGCCCTCTTCCAGGGCGCGGCGGCGCTGCTGTTCGCGCTCAGCCTCGACGAGCTCGGCGGGGATGTCTTCGCGCCGGACGTACTTTGCGCCCAGGTTGGCAATCTGCAGGGCGATGTCGTTGGCCAGGGCGCGGAACTGATCGGTCTTGGCGACGAAATCCGTCTCGCAGTTCAGCTCCAGCAACACGCCCACGCGGTTATTGTGGTGAATATAGGCGTGCACAATGCCTTCGTTGGTGGCGCGCCCGACTTTCTTGGCCGCTTTCGCCAGCCCCTTCTCGCGCAGGAACTCTGCCGCCTTCTCCATGTTGCCGTCGAACTGCTCCAGCGCCTTCTTGCAATCCAGCGGACCAGCACCGGTCAGTTCGCGCAGGTCTTTGACCATCTGTGCCGTGATTGTCATTCTTCCTCGCTCTCTTCGTCCTCGTCCAGGTCAAGGTCCTCTTCGTCGCCGAAGTCGAGTTCGCCGCTACGCAGCTTGGCCAGCGTGGATGCGCCCAGGAAGCTCTCGTCGTCTTCGTATTCCCCGGCCATCGCCTCTGCGAAATCCACTTCTTCCTCTTCCGGCAGTTCGCCTTCGTCAATGCGGGTCTTGCGCAGGGCCAGACCTTCGAGCGCGGCGTCGGCGATCACACCCGTCAGCAGCTTAATGGCGCGGATGGCATCGTCGTTGGCCGGGATGATGTAGTCAATGGGGTCAGGATCGCAGTTGGTATCTACCAGGGCGATCACCGGGATCTTCAACGAATTGGCCTCTTTGACGGCAGTCTCTTCGCGGCGTGTATCCACCACGTAGAGCAGGTCGGGCAAGCGGGTCATGTTGCGCATACCGCCGAAGCGCAGGCGCATCCGGGCCATTTTGCGGTCGAGCAGCAGGCGCTCTTTCTTGGTGAGTTGCTCGAAAGCGCCTTCCTCGATCTGACGCTCCAGCCGCTTCATTGTCTCCAGACGGGTGCGCATGGTGCGCCAGTTGGTCAGGGTGCCGCCCAGCCAGCGCTGATTGACATAGGGCATACTGCAGCGGGTGGCTTCGATGGCAATGGTCTCCTGGGCCTGGCGCTTCGTGCCGACGAAGAGGATCGTGCCGCCGTCGGCGACTTTTTCGCGCACCACGTTGTAGATTTCGTCCAGGAAAGCGATCGTCTGCTGCAGGTCAATGATGTGAATGCCGTTGCGCTCGGTGAAGATATAGGGCTTCATCTTCGGGTTCCACTTGCGCGCACGGTGCCCGAAGTGAACCCCCGTCTCCAGTAGCGCTCTCATCGAAACAACGGGCATGATCGAAATCCTCCTGTGTCTGTGTTTATGCGTTCACGCCATTCATCCTCCGCCGCAATCCGGTGCCCAGCCGGACAACACAGGCGGAGTCCTGACGTGTGGAATTGAGCCACCGACAATCTGGCAGCCCGGCGGAGCATTGTAGCATAAGCCCCCTGCCCCAACAAGGCCCATTCAGCGGTTAGCGGTCAGCCGTCAGCGAGGGGGAATACATCTGCGCCCGGCCTTGGGCTATGGCAATCCCGTCGCTTTCGAGCGCCAAGATGCCAGCGAAATCAAGACTGTCTGGTAAAAGGGGGCAAGGTCGGGGGTCTTGGGCGTTCGTTTCAGGCGGGGCTGCCCTCGACGCACTGTGCGCCCGTCGGCCCGACTACTGCGCCATAGCGCATCCCGCGCGGAAGGTCAATGCGGTCGCCGGGGCCGAGCACCAGCCGCTGCCGGGCGTCCGGCAGGATAATCTCAATGGAACCCTGCACGCAATAGATGGTCTTGTCGTAGCCGTGACTGCGTATCGGGTGGCGCGAATTGGGGGCATTCACCCACACATAGGGCCGCAGTTGTTCGTCGCGCATCAGGCGGGTGATGGTGTCCAGCGTAGGGTGCTGACCCCCGCGCCAGCGAACCAGACGAAACTGTGGCTGTGTGGTGGTAAGGGTCATGAATGCTCTCCCCAGGAAGTTGTAATCACATGTGGACAACGGTCGAGTGGCGGGAATCATATCGCGCATTAAAAAAGATTAACAGACCTTGTGGTGCCCCAGCGGGAACTCTCAGCAACCTTTAATCTTTCTTTCTAATTTTCTCAGCTTTTGTGCGCTTCTTCACCCACGCCAGCCAGTTCGGTCATCAATTGCAGCAGCATGGCTTTCTCCTCCTCAGGCGAGGCGATCAGGCCATTCAGCCACGCTTCGCGCAGCCGCCCCAGCAGGTGCCCATAGAGCGGCCCCGGCTTGATGCCGGTCAACGCCCGCAATTCCTGCCCGCCCAGCGTAGGCCGCACATAGCGCCAGGTGCTGGCGAAGCGCTCGATCTGCTCGCGGGCCACGGCGTTCGGCGCGGCGGCCCAGGCGGCCAGCCAGCCGACCTCGTCCAGCGGCTCCAGCAATTGCACAACCTGGCTGGGAGATAGCGGTTCGCTGAGTTGAGGGAGCAGGGCGATGGCGACGCGCGCGTCCTGCAGATGATTCAGATAGCGGCGCGAGAATTGCAGACGCCGCCCCAGCTTCTCCAGTTCGTCCTGTGCCAGGCGGCCCGTGAACAGTGAGAACGAGGTCAGCATCCAGTTGTCGAACGTCGCCAGCGACGGCCAGGGGTGATGCTGACGGGCATAGCGCAGCGCATAAAACGCCGAGCGCACCCATTCGTCCACGCGCAGTTGGGGATGGATGGCGGTCAGGATGCCCAGCCGCTCCAGCCGACTTAGCGCGCGCAAGGGGTACGGCTCGGCCAGGATCAGGCTCAGTTCGTGGCGAATGCGGTCGCCGCTGACGCGGTCGAGCAGGCCGATAGCGCTGCGGATCAGCTCTTCGGTGCGCGGCTCGATGCAAAAGCCCAACCGTTGTTCCAGGCGCACCGCCCGCAACATGCGCGTGGGATCGTCTACAAAGCTGAGGCTGTGCAGCACGCGGATCACACCGTCGCGCAGGTCTTGCTCGCCGCCGTAGAAATCGAGCAATTCGCCCATCGGCTCCGGCGACAGGCGGATCGCCAGCGTGTTGATGGTGAAGTCGCGCCGATACAGATCGGGCTTGATCGAGCTGCGTTGCACCGTGGGCAGCGCGGTGGGCTGTTCGTAGAACTCGCGCCGCGCCGAGGCAAAATCCAGGAATGCCGGCCAACCGTTCTCCTGCCAGGAACTGCCCAGCGCCCTGGCGACGGTTTCGTCCAGAATCCATTTGGCTGTGCCGAACTGCGCATGGCTGCGCATATCGCCGCCATAGGTCGCGCACAGGGCCTGCACCAGGGCGATGGCATCATCCTCGACCACCAGGTCGAGGTCGTGCGTGGGCTGCCCCAGCAACAGATCGCGCACGAAACCGCCCACCAGATACAACCCTACGCGCTCTTTCTGCGCCTGCTGCGCGATGGCATTCACCAGCCGCCACAGGCCCGGCGACAGCGTAGCCTGCATCCGCCGCAGAATATGCTCGCGGCGACCGTCGTCGGGGCGCTGCCCCCAGCGCTTGATCAGGTCGGTGCGGGTGACGATGCCCAGCAGGCGGCCCTGCTCGTCCACCACGGGAATCTGCCCCCAGCCAGAGCGCATCATGCGTTGCTGCACGACTTCGATCGAATCAGTGGGGCGCACGGTCACTTCGCCCGCATCCATGATCTCGCGCACACGGCGGTGCCCCAGACCGTGGCTCATGGCGCGGTCTACGGCGCGGCGGGTCAGCAAGCCGACCACTCGCCCGCCTTCCACTACCGGAAAGCCCTCGTGACCGGTGCGCTGCATCCGCTCGACTACGTCTTTGATACGCTCGTCGGCGCGCACGGTCTGTGCGCTGACCGACATCAGCGCCTCGACCAGCACCGAGGGCACGATGATCTCCGGCAACACCTGCAAAATCTCGGCGCGCACATCGGCGAGCTGTCGGTCGCGGATGAGGGCGGCAGCCGCGCGACTATGCCCCCCACCGCCGAAGCGCCGCGCGATGGCTGAGACATCCAGGGCGTCGGTGGTGCCCCGTGCCACAAGCTGAATATCGCTGTTGAGCTGCACCAGCACGAACACCGCCGCCGGTTCATAGAGTTCGCGCAGCTTATGTGCCAGCGTCGCGATCTCGTCTACCGGTCGGCGAGTGGTGGCCATCGCCAGCAGGATGGCGTGCCCCTTCACCGTGTGCGTTTCGGTGTGTTCGAGCAGGCGCTCGTAGAGTTCGCGCTGTTCGGGAGTCAGCCGATGAGCCAGGAAATGGCGGATCACGTCCAGGTCGGCCCCGCATTCCAGCAACCAGGCTGCGCAACGGGCATCGCGCGCGGTCGTGGTGCCATAGAGCAGCGAGCCAGTGTCTTCGTAAATGCCCAGCAACAGCAGCGTCGCCTCTAGCGGAGCCAGGCCGATGCCCTGCTCGTGAATCTGCTCGACCAGCAGCGTAGTGCAGGCTCCCACCGCCTCGCCAGCGAAGGTCTGATTCGGCTCCAGTTCACGAGCCAGGGGGTGATGGTCTATGAAATGCACGGGCGTATCGGGGCGCATCCCGCGCGCTGTCGAAAAGCTCTGCGTGTCCACCACGGTGACGCACTCGACCGGCCCGCCGCGCTTAAGTTCGCCGCGGCGGACGAAGGGCAGTTCGCTGCCATAGAGGGTCAGGAACTCCTCGACGTTGCGGTTGACGCGCTTGGGCAACACCGGCAACGCCTCCGGATCGAGCTTGTGCGCGGCCAGCAGCGAGGCCACGGCGTCGAAATCTGCGTTATCGTGCGTCAGGATCAGCTTCACGGGCACTGTCTCTGGCTGAGAGTCGCGAGTTATGAGTTGGGAGCAGCAAGAGGGAAACCTCCCAGACGGCGACGATCGCCTGGCCGCTTGCTCGCCGTGCTCCCTAGCCCAGGGCGTCCCATACGGCCAACTTGGCCTGCACACGCCGGATCACCTCGTCGGTGAACTCGGTTGTGGTGGCCTGACCGCCCAGGTCGGGGGTGCGCACGCCGTCGTAAACCGCTTCGAGCGTCGCCTCACGGATAGCGCGGCAAACGCGCGTGGCGCGGTCGTCGGGAATATAGCTGAGCACCGTTGCCGCCGCCATGATCATGGCTACCGGATTGGCCAGGTTCTTGCCATACAGCGAGGGCGCGGTGCCATGAGGCGCTTCGGCGACAATGGCGTTGGGCTGCAGGTTGTCGTCGAAGCTGATGATCACCGACTCCGAACCGGCGATGGTGCCGAACATCTTCAGCACCAGGTCGGACATGCTGTCGCCGTCGCGGTTGAGGGTGGGGATCACCAGAGGTTCGCCGGTTGTTTCCAGCAACAGGGCATAGGTTGCGTCAATCAACTGCGGTTCATAGCGCACAGTGGGGTAACGCGCTGCTGCCGCGTCCAGTTCCTCCTTGAACATGCCCTCGTAGATGGGGCTGACAGTATACTTGGGGCCGCCGAAGACCTTTGCGCCGGTGCGCGCGGCGTAGTGAAAGGCATATTCGGCCACCGCGCGGCAGGTGCGGCGGGTGATCCGCTCGGTGCGGTAGGCGACTTCGTCCAACCCCTCGCCCTCGCGCCATTCTTTGGCTCCGTAGGCGTCGCCGACCGCCATGCGCACCACCGCAATGGGCGCGTGCACGCCCGCGATCGGGCGCACTGGCGGCAGTCGTCGGCCCACGCGCAGGATGACCTGTGCGTCAATGGCTTCGCGCAGAATGGCGTTGGGACTGCCCACGTCGTCGGGGTCGCCGGGGGTGATGGTCGCCGCCTTCAACCCCAGCCCATGCTTCTTCACCGCTTCCGCCGCCTGATAGACGACCTGATTGCGGGTGGCGCGGCGGTTTTCCAGCGACAGGTCGAAGCTGACGAAGTGAATATTGGGCGGCAGGATGGTCGGCGACAGCACGCGCAGCGCCTCTTCGAGCAATTCTTGCCCGGTCTGATCGCCCTGCATGACGACAATGGTGTACGTCTTCTCCACGTTCTCTTCCCTATGCATATCTATGTTGATGGCAGCGATGTCTGCGGCTGATCCGCGTCTGTTCAGAGACGACGGGCATTCAGCACTTTGCGAATGGCGCCCACCAGCGAGTCTACGCTGACCGGCTTGTGAACGACCAGATCGGCGCCCGCTTCCAGCCGTCGTTCTTCGAGATCGAGCGATTGATAGGCCGTGACGAAGATGATGGGCAGGGCCTGGGTGACCGGATTCTGGCGCATCATCTTGCACAGCATGAAGCCGTCAATCTCCGGCATCATGATATCGAGCAAGACGACGTCTGGCTTTTCCCGCTCGGCCAGGTCGAGCGCTTCCAGCGAATTGAGCGTGGTGATCGGCTCGAACCCGCCAATTTGCAACACAGTGCGCAGCAGGCGCAGGGTGTCCATTTCGTCATCCACAACGAGTACGCGAGTGGGCATGAGACGCCGTCTTTCTCTATCACAATGCTGGACGCGCGCGATAGGCATCGCCAACTCTCACGCGCGCCAGGGTCAGCCAGACGTTACGCTCATTATATATGCTTGGCGGGCCTGTAACCAATCCTTCGTTCATGGGGGAGGTTGTCAGCGGCTTTGCCCCACCCGCTGGCCCTCATCCCCCGGCCCCTTCGCCCGCGCTGCGGGCGAAGGGGAGCGCTCGTGCGACAGACAGCAAGTCCCCTCGCCCCGCGACGCAGTCGCGAGGGAGAGGGGATTGAGGGGTGAGGGGCAGCAGATGGCGGCAAATTGCCTGTCAACCTTTGCACACACCCGCCAGCAGAGGGATTGTATCAAACCGCCTGCCGCTTCACCTCACACCTGAGCTTACTTCTGCCCACGGTTCTGCTGGCTGGTTTTGATGCGATGACCCTGCACCCGCCAGTTTTTTGGCATTGACGGGCGCGTCAGTTCCTGGTAAAAAATCCTTTCGAACCCGGCCCTGGCCGGGCGTTGTGCAGCATTCCGTTTTGGGGGAGGATGGGTTCGTGGCAGCCAGGATTCTGCCTGCACCTGTTGCCCGTCCCGCCACTGGCGGGAGCGGGCGCATTGGCCGCCCCCGTTCGATCGATCGGTAAGACCACCATTTGGTGGTCTTTTTTTTGCCTGGTGAGGAGGCCGCCATGTCTGTACCCGAACATGTCGTCGTCAACGATCTGCGTCAGTCCAGCCGTTTCCTGCAGCTCTACACGCCGCCCAAGATCAACGGCGACTTCACCGAGAAACATATCATCTCGGTAGATCAGTTCGACCGCCACGATCTGCAGATTCTCTTCGATGCCACCTCGTCCATCCGGCGGCGCATCAAGCAGCAGGATCGCGGCCTGCTGGCCCTGACGGCGGGCAAGCTGATGGCCACCCTGTTCTACGAGGCCAGCACGCGCACCGATCTTTCTTTCCAGGCCGCCATGCGCCGTCTGGGCGGTGAGGTGGTCGCCGCCAGCAATGGCGTGCAGTTCTCCTCCATCTACAAGGGCGAGAACCTGGCCGACACCGTGCGCGCCGCCGGCTGCTACGCCGACGTGATCGTGCTGCGTCATCCGGAAGTGGGATCGTCCTACGAGGCCGCCTACTACCTCGACCGCCTGGCCGAGCAGATTTCGCGCCGCCCGGTCGTCATCAGCGGCGGTGACGGCATCGGCGAGCACCCCACGCAGGCGTTGCTGGACTGCTACACTATCTACGATGCCAAAGGCTCTATTGACGGCCTGGACATCACCCTGGTGGGCGATCTCAAGAACGGGCGCACAGTGCACTCGCTGGCCAAGCTCATTGCCCGCTACGAAGCGCAGGGCGTCACGCTCAACCTGGTCGGCCCCGACCTGCTGCCCATGCCCGAAGAGATCGGGCACTTCGTCGAATCGAAGGGCATTCGCGTCCGGCAGACGGATAATCTCGACGAGGTGCTGGGCCATACCGACGTGATCTACTGGACGCGCGTGCAGGAAGAGCGCTTCGCCGACCGCGCCGAGTACGAAGCGATCAAAGACCGCTTCATCATGACGCCCGACGTGCTGGCCCGCGCCAAGTCCGACGCCATCCTGATGCATCCGCTGCCGCGCAAGCACGAAATGGGCACGCCCGCTGATCACGATGCGCTGGACGCCGACCCCCGCTCGATCTACTTCCGCCAGATGGAAAACGGCATGTTCGTGCGCATGGCCCTGCTGGCCAAAGTGCTGGGCGGGTTGTGGGTATGAGCACCCTGATCGTCCCCGCCCCGCTCGACCCACACGTGCACCTGCGCGACCTGGCCTGGGCGCACAAGGGCACGTTTGCCAGCGAGACGGCGGCAGCCCTGGCGGGCGGGTACTGGGCGGTGCTCGATATGCCCAACACCCCGCCACCCACCATTGACCCGGCGGCGCTGGAAACCAAACTGGCGGCGCTGACGGCGGGGGCCGTGTGCGACTGGGGCGTCTATTTCGGGGCCAGCCAGGACGACAACACGGCCTGCTATCCGCAGGTCGCCGGTCGGGTGTGTGGGCTGAAGATGTACAACAATGCCACCACAGGCACCCTGTTGCTGGCCGATCAGCCAACGCGCGAAGCGCATTTCCGCGCCTGGCCCGCCGGGCGGGTGATCGCGGTGCATGCGGAGGATCAGACGGTGGCCGATATCCTGGCCCTGGTGCGGCGCTATCGCAAGCACACGCATTTCTGCCACATCAGCATGGCGGAGGAGATCGCGCTGCTGCGGGCGGCCAAAGCCGAGGGTCTGCCCGTCAGCGTCGGCGTCACGCCGCATCACCTCTTCCTGACCGAGCGCGACGTGATCACGCTGGGCGCGCTGGGGCGCATGAAACCGGAACTGAAGACCGCCGCCGATCAGGCCGCGCTGTGGGACGCCCTGGCCGACGGCACGGTGGACGTGGTGGAGTCCGATCACGCGCCGCATACCCTGGCGGAGAAGGAGAACGATCCGCCGCCGTCGGGCGTGCCGGGCCTGGAGACGACCGTGCCTCTGCTGCTGACGGCAGTCCGCGAGGGGCGGCTGAGCCTGGAGCGGGCGATCGCCCTGGTAGCGACCAACCCCCGGCGCATCTTCGGGCTGCAAGCGCCACCGGAGACCTACACTGAGATAGACCCGGATGTCTCTTATGTGATCGCTCGCCAGGCCCTGTTCACGGCCTGTGGCTGGTCGCCCTTCGAAGGGATGCGCGTATGGGGGCGCGTGCGGCGGGTGGTGGTGCGCGGACAGACGGCTTTCGAAGATGGACAGGTGCGCGTAGCGCCGGGCTTTGGCCGCAACCTGTTCGCGGAGGGCGTATGAGTCGCCGCGTCGTCCGTCAGGGAATGTTGACGCTGGCCGACCTGTCCTATCGCCTGGCCCGCCCGTTGATCTTCCGCCTGAGCAGCGCTCAAGAGGCGCACGAGCGGATGCTGGCCGCTCTGCGCTGGGCCGATGGGCAGCGCTGGCTGATCCCCTTGCTGGGCCGTTTGCGCGGCCTGACTCTGCCGCCCGCGCCGGTGAGCGTAGGGGGTGTGGTGCTGGAAACGCCGCTGATCCTGGCCGCCGGTCTGGTGAAAGGCGACGGCTTCGCCAGCGAAGATGAAGCGCTGGCCGCGGTGAATGCAGGGCACAACATCATGCCCGGCTGGCGGAGCATACCCGCCCTGATGGGCCTAGTGGAGTTCGGCTCGTTCACACGCTGGCCGCGTCTCGGCAACCCCGGCGTGGTGACCTGGCGCGACGTGCACACCCGCTCCACCCAGAATCGCGTCGGACTGCGCAACCCCGGCGCGCGAGCGGCGGCGTTCTTCCTGGCGGGGCGGCGCGACCGGTTGCCGCGGCAGTTCGGGATCAATGTGGCGGTCAGTCCGGGCGTCAGCGACCCGCAACAGCAGACGGACGAGGTGCTGGAATCGCTGAGGGCGTTTCTGGCGGCGGGCGTGATCCCGACCTGGTTCACGCTCAACCTGAGCTGCCCCAACACCGAAGACGACCCGCGCGGCCATCAGACGGCGGACGAAGCGCGGCAGGTATGCGGCGCGGCCATCGCCCTGCTGCAGGAAGCGGCGGGGGGCAGAGAGAGTATCACCGCAGAGGGCGCAGAGGACACAGAGAAGGCACAGAGAGACATTGCTTCGTCTTCTGTGCACTCTCCGCGCCTTGGCGTAGGGGCGTATGGCCATACGCTCCCACAAATCCCCTCGCCCCGCGACGCAGTCGCGAGGGAGAGGGGCGCAGGGGTAAGGGGCTTCTCTGAACGACCTGCTGGACGAATCCCGCCCCTTTGGGTTAAAGTGGGGCCGAACCTGAGCGATGATCAATACCGGGCGCTGCTGCGCGTCTTTGCCGAAACAGGCGTGCGGGCGGTGGTGGCGACCAATACGCTACCCTGGCCCGCGCCGGACGATCCGACGTTGACGGCGGGCGTGGGCGGGGGGAGGTTGTTCGCCCGCGCCCTGGAAGTGGTGGCGTTGTTGCAGGCGGAGCGCGCCGCACACGGCCACCCCGTGGACGTGATCGCCTGCGGCGGGGTACAGGATGGCGCAACCTTCCGCTCCTTCGCCGCCCTGGGAATTGCTGTCATGCAATACTGGACAGCGCTGGTCTATCGCGGGCCGTTAGCCGGCGCGTTGATCGCCTGGGAGGGGGGGCTATGAATACAGCCAGTGCCATTCAGGTCGCCGTGGCGAGAGCTTTGCTCGATATTGGGGCGGTTGTCTTCACGCCGCACGCGCCGGTGACCTTCAAGTCTGGCATCATCTCGCCCGTCTATGTGGACAATCGCCGTCTGCCCTTCTGGCCAGCCCAATGGGGCGCGGTGATTGACGCCTTCCGCCAGACCATCGAGGGGCAGAAGCTGGTTTTCGACGTGATCGCCGGTATCGAGACGGCGGGCATCCCTCATAGCGCTGCGCTGGCCTATGCGCTGAGGGTGCCATCCGTGTTTGTGCGCAAGCAAGCCAAAGATCACGGGCTGCGCAGCCGGGTAGAAGGGGGCGAGGTCGAGGGACGGCGTGTGCTGCTGGTCGAAGACCTGGTGACTACCGGCGGCAGCAGCCTGGCCGGTGTAGAGGCGCTGCGCGACGCCGGAGCGGTCGTCGAACATTGCCTGTGCATCACGTCCTACGGTTTCCCCGAAGCTGCCCGCGCCTTCGAAACGGCGCGGGTGCGTCTGCACCCGCTGACTCCGTTTTCGGCAATTGTGATCGAAGCAGCACAGCGCGGCCTGTTCGGCGCAGACGAATTGAGCATTCTCGAAGCCTGGCTGCGCGATCCGCACGGTTGGCATCTGACATCACCTGAGGGAGGAGCGCGATGAACCCCGTTATCGAGAAGTACAACCGCCGCGTCGAGGCGGCTGATTCGCTGTTGTGTGTGGGGTTGGATAGCGACTACGACCGCCTGCCGCCACACTTCCAGCAAGAGGAACTGCCTCAGTTCGTCTTCAACCGCTGGATCATCGAGCAAACACACCCCTTCGTCAGTGCCTACAAGCCCAACCTAGCCTTCTATGAGGCGCGCGGTGTCGAAGGGTGGCGTTCGCTCGAAGCGACCATGGAATACCTGCACAGCCATCACCCGGACATCCTGACTATCTGCGATGCCAAGCTGGCCGACATCGGCTCGACCAACCGCGGCTACGTGACTGCCCTCTTCGATCGCCTGGGCTTCGATGCGGTGACGCTCAACCCCTACCTGGGTCAGGATGCCCTGGCCCCCTTCCTGGAGCGCGAGGACAAAGCGTGCATCCTGCTCTGCCGCACCTCCAACCCCGGCGCGGGTGAGTTCCAGGACCTGGCGGTGAACGGGAAACCATTGTGGTATCTGGTGGCGGAACACGTCAGCCAGGTGTGGAACACGCGCGGCAACTGTATGCTCGTCGCCGGCGCGACCTACCCCGAAGAGCTGCGCCAGATTCGCGCCCTGGTCGGCGACAGCATGACTCTGCTGGTGCCCGGCATCGGGGCGCAGGGCGGCGACATCGAGCAGACGATCCTCGGCGGGGCCAACAGTCATGGGGGCGGGCTGATCGTCAGCGCGTCGCGGGCGGTCATCTTCGCCGACGATCCGGCCAGCGCGGCGCACTCTCTGCGCGACATTATGAACAGCTATCGTTGACGCAACCCTGGAGACCCTGTGACCATGATTGAAGCCGTCGTGTTCGACATGGACGGGCTGCTCGTGGATTCCGAGCCGCTCTGGCAGCGCGCGCGCATCGAAGCCTTCGGGGCCGACCGGCTGCGCTGGACGGAGGCCGATCAGAAGCGCGTGATGGGCAGCAGCACCCTGGCCTGGGCCAGACAGATACAGGAGAAAATCGGTGACTCCCATACCCTGGAGGAGATCATCGAACGAGTGCTGGCGCAGATGGTGACGCTCTATCGCCAGGGCGTGCCGCTGATGCCCGGCGCAAAAGAGATCGTAGACCTGCTGCGCGGACGCTATCCGCTGGGGCTGGCGTCGGGGTCGCCTTACCGCCTGATCGAGGCTGTGCTGCAGGAGACGGGATGGGATGGCGCGTTCGGCTACGTGCTCTCCACCGACGATCTGCCGCGCGGCAAGCCCGCGCCCGACATCTACCTGGCCATTGCGCAGCGAATGGGCGTGCCCACCGAGCGGATTGCCGTCTTCGAGGACTCGCCCAACGGCATCCTGGCGGCGCTGGACGCTGGTTGCAAGGTGATCGCCGTGCCCGGCCACGATCAGCCCACACAGCCCGATCTGCTGCGGCGGGCGAGCCTGGTGCTCGGCTCGCTGCGCGATTTCCGCCTGGAGATGCTCGCAGGGCTGTAAGTCCTCATCCCCCAACCCCTTCTGTCGCGCTGCGAGCGATGGGGAGCGCCCGCCCGGGAGACAGCAAGTCCCCTCGCCCCGCGGCGCAGTCGTGAGGGCGAGGGGATGGAAAGGTGAGGGCCAGCAAACCGTCCCAAATGGCCTGTCACATTTCGCAGGCACTCTTCCTCGGCGCTCCGGGTCTGGCGAGTAGACATTCTACCGCCGAGACACGGAGCGCCCCTCGCGGAGTCTCTTATTTGCCGCCACAAACGCTTGCTACTAGAGTCAGAGCATGGTATCGAGCACACAGACAGGGGGAGCGATGGCCAAGCATATCGGAATCCTCACGGCAGGGGGCGATAGCCCTGGGCTGAACGCGGCACTGCGCGGTGTGGGCAAGGCCGCCATCGGCGCGTATGGGATGCAGGTGGTCGGCTTCCGCGATGGCTTCCGGGGGTTGGTGGAAAACCGCACCATGCGCCTGGACGGGTCAACGCTGTCGGGCATTCTCACCATCGGCGGCACCATCCTGGGCACCAGCCGCGACAAACCGCACCGGATGCCCATGGGCGGCCAGGAAATGGACATGACCGATGTCATCATCGCCAATTACCAGAAGCACAATCTCGATGTGCTGGTGTGCATTGGTGGCGGCGGCACCCAGAAGAATGCCTATCGCCTGATGCAGTGCGGCCTGAACGTGATCACCCTGCCCAAGACCATTGACAACGACGTAGCCATGACCGATGTGACCTTCGGCTTCGACACGGCGCTGGGCATTGCCACGGAAGCCATTGACCGCCTGCACAGCACCGCGCACAGCCATCACCGCATCATCGTCGTCGAGGTGATGGGGCACAACGCGGGCTGGCTGGCCCTGGGCGCGGGCATTGCCGGCGGGGCCGACGTGATCCTGATCCCCGAAATCCCCTACGATGTGAACGTGGTCGCCGAGTCCATCCTGGCCCGTTATCGCAGCGGCAAGGCCTTCTCCATCGTCGCCATTTCGGAAGGGGCTATGTCCAAAGAGGACGCGGCAGCGATCCAGGAGGCGCAACAGGCCGTCAAGAAAGCCGAGAAAAAGAACGATCCCGATAAGCTCGCCGAGGCTCAGGCACACCTGGCCGCGCTGGAAGCAGCGCAGCTCGATAGCACAGTGCGCCTGGCCCGTCAGCTCGAACAGCTCACCCGCCTGGAGTCGCGCGTGACCATCCTGGGGCATCTGCAGCGCGGCGGCACGCCCTCCGCCGCCGACCGCCTGCTGGCGACCCGCCTGGGCACGGCCTGCGCCGACCTCGTCGCGCAGGGCGTCTATGGGGTGTTGGTCGCCGCGCGCGGCGACGGAGCGGAGCCGGTGCCGTTGAGCGAAGTTGCGGGCAAGCGCAAGACGGTTCCACTCGATCACCCCTGGATCGAAAGTGCCCGGCGCATTGGCACCTGTCTGGGCGACTGAGTGAACAGCCGGAGAGTGCCCATGAGCCTGATCCTGGGGTTGCTCTGGCTGGGAGCAGGGCTGACACTCGCTGTGCTGGCGCTGGCCTTCGCCGCGACAGTGCCGCTCATGCGCCGCCGCGAACCCGATCCGCCGGACTGCCCGGCCAATCACGATATGCCCGCCGAGGCCGTGCACTTCCCCAGCCGCGACGGATTGCAGTTGGGCGGCTGGTGGATTCCCGCTGCAGGGACGCCGCGCGGCACGGTGATCCTGTGCCCTGGCCAGAACGGGAGCCTGGACAAAGATATCCCCCAGGCCATGCCGTTGCAGCGGGCTAGTTTCAATGTGCTGCTCTTCGACTTCCGCGCGCACGGCTGCTCAGAAGGCGAACTGGTCACGCTGGGGGCGTTGGAACAGGCCGACCTGTTCGGCGCGCTGGACTACCTGGAAGCAGAACGCGGGATCAGCAGGGTGGGCGTGCTCGGCTTTAGCATGGGGGCGGGGGTGGCGTTGCTGGTCGCCGCGCAGGATCACCGCGTCGCCGCGCTGGTCGTGGACGGCGCTTTCCCGCGCCTGAGAGGCATCCTGACCGGCTATCTGCGTTTGCGCGGGATTCCGGGGCCGCTGGCAGGAGGTTTCGCAAGGCTGGTGTTGTGGATGGCTAGCTTACGGGCGGGATACTCCATCGGGCGGGCAAACCCGCTCGACCTGGCGCAGCGCATCACCGCCCCGACGCTGTTCGTGCACGGCGAGCGCGATCCGTTCGTGCGGACGGAGGAAGTGCACGCCCTGGCCGCACGGCTAGGCAGGCCGGTCGAGGTGTGGTCGCTGCCCGACTGCGGTCACCGGCAGGCGTACCAGCGCCATTCGGACGAGTACGCTCGCCGAGTGGTGGGCTGGTTCGCCCGTTACCTCTCGGCAGACGAGACGCTCAGCGCTGAGGCTGATAGGCGATGAGCATCACGCCGAGCGTTTCCTCGACCTCCTGCACCTTGGCGACCTGTTCGGGAGTCAGCGAGGCCAGGCGTAACTTCTCCGGCACCAGCGCCAGCAGGTAGACGCCCAGTTCTTGCTCCAGCGCCTGTAGCGTTTTGAGTTGTTCTTCGTTCAGGGTGGCGAATTTCACACCGGGCAGAGGCACGGCAACCCTCCTTGGGAGCACACAACGGGCTTGTTAAGTGATCATAACATTACCGCCCCAAAAGTGGAACGAAAGAACGGACGAGATTTATTTTTAATAAAGAATTCTTACAACAAACTGAAGTATATCTTTACGACGCGCCCACTTGACATTGATTCACCCTGGTCTTAAAATAGAAATTAGTTGGTTGCCACAACAAAGTAAAGCCTGACTGGATTTTGGGTTTTGTAACTTCTTCATCGCTCCCATATGCAAGCCTGTCCGTCATCCAGACCAACGGACAACATTGTTGCTCTGCTCTCTACGTCATAACTGCATCGCTCGAAGCCATCGCTACTGCTGACCCTTGTTGTTCGAGCAGGCAAACAGCAAGGCTGTAAACAGCAGAACACCGCTATACAGGGGCCTTTTCAATGAATGTTTCAAGCGCTCTCACCAAATACCGTGCAACGCTACGTGAGTTGCAAACCCGGACGCCAGGTTTCCTGCGCGCTCGCGAGGTACCTATCGCGCTGGTATTTCTGGTCCTGTGTTTCTACTTCTGGCAGGAAAAGCCCAATATCTTTCTACGACCTGCCAACCTGGCGGTCATCATGCGCTTCGTGGCCACCTATGGCCTGTTGGCCATTGGGGAGCTGCTGGTCATTCTCACCCGCGGCATTGATCTCTCGGTTGGCTCGATGACGGCATTGACGGGCGTCCTGGTAGCGACCCTGATGATGAAAGGATTCGATGCCATCCCCCCCTTCAACAACGTATTGCCCGATCTGTCGCCAATGGGCATGTGGGCGGCTATCGTCCTGGTTTTGGCTTTCAGCGCCCTGGTTGGCATCTGGCATGGGCTATTCGTCACCAAGTTTCATATCCCACCCTTCATCATCACGCTGGGCACCTGGCTGATGGCCAGCGGTGCGGCGGCGTACATCACCCGTGGCTATCCCATCGTCTTCCCCTCAGGTTTTGCCTTTCTGGAGCTTGGCCAGGGCGAGCAGGAGGTGCTGGGATATAGTATCCCCAATATGTTCATCATCTTGCTCCTCGTGGCGGCGGTCGTGGCCTTCATCCTCAACATGACCACCCTGGGCCGACACATATATGCCATCGGGGGAGACATCGAGGCCGCCCGCGTCTCTGGCGTCAAGGTAGATCGGGTGCGTATCTTCTGCTACGCCGGCAGTGGTATGTTGGGCGGCCTGGTAGGTATTCTGCTGGCTTCGCGATTGGGCCAGGGCACACCTGCTGTAGGCACAGCTTACGAGTTGTGGGCCATTGCCGCTACCGTCATTGGCGGCACGAGCCTTTTCGGCGGCGAGGGCACGGTGTTGGGCGTCATCCTGGGGGCGGCCATCATGGGCGTCATGTCCAACGGGATGGTCTTGCTCAACGTATCGTCTTACCTGCAACAGGTGGTGCTGGGCGTTGTCCTCGTCATCGCCGTAACCTGGGATATGTGGCGGCGTCGCCGCGCTGGTTGACAGTACCCCGAAGGGAACATGGCTATGGCAGAGCAGACTCCCATAGTGGAAATGCAAAATATCAAGAAGCACTTCGGGGCCGTACAGGCTTTGCGGGGAGTAGACCTGACCCTATATCCTGGCGAAGTGCTGGGATTGGTGGGCGATAACGCCGCGGGCAAGTCCACGTTGATGAAAGTCCTCAGCGGGGCATACCTTCCCGATGAAGGGCAGATCTTCATTAAGGGCAAGAAGGCGCATATCACCAACCCCGAAGACTCGCGCCGGCTGGGCATTGAGATGGTCTATCAGGACTTCGCGCTGGCGGGCAACCTGGACGTGGCCGCCAATATCTTCCTGGGGCGTGAGATCGTGCGCTGGGGGCTTGGCCCCATCCGCGTCATGAACAAACGCGCGATGGAAGAGCAGTCGCGCAACCTGGTTGACCGTCTCAAGATTGACATCAGTTCGGTACGCCTCAAGGTTGACAGGCTGTCCGGCGGTCAGCGGCAGGCAGTGGCTATCGGGCGCGCCACAGCGTTCGACGCCAAGGTCATCATCATGGACGAGCCAACTGCTGCGCTAAGCGTAGCGGCCATCAGCAAGGTGCTGGATCTGATCCGCGAACTGAAAGCGCAGGGGTGTAGCGTCATTCTCATCAGTCACCGGCTGGAAGATATCTACGCCGTATCCGACCGGGTCATCGTCCTGCGCCAGGGACGTAAGGTAGCAGACCGACCGGTCAGCGGCAACATTCACGAGTTCCGCGAAAACATTGTCGCTTACATGGTGGGCGCTAAAAACGATTTCTCTCAAGAGAGTGAAGAGACACTGGCCGAAAGGGGGTGATGGTCAAAAAGGTACCTGCAGCGAGACCGTTCGCCTCTCATTCTATTGTTAGCCCTTGAGTATTTAGAGACGGAGAGAGTGCCATGAAACGCCTTAGCCTATTGCTGATTCTGATCCTGACTCTACTACCCCTGACCATAGGTCAGACCTCGGCCCAGGAAAACTTCAAGGTAGTGGTGATTGGCAAGTCGGTGCACCCCTATTGGAGCAACGTCGAGATGGGGGTGCGCGCGGCAGCCAAAGACCTGGGGCTGCGCGATGACCAGGTGGTCTTCTGGGTGCCGCCGCGCGAGGATGTGGCCGCACAAATCCAGACGATGGAGACCTACATCGCCGAAGGGGTGACGGGCATCGCCATCGCGCCCTCCGACCCCAACGCCCTGGAGCCGGTGATGAAGAAAGCCGCCGATGCGGGCATCATCGTCACCACCCTGGACACCCCGCCGGTGGAGGGGTCGGTCTCGCTGGTGTACATCGGCACCGACAACTATGCCGCGGGCTTCATCGCCGGGCAGGAGATGGCCAAGCTGCTGCCTGAAGGTGGTGTGGTGGGCATCGGGCGCGGCTCAGACACCGCCCTCAACGCCCTGCAGCGCACCGATGGCTTCCTGGCCGCCCTGGAAGGCACCAACATCACCGCCCTGGAACCGGTCAATGACCGCGAGGACGCCGCCCGCGCCCTCGAACTGGCCAACTCGGTGCTGTCGGCCAACCCCGAACTGGATGGCGCTTTCGGCGTGTACGCCTACAACGGCCCCGCCTGGGCCACCGCCATCAAGGAAGCCGGTCGCGTGGGCAAGACCAAGCTGGTCTGCTTCGACGCCACCACCGACATCATCAACGGCATCAAGGAGGGCGTGATCAATGCCACCGTAGCCCAGCGCGAGTACGACATGGGCTACAAGTCGGTCGAGCTGATCTTCCGCATCGTCACCGAGGGGCAGGAAGCCGCCTTCGCCAAGATGGGCGTGGTGAACGGCGTGATTGACACCGGTGTGGACGTGATCACCGCCGCCACCCTCAAGGACTACGAGGCCGCGCTCGACGCCAAGGGCATCCCGCACGAGTGGACTACCGAAGGCTGGACGCCGCCTGTCGTGGCAGCGCCAGAAGACTTCAAGGTAGTGGTGATTGGCAAGTCGGTGCACCCCTATTGGAGCAACGTCGAGATGGGGGTGCGCGCGGCAGCCAAAGACCTGGGGCTGCGCGATGACCAGGTGGTCTTCTGGGTGCCGCCGCGCGAGGATGTGGCCGCACAAATCCAGACGATGGAGACCTACATCGCCGAAGGGGTGACGGGCATCGCCATCGCGCCCTCCGACCCCAACGCCCTGGAGCCGGTGATGAAGAAAGCCGCCGATGCGGGCATCATCGTCACCACCCTGGACACCCCGCCGGTGGAGGGGTCGGTCTCGCTGGTGTACATCGGCACCGACAACTATGCCGCGGGCTTCATCGCCGGGCAGGAGATGGCCAAGCTGCTGCCTGAAGGTGGTGTGGTGGGCATCGGGCGCGGCTCAGACACCGCCCTCAACGCCCTGCAGCGCACCGATGGCTTCCTGGCCGCCCTGGAAGGCACCAACATCACCGCCCTGGAACCGGTCAATGACCGCGAGGACGCCGCCCGCGCCCTCGAACTGGCCAACTCGGTGCTGTCGGCCAACCCCGAACTGGATGGCGCTTTCGGCGTGTACGCCTACAACGGCCCCGCCTGGGCCACCGCCATCAAGGAAGCCGGTCGCGTGGGCAAGACCAAGCTGGTCTGCTTCGACGCCACCACCGACATCATCAACGGCATCAAGGAGGGCGTGATCAATGCCACCGTAGCCCAGCGCGAGTACGACATGGGCTACAAGTCGGTCGAGCTGATCTTCCGCATCGTCACCGAGGGGCAGGAAGCCGCCTTCGCCAAGATGGGCGTGGTGAACGGCGTGATTGACACCGGTGTGGACGTGATCACCGCCGCCACCCTCAAGGACTACGAGGCCGCGCTCGACGCCAAGGGCATCCCGCACGAGTGGACTACCGAAGGCTGGGAACCGCCGCAATAGAATCACCCGTTCAGATAAACTGTGGGGCCAGTTCTACCTGGCCCCATTCGTTTTCTTAAGCGCAGTTCACCGGGCTGACAGCGGTTCGTGCGCTTTGCGTCCGTAGACCCGCTCATAGGCCTGGCAGTAGGGGCACATACCGCTTTCGATATGCTTGACGAACCAGAAGGCCAGGCCGCGTTGTTTGTGGCGCGCACGCTTGCAAACAGCACATTCCAGGCACTTCTGGGCCATGTCGCGATCCTGCTCGCTGATGGTTTGCGCGGACATCGCTCCTCCTCTATAGAGACCGGACATCTGTCTATACGCAGAGAGGAGCGCGAAGTTGCGTGGCTCAGATGGCGAAGCGGATGATGATCATGTCGCCATCGCGCACGACGTAATCGCGCCCTTCCAGGCGCATCTTGCCGCGCGCTTTCACTTCGGCCATATTGCTACCTGCCGCGACAAAGTCCTCGTAGGCGACGACTTCGGCGCGGATGAACCCGCGCGCCAGGTCGGTGTGAATGGTCGCCGCCGCCTCGACCGCTGTGCCCCCTTTGCGCAGCGGCCAGGCGCGCACTTCGTCGTCGCCATAGGTGAAGAACGAGTGAATGCCCAGCAGGTCGTAAGACACCTGCAAGACGCGCTCGCGGCTGGGCCGCTCGATACCGTATTCGGCCAGGAAGAGCGTCACGTCGTCGGGGTTGTCCAGTTGGGCGATCTCCGCTTCCAGCTTGCCGTGCAGCGCCATCACCTGCGTCTGGCGGTGCTCATAGGCCAGGTCAGGCGGAGTTGTATTGAGGTCGTCGCCCATGTTGACGATCACCAGCACCGGCTTGAGCGTCAGGAAGCCATAGCCGCGCACCAGTTTCAGCTCGTCGGGCGTCAGGTCGAGATCGCGCAGCGGCTGCTCTGCTTCCAGGTGCGCGTGCATCTTCTCCATCAGCGCTGTTTCGAAGGCGTGCTGTTGTTTGTTATCGGTCTTGCCCTTCTTGCGCTCTTCTTCCAGCCGCGCCAGGCGGTTCTCGACGGCGATCAGGTCGAGCAGCAGGAATTCGCCATCAATGACGGCCAGGTCGCGGGTGGGGTCTACCGAGCCGAGCGAGTGCAGGACTGTTTCGTCCTCGAAGGCGCGCAGGACGTGCAGAAAGCCGTCCACCTGGGCCAGTTCGTTGCGCAGGGGGCCGCTCAGCCCGCCCTCGCCGATGCCCTTGTCCAGCCCGCCGATGTCGGTGTAGGTGACGGTGGCGTAAACGGTCTTGCGGGGCTTATAGACCTGGCTCAGATGATCCAAGCGCGGATCGGGCACGTTGACGACGGCGGTGTGCACTTCCAGTTGCCCCGACGAGAACGGCTCGGTGGGGTAATGACTGCCAGTCAGGGCGTTGAAGATGGTAGTCTTGCCGCTGTTGGGCAGACCGATGATTCCCAGTCGCATGAAGGCTCTCTCATTCAGACCCGCTCAGGGGCGCAGCCGACGCGCTTACTGCTGCGCCCAGTATAACGCGGGGGTGAGCTTTGATCGAGGGCGGATCGGGCACGGGAGGGCTTCCCCCTTCGAGCAGCAGAAGCCCTGCTCGTTGGCGTTGCGCCTCGCCAGGCCTGGGCCGCCGACGAAGCGACCCGCACAGGGCGGTTTTCTGGCTTATCGCCCTCTGCGCCGATGATGTTCTTGCAGGCTGCGGACCCGTAGGCCGTGCGCTTTGAGGGCCTGAATGCCGTTAATGGCGGCCTGTGCTGCGCTCAGGGTGGTGAGCAGCGGCACGCCGTAGCGTACAGCGGCGGTGCGAATGCGCATCCCGTCGCTGTGCGCCGTTGGCCCCAGCGGCGTGATGATGATCAGGTCAATCGCCCCTTCGCGGATCAGGTCAACAGCGTGCGGGCTGCCTTCGGAAACCTTGTTGACCGGCATGACGTTCAGCCCTGCCTGCACACAAAAGGCCGCCGTGCCGCGCGTCGCCAGCAGCCGGAACCCCATGCGCTGCAAGTCGCGGGCCAGCTTGAGCGCAGCGCTTTTGTCGTAGTCGTTGACGCTCAGAAAGACTGTGCCCTCCAGCGGCAGTTGATTTCCGGCGGCCAGTTGGGCCTTGGCGAAGGCGTGCCCGAAGTGCGACGCATGGCCCATCACTTCGCCAGTACTGCGCATCTCCGGCCCCAGCAGCGCATCTGTACCCAGAAATTTCTTGAACGGCAGCACGGCCTCTTTGACGAAGAAACCATCTACGGCGGGCATCTCAGCCAGCCCCAGCTCGTCCAACGTCCGTCCGGCGATGATATGCGCCGCGACCCGCGCCAGCGGCACGCCCGTCGCCTTGCTGACAAAGGGCACGGTGCGGCTGGCGCGCGGATTCACCTCCAGCGCATAAACAATGTCATCTTTGATGGCGTATTGCACGTTCATCAGGCCGCGCACGCCCAGCGCCATACCCAACCGCTCGGTGTATTCGATGATGTGCGCCTGGTGAAAGGCCGAGATTTTGTAGGGAGGCAGCACGCAGGCCGAGTCGCCGCTATGGACGCCCGCCTCTTCGATGTGTTGCATGATCCCGCCGATCACCACGCGCGTCCCGTCGGCCACCGCGTCTACGTCCACCTCGTAGGCATCTTCCAGGTAATGATCAATGAGGATGGACTGACCGGGCACCGCGGCTAGCGCCGTCTCGATGTAATGGTCGAGCATGTCTTCGCTGTAGACGATCGCCATGGCGCGCCCCCCTAACACGTAGGACGGTCGCACCATGACCGGATAGCCAACCTCCTGTGCCACGCGACGCGCTTCGGCGGGCGAATGCGCCACCCCATGCGCCGGGCCGGGAATCTCCAGGGCATCCAGCAGCGCGCCGAAACGCCCCCGATCTTCAGCGGTCGCGATGGCCTCCGGCGATGTGCCCAGGATCGGCACGCCATGTTTGAGCAGCGCCGCCGTCAGGTTGAGGGGCGTCTGTCCACCGAACTGCACCACGACCCCCTTAAGTGGCTGCTCACGTTCGACGACATTGAGCACATGTTCCAGTGTCAGCGGTTCGAAGTACAGGCGGTCCGAGGCATCGTAATCCGTGCTGACCGTTTCCGGGTTGCAGTTGATCATCACCACTTCGTAACCGGCTTCGCGGAAGGCCTGCACAGCGTGCACACAGCAGTAATCGAACTCGATGCCCTGCCCGATGCGGTTGGGGCCGCTGCCCAGGATGATCATCTTTTCGCGGCTCGTCGGTGGCGCTTCGCTCTCGGTTTCGTAGCTACTGTACAGATAGGGCGTGTAGGATTCGAACTCCGCGGCGCAGGTGTCCACCACGTGAAAGGTCGGGACAATGCCCGCCGCCAGCCGCCGCGCCCGTACCTCGGCCTCGGTCACTGACTGCCCTTTACCGCTCAGCAGGGCCGCGATGTGCTCATCGGCAAACCCCATGCGTTTGGCGGCGCGCAGCAAGGCGGGGGGCAGCGCGTCGAGCGTCTCATACGCGGCGATCTGCTGCTCCATGTCTACGATCTCGGCCAACTGTGCCAGGAACCAGGGATCAATGTGGCTGACAGCAGCCAGATCGTCCGGGCTGTGGCCAGCGCGCAGCGCCTCCCACAGCGCCCAGATGCGCTCGGCGCGGGGCGTTGCCAGGCTCTCCAGCCGCCCATCCCATACCGGATGTGCAGGGACGGGGAAAGGCGGGCGCGACAGTTCCAGCGAACGCAACCCCTTGAGCAGCGCTTCTTTGAACGTGCGCCCGATGGCCATCGCTTCGCCCACCGACTTCATCTGCGGGCCGAGCGTCAGGTCAACGCCAGGGAACTTTTCGAACGCCCAGCGGGGGAGCTTGGCCACCACGTAGTCAATGCTCGGCTCGAAAGCCGCGACGGTAGTGCGGGTGATGTCGTTCCACAGTTCGTCCAGCGTGTAACCGACGGCCAGCAAGGCGGCCAACTTGGCGATCGGAAAACCGGTCGCTTTGCTCGCCAGCGCCGACGAACGACTGACGCGCGGGTTCATCTCGATCACCAGCACGCGCCCGTCTTCCGGGTTGACGGCGAACTGAACGTTCGAGCCGCCCGTTTCGACGCCGACGGCGGACATCACCACGCGGGCCATGTCGCGCAGGCGCTGATATTCGCGATCGGTTAGCGTCATCGCCGGGGCCACGGTGATCGAATCGCCCGTGTGAACGCCCATCGGGTCGAGATTCTCGATCGCGCAGACCACCACGAAATTGTCGGCCCGGTCGCGCATCACTTCCAGTTCGTATTCTTTCCAGCCGAGCACACTCTCCTCGATGAGCACGCTGCCCACCGGACTTTCGCCGAGGCCGAATTTCACTTTGTCGTCGAACTCGCTGGCATCGAAAGCAATGCCGCCGCCGCTCCCGCCCAGGGTGAAGGAGGGCCGGATCAACAGCGGGAAGCGCCCGATCTCGGCGGCAATGGCGCGGGCTTCTTCCAGCGAACGGGCCAGCCCGCCCCGCGGCACGTCCAGGCCCGCGTCGAGCATGGCCCGCTGGAACAACAGGCGATCCTCGGCGAGTTGTAGCGCGCGCAGATTGGCCCCAATCAGCGCCACCCCATAGCGATCCAGCACGCCGCGCTCGGCCAGCGCCACAGCCATATTCAGGCCAGTCTGCCCGCCGACGGTGGGCAGCAGCGCGTCGGGGCGCTCCTGGGCGATGATCATCTCCAGCACATCGGGCGTGAGCGGCTCGATGTAGGTGGCGTCAGCCAGTTCCGGGTCGGTCATGATGGTGGCCGGATTGCTGTTGACCAGCACAACCCGATATCCTTCGGCCTTGAGCGCTTTGAGCGCCTGCGTGCCGCTATAATCGAACTCGGCGGCCTGCCCGATCACAATCGGCCCGGCCCCCACGATCAGGATGGTATGAATGTCGGTTCGTCTGGGCATGGGTACGTACCTGTGCCTAATGCCGCCCTGCGTCGCGGGCGTGAGCGATCATCAACTGAACGAATTCGACAAAGAGCGGATCGGCATCGTGCGGCCCAGGGCCAGCTTCGGGGTGATACTGCACACTCAGGGCGGGCAGGGTACGATGGCGCATCCCTTCGCAGCACCCGTCGTTCAGGTTGACGTGCGTCACTTCCACCTCTGGCGGCAGGGTATTGGCGTCCACCGCGAAGTTGTGATTGTGAGCGCTGATCTCCACGCGGCCAGTGGGAAGATGCTTGACCGGCTGATTACCCCCGTGATGCCCGAACTTGAGCCGATATACTCTGCCGCCGACGGCCTGACCCAGAATCTGATGGCCCAGGCAGATACCGAAGAGCGGGACACGGCCCAACAGTGCCCGCGTTGCCGCGACGGTATAGGGCAGCGCGGCGGGGTCGCCGGGGCCGTTGCTCAGCAGCACGCCGTCGGGGCGCAGGGCCAACACCTCTTCCGCGGGAGTCAGGGCTGGCACTACGGTCACGCGGCAGCCAAAGGCGCTCAGGCGGCGCAGGATATTGCGCTTGATGCCGAAATCGTAGGCGACGACGTGCAAACCATCCGGCGGCAGGTCGAGCGGGGGGTATGCCCGCCATTGCCGGAACTCCCAGGGGGCGGCGGTAGAGGCGCGCCATTCGTAAGGCATCTGGCACGAGACAGCCTGAACCATGTCTACCCCATCGAGACCAGACCAGGCGCGGGCCTGCGCGATCAGTTCGTCGTCGGTACAGGTTGGGTCTGTGCTCAGCGCCCCTTTCAGCGTACCCGTGACGCGCAGGCGGCGCGTCAGCGCACGGGTGTCTATCCCCGCAATGCCGGGGACACCCTGCCGGGCCAGCCACTCCGACAGGGGACAGGTGGCCCGCCAGCTAGATACACGCGGGCTGAGGTCGCGCACGACAAACCCGCTCAGGAAGGCCCGCCGGGCTTCGTCGTCGTCTGGGGTGATGCCCGTATTGCCAATATGTGGGGCGGTCATGACCACAATCTGCCCCGCGTAGCTTGGATCGGTCAGGATTTCCTGATAGCCCGTCAGGCTGGTGTTGAAGACTACTTCTCCCAGGCGGGTGCCGGATGCGCCAAAGGCTGCGCCATGCCACACGCTGCCGTCCTCCAGCACCAGGCGTGCCAGTCCGGAGACGATCCCCATGCTGTGCTCTCCTATGCAACCCATCGGCTATAAGCACTATTAGGGATACCGTCACCGGCCCCGGCAAACAAGGTGCATTTTGACCAATTCGGCCTTTTGTGTCGCGCTGCGGACGAAGGGGAGTGCCTGGGCGAGAGAAAGTAAGTCCCCTCGCCCACAGCGTTGGGAGAGGGGATTTAGGGGTGAGGGGAGACTTGTGGCTAATGCATAGCTCGCCAGAAGAGAGAGGCAGGCATGGAAGAAGATGCCGGACGACAGCCTATCACTGTCCCTAGCTGCGCCCGTAGACGGGCACCACCGCCCCGTTGACCGCGCGGGCAGCGTCCGAGGCCAGGAAGAGGATCACGTCGGCGATTGCCTCCGGCGCGACCCACTTGCTGTAGTCGGCCCCTGGCATGGCCTGGCGGTTCTGCGGTGTGTCAATCGTGCCCGGCAGCACGCAGTTGACGTTGATCCCTTCCTGGCGCAATTCGGCAGCCAGCGTCTCCACCAGGCGAATGACCGCGCTCTTGGCCGCGCTGTAGGCGCTGTGTTTCGCCGTGCCTGTCAGCCCGCCGCGCGCGGCCACATGAATGATCTTGCCGCCGCCCTGCGCCACCATGGTTGGGATCACCGCCTTGCTGATCAGAAAGGCAGTGCGCGCGTTGAGCGTGAGCATAAAGTCCCACGTCTCCAGCGGTGTTTCGTGTACCGGCGTGCCAGCGCGATAGCCGCCCACCGTGTTCGCCAGGATGTCAATGCGCCCAAAGCGTTCGAGCGCGCCAGTGACCAACGCCGAGACGGACGCCTCGTCGGTCAGGTCGGCGGCGGCGAAGTACACCCGCGCGGGCGCGAACTGTTCCGGCGGATAGGCAAGGGGCAGGCGGTCAGGCAAGCGATCTACCAGCACCAGCGACGCGCCGCTCTGGTAGAAGGCGCGAGCGACCGCGCCGCCCAGGTTGCCCCCAGCGCCGGCGACCAATGCTACCTTGCCAGTGAAGTCGAACATGAGCTTCCTCCCTCAAAAGCGACTTCAACGATCAGGTTTTGCCACAAACCGGGGGCGATGACAAACAGCCCCGCGCGGAGATACCCGAAATGCACCCCCCTTGAGAGGTGCGCGCAAACTGTGACAGGCCGTTTGCTGCGTTGTGGTTTACCTCACCCCCAGCCTCGCTTCGCTCGGCTTGCCCCCTCTCCGACGCGGAGAGGGGGCGCGAGGCGCGCCAGCGCCGAGCAGGGGTGAGGTCAACGCCTCCGCACCGAGCAAATCGCTGAGACCCTTTGCTCGCACTCAGTTTGAGGGGTGCGTTTCACAACAGTTCACCTCAGAGCACGGCTGCAGAAATCCGCCTCAGTTCGCTTGCACTCGTGAACTGGCAACCTGTCCGTAAATTCCTGGCGCGCAGCAAGCAGTGCCCCCACAGAACCGAATTTACGGATAGAAGATACTTAGGGGTGAGGGGCAGCAGACGGCTGCAAATTGCCTGTCAGATTTTGCACGCCCCTGGTGCCAGCGCACGGTTGTAGTTCCGGCGGGCGCTCAGTATCATTAAGGGCATTGCGCCCCACACCAGAGGGCGCAGCGAATGCCTCTGCTCGCTCCTCCGGCGGGCTTGCCTGGAAGTGATCCATGACCGTAGTCTACGCAACTCCTGTAACCGCCCGACCCAATCCCCAGAAAAAGAACATCCTGATCCGCAGACTGGCGCGCGCGCCCTGGTGGTTGTTGTTGATGGCGCTGATGGTCATCGTGTTCGCGCTGAGCGTGAACGACCGCCATCCCTACCCGATCATCTGGCGGGCCGTCCGCCAGGGCATCTGGACGACCATCTGGGTGTCGGTAGTCGCCTACAGCATCGCCGTGGTTTTGGGCCTGCTGGTAGCACTGCTGCGCCGTTCCAACAACGTGATCATCTATCAGCTCAGCACCTTCTACGTCGAAGGGGTACGCGGCATTCCCACGCTGGTGCTGGTCTACTATATGGCGTTGGCCGCCATCCCCCAACTGATCACGCTGGGCAACGAGTTTGGCGAGTGGCTGTCGTACCTCAAGATCACTATCACTCTCAGCGACAGCGCTGTCTATCACCTGACCTTCCAGAGCATCGGCACCAGCCTGGCGGAGTTCAACACGCGCCAGTTTCCCAACGCCTACCGGGCCATCATCGGCCTGGCGATTTCCTACAGCGCCTTCCTTTCAGAAATCTTTCGCGCCGGCATTGACAGCATCGGCAAAGGGCAGCGCGAGGCCGCCGAGAGCCTGGGCATGACGCGCTGGCAGATCATGCGCCTGGTGGTGTTGCCCCAGGCCATCCGCGTGGTGATCCCGCCGCTGGCCAATGACTTCATCGCCATGCTCAAGGAAAGCTCGCTAGTCTCTATCCTGGGTGTCGAGGACATCACCCGCCAGGGGCAAACCTACGCGGCCAGCACCTTCACCTTTTTCCAGGCATACAATGTGGTCGCTCTGACCTACCTGGTGTTGACGCTCTCTCTGTCCATGGCTGTCAAGCTGCTGGAGATGTACCTGCACCGCGGACGCGAGCACGTCTAGCGGAATGCGCACAGCGATCAACGCGGAGACTCCATGCCCGACGATGTCATCCTGGCTATAGACAATGGTACGCAGAGCGTGCGCGCCCTGCTCTTCGACCTGCAGGGGCGGCTGCTGGCCAAGTCGCGCGTGATGATCGAGCCGTATGTGTCGCCGCGCCCTGGCTGGGCCGAGCAGCGCCCTGAATACTTCTGGGAAAAGCTGTGTGAGGCGTGTCGTCAACTCTGGACGCTGACTGACATCCCCAAAGAGGCGGTGCGCGGTGTGGCGCTGACCACACAGCGCGGCACGGTGATCAACCTGGACAGCGCGGGGCAACCCCTGCGCCCGGCTATCGTCTGGCCGGATCAGCGGCGGGCGGTCGGCGTGCGGCCCGTCGGTGGACTGTGGGGGCTGGCCTTTCGCGTGGCGCGGCTGCGCGACACGGTCGCCTATCTACAGGCCGAAGCCGAAGCCAACTGGATCGCCAGCGAACAACCTGATCTGTGGGCGCGCACGCACAAGTACGTGTTGCTCTCCGGCTACCTGACTTATCGCCTGACCGGTCGGCTGGTGGATTCGGTGGGCTGCCAGGTGGGTTACCTGCCCTTCGACTACAAGCGTCAGACCTGGGCGCGCGCCTGGGACTGGAAATGGGGGGCGCTGGCTGTGCGCCCCGAACAGTTGCCGGAGCTGGTGCCGCCGGCCACGCCCCTGGGCAACGTCAGTTCGCGCGCCGCTCAGGAGACAGGTCTCCCCGCCGGTCTGCCGGTGATCGCTGCCGCTGCCGACAAAGCCTGCGAGGTGATCGGCTCTGGCTGCCTGGAACCGCACATCGGCTGCCTGAGCTACGGCACGACGGCGACGATCAACACTACACACCGCCGCTATATCGAGGTCATCCCGCTCATCCCACCCTACCCGTCTGCCGTGCCGGGTGCCTATAGCCTGGAAATACAGATTTACCGCGGCTTCTGGATGGTGAGTTGGTTCAAGCAGGAGTTCGGTCACCGCGAAATCGCCCTGGCTGAACAAAACGGCGTTGAGCCGGAAACATTGCTCGACGAGTTGCTGACCCAGGCCCCGCCCGGCTCGCAGGGGCTGGTCTTGCAGCCCTATTGGTCACCAGGGGTGCGCGTGCCGGGGCCGGAAGCGCGTGGCGCGGTGATCGGTTTCAGCGATGTGCACACGCGCGCTCATCTCTACCGCGCCATCCTGGAAGGGCTGGCCTATGCCCTGCGCGAGGGTAAAGAGCGCACCGAGAAGCGCAGCGGCGTGCCCATCACCGAACTGCGCGTTTCCGGCGGCGGGTCCCAGAGCGACGCGGCTATGCAGCTCACCGCCGATGTCTTCGGCTTGCCCGCTGCCCGCCCGCACACCTACGAAACTTCGGGGCTGGGCGCGGCCATTGACGCGGCAGTGGGGTTGGGCCTGCATCCGGACTTCACTACGGCTATTCGCACCATGACGCGCATTGAGCGCGTCTTCGAGCCGAATCCGGCCACCCATGCCATCTACGACGCGCTGTACAATCAGGTCTACCGGCGGTTGTATGGGCGGCTGCGCCCGCTCTACGAGACGCTGCACCGTCTGTCGCCGTGAGGGTGTGAAGCGCTTTTGGGTTTACAAAATTGCAATTCTGATGCAAAATATAAACACAAGCCGTGTTGCTATACAGAAGAAAGTGCCCCATGCTCCCGATCGGAGAACGGCTCAGGCTGGCGCGCCTCAAAGCGGGCATGAGTCAGCTCGAACTGGCTGAGCGCGTCGGCGTATCGGCCATGTCCATCTCGAAATATGAGAACAACCTGATGGTGCCCAGCGCCACGACGCTGTCCAGGCTGGCGCAGGTGTTGGAGGTACGCCTCGAATTCCTGTTGCGCCAGGCTCCTGCTGTGCAGATTGCCCCCCTTTACCGGCGTCACAGGCGCATGAGCGCAAAGACCGAGCAATTAGTCAAAGCGCAGGTTCAAGACCGGTTGGAACGCTATCTGCTGGTCGAATCGTTCTTCCCAGACGAGCGGGCGAGGACGTGGCTGCCTGAGGGGTTTCCGTACCCTGTCAGGTCGCTTGACGATGCCGAGCGGGCCGCTGCGGCTCTGCGCGAAGCCTGGCAACTGGGTACTGATCCCATTGTCAATCTGACCGAGTTGCTTGAAGACAAGGGGATCAGGATCGGCCTGATAGAAGGCGCTGCGAATTTCGACGCCTGCACGTTCCTGTACGATGAACACACGCCGGTCATTGCTGTCAACCGCAATCGGCCAGCCGACCGCCAGCGCTTCGATCTGGCACATGAGGTGGGACATCTGATGATGCAGGTAGCCGACTATCTCGATGAAGAGAAGGCCGCTCACCGTTTCGCTGCGGCTCTGCTGGTTCCCGCCGCAGTAGCTGTCATGGAACTTGGTCAGCGCCGTAGCTACCTGGACCTGTTCGAATTGCTGAAGCTTAAAGAGAAATACGGCATGAGCATCGCCGCCTGGATATACCGGGCACAAGACCTGGGCATCCTCCCTGGCGGCTCTGCCCGCCGGTTGTGGCAACAACTGAGCGCGCGGGGCTGGCGGAAAGAAGAACCGGGGATGCTCCCGCCAGAAACCCCTGGCCGGATGTACCGTCTGGTGCGGCGTCTGGTTGCCGAGGGGATTATCTCTGAAGCACGGGCAGCAGAGTTGATGGGCGAGCGTATCGCTCTGTTCTCACCCCAGCGCGAGGAAGCCCGTGCGGTGTATCGTTGATACCAATATCCTTATTGACCTCAACCGGGGCAACCTGCTGGAATGGCTCTTTGCCCTGCCCTTCCAGTTCGCTGCACCCGATGGTGTCCTGGACGAGCTGCGGGAACCAGATCGAGAACGCCTGCGGCGAATGGGCTTGCAGCGCATAGCTTTGTCTACGGAACAGCTTTTTCAAGCGGCTTCGCTCAGCGCAGAGCACCGGCATCTCTCATTAGGTGATTGCACAGCGCTGATCGCCACGCGCACGACCCAAAGTGTGCTACTGACAGGTGATGCAGGGTTGCGTAGATTGGCCTACCAACAGGGTATCACGGTGCACGGCGTACTGTGGGTACTTGACGAACTGGAAGCCGCTGGGTTGCTGAGCTACGCCGCCCTGGCGGCCAGCCTGCGCCAGATGCTGGCTGCAGGCGCTCGCCTCCCCGTGTGATATCCGCCTGAAGCGCTGGGAACACCCCTGAACAGTCACCCCTGGCGGCTGCGCCCGCTCTACGAGACACTGCACCGTCTGTCGCCGTGAGGCAAGTTGGGCAGTGTGCCCGACCTTGCGCTAAAACTGTCAACTGTGCGTATCCTTCATTTCTGGTACAAGGGGGCAAAAAAGACATGCAATATCGTCGTTTGGGTAAGTCTGGCCTGAAAGTCAGCGCCTTAAGCCTGGGGGGATGGACGACCTTCGGCGACACCCTGACCGATCCGCGGCTGGCACGCGACATCATCGTCAAGGCTTACGATAGCGGGATCAACTTCTTCGACATTGCCGATGTCTACGCCAAAGGCGAAGCCGAACGGCTGATGGGGTCGATCCTCAAGCTGTTTCCGCGCCATACGCTGGTCATCTCCAGCAAGGCGTACTGGCCGATGAGCGACGACGTGAACGACCGCGGCCTGTCGCGCAAGCACATCATGGAGAGCGTGGAGAAATCGTTGCAGCGCATCGGCACCGACTATCTCGATCTCTACTTCTGCCACCGCTGGGATGACGAGACTCCCCTGGAAGAGACCGTCCGCGCCATGAACGATCTGGTGCACCAGGGCAAGATTCTCTATTGGGGCACCAGCGAGTGGACGGGCGCGCAAATCCGGCAGGCGCTCGATCTGTGCGAGCGACACAACCTCTACAAGCCGCAGGTCGAACAGCCCCAATATAGCCTGATCGTCCGCCGCAAGGTCGAAGAGGATGTGTTGCCCGTCGCCGAAGGGGCGGGCATGGGCCTGGTGGTCTGGAGTCCGCTGGCCAGCGGGCTGCTCACTGGCAAATACGACGACGCCGTGCCCAGCGATAGCCGTCTGGCGCGCTTCGACTGGCTGCGCGACAACTGGTACAAGCAAGACCTGATCGCCGCGACCCGCCAACTGAAGCCCATCGCCGAGGGCCTGGGGTTAACGCGCGCGCAACTGGCCATCGCCTGGGTATTGCGCCAGCCAGGGGTCAGCAGCGCGATCACGGGGGCAACCAAAGTGGCGCAGCTTGAAGAGACGCTCAAGGCGGTTGACGTGACGCTGGACGCCGAGACGCTCGCCCGTATAGACGAGATTTTCGCGCCCGTCGTCCAGTAACGTTCGGTAGAACCATGTCAGGCAGGGCCTGGGTGTTGGTGGACAGGCCAAAGGGAGGGATTCGATGCCAGAGGCTTTGATCTGGGGAGCTTCGGGTGGAATCGGGGCGGCGCTGGTGAACACTCTGCACACGGCGGGATGGCGCGTGCTGGCCGTGGCCCGCGATATAGCACGTGTCCCCGCGCAGGTAGATTTTGTCTGCTCCTTCGACGCAGCCAACCCCGCCAGTTTCCGGGAGGCAAGCACTTTGCTCGCCTACGAAACCGAGGGCGTGGAGCTGGTGGTCTATGCGGCTGGCGACCTGCGGGCGGAGATGCTCAAGAAGATGGATTTCTCCGACTGGGATGCTGTACTGGCCAGCAACCTGACCGGCGCATTCCTGGCGGCCAGTCACAGCCTGTATCTGCTCAAAGACGACGGGCTGATGGCCTTCCTGGGCGCATACGTGGATCATGTGACCCTGCCCAAGATGGGCGCGTATGCCGCCGCCAAGGCCGGCCTGGAAGCGCTGGTGGCCGTGCTGCGCAAAGAAAATCGTCGCCAGCGTTTCGCCCTGGTGCGCCCCGGCGCAGTGAACACGCCTTTCTGGCAGAAAGCGCCCTTCAAACTCCCTGCCGATGCCAAAGCACCACAGGCCATCGCCGCTGCACTTCTGGCGCACTATCACAGCGGGCAGAACAGCGACCTGAACCTGTGACAGGGCGCACGCTCAATTGTCCAGACGGGCCAGCCAGGCATCGAGTTCGGCGCGGGTGGGCGCGGCAGTGGCACCGCCCACCTGCGTCACCGATAGGCCGCCGCAGATGTTGGCATAGCGGGCGCAGCGTTCCAGGGGAGCGCGTTCCACCACATAGCCCAGCAGAAAGCCCGCGTTGAAGCAGTCGCCCGCGCCGGTCGTGTCTACCGCTGGCCCGGCGTTGACCGCGGGCGCATGAATGATCTTGCCCTCTGTGCCGATCCACGCGCCATTGGCCCCATCTTTGACTACCACGATCTCCGTCCAGTCCATCAGGCGGTAGAGCGCGCTTTCGACGGCGCTGCTGCCGCTGATCAGCAGCGCCTCGCGGGCGTTGGGCATGAAGATATCCACCATGCTCAACAGGCGCGGCCAGGTGCAGGCATTGGGCAGGTTGGGCACGTCCTGGCAATCCATCGAGACGGTTGCGCCGTGCGCGCGCGCTTCCTCCACCAGCGGCGTCAGGCGCTCCAGCGACATAATCGCGCCCAGATGCAGATGTTTGAAAGAACAGCGCCGCATGGCCGCCAGCCAGTGCGCTTCCAGGTCAATCGGCGGCGGATCATGATAGGTGACGAAGGCGCGCTCGCCCTGGAAAGGGATCGAAGTGGTGACGCGGCGATAGGGTTTGTCTACGTTGGCAGCCAGCGAGAGGTCAACGCCTTCGGCCACTGCCAGGGAACGCACGTACTGGCTGTAGTAGTCATCGCCGAAGCAGGCCGCCCAGCCCACGCGCACCCCCAGCCGGTGCAGCGAAGTGGCAGTGATGAACATGGCCCCGCCCGTGGCAATGATGCCCTGCGCGTAGACCTCGCGCCCCAACATGGGGAATTCGGGCAGACCTGTGTAGATCAGGTCGAAGAAGTAGTCACCGGGCACGAAAATGTCATATTCCAGTTCCAACGCGGTTTTCTCCAACGAGTGAAAGACAAGGCCTCACCGCAGAGGCGCAGAGGGCACAGAGAAGAACCTGTCAGGCGCTCAGTTTTCTGCCTCTGCCTGTTCTGCGTCCCCGCGGTTCAGAGACCATTTGAAACCCCTCACCCCGGCGCTGTGCACCACCCCTCGCCCTCAACGGGGCTATGCATTACCCACAAGTCTCCCCTCACCCCTCAATCCCCTCTCCCAACGCTGTGGGCGAGGGGACTTACTTTCTCTCGCCCAGGCACTCCCATCCGCCCGCAGCGCGGGAGAAGGGGCCGGGGGTTGAGGGGGGCTTTACGGTCTCTCAACTCCTTAACGCTTGACGCCGCCCATGGCAATGCCAGCGATGAAATAGCGTTGCATGGCCAGGAACAGGATCAGCATGGGCACCGTCGCCAGAAACGATCCCATCATCAGCAGGTTGTAAGGCGTGTGACGCTCGCCCTGCAGCAGGGCAATGCCGATCGTCACCACGCGCGTGTTGGGCGTGCTGGACACCACCAGCGGGTACAGGAAATCGTTCCACGCTGCCTGCACAGTGATCACGGCGAAGGCCGCCAGCGCGGGCACCGAAAGCGGCAACGTGACATGCCACAGCACGCGCAACGGGTTTGCCCCATCTATGATCGCCGCTTCCTCGATCTCCAGCGGGATTTGCAAGAACGCCTGACGCAGCAGGAACAGCGCAAACGCGCTGAACATCCCCGGCACGATCAGCGCTTTGAAGCTGTTCAGCCAGCCCAGTTTACGGATCAGCATGTACTCTGGGATGAGGATGGCCTGGAAGGGCACCATCAACAGCGCCAGGCACAGCGCAAAGATGAGGTTGTGCCCCGGAAAGCGGAAGCGGGCGAAACCATAGGCCGCCAGCGAACAGGTGACGAGCTGCCCCAGCGTCCGCCCGATGGTCACGATGGCCGAATTGAGCAGATAGCGGTTGAAGTGGGGCGATGTATTGTAGAGCGTATCGAGATTCTGGCGGCACACCGGGTTGTCGGGCAGGAAGCGCACGGGCAGTTTGTTCAGTTCGACGGGCGGCTTGCAGGCGGTGGAGGCCATCCACAGGAAAGGCAGCACCATCACGATGGCCCCGGCCAGCAGCACCATATACGAAAAAAGCTGGATGGGCACGGTCAGGTCGCGCGGGCCTGTCTTCCTCCGCTTGAGTAGCAGCCCCTTCATGACTGACTCTCCGCTTCGTAGTACACCCAATAGCGCTGAATGGCGAGCTGAAACACCGTCACCAGCAGGATCAGCGTGAAAAGCACCAGCGCGATGGCCGAGGCATAGCCGAACTCAGAGTTGGTGAAGGCGCGCCGGTAGAGGTAGTAGGCCAGCGTGGTCGCGCTGCCGCCGACGCCGCCGGGCACTGTGCGCAGCGTCATCACGTAGACCTGATCGAAAATCTGGAAGCCGTTGATGATCGCCAGCACCACCACCAGAAAAGTCGTGGGCGAGAGCATGGGCAACGTCACATGGCGGAAGCGCCCCCAGCGCCCCGCGCCATCAATCCGTGCCGCTTCGTATAGCTCGGCGGGGATGGCCTGCAAACCAGCCAGGAAGATCACCATGTCGAAGCCCAGCCGCTGCCAGATGGTGACGACGGCCACCGGAATCAACACCAGGCCAGGGTCAACCAGCCAATTGGTGTCGCCCAGGCCCAGCGGCTTGAGAATCTGGCTGAGAATGCCATAGCGCGGCTGGAAGATGCTCGTCCACACTACCGACGCTGCCACCGTCGAGGTGACCACGGGCAGAAAATAGGCTGTGCGCAGCAGGTTGCGCCCGCGCAGCGGCAGGTTGAGCAACACCGCCACGCCCAGCGCCAGGCCGACTTCCAGCGGCACGGCCAGCCCGATCAACTTGAAGGTGTTGGTCAGCGCCTGGGCGAACCTGTCGTCCTGGATCAGGCGCTCGAAGTTGTCCAGCCCGATGAAACGCGCTGGCCGGATGGCGTTCCATTCCTGCAACGAAGTGGAAAAAGCCATCAGCACGGGGATGCCGAAGAAGAAGAACAGCCCTAGCGTATTGGGAGCGATCAAGGCCAGACCCCACAGCGCCTTGCGCCGGCTGAGCGGCGTAGGGCCAAGCCATTCCAGCGGGCGCGCCAGCCAGACACGCCAATGAGTCGTGGTCGGTCGTAGAGTAGACATCGCAAACTAAAGCCGGGGAGCGGGCGACCCTCACTCCCCGGCGGGTGAGTCGGAGAGACGCCTAGGGCAACTGCTCGTTGATCACGTCGCACGTCTCGGCGACGGCATCCTCGACGCTCATGCCCAGATCGAAGATCTTCACGACCAGCTCGGTGTTCATCACGTCCCAGATTTCCTCGAAGACGGTGACACCCTGCGAGTCGTAGGTAGCGTCTACGAACGCCTGGATGTTGACATCGGTCTCGCCGAACGAGTCAATCCACAGTTGCTGGATCGCGGGCGAGGGGTTGGCCGGTGCCACATTGCCACCTTCGGCGAAGAAGCGCTGCCCCTCGTCGCTGGCCAGGAAGAGGATCAGGTTGGCGGCCAGGTCGGGATTGGCGGTGCGCGCCGAAGCCACATAGCCCACCGCGTGCACGATCGAGCGGCTGCGACCGGTCTGCGGGTGCTTGGGCAGTTGCACCACGTCCCAGTTGAAGGGCACTTCCTGCAGCGCCTGCGTCAGCTTCCACGAGCCGCCGGTGATCATGGCCACCTTGCCCGACGCCCAGAAGTTGAAAGCGTCGTCGGCGGAGGTGCCGCCCATCACCGACACCGAGGGCATGTAGCCCTTGTCGTACAGGCCCTTGAGAAAGTTGAGCGCTTCCAGGCTGCCGGGGTTGTCCAGCGTGCAGTCGGTGCGGGCCGCGTCTACGACTGGCGTCTCGCCCGTGGCGGCGATCCAGTTCGGATAACCGGCCTGATATTCGGCGTAGACCGCCGCGCCATAGACATCGGCCTCTGGATCAGTCAGCGCCTCGGCGTAGGCGGCGAAGTCGTCCCATGTCCAGTCGGCAGTGGGATAGGCCAGCCCCTTGGCGTCGAACATGTCTTTGTTGTAGAAAACGGTAATGGTGTCCCAGTTGACCGGTGCGGCGTACAGGTCGCCGTTCTCGCCCCAGCGATAGGGGCCGACCAGACCGCTGCCCCAGACCGAGGTATCTACGCCGAACTCGTCCCAATAGGGCTGCAGGTTGAGCACCGCCTCGTTGACCGCGTAGAAGTAGAAGAACGGCTGCGACATGTTGAAGACATCCGGCAGTTCGCCACCGGCAGCATTCGTCTTCAGCAGGTCCCAATACTGACCCCAGGGCTGTACCTGCAGCTCTACCTCAGCGCCAGGGCAATATTCGCTCTTCCACAGCTCGATAGAGTCGCCGATAATCTTGGCCCAGTTCTCGTCCCAGACCCACATGGTCAGTTTGCCTGGCTCTTTGCAGGGCAGCGCCTTGATGACAGCTTCGCCTTCCTGGGCCTGGACTGGCAGTGCCAGCGCCAGCATGAGTACCACAATGAGCAACAAGCCAACACGACGTGCGTTCATAGAAACCTCTCCTCACCTAAGAATCCCACTCTTGTCACGCGCCCGTTGCCTCAGAGGCCATTTGATCACCCCTCACCCCGGCGCTGTGCGCCACCCCTCTCCCTCAATGGGGAAAAGCTGGCCCGTCTCCCCTTCGCCCCTCGGAGGGGGGCTGAGGGGGCTTTTCAAACGGTCTCTCAATCTTCGGCAACGCGCGATGTGCTGTTATTATAGCGCAGAATCGGCGTGTTGCTCAGGGACATAAAGTGAAAAATCAAGAGTTTCCTGAGGCAAAGTTCCATCAGGTCTTTCACACCATACGACGTGTCTTCGCCAGGTTTTTTAGGGGCGATCTTGTGCAATTTGAACAAGACCGTTGCCGGGTCATGCCGTACAATTGCAGATACACAGATATGCCCTATGTGACTGTTCGCCCAGAGCGCGGATTGTAATGTTCATGGTTTGACACACATTGAGCAATTTTGCTAACATAAGGTATCCTTTCTCAACTGTTTCTCCCTGTTTTTCTGGTGCCCTGGCGGGCGCATGGGCCAAAGCCGGGGCGAGCGAAGTGAACCGAACATCTCAACGCTCTACGAACGCAAGCGGTCATAAGGAGGTGCCTTCGGGAATAGTCACATCTTCAGAAGTACCTATCGCGAGCAGATCGTCAGCCATGTGAGTCATGCGTCACATCCTACTTGATTTGCAGGAGAGATTAAACCATGCGCAAAAAACTGCTGTTCCTGATTATCACGGCCCTGCTGCTGGTGACCGTGCTGCCCGTACAGGCACAGGAGGGCGGCAAGGTAGTGGTCAAGCCCGGCGAAAAGATCAAGATCGCCGTGGCGACCGACCTGACCAATGCCATCCCCGAATTCGGCCTGGACATCGCCCAGGGTGCCCAGACGGCCCTGTCGTTCCTCAACGAGAAGGGCGGCATCAAGGGCTTCGAGGTCGAGATGTTTGTCGAAGACGACCGCTGCACGGGTGACGACGCCACTACGGTGGCCAACCGCATCGCCTCCGATCCACAGGTAGTCGCGGTTGTGGGCCATATCTGCTCTGGCGCGACGATTGCGGCCTCCAACGTCTATGAAGAGGCGCGTATTGTGATGGTGTCGCCCAGCGCAACGGCGGCAGAAGTGACCTCGCGCGGCCTGACTGTCATCAACCGTGTGGCCCCGCTGGACAGTGTGCAGGGTGTGTTCGACGCACACTTCATCTACAAAGTGCTGGGCGCTCGCAAGATCGCCGTGCTGCACGATAACGATACCTATGGGTTGGGCCTGGCCACCGCCGTGAAGGATGAGTTCGAGCGGCTGGGTGGCGAAGTGGTGGCCTTCGAAGGGATCAACCCCGAAGATCAGGACTATCGTCCGGTGCTCACCCCGCTGGTAGCGCTGGAGCCAGAGGTGATCTTCTTCGGCGGTTACGAGCAGCAGGCCGTGCTGCTGGCTCCCCAGAAGAACGACGTCGGCCTGCAGGACGCGATCTTCTTCGGCCCGGATGGCATCTTCGGCCAGGCGTTCATTGACGGCGCGGGCGATGCCGCAGAAGGCACCTACGCCAGCTTCCCGCCTCAGCTCGTCTATGAGGACTGGGATGCCCGCTACGAGGAACTGTTCGGCATCAACCCGACCGAAGACTTCCTCGGCCCGTTCCACTACCATGCTGCCGATGCTGCCGGCCTGATCTTCGCCGCGTTGGAGAAGGTGGCTGAGATTGACGCCGACGGCAACCTGGTGGTCGATCGCGAGGCGCTCATCAAAGCTGTGCGCGAGACCAAGGACTACGAGGGCCTGACAGGCACGCTCACCTGCGCCGAAAACGGTGACTGCGGCGCGACTGTCTTCAACATCTATGTGGTGGAAGACGGCGAATTTGTGCCGGTGGAAGTGCCCGAAAACCTGCTGGAGATGGAAGTCGAGTAACCCGCCTGTGACCCAGGCGGACCAGAGTGGTTCGTAGCGTACCAGCGCCATAAGTTGGAGTTTTGCTTGTGGCGCTGGTACAATTTCGCCCTAATCTGCAGGCTTCGCACGCTGAGCCAAGCAGAGTGTCTTGTAGCGCATTCCTGGGGGTAGCTCTGGCTTGGCGCGGGCCTCAGCGCCCTGGGGAGGGAGATCTGGATGGCGCACATCACACAGGCTCGCCGGTTAGAACGCATCGAACTCAATGCCGACCAGCTCAGCAGCCAGTATTTCGGTTGGGGGGCTTTGATCGCCACCCTGCGTATCTTCTGGGTGATTGCAGTCAACGCCAAGCTGTTCGGCTCACCGCCAGACGACATCTACGTCCGCATCGGAGACTGGCTGGGCATCCTTTTATGGGGCTACACACTGATCGGGCTGATAGGTCTGGGAGCGGTGCTCTACGCACGGTCGCGCAGTGAAGAGGCGACCTCCTCGACGCGGGTGATCATCAACTATCTGGGGGTGGTGCTCTTCCTGGCTGCCTCCATCCGCGTGGTCACCGTCATCGAAGCCGACCCGGCACGCTTTCCCATCACTCTATGGGGCTTGCAACTGGTCAACGGGCTGGTGCTGGGCGGCATGTACGCCCTGGTGGCGCTGGGCTACACCCTGGTATATGGCATCCTGTTCATGATCAACTTCGCGCACGGCGAAGTGCTGGTCATGGGCACTTTCGGCGGCTGGTTTGCGCTCACCTATGTGATTGAGACAGGCGGGGGCACTTTTGAGGTAGGCGCGGCCACTGTGGCAGGGGTGCTGCTGCCGCTGATCTTCGCCGTGCTGTTCCTGCCTCTGGAAACTCTCGCCGCCCGGGCAGGACGCCGCCATACCGCCCGCGCCGCCGAACCCGACCCTACCTGGTTCATCACCCTTCTCAGCCTACCCGTGCGGATGCTCATCGGCGCGCTAGTTGGCTACGGCCTGCTGCAAGCGCTGGGAGGCTTCGCCCCGCACATCTACGAAGCGGTGGCCACCATTGTGGCGCTGCTGTTCATCGTGGCAGTGGGAATGATCGTCTCGATGCTGGTGGCGGTCACCGTCGAGCGCATCGCCTATCGCCCGTTGCGCGGCGCGCCGCGCCTGACGCCGCTGATCAGCGCCATCGGTGCGTCGTTCTTCCTGCAACAGACCATGCTCAACGTCTTCGGCCCCTCCAAACGGGCTTATAGCCGCCCCAAGCTGATAGACGGCACCCTTGACGTGCGCCTGGGCGATCTGGGCACCATTCCCGTCACCAAAACGGGCATCATCATCGTCATCTTCTCTTTGCTGCTCATGGTTTTCCTATACCTGTTTGTGCAGCGCTCCAAGACGGGGCGGGCCATGCGCGCGGTGGCCGAAGACAAGCCAACCGCCGCCCTGATGGGGGTAGACGTTGACCGGGTGATCGTGATCACCTTCGCCCTGGGCGCGCTGCTGGCGGGCGCAGCCGGCGTGATGATGGGCTTTCACAATCAGTCGTTCAACTTCCGCGCCGGTTTCATCCCTGGCCTCAAGGCTTTCACGGCTGCCGTGTTGGGCGGCATCGGCAACATCCCCGGCGCGATGTTCGGCGGCTTCTTCCTGGGGTTGGTAGAAGCGCTGGGGCCAACCATGCTGGGCATCCCGGCAGAGTATAAGGACGTGATCGCCTTCAGCCTGCTGGTGCTCGTGCTCATCTTCCGGCCTACCGGCATCTTCGGTGAAGTGTTGGCAGAAAAGAAGGTGTAGGCCATGCTGCAAACACGCATCCGACAGTTTATTACCTCTGTGCGCGAGGGGATCAGCGCCGGTTTCATCAGCGGGATACTGGTGATCTTCCTGATCCTGCTGGGCATTCCGATCAACCTGCGCGATATCGCTCTGTTCGTGATCCTGCTGGTGCCGGTCATCTTCGGGGTGCGGCTGGCGCGCCGTCTGCACGGGCGCGGGCTATTCCACTTGCTGCGCAACGCCCTGGTGCTGGGCCTGGTAGCGGCGCTGTTGGCCTACCTGCTGATGGCGCTGATCAACCGCTGGCAGGAACATGGCGTCAACGTCACCAACTATTTTCCCTCCGTCACAACCGATACGATGACGCTGCTCTCCGGCGTGCCCGCGTCGGAACTGTTCCCCAACCCGCCGCGCGATCCCCTCACCGGCCAATATCCGGAGGGTAAACCGCTGCGCGCCAATCCCATGCGCCTGACCTTCGACGAGAAAACAGGGCTGGAGGTGCTGGGCGTCAACGTCGTCATCGGCGGGTTCTATGGCTTCCTGCTCGCGTTGATCGTGACAGGCGTGGCCGGCGCGTTGCTGGGCTGGGTTTTCCTGGCGGCACGCGCGGGGCAGCGCTGGAAAGCCGCCCGCGCCTATCTTTCTACCAGCCCGGCGGCGCATAACGGCGTCTTGCTGTTGCCGCTCGCTTTCTTCGCCCTGCTGTGGCTGACGGTCGGTCACGGTCTGTACAACGCTAGCAAAGCCACCTACAGCGTCCTCGACCCGGTCATTAACCTGGGCGGCAGCGCGCAGGAAGTGCAACTGCTGATTGGCTTCGGCATCATCCTGTGGGGGCTGGTGGCCGTGCGCGCCGCTCAACCCAACGACAAGGGCCTCAGTTACCCGGCGCGCCTGGGGGTATGCCTGGCCCTGATCGCTCTGTTGATCGCAGTAGGCCTCTGGCGCGTGATGGGCAGCAATATCTACTTTGTCGCCACGTCGCGGGCGCTGCGGGGCAGCGAGACGCTCAGCGTCCTGATCTTGCTCGCCGTAGGGCTGCTGCTGGTCGTGCAGAACGCGCGAGCCTTGCGCACGCCCGGTCGCTTCGAGGCACAGTTTGCGAGCACGCAGGCCCTGCTGGTGGTGCTGCTGATGCCGCTCTTCCTCAATCAGGGCCAGAACGACGTGATGACCATCGTGGGCATCAACATCATGCTCGGTCTGGGGCTGAATATTGTGGTGGGCTACGCGGGCCTGCTCGACCTGGGCTATGTGGCTTTCTTCGCCCTGGGCGCTTATGCCTATGCCTTTCTGTCGTCGAATCAGATCAAAACCGGCCCAGATGGGCAGCCCGCCGGTCTGAAGTTCGCCGGCAACGACGAGATGGTGATCAAACTGGCTGGCTGGATTCCCATCACCGTCATCGTGACGCTGCTGGTAGTCCTGGTGGGCGTACGCTGGTGGCAGCGCCGCAACGCCGACCATCGTCCCTGGACATATCGCCCGCCGCTGATACGCTTCCCGTCGCACCCCAGCAACGGCTTCGCCACCCTGCTGACGGTGATCGCCATCGCGCTGAGCGTGATCGTGGCCTCGGCGCTGGAGGGCACGGCGCTCTACGAGCGTCTTTTCCACAGTGCCTCGCCCTTTGTGATCGGTATTATTGTGGGGATCATCGCCGGTATGCTGTCGGGCATCATGCTGGGCATTCCGGTGTTGCGCCTGCGCGGTGACTACCTGGCCATCGTGACATTGGGCTTCGGCGAGATCATCCGCCTGCTGTTCACCAACCTGCGCGACTACACGGGCGGCCCCCAGGGCGTGCTGGAAATCCCGCGCCCCCTGCCCGCTGGCGCGACTGGCCCGGTGGGCTATCTGTGGATGGTCTATCTGGTCTTGCTGGGCGTGGGCATCATCGCTTTCTTCTCTACGCGCCTCAAGCAGTCGCGCATAGGCCGGGCGTGGAGCGCCATGAAGAGCGATGAGGACATCGCGCAGTCCATGGGCATCAACCTGGTGCAGACCAAACTGACGGCGTTCGCCATTGGCGCGGCCTTCGCCGGACTGGGCGGCGTGCTGTTCGCGGCCCGTCAGCGCAACATCTACCCCAACGACTTCCGCCTGGATGTGTCCATCGAAGTGCTCAGTCTGGTGATCATCGGAGGGATGGGCAGCATCCCCGGCGTGATCATGGGCGCGATCGCTCTCATCGGCGTGCCGGAGGTGCTGCGCGAACTGGCCACGTACCGCATTTTGGTTTTCGGGGCGCTGCTGGTGGCCATGGTCATCTTGCGGCCAGAGGGGTTGTTGCCTGCCCCGACCGCGCAACTGCGCGAGCGGGCGCGTGCCCTGGTGCAGAGTCGCTACCAGGCTGGAGGAGGTGACTGATGAAAGAACACACCGATCATCAGCCGATTCTGCAGGCCATCGGCGTGACCAAGCGCTTTGGCGGCCTGGTGGCCGTAGGTGATCTCGATCTGACCATCATGCCCAATCAGATCGCCAGCGTGATCGGCCCCAATGGCGCGGGCAAGACCACCTTCTTCAACTGTGTCAGCGGTTTCTACACCCCGGAAGAGGGCGAGATTCGCTTCCTGGGCCATCCCATCCAGGGCCTGCGCCCCGACCAGGTGACGGCGCGTGGCATTGCCCGCACCTACCAGAACATTCACCTGTTCAAGGGGATGACTGTGCTGGAAAACGTGCTGGTGGGCGTACACGCCAACCTGCGTAGCACGCCCCTGGGCGCTCTGCTGCGGTTGCCCATCAATAACCAGGAGGAAGAAACGGCCCTGGCCCGCGCCTATGAGTTGCTGGAATTCGTGGGCCTGGCCGATGTCGCCGATATCCTGGCGACCAACCTGCCCTATGGTAGTCAGCGCCGGCTGGAGATCGCGCGGGCATTGGCCAGCAACCCGCGCCTGCTCCTGCTCGACGAACCGACGGCGGGCATGAATCCCCAGGAAACCGAAGATACCATGCACTTCATCCGTCGCCTGCGCGATGAACGCGACCTGACCGTGTTGCTCATCGAGCACGACATGAGCGTGGTGATGAACATCTCCGACCAGGTGACCGTGCTTGACTACGGGCGCAAAATCTCCGAAGGCACACCCGAATACGTGCAGAACGATCCCCTGGTCATCGAAGCCTACCTGGGCACTGCCGCCGACAAGGTGGATGTCGATCTGCTGGCTTCGTAGCCGCAAGCGCAAAGGAATGCGACTATGGCGCTTTTGGAAGTCGAGAACCTGCACACCTACTACGGCAAGATTCACGCCCTCAAAGGCATTTCGCTGTCCGTGGAAGAGGGCGAAATCGTGACGCTGATCGGCGGCAACGGCGCGGGCAAGACCACCACGCTCAACACTATCTGCGGCATCGTGCGCCCATCGGAAGGGCGCGTGCTGCTGCGCGACGAAGACATCACACATCTGCCGCCTCATATGATCACCAGTCGAGGCGTGGTGCAATCCCCAGAGGGGCGCAAGATTTTCCAGCGCCTCACCGTGCTGGAGAACCTGGAAATGGGCGCTTACAGCCGCTCCGACGTGCACGGCATCGCCGAAGACCTGGAGTTCGTCTTTGAGACGTTCCCTCGCCTGAAGGAACGCCAGAAGCAACTGGGCGGCACGCTTTCGGGTGGTGAGCAGCAGATGCTGGCCATTGGCCGGGCGCTCATGGGCCGCCCGCGCGTGCTGTTGCTGGACGAGCCTTCGATGGGGCTGGCCCCGCTGCTGGTGCGCGACATCTTCCGCATCATCAAGTACCTCAACGAGCACGGCACGACCATCCTGCTGGTAGAACAGAACGCGCTGATGGCGCTGGCGGTGGCACACCGCGGCTATGTATTGCAGACGGGCAATATCATCCTGTCCGATACGGCGGCGGCGTTGCGCGAGAATCAGATGGTGCGGGCCGCCTACCTGGGCGAGCACTGAGGCAAAACAACAGGAGGAGAGACCGGTGAAACGAGCGAGCTTCTTCCTGGTGATCGCCCTGGTCGTGCTGGCAGGGGCGTTGCTGTCCGCCTGCAGCAGCAGTCCGCGCGCCCGTGCTGATGAATTCGCCCGCTACCTGCCCGCCGAAGCAGGCGATTGGGAGCGCGACGACAAAGAGACCGTGCGGCTGCGCTCCAGCACCGTCACCAACAAGGGCCATGTGACCATGTACTACGAGGGGGCCGATGATGCCATCGCCTATGTGGTGGTGGAGGTACACCCCGGCGTAGATGCCGCCGAGGTCGCCTATACGACGCGCGAGCGCGAATGGCGGCTGCAGGGCCTGGCCCTGGATCGCGACCGCGTGGCGCAGAAAGCCACGGCGCTGGTGGCGCAGACGCCCCTGGTGCGCTATGCGCTATTCCAGGAAGACGACATCGTGGTCGAAATCAACGTCATCGCCGAGTCGGAGGACGCGCCAGTGAGCGAGGAAGCCTTCGACGAACTGCTGACGATGGTGCGTAACGCCTACGCCAAGATGGCAGAATAGTTCCCCTTCGGTGACGCACAAGAACACCGCCGGTCACTGTACTGGCGGTTGTTGTTCTCTGGCGGGGACACCTGCCCCCTGGCCTCGCTGCGCCCGGCATGAAGCGCGCCAGCGCCGAGCGGAGCTACGGTGAACTGCACCACCCTCACGCCCAGCCGAGCAGCCGCGCCAGAGTCGCCAGGGTGAAGGTGACGCCAAAGCCCAGCGCCAGCGGCAGGCCCGTCGCCACTGCCGTCCATTTGAGGCTGCGCGTCTCGTGGTAGATGGTGAGGATAGTCGTGCTGCACGGGTTGTGAATCAGGCTGAACAGCATCAGGTTGATTGCCGTGAGCGTCGTCCAGCCGCCCGCATGCAGAATAGAACGGATGGCGTTGTCCGATTCCAGGTCGAACATCACGCCCGCCCCCGCGCCGACGCCCGTCAGCCCTGCCGTCAGCACAGTGAGCATCAGAATGGTGGGGAGGATGATCTCGTTGGCGGGGATGGCGACAATGTAAGCCAGCAGGATCACGCCATTCAGCCCCAGCAGCCAGCCGAAACCATCCAGCGCGGCGACCAGGTGTTCCGCGACGCTCTGCCCGCCGACGTGCACGTTGGAGATCGTCCAGATGACGACGCCCGCCGGCAGGGCCATGGTGATGGCCCGCGACAGCACGATCAACGTGCGGTCGATTAGCGAGGTATAGAGCGTATGCAGGATACGCGGAGGGCGATAGGGGGGCAATTCCAGGCTGAAGACCGACGCCTCGCCCTTCAGCAGCGTATGCGACAGAAACCACGACACGGCGAAAGTGAGCAGCACGCCCAGCACCGCCACCCCCACCACCGCCAGCGCCGACACCAGTCCGGCCAGCGCCGCGGGCACCGCGCTGCCGATGAAGATGGTCGAGACCATGATCAATGTGGGCCAGCGCCCGTTGCAGATGGCGAAGTTATTGGTGATGATGGCGATCAGGCGTTCGCGGGGGCTGTCTATCACGCGCGTGGCAACCACGCCCGCCGCGTTGCAGCCGAAGCCCATGGTCATGGAGAGCGCCTGCTTGCCATGCGCCCCCGCCCGGCTGAACAACCGATCCAGATTGAACGCTACGCGCGGCAGATAGCCGAAATCTTCCAGCAGCGTGAACAGGGGGAAGAAAATGGCCATCGGCGGAAGCATCACGCTGACCACCCACGCCCCGGCCAGGTACGCCCCGTCAATTAGCACGCCGCTCAGCCACCAGGGAAAGCCCAGCGCATTCGCGCCATCTTTGAGCGCCGGATGGATGGTATCGAGCAGCAGCCTTGCCAGCAGGTCCGATGGGACGTTGGCCCCCTGGATGGTGATCCAGAACACCATTGTCAACAGCAGGGCCATGATCGGGAAGCCCCACGTGCGGCTGGTGACCAGCCGGTCAATGGCCCGATCCAGGTCGAAGCGCGGGGGCGCAGCGGGGGGGATCACCGCCCGCTCGGCCAGACGCGCCGCGTCCGCATAGAGGACTTCGGCCAGTTGATCGTGAATCCCTCCCCCCAGTTGCTGGCGCAACGCCTGCGCCTTGTGCAGCACCTCCGCGGCGGGATCGCGCATCAAGCCACCTCCACCAGCGCCGGAGTAACAGGCAACGGAGTGGGCGGCGTGCCGCGCGACAAATCGCCCAGGCCGCCGTCGGCGATGGCGCGTTCGATGGACGGATCGCCGTCGAGCAGGCGCAGCGCCACCCAGCGGGCGTTGGGCAACCCCGGAAAAGCGCGCTCAATCTCAGCGACCAGCTCGTTCACGGCGCGGTCGAGCTGCGGGTCGAGCGTCGAGGGCAGGCGACGCGGGCGGGGCCTGATCTCGCCAGTCGCCACGCCGTGCACCATCTGCAGCAGCTCGCGGATGCCTTCGCCGCGCCGCGCGGCCATCGGCACCACCGGCACGCCCAGGTCGCGCGCCAGCCGGCGCTCGTCCACGCGCAGCCCATGACGGCGCGCTTCGTCTATCAGGTTGAGCGCGATCACAGCGCGATCGGTGATCTCCAGCACCTGCAGCGCCAGGTTGAGGTTGCGCTCCAGGCGGGTAGCGTCTACCACGATCACCGTCACGTCCGGTTGACCAAACAGAATGAAGTCGCGGGCGATCTCTTCGTCCACGCTGGCGGCCAGCAGGGAATAAGTGCCGGGCAGGTCTACCAGCTTGTAACGCTTGCCGCCATATTCGAAACCGCCCTCGGCTCTCGTTACCGTCTTGCCGGGCCAGTTGCCGGTGTGCTGACGCAGACCAGTCAGCGCATTGAAGACGGTGCTCTTGCCTGTGTTAGGATTGCCAGCCAGGGCTACCACGTAGTCCCAAGAATCCATCCTGACGCCCAGCCGCGCCAGATGGCGGTTCATGGGGCAACTGGCGCAAGCCGATCCCGCGAAGGTATCCGATGTCATCGTCATAGCTGTTTCTCCTCAGAGACAGGGCGCACCTCGATTTGAGCCGCCTGACTGCGGCGCAGGGCGATCAACGCGCCGCGCACCCGGTAGGCCACCGGATCGCTCAGTGGACTGCGCAACTCCGCCGTGATGCGTGTACCGGGCACGATGCCCAGGTCGAGCAGGCGACGGCGCTCTGGCCCCTGACTGTGCACGGTTACCACCTCGGCGGTTTCGCCGGGTTGCAGGTCGGCCAGAGTGCGCAGCGCGGCGGCTGTGTGCAGCGTGATGCTCATCGAATGTCGTCCTATGCCTCGCATAAATTCACATCGTCAAATCGCGCAATTCCTACCATATGAAAGTATATTTTAGGTATTCCGAAAAGTCAAATCAGAAAATCGCAAAATTTACTCCGGCGCAGGCGGTTGGATTCGTGGAAAATGACCAAATGCCCCGCTTTGCGCCTGGGAGCACCTGCCCCGCGGTGCTACAATTGCGCTCCGAATTCCCTGCTGTTGCTCTGCCAAGGATAGGCGAAGATGTCTGACTGGCTCTCATTCTTCGATGCGCGCACCCCAGAGATGGTGGCGCTGCTCAAACAACTGGTGCTCTTTGAATCGCCCTCTCACGACAAGGCCCTGGTAGATATTCTGGGCGATTTCGTTGCCCAGCGTTGCCGCGACCTGGGAGCCACTGTGGAAGTACACCCACGCCAGGCAGTCGGCAATCTGCGCCTGGCACGCTGGAACGATGGCACGGCTGGCCAGCCGATTCTGCTGCTGACGCATCTGGACACCGTCTGGCCCGCGGGCACGCTGGCGACCATGCCCCTGCGCGAAGAGAACGGGATACTCTATGGGCCGGGCGTGGTGGACATGAAGGGCGGCATTGTGGTTGCGCTCGAAGCCATTCGCGGTCTGCGCGACCTGGGAGCCATGCCGCAGCGCCCGATCTGGATTCTGTTCACCAGCGACGAAGAAACAGGCAGTCACCATTCGCGCGAGTTAATCTGCTCCCTGGCCGCAAAGGCCGGGCTGGTGCTGGTGATGGAGCCAGCCGCAGATGGCGAGGCACTCAAGACCTGGCGCAAGGGCATTGCCCGCTACACGGTGCGCACCAGCGGGCGGGCCTCACATGCCGGACAGGCTCCGGAAGCAGGCATCAACGCTGTGATCGAAGCGGCACATCAGGCGCTTTTCCTGCATAGCCTGAACGATCTGCCCAATGGCACCTCCGTCTCGGTGACCATGATCCAGGGCGGGATCGCCACCAACGTCATCCCCCCAGAAGCCACCCTCCAGGTAGATGTACGCTTCCTGAAAGCGTCCGAAGCGGAACGGGTACATCGCGCCATCCTGGGCTTGCAGCCGGCGTTGCCCGGAGCAGGAGTGTCTGTAGAGGGAGAGATCGATCGCGGGCCGATGGAACGTAACGAGCAGATGATCCGCGCCTTCGCCCAGGCAAAGGAGATCGCCGCGTCATTGGGGCTGGAACTGCGCGAAGACGGCAGCGGCGGGGCCAGCGACGGCAACTTCACCGCCGCGATGGGCATCCCCACGCTGGACGGGCTGGGCGCAGGCGGCGCGGGTTTGCACGCTGCGCACGAACAGGTACACATCTACACCCTGCCCCGTCGGGCGGCACTGCTGGCGAAGATGCTGTGCGACTGGGACACGGCGCGGGTGTGAGTGAGACAAACGAGAGCGTCAACCGACGTTCCGCTTTCTGCCAAACCGTGCTATAATGAAGCCAAGGAGAGCCGAAGACTGGCCGTATCGGTAAGCTGTCCCGCGCAAGTGGGAAGTAGGCTCTTGCCACCCCCTAGGGGTGGTGTTTTTTTTGAGAAGCGACTACCCGGGAATCTCGCTCAGCATTCCCGCGCGCCTCGCTTCTGTAAACATAGTCTGCAACTCGTCCCCGGCACCTTCCAAGACATCACGCACAAATCCGGCGATAGCGTCGGCCAATCTTGTGAGGGCATTGTTTTCATCTTTGGCAACGCCCCTCACTTTGTGGACTCGAACGCCTCGCTTGCGGAATTCCCGCGTGTATTCACGCTCCTTGGTTCTGCTAAGCCCATCAACGTGTACAATGGCACGGTAGGGTTGGCCGGCGCTTTGGTCAAGGAGTGCCCTCCCAATGGCCTGGACAGTGACTCTGTCGTAGTCGGTTGTCTGGTGAAATACCGCGTATCGCAGGTAACCTTCAAAGGATTTGCAGGCGAAGACGCGGCGCAGGTATTCATTCCGCCGACGATATTCTGCCTTGCCCCATTTGAATTTCCCCTTGCCGGATTCCTGCTCAAATTGCTCGCAAGCGCTCGATAGAGCTTCTCCATCATCACGAAAGATCACGATTGCTACAACGAAAAGCTGGCCTTTGGTATCTTGACCACTCTCATCAACAAAACAGGTGAGTTTTTGCATACCGGTGCTGTGGGTACCCACACTTGAGGAATGATTACGGCGCAAGAGGCTGTGATTGCTTCAGGCGCTACAACTGGAGATCACGCGGCGAAGCTATCTTCAGACGGCTACCTATTCTATTGGCAGGCTACAGTGTATACCAGCGAGCAAAGCACAGGAAAGCCAGTAGCCGCCCGCTCGCTTGAGGAACTCTTGGACAGAGGCTATGCACGAACAGGTACACATCTACACCCTGCCCCGTCGGGCGGCACTGCTGGCGAAGATGCTGTGCGACTGGGACACGGCGCGGGTTAAGTAGGGTGAGCAGACTTCGGGAGTTTGCGCTCAACTCCCGAAGTCTTCTTTCAGGCTGCTCTGGTTGCCGCCTGGATCATCAGGAATTCGCCCACATTGTCCAGCGTGAGCAGGCCCACCAGCCGTCCGTCATGCGTCACCGGGGCGCTCTGGCACTGGCACGCCTGCAGCCGGGCAAAAGCTGTTTCCAGCATGTCGTAGGAGTCGAAGACCTCGAACTCGCGCCGCATGACCTCTGTCACCGGCGTCTGTGGCCCCTGGCGCGTGAGTCCTGCCAGCAGGTCGGCGCGCGTGAGAATCCCCACCACCCGATCGTCGCTGATCACTGGGAAATCCTGCTGCGAACCGGCCAGGATCATCTCCACGGCATGGGCCAGGGTGTCGTGCGGGGTCAGGGTGCGGAAATCGGTCAGCATAGAACGGCTGACGGGAATACCCGCCAGAGCCGACTTCATCTGCACCATGCTCGCTTCCTGTGCCGCTCCGATCCACACGAAGAAGGCGATGAACAGCAGAAACGGGTTGGACAGCAGGCCCAGAAAGCCGAACAGAATGGCGATGCTCTGCCCCAGGCTGGCGGCAATGTGTGTGGCCCGCGTGTACTCCATGCGCATCGCCAGCAAAGCCCGCACGACGCGCCCGCCATCCATAGGGAAGGCCGGCACCATGTTGAAACCCACCAGAAACAGGTTCACAACCATCAGCCGTTCGAGGAACGATCCTCTGCCTACCTCCAGTTCGGAGACTGGCACCAGGCTGGAAGTCAGTTGCAGCCAGAGGAAAAGGACGACGGCGATGACCACATTCACCGCCGGACCAGCCAGGGCCACCCACAATTCCTGCGCGGGCTTGTCGGGCATTCTCTCCAGGCGGGCCACCCCGCCAATGGGCAGCAGGGTGATGTCGCGGGTCTTGATGCCATAGCGACGCGCAGTGAGGGCGTGCCCGTATTCGTGCAGCACCACACAGCCAAACAGGGCCAGGATGAAGCCCATCCCTTCCAGCGCCGCCGTCAGAGTCTCGCCCGTTAGCCAGTGTGACAGTAGCACCCAGCCAATCAGAATCAAGAATGTGGCATGCACGAATACATCAATGCCAGCGAAACGCCCCAACTTCCATGACCACCTCATGGCAGTGCCTCCCTGTAGCGCATAGGTGATATCAGATCCCCCATACCTCAACTTGATTATAGGGGTAATGCTGGCCGTCTGACCCGTCCCCCCCTGTCACAGGCTCCGCAAGATGGTTCTGTGCACTTTTCTATGCATTCATAGACGACATCCCGCTTGTCAAAAATACGACGTTCCTGTGGAGCTTGTATTCATCCGGCACTGTTTTGCCCTGCCCTTAAGATGAAGTACAATAGAAAGCTAGGGTGCGGTCACGGATGTTGTCGCGGAGCACATCGGCGCACCTACTTGACACCTGAGCCATTCTAACCCTAGAATGGGTATTAGTTGGTTGCCACAACAAAGTAAATCCCCCGTGGCATTCCCTGGAAAGGAGGGCAACAGCGCCAAGATAGTTTTTCGTGTGAGGGTGCTGCAACACAGCGGCGCGCGTCGTTGGCAGTACCGGCCCGTGCGATAAAGTCCGTTGTTACACTAGTGTTTTCTAAGGAGCAATGAACATGTCTAAGAAATGGACCCTGGTCATCCTGCTGGTGGTTGTCGGTATGCTGCTGACCCTCGTCGGCGGCGCTTCGGCACGCCAGGAGAAGCCTAAGTTCTTCCTGATCGCGCACGGTGGCCCCGGCAACGCCTTCTGGGTGACCGTGATCAAGGGCATGACCGATGCCGCGGCGTTCCTGGATGTAGACGCGACCTGGCTGGGCGCGGACACCGCTTCCAACGAGGCGATGGTGGGCTTCTGGGATGACGCGCTGGCCGCCAACCCCGATGGTATCGGCACCACCGAGCCGGTCCCCGCGCTGATCGAGGATGCGGTCAAGCGTGCGGTGGCCGCGGGCATCCCCGTGATTGCCTTCAACACGCAGGACACCCGTCCTGAGGGCGAGCGTCTGCCGCACTGGTTCTACATCGGCACCAGCGAATTCATCGCCGGGCAGGAAGTCGCCCGCCGTCTGCTGGCCGATCGCGAGATCACCGGCGTGCTGTGCCCCATCCAGGAAGTGGGCCATATCGGTCTGGAAGCCCGTTGCAACGGCGTTGAGAGCATCATGGCCGAGCAGGGCATCCCAGTCGTGCGCTTCACCATCAACTACAACGTGCCTGAATCGGCGGGCCTGATCGCCGACGCTTTCGCCGCCAACCCGGACTTCAACGCCATCGTCACCCTGGGGCCTGGCCCGGCAGACTCGTACTATCAGTACGCGGCTGAGAACAACATCACCCCCGACAAGGTGATTCATGCCACCTTCGACACCAGCCCGGCCATCTTCCAGAAGGTCAAGGAAGGCGTCACGCTGGTTTCGGTGGATCAGCAGCCGTATGTCCAGGGCTTCGAGACGGTCGTCTGGCTCTACCTGGGCAGCCAGTATCTGCTCAAGCCGGCCAACGACATCTTCACCGGCCCCAACATCGTGGACGCCAGCAATGTAGACCGCGTGATCGAACTGAACCAGGCAGGGTATCGTTAAGCCCGACCAGTGTGTCTTTTGCATGGGAGGAGCGCGCAGCTCCTCCCATGTGCTAAAAATAGGCTGTTGGGGGGCATTTTCCAGGTTGTTTGGCACTTTGAGGGGACAGTGAACTTTGGCCAGAGAAATCTCTTTGACACACTATAGAAGAAGCCGCCGGTTCCTGGCCTATTGGGAACATGGGCGCGAATCGTGGAGCCGTTTTCCTGAATCGGGAGCGGTTTTTGGGTTTGTCTCCGTCTTGCTCTTCTTCATCGTTGCCACCTGGATCAATACAGGCTGGCCGCCGCAGATCATAGACGGGCGTTCGATCGCCTCCATCGTTACCAATGCTGCATCGCAAGGCATTATCGCCATCGGCGTGACCATGCTGATGATCTCCGGCGAATTCGACCTGTCAGTGGGGTCAACGCTGGGTCTCAGCGCGCTAATGTTCCTCATCGCCGCCAGCACTGGCCCGGCGGGCCTGGTGGAACTGATCCCCTTTGGCATTGGCGAGCGCCTGGTAGAGAACCTGGATATTTCCAGAGGAGGTATGTCGGGCCTGGCCGCCATTGCCGTGGCCCTGGTGACAGGTGGCCTGTTGGGCCTGTTCAACGGGCTGCTGCTGGTGTGGACACGCATCCCCTCGTTCATTGTTACCCTGGGCACGCTCTATCTGTATCGCTCTATCATGCTCAACATCATCCCCGGCGGCACCATCGCCCGCTACACCCGCGAAGAGATGGTGTGGAGCTTCGATCCCTGGGTCGTGATCGGGCTGACAGCAGTGGTTGCGGTGTTGTTGCTGGTGTTGCTGTGGCCAGCCTTGCGGCGGACGTATGTGCAGTTGGGGCAGAACAGCGGCCTGGGCACCTTTGGCCCCTCTGTGCGCCTGGTGACCTATGGCGCGATGATGCTGGCGGTGATTGTGGTAGCGGCCCTGCTGATCAATGGGTACCGCGATAACATCGGCGAGCCGATCAAAGCGCCGTTCTTCGATATCATCAACGGCCAACTGGCCTTTGTGGAAGAAAACTTCCGGGCGTCCATCATCTGGTGGGGCGTGCTGGCCATCATCTTCACCATAGTGCTCAACAACACCAGCTATGGCAACGCGGTCTTCGCCGCCGGTGGCAACCCCGAAGCAGCGCGCGCCCAGGGCATCAACGTCCGGCGGGTGAAAGTGATGAACTTCGTGCTGTCCGGGATGCTGGCCGCCGTAGCGGGCATCACCGAAGCCGCGCGCTTCAAGGTCGTCGAGCCGCTGCGCGGCACCGGCTACGAGCTGGACGTGATCGCCGCGACGGTGATCGGTGGCACGCTGCTCACCGGTGGCTACGGCAGCATCATTGGCTCGGTGCTGGGTATTCTCATCGCGTTCATGCTCAAGACCGGCCTGGTATTGATTGGCGTTGAGGCCGACTGGTTCCGCGGGGTGCTGGGCGTGATCATGATCGTGGCCGTCGTCATCAATACCAATATCAGAAGGCAGAGGTAGAAGATGGCTGGCAACGGCAAAAATGGAGCGCCCCTGGTTTACATGGAGAACATCACCCGGCGCTTTGGCCTGATCGCCGCGCTGGAGAACGTGTATTTCACCGTAGACCGCGGCGAGATCGTGGGTCTGCTGGGCGACAACGGGGCGGGCAAGTCCACCCTGATCAAAGTCTTGACGGGTGTGCACCCGCCGACGGAGGGACAGATTTATTTCGAGGGCCAGCCAGTGCGCATCACCTCGCCCAAGGTGGCCCGCGCTATGGGCATCGAGACGGTGTATCAGGACCTGGCCCTGGTCAACCTGATGAGCATCTCGCGCAACTTCTTCCTGGGGCGCACTCCGGAACGGCAGATCGGGCCGCTCAAGCTGCTCGACAAGGACACGATGAACCGGCTGACGGTCGAAGCCCTGGCCGACATCGGCATTGAGATTCGCCGCCCAGAAGAGGAAGTGCTGCGCATGTCCGGTGGCGAACGTCAGTCCATCGCCATCGGTCGCGCCAAGTACTTCGGCTCCAAGCTGCTCATCCTCGACGAGCCAACTTCGGCGCTCTCGGTCGGCGAGACGCGCAAGGTGCTTGGCTATACCCAGGAAGCCAAGAAAGCGGGGCTGGGTGTGATCTTCATCACGCACAACATCGGCCATGTCTATCAGGTGGCCGACCGCTTCACGATCATCAGTCACGGGCACAAGGTGGGCGATTTCCTCAAAGGCGAAGTCAGCCAGGAAGAAATTTCGCAGATGATCATGGGCGGGCCGGTGCCCGAACGGCTGGCGGATGTGGTGGCGGAGCGCGAGGCGCAGTTGCGCCGCCTCAGCGAGCAGATGGCCGACCGCGCCGCGCCGATCGTCATCCGGCAGCAGGCGCGGACGCGCCGACGGCACTGGATGATCGCCGGCGCGCTGATCGTGCTGGTGCTGGCCATTGCCGGGCTGTTGATCGGCGGCGGGGCGTTCAGCGAGATCGAACCGACGCCGACGATCACGCCTATCCCAACCGTCAACGTCGCCGAATTGCCCGATCAGGTCAAGACCGCGCTGGATCAGTTGGCTAACGATCCCGATCCAGGTCGCCGCGCCATCGCCGCCTCGATGCTGGGCGCAGACCGGTTCCGCGAGTGGTCCGAAGCATTCGTCGAACCGCTGATCGCCGCGCTGCAAGACCCGGCGTATGAAGTGCGCGCCGCCGCGGCCAAGTCATTGGGCAAGATCGCCGATCCGCGCGCCATTGACCCGCTGCAGCAGTTGTTGCGCGACAACTATTCACCCGTGCGCAATGCCGCCGCTGAGGCGCTGCAGGTGGGCTTCGACCTGTACTGCTCCGACGCGGAAGGCTGCAAACCCAAGGGCGCGCTGCACTGAGCCGCGCACACTGGAACAGATCGCAAAAAAAGCGGGGCCTCAGACGACCCCGCTTTTTGTTGACAGGTTGCAGCGACAGCCCGGATCAACCGCCCCCGACCGGCGGGATGAGCAACACGCTATCCGTCGCGCCAATGGGCGTATCGAGACCGCTCAGAAAGTCAATGTGTCGCCCGTTGACCAGCACCTGTATCCCCCTGTTCAGTTCCTGATCGTGATCGAGCAGGCGATCAGCCAACACAGGACTGAGCGCACCCAGCGCATAGAGCAGGTCGCGCACGGTCATCGCTGGCGTCCAGGGAATGTGCACTTCCTTGAGTCCGGCAGCCGCGCGCAGGCTGGCCGACAGCTTGACGGTCACCGTCTGGGTGGAGGAAGGAGCGGTCATGGGAGTCTCCGTCTGCGTCGAATTGCTTGAGGGCAAGAATTGCACCGCAGAGACGCAGAGGTCACAGAGAAGAACTCAGGTTTTCCTTCGTCTCTTCTCTCTGCGTTCTCAGCGTCTCAGCGGTTAGTCTTTTCTTCCCTACCAGCTCGAATACGAGTCGCTCATGCGGCGATACTCGATCATCTCCTCGTTAAGGTACTTGGCGTACATGATGATCTGCGCCGCTTCTTCCAGCGCGTCCGTCCACTGGAACGCCTCATCGAGCGTCTGCCCGATGGCAAAGCTGCCGTGCCCGCGCAGGAAGACGATCTTATACGATTTTAGCGCTTCGGCCAGCGTATCGGCCATTTGCTTGGTGCCCGATGCGAACTCCACTGACACTACCGGCACTTTCTTGAGCAGGTACGAGCCTTCGTTGTCAATGGGCACGATCTCGTCGCGCGAGAGCGAGAGAGCGATGGCCACCCGCGGGTGCGCGTGCACGACGGCCAGCGCGGGCGTGGCCTTGTAGATGGCGCGGTGCACAATCAACTCGGTGGAGGCCAGCGCCACGCCGCTATCGTTCTTCTCCAGGCCAGTCTCGATCAGGTCGTGGGGCTTCAGGCGGCCCAGCATGGCCCCGCGCCGCTTGATGATGATGCGGTCGCCAAAGCGCACGCTGATGTTGCCGCCGTGCGACGACACCAGGTTGTGCACATACATATCGCGCCCGATCTCGCGGAACATCTCATAGACGCGCTCATCAACCATGGATCACCTCCGCGGCCAGATCGGCCAGTTGCAGTTCTTCGAGCTTGGCCGGTTTGGGCACGCCATTCTCGTCCCACCCGCGCGATCGGTAGTATTCAGCCAACATCGGCTCCAGGTGACTCACCCAACCGGCGCTGCCCCCTGTCGCCGGCTCGTTGAGCAGACGCGGCGGCAGCGTGTCGTCGGCGCGTGTGAACCCTTCGCGCAGGTTATAGAGCCGCTCCAGGTTCCAGATGCGCTCGCCCGCGCGGATCAGGTCGCCGGTGGAATAGGTGATGCCGGTCAGCGAGGTGAGCGCGCGCGCCAGGTACTCTTCGGCAACGGCGATATTGACGAACTTGCAGGCCACCAGCGAATCCAGAATCGCCGCGGTGTTCTGGTGCAGGATGACGAAGCTGGCCTTGCCCTGAACCTGGAAGCGATCGATCAGCTTGGGCAGGCCCAGCACCTCCACGCTCAGCATATTGCCGCGCATGTGGCAGCCGCCGCGGTTGCTGGTGGCATAGAGCAGGCCCTGGCCCTGCATCCCGCGCGGGTCGTAGGCGGGCATTTCCAGCTTCTTGACGCTCATCGAAAGCTCCGGCGCACCGTGCCGCTCGGCCAGGCGATAGCTGCCCTCGGCCAGTTCGTCGCCCAGCCCACGCCGGTAGGCGATGTCCTCGACGGTCTGCTCCAACAGGTCGGCGCGGCCAAAGCGCAAGTCGCTGGTCAGCAGGCCCTTTTCGGTGAGTTCCATGGCGCAGGCGATGGTCGAACCAGCGGAGATGGTGTCCATGCCCAGGTCGTTGCACAGGAAGTTGGCGTTGGTGATGGCGATCAGGTCGTCAATCCCGCAGCTTGCGCCAAAGGCCCAGGCCGTCTCATACTCAGGGCCTTCGCCCTCGCCCTTGTCCGTCTTGCTGATGCGCGTGCAGGCGATGGGACAGGCCCAGCAGGCAGCATTTTTGACCAGGATGGTCTCAGCGATCGCCTCGCCGCTGATGGCATCGGCGTGATCGAAGTGCGTCTGCTGGAAGTTGTAGGTGGGCAGCGCGCCGATGGCGTTGACGATGTTCATCACCACCGCTGTGCCGAACTCCGGGAAGGCCTGCGAGGTGATCGGATTGGCCTTGAGCATCTTGGTGGCTTCGTATTGCACGAAACGGAAGCGCTCCTTATCGGCCATCTCGACGCGCTCGTCGCCCTCTACGACGATAGCCTTGAGGTTCTTGCTGCCCATCACCGCCCCAGGGCCACCGCGTGCCGCCGCACGGGTGGCATCGTTCATGATAGCGGCGAAGCGCACCAGGTTTTCGCCCGCCGGGCCGATACACAGCACGTTGCGCTTGTTCTTGTCCTGCCCCAGCAATTCGGATGTCTCAGCGACGCGCCGCCCCCACAGATGCGTCGCGTCGTGCAGAGACACGCCCGCCGGCGTGATCTCCAGATAGACTGGCTTGGGCGCGCGCCCCTTGATGATCATCAGGTCGTAGCCGGCCCGTTTGAAACGCATGCCCCAGTAACCGCCGGAGTTGGCGTCGAGGACGGTGCCGGTGAGCGGTGACTTGGTGCTCACGGAAAAACGGTTGCTGGTCTGGAAACCGGTCGCAGTCATGGGACCGGTGGCGATGATCAGCACGTTGTCGGGCGAGAGAGGATCAACCTCCGGCCCGACCAAGTCCCACAGCAGGCGTGCTCCCAACCCGCGCCCGCCAATGAACAAGGGTGCAATGTCCATGTTGAGCGGTTCGGTGGTGATGGTGCCTTGTGTGAGATCGACGATGAGCGTTTTGCCTGTCCAACCCTTCATGCAGTCACCTCGTTCGTTAAATCAGGGGCGGGTTTGCCCCTGCCAAAGGACAGTTGTGTTGCGGCGAGCATCAGGCGGAAGGATACCCCGACCCTTGGGCGCTCGCGGCTCCTCGTTCCTGGGCCACACGCTCGGCGTAGCCGCTGGCGCGGTGCGCGGCGATGGGGTCTGGGTGCAGACCCATTTCCTGGCGCACTTTGGCCAGCAAGGGGCGCACGTCGGTTTCGTAGGCTTCGACCAGGATACGGTGTGCGCCCAACACATCGCCCGCCTGCTGCGCCGCGGCCAGCCGTTCGAAGTCCACCAGCAACGCTTTGGCGTAGGCCACCTGGCAATTGATCACGCTCTGGATCATGGCCTCGATCTTCGGTTCGATGTTGTGGCTCTGGTCAATCATATAGGCCACGCGGCTGGCCCTGTCGCCCGCGCCGACCAGCTCGGCGAAAATGGTGAACAGCTCGAACGGATCGAGGCTGCCCACGATCAGATCGTCGTCGGCGTATTTGCGGGCGTTGAAGTGAAAACCGCCCAGCCGCCCTTCGTCCAGCAGGAAGGCGACGATCTGCGCGATGTTGGTGCCGTGCGCATGATGCCCGGTGTCCACCAGCACTTCGGCCTGCGGGCCGAGCTTCAGGCACATGGCGTAGGACGTGCCCCAGTCGGGCAGGTCGGTGCTGTAGAAAGCCGGTTCGAAGAACTTATATTCCACCAGCATCCGGCTGCCCGGCGGCAACAGTTTGTAGGTAGCAGCCAGGCCCTCTTCCAGGCGGTGTTTGCGTTCGCGCAGGCTATCCTGCCCGGCGTAGTTGGTGCCGTCGGCCAGCCATACGCTCAGGATGTCGCTGCCCGTCTGCTTCATGATCTCGCAGCATTCGGCCATGTGCGCCAGAGCGCTCTCGCGAGCCTTGGGATCGGGGCTGCACAGCGACCCCAGCTTGTATTGCTCTTCCTGGAACAGGTTGGGGTTGATCGCCCCGATGCGCAGACCCAGCTCGGCGGCGTACTGCTTGAGCGCCACCCAGTCGTCGGTCTTGTCCCAGGGGATGTGCAGGGCGACCGACGGGGCCACGCCCGTCAGGCGATGCACATGCGCAGCGTCGGCCAGTTTTTCGTGAATGGTGCGCGCCGCGCCCGGCCAGGGAAAGACCTTGAAGCGCGTGCCGCTGTTGGCATAGCCCCAGGAGGGTGTCTCGATGGCCTGCTGACGCAGCTTCGCCTTCACCGCCTCCACATCCACACCGCGCGCGGTCAGTTGATCGGCCAGGGCGTCGTAAGCTCGCAGATAGTCATTGTCGCTCATAAGTCCCTTCCAATTCTCTTCGTTGGGCACAATCTGTCAGGCACAATTTCCGATTGCGAACTGCGAATTGCGGACTGCGGAACTCCAACTCCGCAATTCGAAATCCGCAATCCCATCTTCCGGGCCTCAAACAAGTCTAAGTGCGGCAAAACGGCTATCTAGGGTGGGGGCAGCCCCCACCTGGCCCAGAACCAGGCAGGGGCTGCGATACGAACGATAGGGCTAGAAGTCGAAGTCGTTGATGTTCTCGGCGGTGTAGATGAAGGGCGGGCCAAGCAGCACTTCGCTACCGTTGACGACCTTCAGCTTGCCCAGACGGCCAGCCTCGACCTCGGTGTCGCCGGGCTTGAAGTTGCCGTCCACCACCTGGCGCATGACGTACACAGCCGCGTAGCCCAGGTCAACCGGGTTCCACAGCACGACCGACTTCACGCAGCCGGAGTTGACGAAGGGCTTCATGGCGTTGGGGGTGGCCAGACCAACCACCGCCACCTCACCGCACAGACCGGCCTGAGTCACGGCGTCCGCTGCCGCGGGCGTCGCCACGCTGGTCATGCCGAACAGACCGTCCAGCTCGTCGCCGTACTTGTCGATCAGGGTGTTAGCCTGCTCGAAGGACAGGTTGTAGTCTTCCTGAGCCTCCAGCGTCTCCAGCCAGACCATGTCCGGATGGCATTCCTTGGCGTAGGCCCACATCTCGGCGATCCAGCGCGCCTGGTTGGGGGTGGTGAAGGTGCTGGTCACGATGCCGAACTTGGCGTCCTCGCCCTTCTCGGCGGCCAGGCTGTCGAGCAGCGCCTTGGCGATGCCGTTGAACTCCGCCTGGTTGACGAACCACTCACGGCCTTCGGGCAGGGAGTTGGCATCGTAGCCCACCACGCGGATACCCTGCTCCAGCGCCTTCTTGAGCACAGGCGTGATCGCCACGGGGTCGTTGGCCGCGAACAGGATGCCGTCCACGCCGCGCGTGATGTAGTTGTCAATGAAGGTGATCTGCTCGTCAATGTTGGCTTCGGTGGGGGCGTCGGTCGTCACCTTGACATTGCCCAGCTCTTCGGCGGCTTCCTGCTGACCCTTGGTGGTCGCTGCAAAGTAGCCGATACCGATCAGCTTGGGCACGTCCACCAGCGTGATTTCCTTGCCGGCCAGGTCCGGCGGATTGACCGGCTGACCACCGTCATATTCCTTGGGTTCCGGTTCCGGGGCGGGTTCGTCGCCGCAGGGCAAGGGGTTCACCGGCAGGTCGTCCGCGCCGTCCCAACGCTTCTCTTCTTCCTGGGCTACAGCGGGCAAGGCTGCCAGCGGGGCCAGGATAAAGCTGAGCACAAGGGTCAATACCACAAACTTACGCATGGCTTCTCTTCTCCTCATAGGTATATGTAGTACTCATCACATCGGACAAGATTGTTGCGGTGATATGCTCTCTCACTGTACCTGCGCCTGTTACCCTCCTTTCCACACTCCCCCAGCGGGAGCCTATACACCGCGCAAACGACGCTGCACGACGATATTGATCAGGGTAGAGAGAATGAGCACCGAGCCGATGACTACAATCGTGGCATCGCCGGTCACGCCGCTCAGCGCCAGGCCATTTTTCAACAACTGGATCAACACCAACCCGATCGTCGTGCCCAGAATGCTGCCCGTGCCACCGGTGATGCTTGTGCCGCCCAGCACCACCGCAGCGATGGCGTCCAGTTCCCAGCCAGACCCCATGTCCGAACGGGTTGTGCTCACCCGCGACACCAGCACATACCCGGCAAACCCCGACATGAAACCGGAGAACGCATAGATCAACACCTTATTGCGGTTCACCGGAATGCCGGAAAAACGAGCGGCCAGTTCATTGTTGCCGATCGCGTAGAGCGAACGCCCAAAGGTAGTGCGCGAGAGCAAAATGGCCGAGATGACGATGCCAATCACCAGAAAGTAAAGTTGGTTGGGAATGCCCAGCGTCTCGCGCTGCCCCAGGTCGAAGAACCACGCCGGGTAGCCGGTTACCGAGCGCGCCTGCGCGATGCCTTCGGCCAGGCCACGGTAGAAGGCCAGCGTGGCCAGGGTGGCGATCAGCGGCGGGACGCGAAAACGGGTGATGATCAGGCCGTTGATCGCGCCAGCCAACGCCCCAATCCCCAGGGCAATGGCAATGGCCACTTCCAGGGGAAAGCCCAGGTTGTGCCAGCTATAGCCCAACATGATCGCGCTCAGCCCGACGATCGAGCCGACGGACAGATCGATCCCGCCGGTGATGATGATGAACGTCATCGGCAGCGCGATCAGGCCGATCTCGGTCATCAGCCGTCCCTGGTTGAGCAGGTTCTTGACGGTGAGGAACTTGTCGGTCTGCGTGGCCAGGATCAGCACGGAGATGATGGTGATGATCAGCAGCACGCCTTCTTGTGTCCGCAAGACTCCCTGCACCTGTTGGAACAACGCCGGAGACGATTTCTTGAGAGAAGTTTCCCGGGTAGCCATCTTCGTTTGCTTTCTATTCGGCCTGGCGCTGACGGCGGATCAGATCGGCCAACACGGTGACCAGGATCATGAGGCCCTGAATGGCCCGCGTCCAGAACGGCGAGATATCCAGAAAGACCAGCGCCTTGGTGATGGTATTGAGCAGGATCGCCGCCAACACCGCGCCCACGACAGTGCCCGTGCCGCCCAGGATGCTGACGCCGCCCACCACCGTCGCCGTGATGATCTGCAATTCGATGGGGGGCAAGGTCACCTGAATGACGCTGAACTGCGTGGCGTTCAGCACTGCGGCGATGCCCACGAAGACGCCATTGAGGATAAAGGCCGTCATCACGATACGGTGTTCGGAAATGCCCGAAAGACGGGCGGCCTCGGCGTTGCCGCCGACCGCGTACATGGCGCGTCCGGTGGGGCTGTAGCGCATCCAGAGGGCCACCACGATCATCAGGAAGACCATGAAGAACACCGGCATGGTCAACATCCGGAAGAAATCTTCGAAGATGGGGAAGTCCAGGCCCTGCAAAGGACGGCGCTGAGCCAGGGCGTAGCCGGTGGGCATGCCGGTGATGCGCTCCCCCTGACTGACCATGATCAGCACGCCCTTGAGGATGCTCAGAAAGCCCAGCGTCACCACGATGGCCGGGATGCGCAGATAGGTGACGAAGAAACCGATGATCGCGCCGATCAAGGCTCCGATGACGATCGGCAACAGCCACGAGATGCCGATGATGGCGTCCAGGGGCAGCCACGAGGGATAGCCCTTGTAGGTCACCAGCGCCCCGCTGAGCATAGACAGCGTGACCATCAGCGACCCCACCGAAATATCAATGTTGCCGGTGACAATGACCATGGTCATGCCCAGCGCGGCGATGGCGATGTAGGCATAACCGGCGAACACGTTGACCATGTTGCGCGTCGCCAGGAAGCCGCTATTGCTGTGGCCCACATACGCGATCAGCAGCACCAGGACGACGAGCAACACCGATTCCTGGCTGCCGAAGATAGTCCGCAGCACGGACGAAACCTGCGACCTGGGCCGCCGCATACTCACTGTCTGCGTTACGCTTGCCATGCTGCACCATCCGCCTGCACTTTGAGAGTGTTGCCGTTCCCTGTCCAGTTGCCCATCATGGCCATCCCTACGTTTTCCTGGGTCGCCTCAGCGCGCGAAAACTCGGCCACCAGCCTTCCCTCGCGCATCACCAGAATGCGATCGCTCATCCCCAAAATCTCTGGCAGCTCGCTGGAGATCATCAGAATAGCCAGCCCTTGCTGTGCCAGTTCGCTGAGCAGGCGGTGAATTTCCGCTTTGGCCCCCACATCAATGCCGCGCGTGGGTTCGTCCACGATCAAGACCCGCGGCCTGGTGGCCAGCCATTTGCCCACCACCACTTTCTGTTGATTGCCACCGGAGAGCTTCCCCACGATCTGCAGCGGGCTGTAGGCGCGAATGGAAAGCTTCTCGATGGTGCTCTGGGCCAGTTGCATTTCCTTCTGGCGGTTGATGAAACCAGCGCGCGACAGGTCGCGCAATACCGTGAGCGACGTGTTGTGGCGCAGTTCCATCTGGCGGATCAGCCCCTGCGTGCCGCGATCTTCGGGGAGATAGGCGATGCCGTAGCGCATGGCCTGCCTGGGACTTTTGATCTTGATTTCTCTGCCCCTCATCAGGATTGTGCCCGCCTGAGGAGGGGTGAGGCCGAAAATCGTCTGCGCCACTTCGCTGCGACCAGACCCCACCAGACCGGCCATGCCCACAATCTCGCCAGCGCGCAGCTGAAAACTGACGTCGCGCACCATGCGCCCGCGGCTGAGGCCGCGCACCTCCAGCACCACCTCGCCCACCTGGGTTTCCAGCTTGGGGAACATGGTATCGAGCGTGCGCCCGACCATCATATTGACCAGTTCATCTTCGGTGGTCTCGGCCACCGCTTTGGTGGCGATGTAGCGCCCGTCGCGCAGCACGGTCACCCGGTCGCCGATGTCGAAGACTTCGTGCAGGCGATGGCTGATGTAGACGACGCCCACCTCGCGCCCCTTGAGCAGCCGGATGATTTCGAACAGGCGCTCAACATCGGCTTCAGTGATGGCAGCCGTCGGCTCGTCCATGATCAGCACGCGCGCATTCATGGAAAGCGCCTTGGCGATCTCGACGCGCTGTCGGTTGCCCACGGTGAGCCTGCCGACCTTGGTGGTGACATCCAGATCGTGGATATTCAGTGAGGCCAGCAGTTCCTCCGCCTTCCTGCGCATTTCGGGCCAGTTCACCGCCCCCAGGCGCGTGCGCGGAGCGTGCCCCATGAAGATATTCTCGGCCACGCTCAGTTCGGGGTAGAGCAGGAGTTCCTGGTAGATGGTGGCGATGCCGTGTACCTGAGCGTCGCGCGGGCTGCCGAAACGCACCGCCTTGCCCCCGACGACGATCTCCCCCCCATCGGGCTGATATACGCCCGACGCGATCTTGATCAGCGTGGACTTGCCTGCGCCGTTTTCGCCCAACAGCGCGTGCACTTCGCCTGAGCGGACGTCGAAGCTGACATCGTCCAACGCTTTAACGCCAGGGAAGCTCTTGCTAATATGTTTGAGTTCCAGAAGCGTCTGCGAATCTGCCACTGTCCATTTTCCTTCACGAAACCAACGCTTTGAAGCGCGGCAATTGCTCTTCCCAGAGCGCCGTCTGGCGCGGCAGGTACTCGGCCAAGTCTACCGAGCGGCTCAGCAACTCGCGGGCCTGGCGGATATTGGATAGCTCCCCCAAAGCGATGAGTTGCACCACTGCGTTGCCCAGCGCTGTCGCCTCCACTGGCCCGCCGTAAACGGGCACGCCCAGCGCGTCGGCGGTCATCTGGCATAGCAACTTGTTCTTGGTGCCGCCGCCCACAATATGCAGCCGACTGAGCGTGCGCCCGGTGAGTTCCTGCAACGTGTCGAACACCAGCCGATATTTGAACGCCAGGCTTTCGTAGACGGTGCGCATCATCTGCCCCACCGTCTCCGGGACAGGCTGACCGGTGCGCTGGCAGAACTCGCGGATGCGGGCGGGCATATCGCCCATGGGCAGAAACACGGGGTCGTCGGGATCAACCAGGCTGCGGAAGGGTTCGGCCTGCTCAGCCTGGGCAACCAGGTCGTCCCAGCTATAGTGCGTGCCCTGGTTCTGCCAGGTGCGCCGACATTCCTGTGCCAGCCACAACCCCACCACGTTCTTCAAAAAGCAAAACGTGCCGTAAGCGCCGCCCTCGTTGGTGTAATTGGCCGCAAAGGCGCGGTCGTTGATGATCGGCTCGGTGATCTCAACGCCCAGCAGGCTCCACGTGCCGCTGCTGAGGTAGGCGAAGTCTTCGCGGGTGGCGGGCACGGCAACCACAGCGCTGTTGGTGTCGTGACTGGCGGGCACGATCACAGCCAGATGGCGATATTCGCCCAGGCGCGAGCCTGGTTGCACCACCGGCGGGAAAATGTGCCTGGGCAATCCCAGGGCGTCAATCGTCTTCCAGTCCCAGTCGCGGGTGCGGGGGTTGTAGCACTGCGTGGTAGTGGCCATGGTGAACTCGCCCACCGCCGTCCCGCTCAGCCAGTAGTGCATCAGGTCGGGCATGGTGAGCATGAGGGAGGCATTTTCGAGCACAGGGCTGCGGGCGTGTACCAAGCTGGCGAGCTGAAAAATAGTGTTGAGCGACAGATATTGAATCCCCGTGCGCTCGTATAGCTGGCGCATGGGGACGCGCTCGGTCACCCATTCGGTCATGCCCGCCGTGCGCTTGTCGCGGTAGTGGACAGGGTTGGCCAGCAGATTCCCGTCGCGGTCGAGCAGGCCGAAGTCTACGCCCCAGGTGTCAATGCCCACCGAAGAAGCGCCCACCGCAAAGGAGTCAATCCCGCTGCGCACTTCGTGCCACAGACGCAGGACATCCCAGTAAATGGTGCCTCGTACTTCGACCGGGATATTGGGAAACTGATGCGTATCTTCGAAGGAGAGCCGCTCGCCATCGAACCCGACGCGCATGACGCGGCCCGATTCTGCGCCCAGGTCAACTGCAATGACATATTTCTTAGATAAGCTCATAGTGCTACACCACCGGTATTGATACTGGCTGGCGACCAGAGTCCGGGCTAACCATGGCTAGCCAGGTGAGGTGCAGGATGGTCGGGCGCGGGTCGGGCAGGCGGGGCTGACAAAGAGGAACGCCCACAACGCAAGAAACAAGAGGCAAATTAAAGCCAGTGCGCCACAACGACCTGCACGCAACTAATCTTTTAATGCGAAAGCTCCAGGCTTTCGAAACTTTTGATTTGAAAGTAGTATACGGTATCGGTCAGGGTCTGTCAATCACGATTTAAGGCGCTTAATAATAATCATAAAAATCTTCTAAATTTGCCCGCCCCGCCTCTACAGCTCCCCGTTGACTGGCACCACATCCACCGTTACGCCCAGACGGCGCACCTCCTCCACCACGTCTCGCGGCGCGCTGTCGTCGGTGATGATGCGCCCGATCTCGTCGAACGTCGCCCAGGTGTACGGCGCGATCTCGCCCCATTTGCGCCCATCCACGATGATGATCGTCTCCAGGCACAGGGCCATCATCGCCCGCCGCATGGCCACTTCGTCCGGATTCACGTCGGTGATGCCCTGCGTCGGCGAGACTCCCCACGCGCCGAAGAAACCCAGGTTCAGGTTGAGCGCCGGCACTCCGTTCAATGAACCAACTAAAGTAGCCGATTCGCCGCGCAGCCGCCCGGAGGGCAAGAAGACCGTCAGGCGCGGAGCATCGCGCAGGCGCTGGGCGATGAACAGGCTGTTGGTGACGATGGTCAATTCGCCGATTTGCTTGAGGTAAGGGATCAGCGCGTAAGCGGTGGTGCTGCCATCCAGGGCAATGCCGTAGCCTCGCCTGACCAGGCTGGCCGCATAGCGACCGATAGCTTCCTTCTGCCGGACGGCCTCTTGCAGGCGCGTCTCGAAGGAGAGTTCCAGCGCTGGGAATGACGTGCTGCGCAGCACCACGCCGCCATAGACCCGATCCACGAGCTTCTTTTCGGCCAGCGCGCGCAGGTCTTGCCGGATGGTGACCGAACTAACCCCCAGCCGCTCGCTCAGGGCATTGACCGATAGCCGTCCGCCTTCGCTCTTGAGCAGTTCGATAATCGCTCTATGCCGGTCTCGTACAGTTGACATGGCTTTCGAAGTGATATACAGTGAAAAAAACTCGAAAGTTCTTTGTCACTCATTGTAGTATGGTTCTAATCGTTTGTCACCTGGGTCAAGTAGATTTGTGCCTTTCTTCTGTACTGTTGCCTGTTGGATAGCGTTGTGGTGAACCCCACCCCTGCTGACCTGCATATTGAACAACCCGACGCCCTGCTGGCCGATCTGGCTGTGGGGTGGAAGGGCGATCATATTAAAATAGGATCGATCACGCAGTCCGATCGACTGGCGAAATACGACCATTTGCTGGCCATTGAACGCGAGACAGGGTTGCCGCTAGCCCGCTGGCCAGAGGCGGCTCGCTGAGAAAGGGGCGCGATGTGGACATCCATCTCGATTATGGCAAGACTGGCCTGACCGTCACCCTGCCCGATGACGCGAATATCACCGTCGTCAGCCCGCGCTACATCCCGCCGCTGCCCGATCCAGTGGCGGCGTTGCGCGAGGCATTGGAACGTCCCATCGCCTCGCCGCCGCTGCGCGACTTGGTGAAGCCCACTGACAGGGTTGCCATTGTCTTCAGCGACATCACCCGCCCCACACCCAACCACCTGATGCTGCCCGCCGTGCTGGAAGCGCTGGCCCATGTGCCCGCCGACAATATCGTGTTGTGCAACGCGCTGGGCACACACCGCCCCAACACCCCCGCCGAGCTGGAACAGATGCTCGGCCCGGAGGTCGCGCGACGTTATCGCATCGAGCAGAACAACTGCTTCGACCCGTCTACGCAGGTCTACTTGGGCGAGAGTTCCAAAGGACATCCCATCTGGGTCAACCGAACCTACATGGAGGCCAGCGTCAAGATTCTGACTGGCTTCATCGAGCCGCATTTCTTCGCCGGATTCTCTGGCGGTGGCAAGGCAGTGATGCCCGGCATGGCGGGGCAGGCCACGGTGCTGGGCAATCACGACGCGGGCATGATCGGCAATCCCAAAGCGACCTGGGGCGTCACCGATGGCAACCCCATCTTCGAGGAAGCGCGCGAAGTCGCCCTGCGCACTCACCCCACCTTCCTGCTCAACGTCACCCTCAACCGCGACAAGCAGATCACCGGCGTCTTCGCGGGCGACCTGGTGACGGCGCACGACACGGGCATCGAATTCGTGCGCAAGACAGCCATGGTGCCCGTCCCGCAACCGTTCGACATCGTCATCACCACCAATTCCGGCTACCCGCTCGACCTGAACCTGTATCAGTGCGGCAAGGGTATGAGCGCCGCCGAACAGATCGTCCGCCCCGGCGGGGCGATCATCATGGTGGCCGAGTGCAGAGAAGGCATCCCCGATCACGGCCTGTTCGGCGAGATGCTGCGGGCGGCGCGCTCTCCGCAAGAGCTTTTCGACATGGTGATGAACGCGCGGGAGACACGGCAGGATCAATGGGCAGCGCAGATTCAGGCGCGCATTCAACTTAAAGCCGACGTATACCTGTATTCGGACTATTTCGACGATGAGGCCACGCGCCAGGCGCTGCTGATCCCGTGCAATGACATCGCCGGCACGGTCGAGGCGCTGCGGGCGAAGTACGGGCGCGACGCGCGTATCTGCGTGCTCCCCGAAGGCCCGCAGACCATTCCCTACGTGGCCGAAGCGATCAACGCCTGACCGTCCACTATCGCTCACCCGGCGCGCGGCAACAGGCCGCGCGTTTGCTTATAATCTGCCTGTACGGCAGCGAGGAGCGAAAGGATACGGGCGGTGCAGGCTCTGGCGGGCATTCATCACATCACGGCGCTGGCGAACGACCCGTGCGCCAACGTGGAATTTTATCAGGACGTGTTGGGGCAGCGGTTGGTCAAGCGCACGGTGAACTTCGACGATCCCAACATGCACCATCTCTACTACGGCGACGAGGTCGGCAGCCCTGGCACGATCCTGACCTTCTTCCCGTGGCCGGGGCTGCGGCGCGGGCAGCGCGGCGTTGGTGAGGCGGCGGCGGTGGCTTACGCCGTCGCGCACGACTCGCTGGCCTACTGGCGTGCTCGCCTGGCCGCATACGACATGCCAGCGACCGACGACGGCGAGCGCTTCGGTCAGCCCGTGCTGATCCTCGAAGATGTGGACGGCATGCCCCTGGAACTGGTAGAAGTGGAGTCTCCGCCGCCGGTGCAACTCTGGCGAGGAGGGCCGATACCCGCCGAACACATGCTGCGCGGTTTCTTCGGCGTGACCTTGCGAGTGCGCGCCGCCGAACCAACCGCGACATTGCTAACCGAGCTTTTCGGCTATCGGTTGGTGGCAACCGAGGGCGACCGCCTGCGCTTCCAGGCGACACCCGGCGCGCCAGGAGCCATCGTAGACCTGCTGGTGCAGCCCCATGCTCCAGTCGGGAGGATGGGCGCAGGCAGCGTGCACCATGTCGCGTTCCGCGTGCCCGACGAAGCCGCCCAACTGGCCCTGCGCGAGCGGCTTGTCGCCGCTGGGCTGAGTGTGACGCCTGTGCGCGACCGGCAATATTTTCGCTCGGTCTATTTCTACGAGCCGGGCGGGGTGCTCTTCGAGATCGCCACCGATGGGCCAGGGATGCTCATTGACGAAACGCTCACAGAGCTTGGCTCCGCGCTGAGGTTGCCTCCCTGGCTGGAAACCTACCGGCCAGAGATCGCACAGGCCCTGCCGCCCCTGGGAAACCTGTAGCGGCCAGACCTCATCGGGGTGTGCAAAGGTTGACAGCGGCTTTGCCCTGCCCGATGCCCCTCATCCCCCCGGCCCCCTCTCGCGCGCTGCGGGCGAAGGGGAGCACTCGCACGAGAGACAGTAAGTCCCCTCGTCCTCGCGACTGCGTCGGGGCGAGGGGATGTAGGGATGAGGGGCAGCAGACTGCTACAAATTGCCTGTCACATTTTGCATGCACTCGACTTCATCATCCATCCTTGACCGTTCTCTACAGGCTCTGTAGAATGGGCACGTCCTCCCCGCGGGAGTGATCCTCTTATACCGCTCAGGGACTGGGAGGCGGCCCATGAACTTCTTCAGCGGCATCTTCAAAGTTCAGCAGCCTGCCCAGCGCGCCTTCGGTTGGGCCGACGCCGCAGTGATCGCCATCGTCGTCGTGCTCCTTTATGTCGGCGTGCGTCTGGCCTTCGACACCCCAGCAGCGATCGAAGGGCCGTCCATCTCGCTGAAACCTGAAGTCCTGCCCTACTACGCCATCCGCTCGGTGGGACGCATGGCGGCTGCCTATGCCCTCTCGCTGGTCTTTGCCCTGGTCTACGGACGGGTAGCAGCCTATCATCGCCGGGCCGAGCAGATCATGATGCCGCTGCTGGACGTGCTGCAGAGCGTGCCCATCCTCTCCTTTCTGCCGGTGGTGTTGCTGAGCCTGAGCGCTGTGCTGCCCCAGTCCATCGCCGCCGAGCTGGCTTCGATCGTGCTCATCTTCACCAGCCAGGCCTGGAATCTGGTGTTCGTCTGGTATCAGTCGCTGACTACCATTCCCAATGAACTGAACGAAGCCTCGGCCATCTTCCGCTTCAATACCTGGATGCGCTTCCGGACGGTAGAACTGCCCTTTGCGGCCATCGGCCTGATCTGGAACAGCATGATGAGCTGGGCGGGCGGCTGGTTCTTCTTGATGGCGGCGGAAATCTTCACCGTGGGCGAGCGCGACTTCCGCCTACTGGGGCTGGGAGCCTACCTGCACCATGCCGCCGATCAGAGCGATTATGGAGCCATCGCCTGGGGCATTGGGGCGCTGGTACTGGTCATCGTCCTGCTCGATCAGCTTGTATGGCGGCCCCTGCTGGCCTGGTCGGATCGCTTCTCGCTGGAGATGGTCGAAAACGACAACCCTCCCACGTCGTGGTTCTACGACCTGCTGCAGCGCGCACATGTCGCCCGCTGGCTGGATCGCCGCGTGCGTCAACCTTTGCTGGAAGCCATTGACGCGCTGCTGGTGCGCCCGGGCGGGGCACAAAGCGTCCCCCTGGAAAGGCGGGCCAGCAGACCCTGGCTGACCTACCTGCTGATTCTGCCGGTAGGAGCAGGGATCATCTACGGCCTGGAACAGGCTGGCGAAATGCTGGTGCATGTGCCTGCTGCGCAATGGAGCGCTATTGCGACAGGGGTCGGGGCCACCTTGCTGCGCGTGCTGACCGCCCTGTTGGTGGCGCTGGGCTGGACCATTCCCGTGGGCGTGTTGATCGGCACCAATCCCGCCATCGCCGCCATCTTGCAGCCGCTGGTGCAGATTGCGGCCTCGGTTCCGGCGACGGCGCTTTTCCCTGTGTTGTTGCTGGTGCTGCTGCAAGTGCCAGGAGGGCTGAACATCGCCGCAGTAGTGTTGATGTTGATGGGCACACAGTGGTACCTGCTCTTCAACGTCATTGCGGGCGCAGCGGCCATTCCCGAAGACCTGCGCTTCACCAGCACCCTGCTGCACCTGAGCCGCTGGGAGCGCTGGCGCACGCTCATCCTGCCCGCGCTATTTCCCTACATCATCACCGGCGCGATCACGGCCAGCGGTGGCGCGTGGAACGCCAGTATCGTAGCCGAGTATTTCCAGCTAGGGGGCGAATCGCACCAGGTGACTGGCGTCGGTGCGCTCATCGCCTCGGCGACAGCGGAAGGCGATTTTCGCCTGCTGCTGGCGGCTACGTTGAGCATGATCCTGACGGTCGTGCTGATCAACCGCCTGTTCTGGCGGCGACTCTATCGCCGGGCCGAAGAACAATTTCGCATGGAGTAGCGCAATGGCACACCTGCTCGAATTGAAAGGCATCACCCAGAAGTATGGGCGCGGCGACCGCCGCTTCACCGCCGTGGACAACGTCAGCCTGGCCATTGACGAAGGGGAGTTCGTCGCGTTGCTGGGGCCTTCCGGCTGTGGCAAAAGCACTTTGCTGCGCATCATCACCGGCCTCAATCAGCCCGTCGAAGGGCAGGTACTCTACCGGGGACAGCCTTTGCGCGGGGTAAACCCTCACGCGACCATCGTCTTCCAGACCTTCGCCCTGTTCCCCTGGCTGACGGTGCAGCAGAATGTCGAGGTGGCGCTGAAGGCGCGCGGCGTGCCCCCCAACCTGCGCACTGTGCGCGCCATTGACCTGCTGGACATGGTCGGCCTGGATGGCTTCGAGACGGCCTTCCCGCGCGAACTATCCGGCGGGATGCGCCAGAAGGTGGGCTTTGCGCGGGCGATGGCCGTGGAGCCGGAACTGCTGTGCCTGGACGAGGCGTTCTCGGCGCTCGACGTGCTCAGCGCGGAATCGTTGCGCGGCGAATTGCTGGAACTGTGGCAGAGCGGTTCCATTCCCACCAAAGCGATTTTGATGGTCACGCACAACATTGAAGAAGCTGTCTTCATGGCCGACCGCGTGATCGTGATGGACAAGCAGCCGGGCCGCGTGATCGCCGATCAGAAGATCGACCTGCCCCACCCGCGCCAGCGCAAGTCGCCGCGCTTCCTCGAAGTGCTGGATCGCGTCTATGCCACGCTGGCCGGGCAGACACAACCGGAGTACGTCGAGATGGGCACCGCGCCGGGCGAAGCGGGCGTCACTCGCGCCCTGCCCGATGTCTCCATCGGCGAGCTATCCGGTCTGCTCGAATTCCTCAACGACATGCCAGCCAACCGCACCGACGTCTACCGGCTGGAGCAGGAACTCAACCTGAGCACCGATGACGTGCTGGAGCTGACCGAGGCAGCGGAGTTGCTGGGTTTCGCCACCATCGCCAAAGGCGATATCATGCTCACCCCCCTGGGCGAGACCTTCGCCGAAGCCAGCATCCTGGCCCGCAAGGAGATTTTCGCCTCGCGCATCCGGCGCTTGCCGCTGTTCAAATGGCTGCTGGCCATGCTCAAGGCGGCGGACAAGGGGCGGCTGGATCGCGACGTGATCCGCCTGGCGCTGGAACTGGAGTTCTTGCCCGAAGATGCCGCGCGTCAGGTGGAAATCGCCATTCAGTGGGGCCGCTATGCGGAATTGCTGGCCTACGACGACAACACCGAGACGCTATACCAGGAGACCGGGACAGCCGTGGCGGCGTAGGCGGCGTTCATTCTTTTTCGTCGGGGGATTCATCCAGCAGGCGGCGCAGTTCCTGCTCCCATACTTCGTCCAGCGGCGGCTCGAAGGGCATTTCGGTGAATTCGTCGGCCAGGCGCTCGAAGTACTCGCGCACGTTCAGTTGCGGCGCGGCGCTATCCAGCTCTCTGATCTTGGCCTCGACCGTCTGAATGAGCTGCGTGCTCTTGCGACGCAGGTCGCTGAGATCGAAGTGTGTCTTCAGCAGGTAGTTGATGCGTCGCATCACGTCGTACCATGCCGTGAAGTCGTTCTCCAGGCGGATGGTGCTGGTGATCTGCGGAAACTGCGCGAAGTCATAGGTGGGCACGAAGGCGTAGAAGCCAACGAATTCCTGCCCGCGCTCGCCCGCGCGGCGGCACAGGTAGGAGCCGATGCTCGCCCCACCGTGATAGTCGGAAAACCGCACGGCCAGCCGGTCGAGGGTGCTCTTGAGAGCGGGCAGGCTGTAGATGCACGAGATCAGGCGCGAGCGGTTGTAGGGCAGTTCGCCATAGACGCCCCCCAGGCTGACAATACGGCGCACCTTTAGCGCCTGCGCCGCATCCAGAAACGCCGCCGTGTAGCGTTCGATATCAAGCTGTGGCTCGTCGCCCAGGAAGATCACCACGCCGCGCATCTCGTCACCGGTGTAATACAGTTCGTTGCGCGGAGTTTCCAGCACCAGGGGATAGCCGTCTTCAAAGCGCACCACAGGGCGCACCAAGTCGTGCGTGCCGGGTATCTGGAACAGGTAGAAGCCTTGCGGGTTAATGGCCCCGATACGCCGGGCCTGGTTGCGCTGGATCAAATAGTGTGGCAGGCCCGACGACACCGATCCGGCGTCGGCCCACTGCCGCCAGCCGGCGATCATCACGATTTCGGCGGCCTGAGGGTGCTCCCACAGTTCTACAGCATTTTCCACCGCGTTGATCTCCCCTACCGCGATCGCTTTGTGCCGGGCGGTTGCCAGAACCGCCCAGAGCGGGTGTCCTGCCCTTGAGTATACCGCAGACCGGCGGTGACGGGTGCGAAGGGAGCATCTCACATCAAGAGCAAAAGTTTGCCCCAGGGCCGAGGCGGATTCCCAGGAGGCACAGCCTCACCGTAGCGACGTATTCAGCTTCTGCAGCATCTGCTCAAGACATTCTCTGCGCTGTGGTTTACCTCGCCCCCAGCCTCGCTTCGCTCGGCTTGCCCCCTCCCCGACACGGCGCGAGGCACGCTAACGCCAAGCGGGGGTGAGGTCAACGCTTCCGCACCGGGCAAATCGCTAAATTCCTGGCGCGCAGCAAGCAGCACCCCTACAGAACCGAATTTACGGATAGATGCTTGGGAATGTGCACCTGCTCATCTCGCGGAGCATTTCTACAGTGTAGAAACACTATAGCATGGATCGTCGCCGCCCGGCCAGCCACAGCGCACAGCCAATCCCCGTGCTGACGCCCAGCAACGCCAGGTCGAAGAGGCGATCGGCGCGGTGATGAAGCAGCACAGGGGCATCATCCGCCCGCACAAAGCTGAGCAGCGCCTGTCCCAGGCCGGTCAGGGCTAGCAGGAGCCACAGGCGAACTCCGGGCAGCCAGCCGCACCAGGTCAGGACGACGGCGAGCAGCCCCAGCAACGCCGCCAGCGCCACCCCTCCCGCCTGCACATCCAGGCGCGGCGCAACGAAACCGTAGGCGTCCGGCAATTCCTCCACCAGCCACGATGGCCAGTCCGCCAGCGTGCCGACTTCGTAGCCGTAGGCACAGCCCGCCGCGCGACAGGCAGCCCAGGCGGTCGCCAGCAGCAGTGGCCAGGCCAGCGCCGCGGCATCAGTCCAGGCGCGGAAGGGCACACGTCGCCAGCGCGCAATCAGCAGCGCCGCCAGCAAGCCCAGCGCGACTCCGCCGTGCCAGGCCATGCCTCCAAACGACAGCCGCGCAATGTGATCGGGCGCGGCGCGAAATTGCTCCCAGCGCAGGATCACATAGAGTCCGCGCGCGCCGAGCAGGCCAGCCAGCCCTGTGGCCAGGCTCACGTCGAGCCAAGCGCGGACGTGCCCTGCCGGGCAGCGCGACGCCCGCCAGCCGATCCCCAGCAGAGCGATCAGCGCCCCGCCCAACAGCCAGGCATTGTAGGCGCGCAGCGTCAGCGGGCCGCCGTGCCAGATCACCGTATCCAAGGGGTCTTGCTCCGACAGATTGCCCGGTCAACAGCGCCAACGGTACGGCGAAACGGCGCGGTTGTCAAACACTCACTCGCGCCCCTCACCCCTACATCCCCTCTCCCTCGCGACGGCGTCGCGGGGCGAGGGGACTCACTGTCTCTCGCGCGAGTGCTCTCCCGCAGCGCGGGAGACAGGGCCGGGGGATGAGGGCCATCGGCTCAAGAGGTGGGTAATGATAAGCCAACACGGGGAGGGGGCAAGCCGGGCGAAGCGAGGCTGGGGGTGAGGTAAAGCGGCAAGCGGTTTGATGCAATCCCCCTGCCGATCATTTCGTGCCTGCGGGCACGAAGCGCCAGGTTTGATAGAATCAGGGCACGGCATGGGCGTACACTGGCAGGAAGCTGGCCGCCCCACAGACAAGATCACAAGGCACACTATGAACGCTCACCCCTCTTCTGAACACGCAGCGTTCGTCCAGCACATGTTCGGACGCATCGCCCGGCGCTATGACCTGATGAACCGCCTGATGACCTTTGGGCAAGACCGGCGCTGGCGGCGCTTCGTGGTGCGGCAGGCGGCCCTGCACCCCGGAGACTGGCTGCTGGACATCGCCACGGGCACAGGCGACATTGCCTTTGAGGCACGCCGCCAGGTGCCCGACCTGCACATCGTCGCAGCGGACTTCTCGCTGCCCATGATGCGCGTGGGTCAACTCCGCGAAAGTCGGCTGAGAGGCAACGGGCGTCGCCCGCTGGCCTGGCACGCCGCCGATACCCTGCACCTGCCCTATGCCAGCAACGTTTTCGACGCGGTGACCAGCGGCTACCTGTTCCGCAACGTGTCCGACATTGCGGGGGCGCTGGCCGAACAGGTGCGCGTGCTGAAGCCGGGCGGTCGCCTGGTGACGCTGGACACCACGCCGCCCCCGCGCGGGTTGCTGCGCCCGTTCATCCAGTTTCACCTGCGCGTGATCATCCCCTTGCTGGGGCGCTGGATCACGGGGCAGGCCGACGCCTACCGTTACCTGCCGGAAAGCACGCTCAATTTCAAGACCGCCGAGGAACTGGCCGACCTGCTGCACGCCGCCGGCCTGGTTGACGTAGGCTACCGGCGTTTCATGCTGGGCACAATGGCCGTGCACTGGGGCACCAAACCCGCTCCGACGCAGCGCCCCGCCTCCCGCGACTCGGCGATCAGCGGTACAATGTCCAGGCCGGTTGGCCCTTCTCCCGACAGGAGTGTTTTATCATGAAAATCAGCGCCCGCAATGCCCTGAAAGGCACCATCACGCGCATCACGCCCGGCATCGTCAACGCCGAAGTGGTGATTACCCTGCCCGACGGTCAGCAGATCGTGGCCGTGATCACGTTGGCTTCTGCCGATGCCCTCGGTTTGCGTGTGGGGCAGGAAGCCTACGCCGTGATCAAGGCGTCAGACGTCATGGTCGGCGTGGAACACTGAGGCCATGAGCACACCGCGCCGCTTGATCGTCGGTATTTCGGGAGCCAGCGGCGTCATTTACGGCATTCGCCTGCTGGAAGTGCTGCGCCAGGATCGCGCCATCGAGACGCATCTGGTGCTGACCGAGGCAGCGCGCATCACCATCGCTCAGGAGACCGACTGGAAGATCAGCGAGGTCGAAGCGCTGGCCGATGTGGTGCACCGGCCCCACAACGTGGGCGCGAGCATCGCCAGCGGGTCTTTCGGCACGATGGGCATGGTCGTCATCCCGTGCAGCATCAAGAGTCTCTCCAATATCGCGTTGGGCAACACCGGCGACCTGCTGGCGCGCGCCGCCGACGTACAGCTCAAGGAAGGGCGTCCGCTGGTGTTGGTGGTGCGCGAGACTCCGCTGCACCTGGGCCATCTGCGGTTGATGGCGCAGGCGGCAGAGATCGGGGCGGTGATCCTGCCGCCAGTGCCCGCCTTCTACAGCCGCCCCCAGACGATAGACGACATTATCAACGGCACAGTGGGGCGGGTGCTATTGCGGCTGGGCATTGACAACGATCTCTACTTCACCTGGCTGGGCTTGAAGGGGAAGTCCTGATGGTCAGTCTGCCAGAGCTGCCCGACGACGTGCGCGCGGCGCTGAGCGAATTCCTGGCGCAGCAGTCCACCCTGGCGTTGAGCACCGCCGGTCTGCGCGACGGACGCCCCCAGGTCGCGCCCCTGTTCTTCGTCAGCGACGAAGCGCTCAACCTGTACTGGATTTCCGACCCGGATAGCCGCCATAGCCGCAACATCGCCGACTGGGGCGACGCCGCCGTCACCATCTACGCGCAGACGTGGGACTGGCAAAGCATCAAGGGGGTGCAGATCGAGGGCACGGCCATGCCGGTCAGCGACGACGACGAACGGCAGCGCGCGCTGGACCTGTATTGCGCCAAGTTCCCCTTCGTCAACGAGAAATTCGTCGATCTGATCGCGCAGAGCGTGTTTTATGTGTTGCGCCCGCGCTGGTTGCGCTGGATCGACAACGAGCGCCGCTTTGGGTATAAACAAGAATTTCTGTTGCAGCCGACCGGTGAACAGGACCCCGACGAAGCCTGACGCCTCCCAGCCCATCCTGGAGCGCCGGATGCTACGCGGGTCGCATGGCTGACCGATCTACCAGCCGGCCCAGGGTGTCACAGTCAGAAAGGAGCGCCGGTGGAGAATACTTCTGTTATCCAGGCATTTCTGGCGATCGGCCTGATCATCGCGGCTGCGCAGTTTTCGGGGGCGGCGGCCCGCGCACTGGGCCAACCGCGCGTCTTCGGGGAACTGCTGGCGGGCGTGATCCTCGGCCCGACGTTGCTCAACCTGTTACATTGGGGCATTTTCGACGATCCGGTGTTGCTGCGGCTGAGCCTGGACGAACTGGCCGAGCTGGGCGTGTTGTTTCTGATGTTCGCCGTGGGGCTGGAAGTGCACCTGCGCGAACTGTTGGCTGTGGGGCGCGTGGCGCTATGGGGCGGCACGCTGGGGGCAGTGTTGCCGGTGTTGCTCAGCGCACCGCTGATCGTCGCTTTCGACTATTCGAGCAAGGCGGCGATCTTCATGGGCGTGGTGTTGGCGGCGACCTCAGTGAGCATCTCGGCGCAAACCCTGCTCGAATTGGGGCTGTTGCGCACCAAAGAGGGCATGGGTCTGCTGGCAACCGCCGTCGTGGACGATGTCCTGGCCATCCTGTTGCTCTCGATCGTGGTGGCCACGCTGGGGGTGCAGACGAAAGCCTCAGTGGGCAGCCTGATCTGGACTCTCGCCCGTATGGTTCTCTACGTGGTGGGCGCGCTGGCGGTCGCCTGGTTTGTCCTGCCGCCGCTTTTTAACCGGTTACAGCGCACGCGCTACCTTTCGTCCGGACTGGCGTCGTTTGCGCTCATTGCCGCGCTGATCTTCGGCTGGTCGGCGGACGTGCTGGGCGGCATCGCTGCCATCACGGGCGCGTTCATTGCCGGGGTGGGCCTGAGTCAGACCGGCGAGCGAGTCCATGCCGAGATCGAAGAAACGGTGCGGCGGCTTTCCTATTCGTTTCTGGTGCCCATTTTCTTCGTCAACGTCGGGCTGCATATTGATCTGACGCTGGTAGGGATAGACCTGTTGCCGTTGACCACCTTGTTGACAGTGGCGGCCATTGGGGCCAAAGTGATTGGCAGCGGAATGGGAGCGCGGCTGGGGGGCTTCGACCGAGGCGAATCGTTCCGGCTGGGGGTGTGCATGATCTCGCGCGGCGAAGTGGGCCTGATCATCGCCAGCCTGGGGCTGGCCGAAGAACTGCTGACCGAAGAACTGTTCGACGTGGTGTTCGTGGTGATCCTGCTGACAACCATCATCACACCGCCGCTGGTACGCTGGATCTTCCACGGTCGCACACCGACGCCCGTCGCTGTAGCTGCCAGACGCGATGAACGCAGGAGTCTGTAATGTCCAAACTGGTTGTTCTGATCACCACTCACATCGAAAAGGGACTAACCGTAGCCGAAGCCTGGGAGGCCGCCGGTGCTCCCGGCGTCACTCTGATCGAGAGTCACGGCCTGCATCGTCTGCGCGAACAGAGCAAAGAGCTAGAGCTGCCGTTGATCGTCTCCATGTCTCAGCTTCTGCGGCAGATTGAGGAGACCAATCAGACGATCTTCACCGTGGTAGATGACGATCTGGTAGACGTGATGATTGACGCGGCCTGTCAGGCGCTGGACGCGCGCACGTTGGAAGAGAGCGGCGTAGGCGTAGCTTTCGTCATTGACGTGGAGCGTACCATCGGCATGCGCCCCTGCCGCCGCCTCTCCGATAGATGACACGATGCTGACCGGCGAATCTTCTTTGTCGCGCGTCCTGGCATTGATACCGGCCTATAACGAAGCCGAGCGCGTCGGGGCAGTAGTGGCGGCGACTCGCGCTTATCTGCCGGTGCTGGTGGTGGACGACGGCTCTGCGGATGACACAGCGATTCTCGCCGAAGACGCCGGCGCTACGGTGCTGCGGCAGTCGCCCAACCAGGGCAAAGGGGCGGCGCTGCGGGCTGGTTTCCGCTGGGCGCTGGAGGCCGGTTACGAGGCGGTGATCATGCTCGACGCCGACGGGCAGCACGATCCCGCCGAAATCCCCCGTTTTCTGCAAACCTACACCGCTCAAGGCGCTGATCTGATTATTGGCGAGCGTACCTTCAGACAGATGCCCTTCCCCCGCAATCTGTCCAACACGATCGGGCGCTGGCTATTCTCGTGGGCACTGGGGCAACCGGTGCGCGACAATCAGTCGGGCTATCGCCTGCTCAGCCGCCGCATGATGGAAGCGACGCTCGACAGCCATGAACAGGGCTTTGAGTTCGAGGTCGAGATGATCGTCACCTGTGTGCAGCGCGGCTATAGGCTGGCTGGAGTGCCCATTCGCACCATCTACGCGGGCGAGAAGAGTCACATCAAGCCGCTGCATCAGACGGTGCATTTCCTGCGCGTGGTCTGGCAGACGCGGCGGGCCATGCGGCGGGCGCGCGCGGGCGGTGCGTCGTCGCACTGGCCCTCGCTGCTGCTGTTGCCATTGCTGGCGCTGACAGGTGCGCTGCTGATCCTGTCGGGCGGCATAGGGATAGACGCGGCGGGCACGCTCTCTCCCGTCTACCCCACGCCCGCGCCGATCGCCTTCACCCCACCGACGCCGCTGCCGCCGACCCCTGAGCCGACGCTGCCCGCGCCGGAAGAAATCATCGGGTTGCCCGCGCCAGACTATGCCCTGCCGCTGCTGGACGGCGAGACAATTCGCCTGGCCGCTCTGCGTGGACAGGCCGTGTTCCTCAATTTCTGGGCGACCTGGTGCGTCCCCTGCCAGAACGAGATGCCGCTGTTGCAGCGTCTGCACGACGAGCATGGGGACAGCGTGCGCGTGATCGCCATCACCGACCCGCACCTGGGGCAGAGCGAGCAGCAGGTGCGCGAATTCCTGACGCGCTATGGCTTTACGTTTCCCGTCGCTCTGGTTGAAGACGAGACCGTCTACCGCTACTTCGATGTGGCACAGATTCCCGTCACGTATATCCTGGATGGTGACGGGGTGATACGTTTTCGTCACATCGGCGAACTGACCGCCGCAGAGATCAACCGCTATCTCGAACAGGTTGCGCCAGTCGCCGGCGACTGAAGGAACTTACACACGGAGTACAGGCCCATGACTCATCGCAGACTGCAGAAAATGGCGGAAATCATCGCCGCAGCAAACCTCGATGCCATCGCCTTAGTGCCTGGAGCCAATCTGCACTACCTCACTGGCATTGATTTTCACCTGATGGAGCGTCCCCTGGTCGTGTTCTTCCTGCCGGATCGCGAGCCAGTGGCTGTCCTGCCCGCGCTGGAAGAAGTGCGGCTGGCCGCCTGCGATTTCCCCATGACGCTTTTCCCCTGGTCAGATTCCGAAGGCTACGGCCCGGCCTTTGCGGCGGCAGTGGGCGAGCTGAAACTGGCGGGCAAGCGCATTGGGGTAGAAGAACTGCGTATGCGCGTCCTGGAAGCGCGCATCCTGGAAGACTATCTGCCGGGCGCAACCCTGGTGCCTGCCAGCACTCCCCTGGCCGCATTACGTCTGCGCAAAGACGCCGACGCCATCCGCGCTCTGCGCGAAGCGATTCGCATCAGCGAGGCGGCGCTGTATACGGTGATGGATCGGGTGCGGCCCGGCATGACCGAGCGCGAAATTGCCGCGCTGATCACCATGGCGCAGCTCGAACAGGGCGGCGGCAAACATCCCTTCGAGCCGATCGTCCTCAGCGGCCCCAATAGCGCTTTGCCTCATGGCGAGCCGGGTGAGCGCATAATCGCCGAGGGCGAACCGTTGCTGTTTGACTTCGGTACGACGGTGCGCGGCTATGCCTCGGACATCACACGCACCTTCTGCGTTGGAACCCCCTCGCCGCGCCTGGTAGAAGTCTACGAGGTAGTGCGCGCCGCCAACGAAGCCGGACGCGCCGCCGCCCGGCCTGGTGTCGCGGCACAGGAAGTGGATCGGGCCGCCCGTCGCGTGATCGAAGAGGCGGGTTTCGGCCCCTATTTCACACACCGTACCGGGCATGGCCTGGGCATGGAAGCGCACGAGGGGCCGGGCATTGTCGAGGGCAACGAGCTGATCCTGGAGCCGGGAATGGTCTTCACTGTGGAGCCGGGCATCTATCTGCCGGGCGAACTGGGTGTGCGCATCGAAGATGACGTGCTGATCACCCCTAACGGGGCCGAAAGCCTGACGACCTTCCCGCGCGAATTGCGGCGCATTGGCTGGTGAGCCGGTCGCGCAGACTGGCACAAAATACTCCCAGGTTGATCGCTGGCAGCCGCGTATCCGACGCGGCTGTCGCTTTGTCGGACGGCGTCGAAGCGCTGGCGGTTTGCGTTGGACAGGCGGGTGCTGTGAGGTTATATTTTGCATGACAAATATCTGAAAAATCGGCCTGGTGCGCTCCGATAAAGGGGCGTCCACCTGTTCACGTCATGAGGATCGTCCTGCATGTGTCCGACGGTATGGATTTACCTGGGCGAGATTTATCGCCTGCAAGAAGATACGCCCTGGCCGACCCTTTCCATGGTGGCCGACAGCATGGGCGTCTCGTTGCAGGCGGCCTCGCGCATGATCCGCCGCATGGTCGAAAACGGCTATATCGAGCACGAACCGTATCGCGGCGTGCGCCTGACCCCTGCGGGCGAAACCATCGCCTTGCAGGTTATCCGCCGCCATCGCATTCTGGAAGCCTTTCTGGTGCGGGTGATGGGCTTCGGCTGGGAAGAAGTGCACGAGATGGTCGAAACCCTGGAGCGGGGCGTGCAGGATGTTCTGATTGACCGCATGGACGCCATGAGCGGCCACCCCACCCGTTGCCCGCACGGCGAACCGATCCCCACCAAAGACGGGACGATGCCCCCCCTGAACGACCGCCCGCTCGCCCACTGGCCAGAGGGAAAACCCGCCCAGGTGAGTCGTGTGAAGACCCACGATCCGGAGAAGCTGCGCTATCTGGCCCGCGTCAAGCTGATCCCCGGCGCGACGCTCACCGTGCGCGACCGCAGCCCGTTCAACGGGCCGTTGCATCTGGATTGCGGCGGAGAATGGCTGGTAGTCGGGCACGAACTGGCCAGCGAGCTATATGTGCAGGACCCCGATCCCTCTTTCGCGCCGTCCCTGGCCACGCCCCGCTGAGCCTGGGCACTCCTCAGGCCACTTTGATCACGCGCCGGGGTTTGAGCCGCAACACGATGATATCGAGGTCGGCCCAGGCGGCGATGTCCTTTTCCGCCTGTTCGGGTGCTTCGTAGCGATGAGTCAGCCGCCGCACCCACTCATCGTCCGGGTCTGGCTCGATGACGAAATCGCCCTTGATCAGATAGCCGCCGCCATCGTCCGGTTCGCCGCCGATGACGACTGCGCCCTTGGGGTTGGCTGTCAGGTAGTCCACCTTGCGCGTGTCGCGCGCGCTGATGATCACAATGTCCTCGCCATCCAGCATGAACCATACGGGCACGGTGTGCGGGTAACCTTCGGGATCAATGACCGACACCCGTGCGATCAGCGGCTTGCTCAACACCGCCCGCGCCTGCTCGTCATAGAGAGACATCTTTTTTCCGCCTGTAGGTGAGTGATGTCACGCACACGCCATTGAGTATATCTGAGAGTGCGTCGCTGTGCTTGTGTGCAGTATCAATATCGAGTATGTATACAGTGGTGCCAGGAGCTACACCACCTCTTTCCCCGAATCTTCCTGGACTACCCTGTCGGGGAACGCCGTATGGCCCACGTAGCCACGGAGGAAAGCCATGCGCTCCCTGTCCCGGACCTTTCCACTGCGCATCGCCCTGCTTTATTTCGCCTTCTCGGCAATCTGGATCGTTACCTCCGATCTGGTAGTCACCCTTCTCACAGATGAAACCTATCTGATCGAACAGACGGTCAAAGGACTGGTCTTCATCACCGCCACCACTATCTTGCTCTACACCCTGCTAAAGCGCGAGAAAGAGGCCCTGGATCGCGCTAACACCGCGTTGCAACGGGTTAACCGCGCTTATCGCCTGCTGAGCACCTGCAATCAGCAGATTGTACGTGCCAGCGACGAGGCGTCTCTGCTGGAGAGTGTATGCCAGACGTTGGTCACAGAGGGGGGCTATCGCATGGCCTGGGTGGGCTTCGCCGAACAGACGCCCGAACGCCTGGTGCGTCCGGTTGCCTGGGCCGGACACGAAGCAGATTACCTGTCAACCATTCGGCTCACCTGGGCAGAAGACCGCTATGGTCAGGGGCCGGTGGGTACAGCGATTCGCACGCGTCAGCCCCAGGCCAGTCGTTTCATCGCCGACGATCCGCTCTTCACCTGGCGTGCCGAGGCGCTACAGCGGGGTTATCAGTCCGTTGTCGCGCTGCCTTTCGTCGTCGAAGATCAAAAGGTCGGCATACTGGCCATTTACGCCGCCGAACCAGATGCCTTCGACGAGCAAGAAGTCTCTTTGCTGAACGAACTGGCACACGACCTGGCCTATGGCCTGCGCGCCCTACGTGCTCATCAGTCCCTGCAAGATGCCACCCGCGCTCTGGCCGAAGTGGCACAGCACCGGGCAGAACTGGATCGTTCCCGGCAGTTACTGGCAATGGCCGTCCACGATCTGCGCAATCCTCTGGCTGTGATCCAGGCTGCCACCGAACTATTGCACCATTACAGCGAACGCATGTCCGACGAAGAGAAAGCTTCACGTCACGAGCGCATCGCCGAGAGCATCAAGTTCATGAAAAGGGCGCTCGACGACATCCTGCTGATGAGCAAGGCCAACCTGGAACATATGCCTGTGTATCTTGAAAAGCTGGATATAGTGGCCCTGGCCCAGCAGACCCTTGCGGAGGTGGCTCAGTTGGCCCCGCGGCACCGGTTGGAATTCGAGTGTACGGAAACAAACACCGAAGTGTCCAGCGATCCCGCCCTGCTGCGCCATATCCTGACTAATCTACTGGAGAACGCCGTGCGCTATTCGCCGGCAGGCAGCACCGTAACCCTGACCCTGCTCTGTCAGCCCGACCGTATCACCGTGCGCGTGCAAGACCAGGGCATTGGCATTCCTGCAGAGGAACAGGCGCGGTTGGGCGAGCCATTCTTCCGCGCCAGCAACGCCAGGAGCGCCCAGGGTACGGGCCTGGGCCTGACCATCGTCCGGCAGGCGGTCGAGGCGTTAGGCGGCACCCTGAGCGTGGAAAGCGAGGAAGGGCAAGGCAGCACCTTTACAGTGACGTGGCCTCTGCTGACTACCCCCTGACCGCTCCCTGCCTTCACTGCCGATCTTTCCAATGAACAGGCCCGCTTCTTGGCGGGCCTGCGTTCATTGGTGCGCGTTGTTGCGGCGACCGTTCGGGTAGTCTTTCTCCGAGATCAGGTAGGGCACGCTGATCACCACCACATCTTTCATGGCCCGCAGCCGCATACGCAGGATGGTAGCCGTCTGATTGTGCAGGAACTGGCTGACCAGCTCGGTCGTGACAAACTCCGGTACCACGATGGTGATCAACTGATCGGGGAACTCCTCATGGTTGACGCGCGTGATGTAATCCACCAGCGGGTTGAGGATGTCGCGGTAGTCGTAGTCAATGATGACCAGCCTGATACCCTCGGTCAGGTTGGGGAAGCGCTTCCAGCGCTCTTCAATGCGCTGATGCATCTGCGGCGAGGTGGAGATGCACACGGCGCGCACATCATTGGACAGGCGCTTGGCATATTGCAGCGCGCGGAGCGTCCCCTTGTGCACGTCGGCAATGGGCACGATGACCACATCGGCCACCTCGACCAGTTCGCTTTCCTGCATCTGACTGGTGCTGAGCGCCGCGGCCACCCGCTCGTAGTGGCGGTGAATGCGGTCAAACATGATCACCAGCAGGGGAATGAGCAGCGCCACGATCCACGCGCCCTCAATAAACTTGGTTGCCACCAGCACCAGGAACACGATCCCTGTCACAGTGGCCCCCAACAGGTTCAGACGACGCTTCCAGCGCCAGTTTGGCTCGTAGTGAATGGTGGTGACGCTGGTGCGCATGGACTCGCCAGGTTGCAGCGTGCCGATCTTCTGCATCAGACGGCTCATGCCCGCCTGCGACAGAGTGAAGCTGAGCATCACGCCCAACGCATAGAGCGGCAGCATGGCGATTTCGTCCGCCTGGAAGATGATCACGATCAGCGACGACAGACCGGCCAGCACCAGAATGCCCATGCTATAGACGAGACGATCGCCCCGATTCTGCATCCAGCGCGGCATGAAGCCGTCCTTGGCCAGGAAGGAACTCAGCCGGGGGAAGTCCTGGTAACCAGTGTTGGCGGCCAGGAACAGGATCAGGGCCGTGAACGTCTGTACCCAGTAATACAGCATCCCTGTGCCCGTCACCTGACGGGTCAACTGCGAGAGGATGCTCTCTTCTTCTTCCGGAATCAGGTGCATGGTGGTGGCCAGGAAAGAGATGCCGATGAAGAGCGACATAGCCATGATGCCCATGGCCACCATCGTTTTGGCCGCGTTGTGGGATTCCGGCGGCTTGAAAGCCTGTACCCCATTGCTGATGGCCTCGATGCCGGTCAGCGCCGTACAGCCGCCCGCGAAGGCGCGTAGAAGCAGCCAGACATAGGCGAAGCCCACCACATCTTTCTGTTTGGGCACAGCTTCCTTAAACACTGGCAGGGGGTCGGCCCCGAACAGGCCCAGATGGCGCACCAGGCCGATGACGATGACCAGCATCACCCCGCCCACAAAGGCATAGGTGGGAAAAGCGAAGACGGTGCCGCTCTCGCGCACGCCACGCAGGTTGATCCAGGTGATGAACCCAATGGCAAAGAGGGCAATGAACAGGCGGTACTCGAACAATTCCGGCACGGCGGAGGTCACCGCGCGCACCCCCGCTGAGGTAGAGACCGACACTGTCAGCACATAGTCGGTCAACAGCGCCGCCGCCGCCAGCAGAGAAGGCATGCGGCCCAGGTTGTCTTTGGCGACCGTGTAGGCACCGCCTCCGTCGGGGTAGTGCATGATGGTCTGAATGTAGCTGAAGACCACCAGCAACACCAACCCGGCGACCGCCAGCGCCAGCGGTAGCGTCATGGCCAGCGCGCCGCTGCCCAACACGATCAGCACATGCATGATCGCTTCAGTAGCGTAGGCATTGCTACTGATCGGGTCGGAGGCAAAGATCGCCAGCGCGCGCACTTTATCGAGCCGTTCGTGAATTTCCCGGCTGCTAGGGAACGGCTCGCCGATCAGCAGACGTTTGACAGCAGTGAACGTGAGATGCATAGCAGATACTCCGGACGAATCCCAGCGGTTGCCAGATCGCCCTAGTGAGCAGGTTGTGCTGTAGGGATCAGGGGAGTGCAAGACAAAGAAATAGCCTCACCCTCGATTGGGGCAAGGCCTTGCTGAGACAAGCTAGCAGGCATGGGAGTGTCCCCACCTACCTTAAAGCCGGTGCTCACCAGGCCCCACTTTCTGTGACCAACGCACCAACTCATTGCCACGAACGTGGTAAGACGCACAAACTATACGATAAAAGAGCGCGGATGACAAGGGTCACCTGTACTGGGGAGTGGATAAAGTCAAGGATACGCGAAATCTCGGACATGAGCCGGATAGGTTGGGCACTGGCGTTTGTAGAGTTG
>OGCI01000102.1_pt1 | contig 103655 bp, 107 predicted proteins | sample 1570021 | NCBI WGS metagenome assembly OGCI01 (sample SAMN06264664, study PRJEB24512) | hot springs metagenome | isolation source: Hot spring water | place: South Africa: Tshipise | collected 2015-06-21
TTTTCTTTTCTCTCGATGTTCTCTTAGCTCTCTGTCTTTGGCTTCAAGGACGGTAGTGAGGATATCCTTCCCTAAGTGGTGGAGAGCCTCCCACAGTTTCAGTTCAAACTCCTCAAAAGTTCATTCCTTGCTCCAGGAATACAAGGGTTACCTCCAAGACCCTCTGGCATCCTTTGAGAATTTGGTGTACCATATGCATGAGACCTCGCCTCCTTTGGTGGTTGAGTTTTTCAAATTGTATAACAAACACTGGATGGCGAGGTCTCTTCATTTCTTTATCCTGGAACCCCTACGATAAGTTTACACTAAGCTCACATTATAGGGCTTTCCAGGTTTTCAAAACCGCTAAGCGCGGATCAAGGTTATCTTCTTCACAAGAGCATTTCCCCTGATCGAGATTAGTTCCACATCGTGGACATATACCCAAACAATCTGGGCGACACAGAGGTTTCATGGGAAGATTGACCAAAATCAATTCTTCTATATCCTGGGTAACATCGATATAGGTGTCATTTTCACAAAAATAGCGAATCTCGTCAGTTTCCTCTGCTTCAGCCTCAACATCTGAAGGACGATGTAAACGATCAACATTGCGGAGCTCCAATCTAAACTCGACTTTGAGTGGATGAAGAAATGGTTCTAAACAACGAGAGCAGGACAGAAGAAGAACGGTCGACAAACGTCCCAAAACCAAAATTTCCGAACCACAGTTTGTGAGGGTCATCTCCACTTTCACCGGTTGGGCAAAGAGAACCTTTTCTCCTTCCCACATTAAGGGGTGAAAAATCTCACTCACCGTGTCTTGCAAAGTTCTCCCAACCTCTTTCTTCACTTCTCCAATATACAAACGCACTTAAGCTCACCTCAGCTCCTCTACAATCCTCCATGTATCCCGGGCAATCATAAGCTCTTCATTGGTTGGAACCATAAGAATTTTGACTGGAGAGCGATCCTCATTCAAGAAAGCTTCTTTCCTCCTCGCTTTATTCCGCTCTTCGTCGATATAAATACCTAAGTGTTCTAATCCCTTACAAATAGAGTATCGTATAAAGGAGGAATTCTCTCCAATTCCGGCAGTAAACACTAAGGCATCTAACCCGCCAAGGATGGCATAGTAGGCACCAATGTATTTCTTCGCCCGATAGGCGATAATCTCCAGAGTCAATCGAGATCGATGATGAGACGGGGCAGCGTCCTCAATATCACGAGTATCGCTACTCACGCCCGAAATTCCCAAAACACCACTTCTCTTGTTCAAAATCTCTTCAACTTCTTCGGCAGAAAGGCCTTCTTTTTCCATTAAAAAGAAAACAATAGCAGGGTCTAAATCTCCACAACGCGTCCCCATTACTAATCCTTCCAAAGGAGTAAACCCCATCGAAGTATCAATTGATTTACCCTCTTTAACGGCAGCAAAACTCACTCCGCTTCCCATGTGACAAGTGATCAAACGCAATTCTCGAAGGTCTCGACCCATGATCTTTGCTGCTCTCTCCGCTACATAGCGGTGGGAAGTTCCGTGGAAGCCGTATCGCCGTATCCGGTATTTTTCATAATATTCATAGGGAATAGCGTAAATATAAGCATACTCAGGGATAGTACCGTGAAAGGCAGTATCGAAAACAGCAACCTGGGGAACTCGAGGCATAAGTGCTTGACAGGCTTCAATTCCCAAGATATTCGGAGGATTATGCAAAGGAGCCAAATCGGCACATTCTCGAATGACCCGAAGCACTGTTTCGTCGATCAGGACCGAACCGGTAAACTTTTCCCCTCCGTGGACTACGCGATGACCAACCGCTTCGATTTGAGAGATACTGTGCAAAACTCGGGTCTCGCCACTTGTAAGAGTCTCAATGATCCATTCCAAAGCAATTCGATGATTAGAAGCATCTCGTTCCTGGGAAAAGACTCGTTCTCCAAATTTGTGTTCTAAACGACTACCAGGAATACCTATTCTCTCAACCAGTCCTTTGGCGAGAACCTGATACACTTCTTCTCCGTCCATAGCGAAGAGCTGATACTTCACCGTAGAACTTCCACAGTTAACCACCAATACGTTCAAGGAACTCATCTCCTTTGGCAAAGTTCGACTCAAAATTGCGTTTGTAAAACAGTAATGGCAATCTGATCACGGATATCTTCCACTTTACACCCTCGGGAAAGATCGTTAACCGGTTTACGGAGTCCCTGTAAAATTGGTCCAATAGCAGTACCCTTTCCTAAGCGCTCAGTAAGTTTATAACAAATGTTTCCCGCGTTGAGATCGGGAAAAATTAAAATATTCGCTCTGCCTGCCACAAGACTCTGGGGAGCTTTCTTTTTGGCAACCTCTGCTACCAGTGCTGCATCTGCCTGAAGCTCACCATCAACTAAAAGTTGGGGGTCCAGAGAACGAACCATTTCCGTGGCTTCTACCACTTTGTCGACCAATTCATGCTTGGCGCTTCCCTTGGTAGAGAAGGATAACATCGCTACTCTCGGTTCCCCGCCTACAAGGAGCTTCCAGGTTTTAGCCGTGGTGAGGGCGATGTGGGCAAGCTCATCAGCATTGGGATTGGGATTCAAGCCACAATCGGCATACAAGAAAGTTCCGTTCTCCCCGTAAGGACATTGAGGGAAAACCATGAGAAAGCAGCTCGAAGCGAGTTTCATCCCCGGAGCAGTTTTAATAATCTGTAAAGCTGGTCGTATTACGTCTGGGGTAGTGTATACTGCTCCACCCACTACTCCGTCAACCTCTCCGTGGTAAAGCATCATGCAAGCATAATACATGGCGTTGGTTTGTAAAATTTTCGCCGCTTCATCCTTGGTAAGTCCTTTCGAACGCCTCAACTCGTACAGAGATTCAGTATATTCTTCCCTTCTCGGATCATGCATGGGATCAACGCAGTTCACGTTGTTCAGATTGATGTTTAAAGCATGAGCATTCTGCTCGATCATCTGTCGATTTCCAATGAGAGTGACAGAAGCAATTTCTTCGTCTGCAGCTAACTGTGCAGCCTTGAGTACTCGCTCATCGTTACTCTCCGGGAGAACCACCCTTTTCTTGAGGAGACGAGCTTTCTGGCGAATTTCTTCTAAAATTTTCATCTGAGTAAGGCCCCTTTCTATCTGAAAGTATCAAATCTCTCCCGCAATTTCCTCTCCACGACCGGAGGTACTAGTCCTTTTACGCATCCCCCAAAGCGAGCGATTTCCTTAACTACCGTGGAATTTAAATAGGAATATTCGGTGCTGGTAGGGAGGAATATGGTTTCAATTTCAGGGAACATTTTGCGGTTAATGACCGCAAGCTGAGTTTCATATTCGTAATCAGAGATAGCTCGTAACCCTCTCACAATAACTTTACAACCCTTCTCTTGAGCAAATTTGACCAGTAACCCCTCAAAAACCGCTACTTCTACATTTTCAAAATCCTGTACCACTTCCTGAATCATCTGCGCTCTCTCTTCCACCGAAAAGAGAGGAAGTTTATGGGGATTACGCAAAATTGCTACGATGAACTTTTCGAAAAGCTTTCTCCCTCTTTCGATGATATCAAGGTGCCCGTTGGTGATGGGGTCAAAACTCCCCGGATATACGGCAATGAACACGATGCTACTCCTTCTCACTCAATCGTTTTTGAGATACCCAAAGAATATTATACTCCTTCCGTACCGCCGTAAATCCTTCTCTCTAAACCAAGAGAAGGGGAAAAAAGACCTCTGCTCCTCCGGATAACGGATGACAAGAAGCGCTCTCTCGAATACCCTGGCAAAATCTACAATTTTTTGTCCTACCTGCCTACAGTCCTCTGCAAACGGAGGGTCAAAGAAAACCACCTCCGGCAACTCCATCCACTCGGGGAAGTGTTTCATTCTCAAGAAATCGAGACATACTACTTTACTCTTCTCTTCGCATCCACAAGAGAGAATATTCTGCCGAAGAAGCGAACAAATTTTCGGTTCTCTCTCCAGGAAGTAAACTGTTCTTGCTCCTCGACTCAACGCCTCAAAACCAATAATACCACTTCCTGCAAAAACATCATACACCACTCTCCCCGGAATAACTTCCTTCAAAATTTCAAAAATCGCCTTTCGTATTACTCCGGTCATCGGTCGGACATGGAATCCTGAAGGAGTGACAATTTTCCTTCCCCTCATGGTTCCACCAATGATATGGATATACCCCATTTTACCCAATATCTCCCAATTGCAAATATCGCCCAAAACGCCTCTCGATTTCCTCAGCTAAAAGACGGTATTCTCCTCCTAATTGAGGATCGACTGCAAGAATTCGTTCTGCCTCTAAGTGGGCTTTTTCTAAAATAGACCAATCCTCCAATGGATCAGCCAGTCGAAATTCTGGAACACCGTGCTGCCTCACTCCATAGAACTCTCCCGGACCCCTCAGACGGAGATCTTCTTCGGCGATTTGAAAGCCATCGTCAGTGGTGGTCATGATCTCCATTCGCCGACGTACCTCCTCCCCGTTCAAAGAAGCGAGGAGTATACACAACCCCTCAACAGAACCTCTGCCAATCCGACCGCGGAGCTGATGCAACTGAGCTAAACCAAATCGTTCTGCATTCTCAATAACCATCACACTCGCATTGGGAACATCGATACCAACCTCGATGACTGAAGTAGCAACCAAAACCTGAATTTCTCCCCGTTCAAAGCGATGCATAATCATTTCCTTCTCTCGCGATGGGAGCTTCCCATGAATCATTTCTAACTGAAAATCTTTGAGCCATTGAGAACGCAAGAGTTCTAAAACGGCCTTAACATTACTAATTTCCTCCTCGCTCTCCTCGATGGCCGGACACACCACGTACGCCTGTCTTCCCTCCTCTACTTTTTTCCGTAATCTCTGATAGGCCTTAAAACGTTCCCGGAGAGAAAAACAAAGGGTGGTCACCGGCTTTCTTCCCGCCGGTTTTTCGTCCACTACAGAAACATCCAAATCACCATAAAGAGTCAAAGCAAGCGTCCTGGGGATCGGGGTTGCAGTCATCACCAGAGTATGGGGAATAACTGCCTTTTTTTTCAATTTCGCCCGTTGAACAACTCCAAAGCGATGTTGTTCATCAACGATAACCAACCCTAAATTGGGAAAGGTTACCTTCTCCTCAATAAGGACGTGAGTCCCTATGACCAACTCTACTTCCTGTCGCTCTATCTTCTCAAGAAGCGTTGTCTTTTCCTTATTGATACCTCCCTTAAGAAGACCCACTCTTACTCCTAAGGAAGAGAGGACATCCCGAAAACGGAAATAGTGTTGCTCGGCTAAAATTTCGGTAGGAACCATGAAAGCAACCTGTTTCCCCTCACCAATGACGTGTAAAGCACTTAAAATAGCTACCAAGGTTTTGCCTGAACCAACATCTCCTTGAATGAGTCTATTCATCACTCTACCACTACTTAAATCCCGAACAATTTCTTGGTAGACCCTTGCTTGCGCCGAAGTCAATTGAAAGGGGAGGAGGTGGAGCAATTTCTCTACCAAAGGGGAATGCGGGTGACAAGGCTCAACGCAGACACGATCGAGGAGGCGGCGGCGTAACTTGAGGCTGAGAGCAAAGAGCAAGAACTCCTCAAAAATGAGCGCGATATGTGCTTGACTGCGACGCCTATTGAGCGCTTCTTCCCAAAAAGAGGGGCAGTGAAGTTGGTAAATGGCCTCTCGCTTAGGAGGAAAACCATGTCGTTCTCTCACCGCTTCGGGGAGAATTTCCGTCACCGCGGGGAGAAAAGTATGAAGAGCAAAAAGAATGATCGAACGAAGTTTCTTGGGTTGCAAACCTTCGGTGAGAGAATAAACAGGAATGATTGATCCTAAATCCGCTTGACCATTTTCCCTCGCTTGAAATTCAAAATTAGCAATTTCCCACCCTGAAGGAGACCTTTGGAAATTACCCCAGACCATAACCGACATCCCCTTGGGAAGTACTTGCGCTAAATATCCACGATTAAAACACACTAAAAACACTCGACCGCTTTGGTCTTGCACGCCAATTCTCAAGAGAGGACCACGCCTCGTATGCTTTCGTTCATGAGTTACCACAACTCCCTGAATAGTTTCTATGCCTTTACCCTCCAAACGGCTGATCGGCTTCACTTCTCCCCGGTTTCTATAACAACGAGGGAAGAAATACAAGAGATCTTCCACGGTATAAATCCCCAACCGTTGTAATTTTTTCTCTAAAACCGGCCCAACGCCCTTGACATATCGTATTGGCTGACCAAGGTCAGGCGAAGGAGAGGGAGGAAGTTTTTGAGCGGGAGGAGTAGGTCTTGCTCGGATAAACTCTTCAAGCTTCTTCAGGATTTCCCTTTTTCCTTGCCGTTGAAAAGTGGGGTATTGCTCAAGAAGGGAAAGAAACTCGGACAGATTCTCTCGATTTTCATGTTGAGCGAGCCACCCTGTTAAAAACTGAGCAAAGCCACCGATGACTGAAGTATTATCGAGTTTTTGTTTTTCCCGGTCAACGATTTTCAAAATGAGTTCTCGGCTTGTTCTGGTCATTTCTCTTCACCTGCTATTTTATCCATTTCCACATTCACGATAAAGATGAAAGAGAAAAGATAGAGAGACTTGCAGTCTCTCCTGAAAACTGTTATATTGTCATAGTCATTGGAAAAAACTGAAGAAGGTGAGGATACATGGCAAAGTGTGAGATCTGTGGTAAAGCCGTCTTTTTCGGGCACAAAATCAGTCATTCCCATCGTGTCAGTAAAAGAATTTGGCGCCCCAACGTCCAAAAAATAAGAGTCTTCGTCAACGGAAAACCCCAAAGAATCTCTGTATGTACTTCTTGCCTCAAGGGAGGTAAGGTGAATAAAGCGTGAAAACTCAATGCGGTCAAAACCGCATTGAGTTTTCACGCTTGAGAGAACATCTCCTTCTCCTCACTTCATTAAAAAGGGGCGATTCTCGTTTTGAGCTTCTCCACCCGCTCTCGAATTTCCCCCTTATGAGAGAAGATGAGTGATCCGGCAACAATCCACGAAGCACCACGAGAAGCCAAAAATTCGATGTTCTCTTCGTTCACTCCTCCGTCTATCTCTACCTCGGTAGAAAGTCCCTCTTCTCGAATCATCTTCCGTAAAGCAGTAATTTTCTCTTCCATTCCTACGATGAATTTCTGTCCTCCAAACCCCGGATTGACCGTGAGCAACAAAACCAAATACACCTTCTCCAAAAGATGACGCACTGTCTCAAGCGGTGTTCCCGGACAGAGAGCAATACCAGGCTTTAAACCCCTCTTCATGATTTCGTTCACCACGGCGTCGTAATCTTGTACCGCTTCGACGTGAAAGCTGAGAATATCTGCCCCCGCTTGGGCAAAGTCAGTAACGTACGAGCGAGGATTCGAAATCATGAGATGGACGTCCAAAAGAGCATGGGGCAAAATGTTTCGCACTGCCTCCACCATGAGAGAACCAAAAGTAATATTAGGAACGAAATGGCCATCCATTACGTCAATATGGATGGTATTCGCTCCTCCTTCCTGAGCAAGCAAAAGTTCTTCACGAAGGCGAGAAAAATCACAGGAGAGAATTGACGGAACTAATTGTGCCATGGTTACCCCCTTTTACCCTACTCCAAAGTTTTCTCCCAATAATAGTAACCGTTGAGGAAGATCACCACTTTACCTTTCCCCTTGGTCACCGCAGAAAACTCTACCAAATCGCCCCCTTGATGGGTCTTCTCGTATAAAACTCTTTCTCCCAATTCATCGTTAGCAACTACCTTCACTTCAATAGGAACTCGAGAGTCAGGGAGAGAGAAACGCAAACTCAATTCCTTTGCTCCAGAAAGGGTGGAGGCTTCATCGGTTTCTTGGGTTCCTCTACTTACTCTTAAGTTAACTTTTTTCCCTACCTCCACTTCCTCTCCCGCCAGAGGTTCTTGATCGATCACAATGCCTGCTCTTCTTTGAGAAGTTTGCACTTCTTCTACATCTCCCACACTCAAACCCTCTTGAGCAAGAACGGCTTTCGCCTCATTCAGTCGTAATCCCACCAGATCGGGAACCACCACCGTTTGCTTCGCAGAAGTCAGACCTCCCTTACTTACGAGGAGACTCACCACCGCTCCTTGAGCAATCTTACTCTGGGGAGGAGGATTCTGGGAAATAACATATCCTTGAGGAACTCGCTCATGACTCGCTTCAACAACTCTCCCCAATTGGAATCCACTCGCCTGAAGAATTTGCTCCGCCTCTTCTAAGGTTTTTTCTCTCACATCAGGAACTACAACGATATTCGCAGAAGAACCTCCCTGAGTGGTAGCAAAACCCTCCCCACCGTTTACCACTAACCACACTCGACTATTCTTCTTAACCTTGCTCCCGGGTGCTGGATCTTGCTCAATAACCGCATTCGGCGCAACTTCAGGATCATACTCGAGCTTTTTCACTTCCACCTGCAAACCCAAACGGGCTGAAGCGTTTACTGCTTCAATCAAACTTTGATGACGAAAGTCGGGGAGAGTAACAGTCCCCGCTTCCAAGTAAGCCTGGAAAAACACTAAGCTCAAATACCCACTCAATGCCAATCCCAGCGCAAACAGGAGAATATAGATAATCCCCCTGAACAGTAACGAAAGTCCTTTTTCTCGATTTTTGCGAATTTTTACTTTCTCTTCCATATCGCTAAAAAAAATCCATCATTATGAAAAACATGGGGAAGGATGAAAAAATTTCCTCTCCCCCATTCCCGTACTAAAGGAGAAATTTGTTCCACCGAAAAGGAAACTCTTTCGAACTCTTCTCCGTTCACTTCTTCAAACCTCCGCACCACGCCCACCGTTTCTGCCAGGGTGAAGGTACAAACACAATACAGTATTATACCTCCTTTCTTCACTAAACGGGAGGCAGAACGCAAAAGCTCGAACTGCTTCTCTGCCAAAAGTTCAACTTCCTCCTCGGTAATCTTTTCTGCAATCTCAGGGTTCTTCCGAAGTGTTCCCAAACCCGAACATGGTGCATCCAAAAAAACCCGGTCGGCACTGAAAAGATACTGCTTGGGAAACTTGGAAACATCAACCACTCCGGGAAAAACGCTCTTCACAGACATTCGAAGGATGAGATCCTGCAAAATACTGATTTTTTGGGGATTCTTATCCCAAGCCAATATTTCCCCCCGATCCTCCATCATCTGGGCAAAGGCTATAGCCTTACCTCCCACCCCACAGCAGAGGTCCATCACCCTTTCTCCCCCACGGGGATGACAGAGAAAAGCGGCAACTTGGGATCCCAAGTCTTGAGGATAAAACAACCCTTCTTCCCATTCTGGCACATTGAGAAGGTCGGAATACTCTCCTTCCACTTTCAAAGCCCACGGGAGGACTGGTATTCTCTTCACCACAAACCCTTCTTTTCTGAGCCTGGCCTGCAAATCATCTCCTTTGATCCGCAAAGTGTTCACCCGCAGAGTGAGGGAAGGAGGCTGCCAGAGAGATTTCTTGATCTCACCAATTTCCTCCCGAGTAAAGAGAAAACCCCACTCCTCTTCCACCCACTCTGGAAGCACTACCTCCCATTTCTGCGCTTCCAAACGATACTCCTCGATCCTCTCGGTAACCCTGCGTAATACCGCATTGATGAGAGAGGTAAATTTCCCCTGGAACAGAGTCTTAGCCATCTCTACCCATTGGTGAACGCTGGCAAAAACGGGAATTTGGGAGTGAAAAATCAATTGGAAAAGAGCCAAACGTAAGAGGTTCTGAACGGATAGAGGGAGTTTTGTCCATCGTGGCAAACAGGGGAGCATTATGGCCTCAAGATGGGGTCGAGCTTTAATAGTTCCCCTGAGAAGACTCACTAAGAGTGACCGTTCTCGAGCGGAATACCCATAGCGTGAAAAACACCTATTATACTCCTGATCCAAGAAAGATAACCGCCTCGTATAGAGGCGGTCAAGGATTACGAGAGCATCGTGGCGATAACGATCAATCAATCGCGACTCCCCCGAATGAGTAAGAGTCGAATGAGTTGCAATGCAGAAACGGCGGTAGCCGCCACATAGGTAAGAGCTGCCGCGTTCAGCATTGCTTTCGCTAACGGTTTCTCGTCTGCTGCAAGAAGACCTACTCGTTCTAACACCATGGTTGCCCGGCGGCTCGCATCGTATTCAACCGGTAGGGTAATGAGTTGAAAGAGAACGGCAAGGCTAAAGAAGAGAATACCAATATCCATGAGTGGACGAAGAGCAAAAAGCAAACCGATAAAAAAGAGCGGCAGGGCTAATTGGGAACCAAAACTGGCTATCGGTACGAGACTGGAACGCAACGCGAAGAAAGAATATCCTTCTCTCTTCTGTAAAACGTGCCCGATTTCGTGTGCTACGATACCGTAATCGGCGATCGAGGTTCCACGAGCTACTGTTGAGGAGAGTCGTAAAACATCTCTTGCCGGATCATAGTGATCGTTGAGTGAACCGGGGATTTCTTCCATCCTGATGCGCAAACCCAAAGCGTTCATGAGTTCTTGGGCAACCTGCCAACCGGAAAGTCCGACTCTCGCCTTTTTGCGCGAGAGTGCTGCATAGGTGTTTGCCACCTTGCTTTGCGCATAAAAAGCCAAAATCAACGCAGGAATAAGAAGTACAAAAGTATAATCGAAGGGATAGAAAAACATTGATCTCACCCCCTATTGGAACTGATCTCCCACCTTGATCTGATACCCACAACACAAGTCACGAAAAAGCATTGGAGAACGATTTTCCGGTTGCACAACGTACAACGCTACATAACCCTCTTGCGCCTTAACAATAATCCCCCTCTCTCTATCAATATTTACTATCGTGCCGGGGAGAAAATCGTTCCCTTCTCCCTGCACCACAAAAGCCTCAATGACTTTCAATCTCTTCCCCCGCCAAAAGGTATACGCTCCGGGAGAACGAGTAAAGGCCCGTATTCTATTCACGATCCTTTCCGCTTTCTCTCCCCAAGAAATCCTCGCTTCTTCCTTAGAGAGACACGGAGCGTAGGAAACTTCCCCTTCTTGAGGACGGGGAACGAGGGTTCCTTTTCTCCAACCTATGAGCGTCTCTCCAAGAAGAGTTCCTCCCAAAGCACCCAACAACACTACCAAAGAAGAATAATTGTCCCGCTCTCCAACTTCTATCGGTTGCTGCGCCAAGATCGGGCCGGTATCGACACCCTCGTCCATGAGCATCACCGTAACACCCGTTTCGGCGTCTCCCTGAAGGAGCGTCCATCGTATGGGATCGGGACCACGATGACGAGGGAGGAGAGAAGCATGGACATTGATGCATCCCAAAGGAGGTAAGGTGAGAAGAGATCGTCTGAGAATCTGTCCGTAAGCAGCAACCACAATAGCTTCGGGAGAAAGAGCACGCAGAGTCTCTACAAACTCGGGATCATTCACCCGCACCGGCTTCAAAACGGTAAGGCCAAACTCTTGAGCCTTCATGGTAACCGGTGAGGGGGTGATTCTTTGCCCTCTTCCGGCTTTGGCATCAGCCTTACTCACCACGGCCTGAACGGTAATATCGTTTCGGCGCAGAATCTCTTCCAAAACCATGGCTCCAAACAAGGAGGTTCCCATGAAAACAATCTTCACCGTTCATCACCATTGCGAAGCAGCTTTTTTTAACTTACCTCCTAAGAGCAATCGTCGTGAGGGGCTCAAACGATCCACAAAGAGAATGCCATCCAAATGATCGATCTCGTGTTGCAGAATCCGCGCCAAGAACCCTTGGGCTTCCATCGTCACCTTTTCTCCCTCTTCATTCATCCCCTTGACCAATACCTCCCGACTCCTTTCTACCTTCGCGTATATCTCAGGGATACTTAAACATCCCTCTTCCCCCAACTCCCTCTCTTCGCTCCGATACACAATTTCAGGGTTCAAAAGAACACCGTCTTTTTGGGTTTCAGGGTATACAAAGGTAATAATCCGTAAAAGCACCCCCACTTGATTCCCTGCCAAACCTACCCCCGAGGAAGCATGCATGGTTTCTTTCATATCCTTTACGAGGGTAAGAACTGTTCCATTGATCTCCTCTATCTCCTGAGCCCGCTTTCTCAATACCTCACTTCCATATTTCTGAATCATCCGCGTAGCCACTTTCTCACCTCTTCATTACGCATCAACCTCGATATCCCAGGTAATGCCTTCTCTACGACGGTAAGGCAAAAAGGAAACAACCGTTTCAAAAACGGCCTCCAAATCTTGTTCGGGAAAACACACACCCAGTTCTTCTTTCCACCGACCCCTTTTCCTAAAGCCGGACCCCGGAAAAGGTCCTATTACCGTCATGCCCTTTTTTTCCAATTCTTCCTGTAGGGATTTTAGAACCAAAAGACAGGCGTCTTTATTCCGACTCTCTCCTATTATACGCAAAAGATAACCAAAGGGGGGATAACCCAATACTCGCCTCTTTTCTAAACCCTCACTATAAAACTCTCTCCAAGATTTCAAGAACTGCCCCATTCTCGTTATTGCCTCTTTCGATCCCTGGACAAATACCTGGGTATTGAGAGCAACATCAACACCTAAAAGCTGTAGTGCCTTTCCCCACTTCACGTAGAATTCCTCGCGAGCATTGAAATCACTGAGATACAACCAGCTTTCCAGCGAAACGACTACAAGAAGCGCACTCCTCCTCAAAAGCTCTTCCCGAAGAATCGCCGAAGTACCGACGACGATGTAAGGCGTTTTCGATTCAAGAAGCTCTTGCCCCTCTACAAACATTTCTGAATCGATGCGGAGCGTGTGATGCTTGGGGAAGATGGTTTGTATCTCTGCGTGCACCTTCTCTAATCCCTCCCCCCAATTCTCCCAAAGAGTACCTCTACAAATCGGACAAGCATCGGCAGGTTCAACTTTCCTCCCACATCGAGGACACCACAAAAATTTGCTGTCCAGGTGGTAACGGAGCGCAACCTCACAATCCGGGCACATATAGTAAAAGCCACACTCACCACATCCCAAAGCAGAAGCGTAGCCCATCTTCTGTACCCAAAGGAGTACCGACGCACCCTGCGCAGTGACGCGAGCAATTTCCTCTCGTATAGGGGGAGCAAGAACCAATCTCTGCTTCCTTGACTCATAGGTTATGGTCTTCACCGTTTTTCTCTTGGGTAAATTGTTCTCCGGGAAATCTCTCTCTTCAAATTCTCCTTCACGGAGAAAATGAGCAATCCCGAGCGGAGGGACAATACCCACTACATGAAGTTCTCCTCCCTTAATTCTGAGCTTTTCATAGAGAACCCGTAGAGCGCTGTAGCGAGGAATCTGATCAGAAAAATGACCTTTTTCTTCCGGATCAAAAATCACGTGGTAATACAAGTCAAAGGCCGGCAAAAAGAGAGCCAGTCGTGTCCCGAGAATAAGGTCATACTCACCTTCTTCCACCAACCGAAAGGCGAGGAGCCTCTTTTTTGCAGAAAGGCGGCTATCATACTTTATAACCCGAAGCAAAGGACATCGTTTTCGAATGAAAGCCTCAAAAGAATCTAAACTATGGAAATCGGGGAAAACGAGGAGAATCTTTCGTCTCTCTCTCTGAGCGTTTTCTATCATTTCCAGGCACCACTGCCTTCGGCTCTCGGTGAAGAGAATACGCCACCAGAAAAATCGCTTCTCCGGGAAAGAAGACTCTTGGGGAAATGTGCGCTCTCTCTCTAAACGGACAAGCCCTTCTTTCAGGAGTTTCTGCCAAGTACGAGAAGATACACGAAAGGTTTCCCGAAAAATGAAGAGATTCCGACCACCGGAGGGAATATCCCACCTTGATTCACCATCTTGCGTAAAAACTCTTTGCTCCAAAAATTTCCATTGGGACGGGAGACAAGGAGGGAAGAAAAGCTGAGCAATTTCGCCCAAAGGGAGGAAATATATTTTAGAAAGCCTTTTTGCCCAGTCCATTTGCTTCTCTCCCCAAGGAGAAACGGGAACAATCCGCAGGATCGGCTTTAGATTTTCTTCGTTCCTTACTTGAAGCGCGCAAACCAATCCCATGAGGAGACGCTGGTGAAACTCGACTTCGACAATGCTTCCAACCCGCACGGTATCATCAAGAGGGGAAGGAAGGAAGTAGGAGAATTCCTGAAAAACTGGAACAGGGAGTGCCAGTGAAGCTACTTTCATTCGAAAAAAGTGCGCACGAGGTGTACCAGAATTTCCTCAGCAAGATCTCGTTTATCTAAGAGCGGGAATTCGATTTCGTTTCCTTTTCGATCCACAACCCATGCCTGACTGGTAGGAGTTTCAAAACCACTTTCCCCTTTGGTAATACGATTCGCTACGATCATATCTAAGTTCTTATTCTTGAGTTTCCTCCTCGCTTCATTGAGGAGATCCTCGGTCTCGGCACAGAAACCAACCACTATCTTTTCCCCCTTATGAGGGGTAATGCTCGAAAGCAAATCAGGAGCAGGCACCAAAGAGAGAGAAAAAGACTCTCTTCCCTCCTTCTTTATTTTCGAAGGAAAAGGAGTAGGACACTGGAAATCGGAAACCGCCGCGTTCATGAGAAGAATATCACAAGAGGGAAATGCTCGCTTTAGTGCTTCTTGCATCTCGGAAACTGTTTCTACCCGTTCGACAGCAATGCCAGAGGGAAAACGCACCGAGGAAGAAGCCATAATCACTTTCACTTCTCCTCCCAAAGCCCGGGCCATACTTGCTAAGGCGCACCCCATAAGCCCACTACTCGGATTAGAAATAAAGCGTACTGCGTCTAACCACTCTCGAGTGGCTCCGGCGGTGACGAGCACTCTCTTCCTGCAGAGCTTTTTGGGCACATAGAGGCGATAGAAGATTTCTTCTACCAAATCTTCGACTTCTTTCAATCTCCCCGTGCCCACCTCTCCACAAGCCAATATTCCTGAATCGGGAGGAATAACCTGCATCCCCTTCTCCTCGATTCGCTTGATATTCTCCTGTACTATTGGATTCCTCCACATATCCACATTCATCGCTGGGGCAACAACCACTTGGCGGGGAGCAACGAGAACCAACGTACTCAAGAGATCATCAGCTATACCGTTAGCAACCTTCCCAACGATGTTGGCCGTGGCGGGAACAATAACAATACATTGATTTTCCCGTGCTAACGAGATGTGGACAATGTTCCCCTCTCCTTCAAAAAGGTCATCATACACTCTCCTCCCTGTGATGGCTTCGAAGGTACTCTTCCCCACCAGTTTCTGGGCGTGTTGGGTCATGCAAACAGTAACTATGGCTCCCGCCTTGACCAAATAACTGGCCAAACTTACCGCTTTGAAAGCAGCAATTCCTCCGGTAACACCTAAAAGGATTTTCTTGTCTTTCCAAAAAGAAAGAGGGTGATAGACGATCATTCTTCCACAAACTCGAATTGAATCGATCCGGCCATGACTTCCTGGAGAGCAATGAAGAGTGGTTTGTGAGGTTCTTTGAGCGATATGAGAGGTGTTGCCCCTTCATTGAGTTGCCGCACCCTTTTCGCCACCACTAACGCCGCAACATAGGAATTACCCACTTTTTTGACCAACTCATCGATGGACAACATATCTACTCACTCCCTTATCCGACAACGCTCTGCAATAATAACTGCACGGAATCTAGCGACCGCTTCTTCTAAGACATCATTGACAATCAGATAATTATAATCCCGAATAGATTGCATTTCAAGATGAGCATTGGTCATGCGGAGGAGAATATCGTGCTCTAAGTTTGAGCTCCGATTTCGCAATCGCTCTTCTAAGATCCGCAGAGAAGGTGGAGCAATAAACACAAAGATTCCCTGAGGATACACTTTCTTCACTTGTCTTGCTCCTTGCACATCGATCTCCAAGATGATATCAAATCCCTCTTTCCACCAATTTTCCAAGGGACGGCGAGGAGTTCCATAGTAGTTTCCGTGAACCTTTGCCCACTCTACAAACTCGCCTTGATCACGCATTTTTTCGAACTCTTCAAGGCTTACAAAATAGTAATCAACTCCCTCTTTTTCATTTTCCCGAGGAACACGAGTAGTATAAGAAACCGAGTATTTCAATCCTCGACAGATGCGCATGACCTCTCTGCGAATGGTACTTTTCCCTACCCCTGATGGTCCAGAAATAACGAAAAGAAGGCCAGACATATTATTCCACGTTATGCACTTGTTCCCACATCTTCTCTAAGGCGGTTTTCATGTCAATGACCAAAGAAGACAGGGACACCCCCGAAGCCTTAGAACCAACGGTATTAATTTCCCGATGCATTTCCTGGAGAATAAACTCTAACTCTCTTCCCACCACACCCGAGGAGGAAAAAACCTTTCTCGCTCTGGCGATGTGCGCCTTAAGCCGTACAACTTCTTCGTTAATGTCACTTCGATCAACGTAAAAAATTAACTCTTGTGATAAAAGATATTCATCTACCTTCGTCTGAGGGATGTTTTCTCGGAGTTTTCGAGCGAGCTTTTCACGGTAATACTCTTCCACTACCCCCGCTTCTTGCTCCACAGCGGTCACCAAGCGCTCCAGCCCCATAAGTTGCGCCTTCAAATCCTCTTCAAGCTTTGCCCCTTCCGCTTCTCGATAAGTTAAAAAGCTCTGCACAGCAGATTCAAAAATGGGAACAAAAAAACTCCACTCCCGTTCCCATACATTTTCCCCTTTTTTGAGATGGATGAACTCCCCCACTTGGAGAAGCAATTCTAAGCGTGGTTCGAAAGATAAAGCCAACTCCTCACTCAACCGTTTGAGCACCTCGAGATAAGACCGAGCTAAAGCCGTATTCACCTCTATAGCAAAGGCCTCTTCCTTCGGTTCAAAATCGACCCGAAGCTCTACCTTCCCCCGGGAAATTGATCCACGCAAAGCAGTGTTAATTTTCTCCTCCCAACTCACCAGCTCTCGAGGGAGACGTAGATTCACTTCCAAAAAACGGTGGTTCAAACTTTTCACATAAACTTGGTAAAACCCGAGCTCTCCAAACCCTTCAGCGTAACCAAATCCAGTCATGCTCCTCATAGGATGCTCCCTTTACAAGAGGTTCATTTGTCACTATATTATTGAATATCACTCATCCTGTCAATGAAAGGCATGCCCATGAAAATCTTAGAGGGATTACCACTCCGTTTCTTCGTGCAAGAAATAGCACCAATGGTCACCAATAGTCGTATTCAGCGGGTGCTTCACCACCCCACACGACACGAAACTTGGCTTGAACTCTATACCTCTTCGGGGAAAAGATTCCTCCTCATGTCTTGTTATCCAGAGCTCAGTCTTTTCTATGTGTCTCCGGAAAAAGCCTCTCTTCCCCCTCAAGTACCTCCTACCCAGTGGATACAACTTCTGAACAAATATCTGGTGGGTGGAAAAATCGTTGCTCTCGAACAAGTAGGTTGGGATAGAGTGGTATGTTTTACGATCCGTAATGCGTCACTCTGGCAGGAAATACAAGAGTTTTACTTATTCCTCGAACTTACCAGACGGAATGCGAATTGTATTCTCACTCGCAAAGATGAACAACGAACTGTCGTAGGAGTGTATCGAAGGGTTCCGCCGGACAAAAATCGCTTTCGCACTCTTTTAGTGGGTCACCCCTACCTTTTCCCTCCCCAAAAGAGGAAGGAAAATCCCCTCGATCTCTTGAGTGGTAGAAAAACCCTGGCTATTGAGACCGAGAATGAAAACATTGCCCAATGGATAAAAGACCATGTCGATGGGATCGGCAATTTTTTGGGGTCCATTCTCGCCGCAGGTTTTTCTCCTGAAACCCAAGATTGGCCGACCATTTTTCAAAAACTCTTCACCCCCCTCATTACGGGTAACACGAAATTTTTCGTGTTCAGCGCTTCTCTTGAGGAAACACCGCAAGGTGTTTTCTGGGAGAATGCTTACTACCATCCTGAGGGATACCGCCAATATTTTTCCTCTTTCAACGAAGCCGTTGTTGCTTTCCATCAAAGATGGTGGGAAAAGAGAGAAGAAGAAACACGAGAAAAGGAAAGACAGAAATGGATACACCGAGAACTCGAATTTGTGGACACACAGATGCAAGAAATTCAAGCTCTTCTCTCTCAAGAAGAAGATGGAGAAAACTTCAGAATGAAGGGAGAACTGTTAAAACTCCTGCCGGGGTTACTAATTCATGAGCAAACCCCTGAAGGGATTTCTGTCGGTCATCCTCTTTCGAACACGCCCGTTTTCATCTCCCTCAATCCTTCCTGGAGCATAGCTCAAAACATGCAACACTACTTCCACTTATACCGAAAGGCGCTCATTCGCAAAGAGAAACTAAAAGAGAAACTCCAAGCTCTAGAGAAGAAAAAAACTCAACTCCTCACCTATCTCGGTGATATCCCCTCTTCTGAGATCTCTCCTTGCCCTTCTTCCACCTCTGCCTTCTACAGATTCAAAACCGATCGAGGAAACGAAATATGGGTAGGGAGAAATAAAAAGAGCAATCAACTCCTCATCAAAAATGCAAGCAAGGAAGATTACTGGCTCCACGTCCGGGATCTCCCCGGAGCTCATGTTCTCCTCAAGTTCTCACACCCAGAGAACCGTGAAGAAGAAATACGTAAAGCAGCACAGATAGCAGGATACTTTTCGGCTGGGAAGAATGACAATAAGGTAGAAATCATCGTAACTCAGGTGAAATATCTTCGCAAGATAAAGAAGAGCATAGGGAAAGTCATCTTTCGCGAAGAACAAACTCTGAGAGTGCAACCGGTTTGGCCCGACGGGGTTATATCTCAAGACGATCTTCCCCAAAAAAACTACCAATGAACTCTTGCATATCGGAAGGCAAAGAGGCGGCAAAAGACATTCTCACCGAGGAAGTTGGGTGCACGAAAGAGAGTGCGAATGCATGGAGAGCTTGACTGGTAAAGTACTTCCGTCCCTCCTTACTCCCATAGGTTTGATCTCCCGCAATGGGATGACCCATAGCACTCAAGTGAGCCCGAATTTGATGAGTTCTTCCGGTCTTCGGTTTGACGAAAAGCAAGGAGAATTCCTTTTTTCTATGCAGCACCGACACCTCCGTGCATGAGGATTTGCCGTGGGTATAGTGAACTTCCATCCGTAAAGGATTTTTTCGACTTCGCGCCAAAGGGAGATCAATGGTGCTCACTCCTTCCCACCATCCCTCCACTATGGCTACATAGGTTTTTTCCACCCGACGAGCCTTAAATTCCTTCACCAAGTGGAGGTAAGCATAGTCCGACTTGGCTACCACCATCACTCCCGAGGTATCTCTGTCCAAGCGATGGACAATTCCCGGACGCAATGGTCTGCCATAAGAAGCAAGCGAGAAACCATAGTACACAAGCGCGTTAACCAAAGTATTTTTCTCAAAAGGTGAGACAGGATGGACGGAGATTCCCTTTTTCTTCGAAAGGACGAGGAGATCTCGGTCTTCATAAATAATATCGAGAGGGAGAAATTGCGGTTGGGGATGAGCAAGGGATATTTCCGGCCACGAAATTTCCAAAAGGTCACCCGGCTGCACTTTTCTACTGGGCTTCTTAATCACCTGATGATTGATTTTGAGTCGCCCTTCCTTTATAAGCCGGCTCAGGAGAGAACGAGAAAGCTCGGGGAAATTATTTCGTAACCAAATATCTACCCGATCGAAGGAGGAATCATAAACTCGAATCTTTTGCCTTCTCATACCTCACGACTACGGAAAATGAATTTACTCAAGAGAAGGCCTACCCCTCCTACAATCATAACATCGCCTAAATTGAAGGTAGCCCAAAAAGATGGTTCAATGAAATCAATCACGTGGCCCCACCGCAAGCGGTCTAAAAGATTCCCCCACGCACCGGCCAAATAGAGAGCAATACCCACGAAAAAAGGGGCTTGCTCCCTCCTTACCCGCGTAATCCAAATCACGAAAACCACACTCAATACGATGGTGAGTAAAAAAATGGCAGTCCTACCCAGAAGAACAACCCCGAAAGCACTCCCTACATTGTGACGTAATCGTAATTCCAATATTCCCCGAATGAGGGGAATAGAGCCATCTTTCAAAATGTGTATCGCCCAATATTTGGTGCTCTGATCCACAAAGAGACTAAGCCCAAACACACTCAAGAAATACTTCCATCGCTTTTCCATTATGACTTCCTCAGTCTGCCCTCGTCCTTAAATTCCTTGAGCGAGAAACGTGCTATTTCTCCTCCCTCCTTAGGCTCTCCCCGACTTTTATCCACCTCTCCGGTCTCGAGTTCTGTGTTTTTCCATTCGATGCTTTCCATGAAGGTTTGCAACATCGACCTAAAGCGAATTTGGAAGAGACGGTACTTTTCCAACAAATCACTGTACCCCGCTTCCACTTCTTTCTTCTTTCCCAAAGCTTCCTCCACAATTCGGTAAGCCCTCATTTGAGCCTCTTCTACAATCATAACCGCTTCTTTCTTTGCTAACTCTCTCTCCACATCAATCTGTTTCTTCCATTCTTCGATTTGAGCATCAATTCTCTTCACATATTCTTCCCTTTCAGCGAGCTTCTTCTTCAATTCCCGGTTTTCCTGCACAAGCTTCTCACGCTCTTCTAAGAGCTCTTGCCAGTGAGAAGCTAATTCCTCCAAGAATTCTCGAACTTCTCCTTCACTATATCCTCGAAAGGAACGGCTAAAATCCATTTCGGCAATATCTTCTGGTCGCAGAGCCATTGTTCTTCACCTCACCTCAGAAATCAACCCACAAGACGCTTATACGCTTCGCGAAAACCCTCCATTACAATTCCCTCAAAACCATGTCTCTTGAGTGCTCTCACACCAGCAATGGTTATACCACCGGGGGAAGCAACCAGATTTTTGAAATATGCAGGATGCAATTCCTTATCCTTGAGGAGCGAAGCTGTTCCTAAAACGGTTTGTAGAGCCACTTTGAAACTCGTTTCCCAAGGAATACCCATCTCCACACCGGCATCCATCATTCCCTCGATAAAGAGAGCCACGAGAGCAGGACCGCTCCCACTCAGAACGGTAAAATAGTCCAGGTATCGCTCTTCCACCTCGAGAACCCAGCCTAAGGAAGAGAGAAGGAAGAGTATCTCTTCCTTCTCGGTGCTGTGAAGCGCGTCGGAAAAGGAGATCGGAACTACTCCCTCTCCAACCTCTACACAGAGATTAGGCATGAGACGAACAATCTTACCTCCATGGGCGAACAACTGAGTGAGAGAGTGAATATTGACACCGGCAACGACGGAAAGAATGATAGCCTGAGGGAACTTATTCACTATTTTGAAAGCTACCTCCACATCCTTTGGTTTTACCGCTAAAATGAGAAAATGAGGAGAAATACCCTCCATATCCTTGACGCTTTCCAGTTTGAGTTCCTGAGCCAACTGAGCCGATTTCTCTTCCACCGCATCGTAAAGCAAAAAACGGAATTTTTTGTGCCAATGGTCTCGACACAAACCCCGCACCAAGGCGCTCCCCATATTGCCACAACCCACAAGGAGAATAGATTCTTCCACCTATTTCACCCTCTCTCCAAACAATGCTCTCCCTAAGCGAACCATGGTAGATCCTTCCAGAATGGCCAAATGAAAGTCGTCGCTCATGCCCATGGATAGTTCTTGTACTTCCTCTCGTAAGATACCACTCGAGTTCACTCTGTCGCGTAAGAAACGTAATTTGCGAAATGTTTCCCGCACAACCTCTTCCTCCGCCAAAGGCGCAATGGTCATAAGCCCCATCACTTTTATACCCGGTTGCAAAGCAACACACTCAAGAAGCGGGAAAAGGTCTTGTTCCCGAACTCCTCCCTGGGTCGTCTTACCCGATAGATTCACCTGAATAAAGATAGGATAAGCTTCCCGACCTAACTTTTCAAGCGTTCTGGCAATGCAAGTCACTAACTCAGGACGGTCAACCGATTGGATGGAGTGAAAATTTTCCACCACCTTTTTTACTTTGTTGGTTTGGAGGCGTCCCACGAAATGCCACTCGAGGTGTTCCCGGCGGAAAAGAGCTATTTTGGGTAAGGCTTCCTGTAAACGATTCTCTCCGAGAAGATTGATACCGTTCTCTATAGCTTCCCGGATTCGTAACTCGTCAACGCCTTTGGTAATGGCTATGATTTTAACCGTCTCTTCTTTTCTCCCTGCTCTCTCACAAAAGAGACAAATCTTTTCTCTTACCCGCTCTAAATTTTCTCTTACCCCATTCTTTCACCTCTCAGTTGACTACCATACTCCACGGTCTCAGTTTTCCCCTCCATGGGTGAAAAGGCCACTCTTCATCTCGCTTGAGATCTCGGAAAACCTTCTTCCACTCCTGATGTTTCCCCGCCGAGGGAAGAAGAGAGGGAAGCTTTTCAGCTAACAGCCGATCGCCTCGAGCAAGAATTAATTCGGTAAGGGCAAATCGTGGACTCTCTCCGGTAATGGTTATACCCAGCTTTCTCACTTCTCGTTCGAATTGATTTTTCTCCTTCCTCCATTGGGGAAGAGAAGGAACAAAATCTTGCCACGGGGTATGTGGTTTGGGGATGAAAAAGCTATAAGAAACTCCTATTCTTTTGGGATTCACATGTCGAGTAATCTCCTGCAAAAAAACGATATCTTCTTCAACTCCTTCTTTTATCCTCCCTAACATGAAATAGAGTTTTATCGCCTCAAAACCTATGGCTACCGCATCTTGAATGAGTTCCCTCCACTCTTCATTGGCAAGGCCTTTCCCCAAATGGGCGCGTAAAAGCGTGTCACCACTTTCCGGGGCAATAGTCAGGGTGCGCAATCCCCCTTGACGCAAAGCCCCAAGGAGCGAAGGTTTCTGGATCAACCTTTTTGCGGAAAGAGAAGAACAGGTGAGTTTTTTCTGATGCTTGCGCAAATAAACCACCAACTCCTCAATCGTAGGGTAACTGAGAACATCCGAACCGACAATCCCGATTTGGTCCGTCCACGCAAACACTCGATTGACCATTGCCTCCACCAGAGGAAAAGACCGCTGCCGCAAAGGGGCATAGAGAACATACCCTGCACAGAAACGACATCCGTACCCACATCCTCGGTTTACTTCGATGAGAGCTGTCTTCCGAAAATGAGCGTAAGGCGTATAGATAAATGTTCTCGTTTCACACCTATCGAGGTTTATTCGCTGCCGTTCCACCGGAAAGGGAAAACCCTCTTGTACCTCAAATCCGATCAATTCCCCTTTCTCATAGCGAGGAAGGATTCCCTCCGGCACATACACTCCAGGAAGAGTAGATAAGAGCTTTTTCATTTCCCATCGAGGAGTTTTTTTCTTCTTCTCTCTCGCCCAGATGACGAGGAGTTGAGGAAAAATTTCCTCTGCTTCACCGATAAAGGCAAGATCGACAAAGGGAGCTACAATTTCTGGATTCAAGCTCACCAGGGGTCCGCCAGCAATGACCCAAGGGTCATCTTCTCCTCTTTGAGAAGTAAAATAAGGAATAGGGCTTTCCTGAAGCAAGGAAAGAAAGGGGAAAAGTTCCAATTCGAAAGAGAGAGTGAAAGCAATAATATCGAAAGCAGAGAGAGGAGAACTCGTCTCGAAGGAGTAAGGCCCCCAAGAAGCAAAGAACCGCTCTCCACCCCACGATGGCGTTTCGAAAACCAGCCGAAGAAGCGATTGGTAACCCAAGTTCGACATTCCCCAGGCATACTCCCCCGGAAAACAAAGGGCGATTTTCCATTCCCCGACCTTATGAAGTAGAGAAAGCCCCCTTTCCTCCTTCAATGGCAATTTTTCTCTTCGTCTCATCGACATCAATTATTTTTTGCGCAAGAAGGTGGGAAAATCTAAATCTTCGGGTGGGAAAGAATCAACGAGATGGTCATGCCGTACTGATTCCTGAGGCTCTTTTCCTTCCTGAGGAGCAAATCCAGTGGCAATAACAGTTACCTCAAGCTCTTCCTTCATGCGCTCGTCAATGACCGCTCCAAAAATAATATTTGCTTCCTGAGAAGCGGTTTGACTGATGACTTCAGCCACACGGCTGACTTCCCAAAGTCCTAAATTCGGTCCCCCGGTAATATTGAAGAGAACCCCCTTCGCTCCCTCAAAAGGGGTTTCAAGAAGTGGACTACGAACCGCCATTTGTGCTGCTTCTTTCGCCCTTCCTCCACCACTCGCCCTCCCGATACCCATGAGTGAAGTGCCGGCATTCGCCATAATTGCCTTTACATCTGCAAAATCGAGGTTAATGATTCCCGGAACGTTAATCAAGTCGGAGATGCTCCGAATGCCTTGGAGGAGAACATCGTCAACAATCTGAAAGGCTTCCAAAATCGAAGTAGAAGTATCAACGGCTTTCAATAGCCGATCGTTCGGAACCACTATTAAAGCATCGACACTTTTTTGCAGAAGAGCAATCCCTTCTTCTGCCTGCCGCATTCTCTTTTTGCCCTCGAAAGAAAAGGGTTTGGTAACTACCCCAATGGTGAGAATACCTAATTCTTTCGCCACTGAGGCAACTACCGGAGCTCCACCTGTTCCCGTACCTCCACCCATTCCAGCAGTGACAAAAACCATATCCACCCCTTCAAGGAGCTTGAAAATCTTGTCTTTATCTTCCTCCGCAGCTTTCCTACCAATCTCAGGGTTAGCACCCGCACCGAGCCCCCGAGTCAACTTTGCTCCAATCTGGAGCTTTATCGGCGCTAAGGACTTTGCTAAAACTTGGGTATCAGTATTGATAGCTACAAAAGTAACCCCTTTTAATCCTGCCTTGATCATCCGATTAACCGCGTTACCCCCTCCACCACCTACCCCGATGACCTTAATATTCACCGTACCATTGTTGGCATTATTTTTACCCGACCATGACATTTGACATACCCCCATACTCAACCGATCATAAAGAAATCTTTCAACCAGCTTATCACTTTAGAACCCTTTTCTTCTAAGTTCAATAGGAGTGGTTTACCTATGCTCCGTTCGATCTTTTCCCCAAAAGCAAACTGCAAAAGCCCACACGCAGTGGAAAAGATAGGGTTACCAATGCTCTGGATCATCCCCACATAATATTTACTATCCGGACAACCAAGACGTGCCGGAAGCTTGAGAAGTGAGGAAGCAAAATCCACAATACCGTCAAGAAGGGCTGTACCCCCCGTTAAAACTACTCCCCCTCGCAAAACAGGCATTGCCCCCGATGTTCTCATTTCCCGGAGTATAAGGAGAAAAATTTCTTTTACCCGTGCTTCAATGATCCTACACATAAATCGCCTTTCGATTGTTTTGAGAGAGGAAGACCCTAAATCGCGCACTTCCACTGCATCATCGCCTATCACTTGACTTCCAAACGCGCAACCATAGCTCACTTTAATTCGTTCTGCTTCATCGCGGTAGGTACGAATACCAATCGCTAAATCCGAGGTAATATGCTCGCCCCCCACCGGGAAAATCCGAGAATGACGAATGCTTCCTCCATAGAAAATAGAGAGATCGGTCGTCCCGGCTCCAATATCGATCAAAGCAGTACCAATTTCTCTCTCCATAGGGCTCAAAACTGCCAGAGAAGAGGCGAGAGGTTGAAAAACCGCCTGTGCCACTTCTAAACCTGTCTGCCGAAAAACTTTAAGAAAACTTTGAAAATGATTATCTTGAATGAGAACGAGATGCGTTCTTACTTTCAATTTTGAAGCGACCATCCCCACCGGATCTGCGACACCCATCTCATCATCCACAAGATAATCCTGGGGAAGAACATGGATCACCCTCTTCGCCGTCAAATCGACCTGTGACTTGGAACCTTCAATAGCCCTCAGGAGGTCCTTATCGGTGATTTCTCTCCCCCCCTTTCCTAAAAAAATCTCGTTTTCCAAGTTCAGCGAGGAAATATAATCTCCGGAAATACCGACATAAAGGGTATCGGGAACCGCCTTAGCAATTTCGATAGCCAGGGCAAAAGATTCTTTTACCGACTCTGATATCTTGGCAATATCCACCACTTTACCCTTTTTCATGCCCCGAGAGCTACTCAGGCCAACACCCAATATCTCTATAGTTGTACCTCTCTTCCTTCCGATCAAGGTACATACCTTACTGGTACCAACGTCAATCGCTCCTACGAGAGAAGATCCCATGCTCACCATAGAACGCCACGTCCTCTGTACGTCAATCGCTTTCTCCGGTTATAATGACAATATCTTCACCCGCTTGTACATCGAAACCAATTACTCGAATCGAACGTATCTTTACTTCGCGTAAATAAGGTTTGAGCAGGCTTACTTTACTCTTCAAATTCAATACCCCACCACATTTTATAACTATACCATTTTGGAGTCGGAGAATAAATAATCTCTCGTGAACCACTTCAATCTCTTGCAGGGGAAGATCAAAAGTATCTCGCCAAACAGCGGCTAAGGAAATTGCCTCTTGCAAAAGCTCTCTCTTCTCTAAGAGGGGCTGCGTTGCTTCCCTTTCCTTAATTTCCACCAAAGGAGCACCATCGCCCCAACACGGTATCGTCACTCCTTCCTCATCAAAACAGGTAAAACTCTTTCCCTTCTTCACTACTGCAAGAGGCTTACGTTCTTCGAGAATAATTTTCACAACGTGTACTGAGGGTTTTTCTACCCGAGCAGTTTTAATTCCGGGAATTCTTGACAGACTCCGTTCGATCTCCCAAGGACGAATCGCAAAAACACTCTTTCCTTTCAAGCCTTCAAGAAAATGGAGCACCGATCCCCCTAAAAGGCTCTTATCACCTTCAATTTCTACGCTCTTTATGGCGAATAAATGACTCCGAAAAACTATACCAAATATTCCAAAGGCTATGAAACCTATCAAAAGGTAAAAAAAAAGATTTCTTTAAAGAGTCGTGTTTTTTTCCAAATCATCGCCATATTTCCACTTCATTTTCCAACCATACATTCTTCTCACGATATACTTCTCTCCTGATCCACTCCATGAGGTTCTCAACCTGGGAAGCAGTTGCCCCTCCCAGATTTACGATGAAGTTAGAATGTTTCGGTGAGACCCGTGCTCTCCCTAAGCGCACCCCTTTAAAACCCATTTCTTCAATCAAGCGAGCCGCGTACCCCCCAGGGGGATTACGAAAGATACTACCCGCCGAAGGCCAATCTAATGGTTGAGAAGTTCTTCGGAGAGAGGAAAATACCCGAATCATTTTCCGAGAATGCTCCTCGGACTCAAGAAAAAGCCGAAAAATAACCTTTATAACCACAGCACGCTCGCTCTTGAGGCTTGAATACCGATAGGCAAAAACCAAGTCCTCACGATTCTTCCACTTTAGGAATCCATGTTCATCTCGCAACAAAATCTTATCCACCAAACTACCGATTTCTCCTCCAAAACACCCCGCATTAATGAGAACAGCTCCTCCAATTGTTCCCGGAACACCAACCAAAAATTCACACCCTCCAAGACCCTCTTTCAAGCAAAAACGAACCATTTTTTGGAGGCTTGCACCTGCCCCCACTTCTATGCGATGCGTGTCCAGCCTTTTCAATCGAACGAAGGTACCTCTCAGACGAATGACTACCCCATCAAAGCCACGATCTCTCACCAAAATATTCGATCCACGGCCAAGAATACGCCAGGGAAGATTCCCATCTTCACATCTCGCGATAACTGTGTCTAACTGTTCTTCGTTACAGACGTCTACTAATGCTATAGCCCGCCCCCCAATACGAAAGGTGGTGAAAAACCTCATTTCCGGATAATCGATCACTCGCAAACCTTCTATACTGTGAAGACCTTTGACCACATTTTCCCATTCTTCTGACAGAGCATAGCACCTACTCTCCATACATCACCTGCACCCATGGTAATAAGCATATCGCCCGGCTTAAGAATTTTTTCACATGCAAGCGCCACTTCCTGAAAATCATCCATGAATTGCACCGTCTCGTACCCTTTTTGAATCATCACCTGGTAAATGAGTTCTGAGGAAACCCCAGAAATCATTTCCTCATTTGCCGAATAAATAGGGAGAATAAAAACATGGTGGGCAATTCCCAAGGCCTCGGCCATCTCTTGGTACAAACGTTTCGTTCTCGTATATCGATGAGGTTGAAACACCACCACGATTTTCCCAGGAACAAAATCGCGAGCTGCCTCTAAAACCACCCTCATTTCGGTAGGATGATGCGCATAATCATCAATAACCAAAGCCCCTTGAAACATCCCCACCTTTTCAAACCTTCTCTTCACCCCTCGGAATGAAGCGAGTGTCTCTTGGATGTAATCTACTTTTACCCCTAATTCCATGCCCACCGCCACACAGGCTACGGCATTACTGACGTTGTGCAACCCGGGGAGATTCAGGGAAAAGTCGGCGATTTTCCTGCCCCGCCACAGGGCCTCGAAGGTAAACCCTCCTACCCTCTTTTGCAGAACTCTCCCCAAGAAATCCACCAGAGAGCTGGTGATACCGTAGGTCGATACTCGTGGCACGTAAGCCTTTTTGAGGATATCGACCACGTTGGGGTGATCTCCACACACCACCCCCATCCCACCTTCCTTCACTCTCTGGAGAAAAGTTAAAAAAGCCATTTTCTCCCGTTCTATATCACCATAAAACTCTAAATGATCGTCCTCAATGTTGGTTACTACTGCGCAGAAAGGCGAGAGCTTTAAGAAAGAGCCATCACTCTCATCCGCCTCGGCAACAAAAAATTCTCCCTTTCCCTCTTTTGCATTTCCTCCAATATCTTCAAGCTCACCACCAATGAGGACTGTGGGTTCTAATCCCGCAGTTTCAAGAAGCAGAGAAATCATCGAAGTAGTAGTGGTTTTTCCATGCGTTCCGGCAATGGCCACACCCTTTTTCCGATTCAAAAGAAGGGCCAACATCTCCCCGCGATGGATGACGAGAAGACGCAAACGCCTTGCCTCCTTCAGTTCTTCGTTACTTTCGGGAATCGCCGAAGAGACTACCACCGCCTCGGTTTCCCACACTTGCTCCTTCCGATGCCCGACAAATACATTTATCCCTTTCGCTCGCAAACGTGAAATAGCATCATTCTCAACGAGGTCTGAGCCACTCACAACATACCCCTGTTCCGCGGCTAAAAGAGCCAACCCGCTCATCCCTGTTCCACCAATACCAATAAAATGAAGCCGAAGAGGTAACTTTTCAAGTTCAAGATTTCCTAATGACATTAACCACCTTTCTCCTCTCTTGCCAAGACCCCTCTATGATTCTCTGTGCAATAACTTGTGCCGCATCTTGAAAATATAACTCTTCCTCATGACGTGCATAGGGATGAACCGCCAACATCCTTTGTATCTTTTCCGCTAAGAGAGCAGGACAAAGCTCCCCTTCTTCGACTATTTCTACTGGTTGATGTTGTTGCAACCATAAGGCATTGTATCCCTGATGTGAATCGGCTGCATCTCCGTAAGGAATTAACACTGCGGGTAAACCAAAGAAAAAGAGTTCGAAAACCGTATTCGCTCCAGCACGACCAACAACTAAGTCCGAAGCAGCATAGGCGATCCCTGGAGAAGAGAGAAAAGGGTATACCCGATAAGGAAAAGGGGAATTTTTAGCTTTCTCTGTTACTCGCGAAAAATGGTTCTCTCCGGTGAGATGAATAACTTGAATATCCTCCTTCCTCAACCATGATAGAGCTTGCAAGAAGGTTTCGTTGATGATTTCTGAACCCCGACTTCCACCCATCACTAAAATAGTACGGCGTTGCGAGTCTAAATGCAACTCTTTTTGCGCTATTGCCTTTTTCCCTTTCCAATACCTCACCTCTTCTCGTAAGGGATTACCAACCACTTCCACGTTGTGGCGTTGTGGGAAGTAACAAAGTGTATCAGAAGCCGAAATGAAGACCTTCTTCGCCCAGCGAGAGATGATACGATTCGCGAGTCCCGGATATATGTTTTGTTCGTGCACATAAATGGGGATACCCCATAGCTTCGCCCACATCGCTCCCAAGAGAGAGAGATAACTCCCCATGGCCAAAAGAGCTATCGGTCGGTAACGCAAAAAATACCACCCTCCTAAGATCATCCCCAAAATATTTTCTCCCACCATACGAAAGAGGGTTCTATCAAAGCGCCGATCCCATCCCCGCGCAGTGAGATAAAGGATGGGAAACCCGTGATCGGCAATAATCTTCCCCTCCATGCCTCTTCTCGTTCCCAAAAAAACAATTTCCAAATCTACTTGTTTCTTGAGCTCTAAGGCGACACAAAGAGAGGGAAAAACGTGCCCACCCGTACCCCCTCCAGCGATGAAAAGACACGGTTTCATACTTCCTTCTCCGTACCCGTACTACGGGCAATGTTAAAGAGAATTCCTATGCTCACCAGGGTCACCAAGAGCGAAGAACGACCATAACTGAGTAAAGGGAAGGTGATCCCGGTAACCGGTAAAAGCCTCAACACTGCTCCCATATTGATAAAAGCCTGCAAAACAATCATAGACAGTATACCCATAGCCAAAAGAAAACCAAATTCATCATGAGTATTCAAGGCGATTCTCCAACTCCTCCAAAGAATAATACCCAAAAGAACCAAAACGGCAAGCGTTCCCAAAAACCCTAATTCTTCCCCAATTATGGCATAAATGAAGTCAGTATGTCGATCAGGAAGAAAAAAGAATTTTTGACGACTCTCACCCAAACCCCTCCCCCATATTCCTCCTGATCCCAAAGCAATGAGTGATTGAATAATGTGAAAACCTTTTCCCAGAGGATCTTTCCATGGATCCAAAAAAGCTATTAACCTGTCCCTCCAATACTCCTTCCCTCGAACGAAGAGGAGAAAGAGTCCGGGAGGCATAAGTATCGCCCAAACCAAGAGAAGATGAGTAATTCTACTCCCGCCCAAAAACAGCATGACAAAGGTAAGGAGAATCAAAAAAATAGCGGTCCCCAAATCCGGCTCTATTAATACCAAAAGGCAAATAATTCCTACAATGATGAAAAAAGGTATCACTCCTCGCCAGAAGTCTTGAATCCGATTTTGGTAGGTAGCCAGGGCGTCTGCCATATAGAACACAATAGCCAATTTAGCAAACTCCGATGGTTGGAAGTTCGAAATCCTTAAGTTTAGCCATCGACTCGATCCTCCCGCTTGTTGTCCTATACCCGGCACAAAAACCAAGACGAGCAAGAGAAGAGTGAGAAAAAGGAAGGCCTTGCTCAATTTTCGCAATTGCTGGAGAGGGAAAAAACTTGCCAACGCACCACCCAAAAGACCCAAGAGAATCCCGATAATATGGTCCTTGAGAAAGTAAAAAGCATTTCGGTATGCATAGATCCCAGTGGTCATACTGGCACTAAAAACCATGGTGGTCCCCAAAAGAAGCATGATGACCACCGACCAAAATAAATAAGGATCAATCATCCACCACCATTTTGCTCCGGTCTCCAAAGAAGGTATCACAGAAAACACCTTCTTCCATCCCATATCCTATTCATCACTCAAAACGAGTTTACGAAAATGCCATCCCCGCTCGGTAAAATCTCGATACTGGTCCCAACTGGTACACGCAGGAGAGAGGAGCACTACATCTCCACTCTGAGCAATGTTTCTCACTACCTCTACTGCTTCCTTCAAGGTGGGGACGAAATGAGAGAGCCGGCGTGGAGGAATAAAATGAGCAAGGAGCTGGCGAGCTTCGCCGTAAACTATAATCGCTTTTACCTTAGGCGTATCTAAAACATCTCTCAACTCAGAAAAATCACGAATTTTCGCTTTTCCTCCCAAAATGAGAATGAGAGGTCCAGGCAATGCTTCTATTGCCCTTCTTGTCGAGGAAGGAGTAGTTGATTTAGAGTCATCGATATAGTGTACCCCGTGAATACAACCTATCCACTCTAAACGATGAGGGAGACCCCGAAAGGTAGACAATGCTCGGGCAATCGTCTCCTGAGGAATTCCGGTAGACCTTGCTATCGCTACGGCAACGAGCACATTTTCCCAGTTGTGCCTTCCAATCAAGGGGAGTTCCCTTATAGGGACTACCGTTTGTTCCGGCACCCCCGCTTCCCTGATCACCCCTTGGGAGACGTACAAACCTTCGCGTAAACGCTTCCCCACCGCCACAGGGAGAATCGATGCCTTGAGACCGCTTATCACCCGCGTTTGCCACTCATTCTGGGTCACATTCACAATCGCAATATCGCCTTTCTTCTGATGAGCAAAAATTCTGGCTTTCGCCCGATAATACCTCTCCATAGTGACATGGTAATCTAAGTGGTTGGGAAAGAGGTTGAGTAGTGCAGCAATGTGAAAACGTGCGCTATAGGTCCTCTCCAGTTGGAAACTACTCAATTCTACAACTCCCCATTCCCACTGTTTCTGAGAAGCAACGCTTTCGATCAAAGAGGTTCCCAAATTCCCTCCTACAAAAACATTGTATCCTGCCTCTTTCAAGAGGTGCCCAGTGAGACTCACGGTAGTACTTTTTCCACAAGAACCGGTTATTCCGATGAGGGGAAAAGAAAGATGGCGTGTCGCAAACTCGATCTCACTCACCACCGGAATCCCTCGTTCTTCTAAAAACCGAAAGACCGGATGGTCAGGAAAAATACCAGGGCTGGCAATACATTCCTCAACCGATCCAGGGTATTTCCCGATAAATTCCTCGGTAGAGAAAAATTGAAAATGAGGACAATCAGTAAATTCCTGAGGAAGAACCTCCCATGACAAACGATCGTCGATGGCGATAACTCTCTCCCCATGCGTAAGCAAATACCGAGTTACCGCCTGCCCAGTAGTTCCTAAACCTAAAACTAAGAACAGAGACATAGTTCACCCACGCACGCTTCCCAACGCAACGAGAACACCCAAAATTTGCACAATCCAAAAGCGAATGGTAACATGGCTCTCCTTCACTCCCCGAAGTTCAAAATGGTGATGCAATGGACTCATGAGAAAGAGGCGTTTCTTTCGTATCTTGAAGGAGATCACCTGTAACACTACCGAGAGGGTATCAACCACGAAAATGACTCCCGCCAAAACCAAAAGGAGGGAATGTCCTGAAGCGAGAGACAAAATACCCATTAAAGCTCCCAAAGGAAGCGAACCAGAATCGCCCATAAAAATTCGTGCCGGCCAAAAATTGAACCATAAGAAAGCCAGAAGGGCACCTATGGCTGCTTCGGAGAGACCTACTAAGGCGAGACGATTTTGGGTCCCAAGAATGATGGACCAAAATGCAAAGGTGAGTAGTCCACAACCTGCGGCTAATCCATCAAGCCCATCGACAATGTTAAAAGCATTCATAGACGCGACCATGACCAATACTCCGTAGAGCAAAAATTCGACCACGCCTAATTCCACACTGTAATTGGTAAAAGGAATGGTAAAATGGTGGGGAAAGAAACGAAAACCCCACAGGAGTAAGCCAGCACTCCCCAAGAGTTGAGCAAAAAATTTGTACCGCGCCTTGATACCCCAAGGTCTTCCCAAAACACTCTTTTGGTAGTCATCCCAAAACCCTAAGGCAAAAAAGAGGAGAAGGAAGAGAAAAATAACTCCCGTCAAACGGTCTAATCCTCCACCGAACCACAAACCCAAAAAACTACTCATGATGATGATTAATCCACCCATGGTAGGAGTATTTTCCTTATGGAGATGTAAATTGGGTCCTTCTTTTTTGATTTTCTGTCCTACTCCCCATGATTTTTGCCATCGGATGAAAAAAGGGAAAAAGACCATTCCTCCCCCAAAGGCGATGAATAGTGGTGCTAAGATGGTTTTACTGGGCAACATCTTCTTGCCTCCATTCTTCAGGAATTGCTTTCTCCATAGTCATCGCTCGTGAACCCTTGAAGAGAACAACCCAATGAGAACGTGAAGAAAGAGTTTCTACTAAAAACTTTTGAATACTTTGATGGGAAGAAAAGATCGACAATCGCCCTGCTCTTACTTCTTGAGGGAAGTATCTCTGAGCTACTTCCGCAAAACAGGAACCCAAGAGAACAACCTGCCCAAGAGACGGAGGAGCTAAAACCTCGGTGAGTAACTCTCGATGCGCCCTCTCGGTAAAGTCACCCAGCTCCAACATGTCTCCAGCTACAAGTACAGTATAAAGTCCTTCTCGAGCAAGGAACTTGAGCAATTGGAGAGCTTTCCGAAAGGAGACCGGATTGGCGTTATAAGAATCATCGATCACCGTGCCACCTGGGGGAGAAAAAGTATTTCCCCGACCAGGAGGCATTTTCCAAGAGGAAAGGACCTCTTGGATAGTTTCTTGGGGAATACCCCACTCCAATGCTAAGTGAAAAGCGGGAAGAAAAGAGATTAATACCTCGGGAAAAAGGATGGGAGCTCGCCAGGAAAAAAGGCGATGGTCCCATTCTACCGAGAATTGGGTTACCATTTGGGGAAGAGTAAAAGAAAAATGGGATATGCGGAGGTCATCATCTCTTCGCGTGCCGAAGGAAAAACATTCCCTTTCACTCTCTTTCCAGGAACCCACCGGCAAACGAGCCTTCCAATCTCCCGGAAAGTAAATACGTCGCGTCTTTGGGGTAACCAATTGACACTTCTCTTCGATAACTTGCGCTACGCTTCCCAAACCCTCGAGGTGCCCCTCGCCGAAGGCGGTGAAGATAACCGTATCCGGCTGAATAATCTCTGCCAAGGTGGCCATCTCTCCACGCTGACTAATCCCCGCCTCAACAATGGCGAATTGGTTCGTCTCGGTAAAATTAGCTAAAGCCGAGGAGACACCGATAACCGTATTAAAGCTCGAAGGAGTCATTTCGGTGGCAAACGCGCTCTCTAAGAGCGCTCGCAAAAAATGCTTACTCGTGGTCTTCCCCACTGTCCCGGTAATGGCAATCTTTTTCCCCTGGAACCGCTGTGAAGCTCTTTGACCGATGTTTTTCAAGCCCTGAACGGTATCCTCCACTTGGAGAAGGGTTCGATCACGCACCTTCCCGGGTACGGTGTTCTCTTCGATCAGAGCCCCATACGCACCCCGAGAGAATCCGTCCTCAATAAAGAAATGTCCGTCAGTTCTCTCTCCTCGGAGAGCAACAAAGAGCTGTCCCCGGTGAGCGAGGCGACTGTCAATCGCTACTCCCTCGAAAAGAAGGTACGTTCCTTTACGAATGATAGAAGCTCCTGTTGTGCGCCGTAACTCTTCTAAGGTAAATTTCATACCGTCTCTTTTTTCGATAATCTCTTTTCCAGTAATTTTTTAGCTACCCAGTAATCGCTGTGGGGAACGATTTTCCCATCATACACCTGAAAGCGCTCCGGTCCTTTTCCTGCTAAGAACACCACGTCACCTTTTCGAGCAATGGACAAAGCCTTTTCAATAGCTTCCGCACGGTCCAAAATAACCTCACAGGAGAGGCTCTTCTCTTGTCTCACCTTCTCTACACCTTTCAAGGCATCTTCTGCAGTTTGTACGGGATTTTCACCACGAGGATTATCCGCGGTGATAATACACCAATCACTATATCGAGCTACCGTTTCCCCCATAAGCGGCCTTTTATTACGGTCTCTCTCTCCACCACATCCGAATACGGTAATGACCCGTCCCAAGGCAAATTTCCGTACCGTAGACAAGGTAGATTCTAAACCATGCCAATTGTGGGCAAAATCGACGACAACGACAAAATCCTGCCCCGCTTCCACTAATTCCCATCGGCCAGGGACACGGCGACAACTCACCAGGCCTTCTTGAATTACCTCTTTACTTATTCCCTGAAAAAGGGTCACCGCTATGGCTCCCAAGGCATTGTATACGTTGTATACACCTGGATAGGGAATGGTGACCTCCATATTCCCCCAAGGAGTGAATACCTGAAAACGAGAGTGACGGAGGGAAAAATCGAATCGTGTCGCCCAAATATCCCTTTTTTTGTCGAGACCAAAAGTCAAGGCAGGAACGGTTAAATTCTCGAGCATCCGCAAACAGTGAGGATCGTCTCCGTTCACCACCACTCCCCGTGGATATCGTTTCGCCACATTCTCTTCGACCTTCTCTAACAATTTCCGTTTACTCGAAAAATAGTGTTCAAAGGTCCGGTGAAATTCAAGGTGTTCGGGAACGATATTGGTCACCACCCCGGTATCAAAGCGTACCCCTTCCACCCTTCCGATCGCTAAACCATGAGAAGAAACTTCCATAACCACATGGTCGATGCCCATGCGGCGCATGGCATCGAGGTAGGCAAAAATCCGCAAGGATTCTTCAGTGGTATTCACCGATTCAAATTCCCACGGACCGATGAAATTCCGCACCGTGGTAAGGAGACCGCAAGGGACACCACTCTTCTCCAAAATATTGTGGATAAAAAAACAGGTGGTGGTCTTACCATTCGTTCCGGTAACCCCGATAACCCGCATTGATGCCGAGGGATCGCCGTAAAAGAGACAAGAAAGGAGAGCCAAGGTTTTACGCCCGTTCTCAACCAAGATCCAAGAATGCTCCTCTTCCAAAGACGCCAATGCCTCTCGGCGTTCGCCGATACACAAGATCGCCCCCTTGCGCAGTGCTTCGCCTAAATACAGATGCCCATCGGTATTCGCACCACAGAGAGCAAAAAATATGTCCCCCGGGCGTACCTTGCGTGAATCGAAAGAAATGCCTTTAATCTCCTGATTCTCGTCATGTATTCGTGCTTCAATGTAGGGGATTTTCCCCACTATATCCCTAACCTTCAAAATACTTTCACCTCGGCGTCTCCTGATATTATACCAGCATACCTCACGATGTTCATAGCAATTTCCCGAAAGACGGGTGCGGCAATATCTCCTCCATAATATTCGCCCTGAGGTTCATCAAGCATAATGAATATCCCAAACAAGGGTTCAGGGAGAGGGAAGAAACCGACAAATGAGGAATAAAACTTCCCCAGAGCATATCGGCCACTCTCATCTACCTTCTGACCGGTACCGGTCTTACCAGCGATTCTATATCCACTGATACCCGCTCTCTTGCCCGTCCCTTTACTCACCACTTTTTCCATCATTTCCAATACTAAAGCGGCGACTTTCTCCGATACTACTTGTTTCAGAGGAGTGACGGGAAACTCCTCCACCACCTTCCCGTTGCTCCCAACAATTGCTTGTACTAACCTCGGCTGCATAACCCTTCCTTTGTTTGCCAAGGCTGACAGAGATCGCAAAACCTGCAAAGGAGTAACCATCATCTCCTGGCCGATAGGAATCGCGCCCAAGGAAAGCAAAGACCAATCCTTGGGTTTCCGTAAAAGTCCTATTTCTTCCCCGGGAAACCCCCAGCCACTTTCTTCAGCCAGTCCAAAATCACGGAGATAGCGATACAGTCTATCCACTCCTAACTTCTGAGCCACTTCGATCATGCCTACGTTGCACGAATTGATGATGAGATCCTCTAAGCGCTCCTGGCCGTGCGCCTTGATATCTCGTACTCGGTGCTTATGGACTACAATACCCCCTGAACAGAAAAATTGATCATCGAGACGTACCACTTTCTCTTGGAGGGCTCCGGCCATCACTAAGGGTTTCACCGTCGACCCCGGTTCAAAAACCATCTCTAAAGCCAAATTTCTCCACGAAGAGGGATCATAAGTACTGAAATAGCGATTGTCGAAAGAAGGACGGGAGGCCATGGCTAAAATATCCCCAGTTTGGGGATTATTGACGATAATAACTCCTCTTTTGGCCTGTGTTCTTTCCATAACCCCATCTAAAGCTTTTTCTACGAAAAATTGAATATTCACATCCAGGGTAAGGATGAGGGTACATCCCTCACGGGGAGGAAAGTATTGAGTACTCAGGGGAATCTCTTCCCCTAGAGCATCCTTTTCGAAAGAGGCATAACCCTTCTCCCCCTGGAGATATCGGTCGAAGACGAATTCCAATCCCTCCAATCCCTGATGCTCGTCTCCCACAAATCCCAAGAGATTACTGAGCAAGGGGGCTTTGGGATAGAAGCGCATTTGCTCTCTTACCCAATAAATTCCTGGCAAGCGTTCACGGAGCAACTGTTCTTCGAGGTGGAGGGGAACTCTCTTTTTAATCACGAGCCAAGTCGTTCCCTGCGAGAGTTTCTCGGAGAGATCCTGTTCATCGAGGGAGAGAGTTTGTGCTAGCTTTTGAGCAACCTTTTGAGGGTCATCGATCAAAACTGGACAAGCGAAGACCGACAAGACTTCCACATCCTTTGCCAACACCTCCCCATTCCGATCGAGAATTTGTCCTCGGGGTGCAGGAATTTCGTTGAGTGAAAGACGCGAGAGAACAAAATCTCGATACAAGGGAGCAGCAACTACTTGCACGGAAACAAGCCGCCACAAGGTAATCCCTATGAGAGAAAAAAACACGAGTACCAGAAAATTTGCCCTCTGGACAAACTTTCTGGAAATCATCGCCCTTTTTCCTCACCCCGTTCCTCAAAATTGAGGGCCAGTTGCGTTTCGCCTTCGCCCTTTGCTGTTTTTGTCCCGGTGACAAGGTATACCACCTGACGAGGAGACACCATACCTAAGCGGTTTTCAGCAATCTCTTTTATCCGTTCCAAGGAGGTTAGTTGGGCAATTTCCATCTCAAGGCGTATCTTTTCCGCCATGAGATTCTCTATTCGTTCCCTCTTACTCTCCACCAAAAATCCCCTCTCTAAGAGCAAAGCTTGCAAACTCAGATAAAAGAGTGCTCCAAAAAAGCATAAGAATACACCAACTACCCATAAATTTTTCCATCGTTTCATTCTACGCCCACCCCGTTTCGTTCCTCTCCGCTACCCTAAACCGAGCGCTTCGAGAACGAAAATTACTTTTCACTTCTTCTTTACTGGGACGAAGGGGTTTTTGAGTGAGAACATTGAGCAAGGGTGACTCACGAAAAAACTTCTTCACGATACGATCTTCCAGGGAATGGTAACTCATCACGCCTACCCTTCCCCCTCTCTCAAGAAGCAAGGGTACCTGGGAGAGAGCCAAAAACAATTCTTCTAACTCTCGATTCACAAAAATGCGTAGCGCCATGAACGTTCGAGTCGCAGGGTGAATTCTTCCTCCTTTGGGCACGATCCTCGAGATAAGCTCGGCGAGTTCACGAGTTGACCGGATAGGTGCTTTTACCCTCTCTCTCACAATTGCTCGAGCAATACGACGAGCGTATTTTTCCTCTCCGTAGCGGAAAATAAGGTCAGCTAATTCTTTTTCTGAGTAATGGTTTACCACCCAGTAAGCATCTAATGATTGAGTAGTATCCATGCGCATATCTAAGGGCCCCTCCTTGGCAAAACTGAAACCTCTTCCTCCCTCATTGAGCTGCCACGAAGAAACACCAAGGTCGAAGAGTATTCCCGTAACTCGGGAAATATTCAATGCACTCAGCACTTCCCCTATATGAGAAAAATTTCCGTGAACGAGCGTAACCCGATCTCGAAAAAGCTCCAAAACTTTCCTCGCCCTTTCCAGTGCTTCCCGATCCCGATCGATACCAACCAAATATCCCTCCGGAAGACGACTCGTCAAAGCCAGAGCATGTCCTCCCCCTCCAACCGTCGCATCCACATAGACACCTTGGGGACGGGTCACTAACCATTGGCACACTTCCTCCACCATAACTGGTTGATGAAAATCATCAATCACCATGAATCGGTTCAATCATTTCAATACTTTCGGCAATAGCCTCAAACTTACCTTCTAAATTCTTCATGTAGTTATTCCAATTCTCCTCGGACCAGATTTCTATGCGATTCCCAACCCCGGCGAGAACCACTTTTTTGTCAATCTGGGCATAATTTCGTAGATGAGTAGGCAACATGACCCTCCCTTGAGGGTCAATCTCAGCAGAAGCAGCGCTTGACAGGAAGAGACGCATGAAATCACGTGCTTCTTTCCGGGTAAGAGAGAGAGAGGCTACCCTCTGATAAAACCTCTTCCATTCTGATTCGGTGTAGAGAAAAATGCAGTTCTCGATACCCGGAGTGAGGAAAACCGTTTCTTGGAGTTTTTCGCGAAATTCGCTGGGAATAACGATGCGACCCTTTCGGTCCACGGAGTGATAATAATGGTTAAGAAACATGGTCCCTCCCTTTTGCCCCACTTTCTACCACAATAATACCACAACCAACCACCATAAATATAAAATAGTGCACAATGAAAAAAAATAGAATACTTGTTTTATTCTCGAAGGGGAAAGAGCGGTGAGGAACTAACTACCGGTGAACGATCTTTCGTCCATCCCGACCGTAAAGGGCCAAGATAAATTCACGCCAGCCCATACCACGCATCGCGAAATGGGTAACTCCTTGTCCAATCTCCTCCAAAGAATGAGCATCAGAAGAACAAAGGTATTGGAGGGCAGGTGAAAAACCACGATGTAACACCTCCTCACGGGAAGTCGCAGGAGAAATTTCGACAACTTTGATTGCCAATTGAGGGGGAATAAACCCCAGTTGAGAAAAAAGACTATAGCTTTTTCTATCCACATGGGCAGGAACGGGTATTCCTCCATGTGACACCACCAAAGCATGGGTTTCTTCCAAGGTCAAATGAATGGGACAAACAAGAAGATGGTCTTTCTTCTCTACTATTGTTCCCTCTTCGTTGACCACCCACTCTTCCCCCCAGATTTCTTCGCGGAGAGGAAGGCGGGGGAGAAATCGTTGGAGTTCCTGAGTGAAGCGAGAGAGCATTGTTACAGTGGGAAAATAACCGAGGAGATGAATTTCTTCTTTGGTTTCTACTTCAATACCAGGAATAACCCATACCCCAAAACGAGCACCTAAGGATACCGCCACTTCTACGTTGTCACAGGCATTGTGATCACAAAGAGCTATAATGTCGATTTTCTTCTCTAAAGCCTCCAAAATAATACATTGCGGAAGCATCTCCCGCTGGGCACAGGGAGAGAGCACGCTATGAATATGGAGATCGGCGACAAAGAGACGGAGGTCACCGGACAACACGCCGCTTTTTACCAGGTACACCGAGACGAGAGAGAATAGCCACCGTTTCAAAAGAAGAGAGAGAAGTTCGAAGAAGGGTAATTTTTTGCTCTCTCGCTTTCTCTAAGGTTTGCTCCTGCACCTCCTGGCTGTTCGTAACGATAATACAACGTATTCCCACCAATGTCGCCACCGCTACCACGTTGGGGTGAGATTGGACAGTAACCCAAACACTGTTCTCCTCTGCATGAGCGATACAATCACTTAAGAGGTCCCCACAATATCCTCCTTCTACTTCTTCGCTTTCCATGCCACCTCTGACCAAAATTTCCGCTTGCAATGGTTCGACGAACTCACGAATTTTGATTCCCAACTTTTTTCCCCTCCTCTTCTTTAATCATCGTTTGAGGAACTTTACTCGCCAATTCGTACATCTCCACCGCTAAGTCCACCATTCGATTACGCAACAAGAAAGGACAATCCACTTCCAATGCTTTTTCTTGTACGATATCTTCAGCCAAAGCCCGGCAAGTAGGAGAACCACACGCACCACAGTCTAACCCGGGGAGTTTTTCTACCAGTTTCTCAATGGTCTGATATTTCTCCAAAGCGCGATGGAGGTCTCGATCGAGCCGCATGACCTCCTTTGCCTCGTAAGGTTTGCTCCGCAAGAAAACTCCCTTCTTCCTCCACTCGGCTTGATGCGTTTTCTCTATCGGGGCATAGAAATTATACTTCTGCAGGAGGTGATTGACGTTCACTTTAGCAATAAAGGGATTTTGAACCGCAAGCACTCCACCAATACATCCCCCTACACACGCTTGCGCTTCACAGTACACTACCTCCTTCAGCTCCCCCACTTCAATCTTTTCGAGTACGGCAATGACATGATGGATCCCATCAACGGCCATGTACTCCCCCGGTCCCAAGGATTCTTGTTCTCCACCGGAACGAGCCCAACCAATCCCTCGAAAACCGGCCATCTGGGAATGAATGACTTCTTCGATGGTTGCCAATTCATTGACCAGGCGCGAGTAAACACTACTCATCGATATCGCTCCATCAACACGTGCCAAATCATCGCCGCTCTGCCTTACCTCGGTCACTTTTGCTGGACAAGGAGTAATAAAGAAAATCCCTATTTCCCGTGGACGATAACCCTTTTTCATAGCCTCTAAACGAGCAATTTTTGCCACTACCCCGAGGGGTGAATCGAGGGGAAGAAGATTTTCTAAGAGAGAAGGGAATTTTACCTCGATGAGTCGGACAACCGCAGGACAAGCAGAAGAAATAACCGGCTTGACAATATCTCTTCTCTGCAAATAGCACTTGATTTCTTCGGCAAGGATTTCAGCTCCGCGTGCTACCTCAAAAACATCATGGAACCCAATCTTGAGAAGACCGGAGAGAACTTTACTCAAAGGGAGAGTAAACTTGAATTGAGCATAAAAGGCGGGTGCAGGAAGGGCAATAGTGTATTTAAATTCTTTAATCGCTTCCAATGGGTCGGATTGCGCATATTTAGCATAATTGGGACAGGTTCGGATACATTCCCCACAATCGATACACCGCTCTTCATTAATCCGAGCTTTACCACCCTTTACCCGAATGGCCTCGGTAGGACACCGTCGAATGCAGTGAGTGCATCCTTTACATTTGCTTTCGTCCAATCGGACGGAATGAAAAATCTCCTCTCGAGACAATTGTACTCATCAACCTTTCATGAAGGATGGAAGAAAAAAATCCATGATTACCCGAGTCCCCTCCTCTACTCTGGTATCGATGTGCAATCGATCAGAACACTTCTTCATGTTTGATAAACCGTACCCCGCTCCAAAACCCATCTCTCGAATGTGAGGAGGAGCGGTCGAATACCCCTCTTGGAAAGCCAACTCCAAATCAGGAATACCAGGTCCTTCGTCATCTACCTCGATATGCACTCGATCAGAATAGATTTGTACACGAAAGATGCCCCGGTAAGCATGAATAACCACATTCATTTCTGCTTCATAGGAAGCAATAACCACTCGGCGATTGAAAGGAGCTGGAAAACCGGCTTGCTGGAGAATGTTTTTCAACTCGCTCGAAACATCACCTGCCCGCTGAAAGTCTCCTCCTACAATTTCTCGCTCCATCTCAACTAAGGGGTTTTCCTCAGGCATCGCTCAGTTCACTACATCCTCGAAGTCCTTTGAGGTACAAACGACCACAAGACTCGTACATGGGAAGATGGGTACTCAAAAGAGGAATCTTCTTGAGCGAAGCCAACTCTACGGTGGCGGTTTCGGGTTTTTTCCCTCGCACAAACACAATTCCCAAAAGGTCGATCATCTCTGCCGTACGGATAACCTGGGCGTTGGTTAAGCCGGTGAGAAGAAGCGCATGTTCTTTGGCAAAAGCCAAAACATCGCTTAAAAGATCGCTCCCACACGCATAGTAAATTTCCCGATCCAAAAGCTCTTCTCCGACCAAAACCTTGGCCTTCAATATTTCTTTGATCTCTCTCAATCTCATGCCTCTCCCCTTACCTTCCCATGAAGCACTCTATTCCTTGTGCTTTCAATCTATTGACCACTTTCTGCGCCTCTTCTTGCGAAGAAAAACCGTATATCCTCACCCGATACAAGGAAGAAACTTGTTCCACCACTGCCGAATACCCCAATCCCTGGAGGGTATTCACCATATTCTGGGCATTGGCTTCCTTAGAAAACGCACCCACCTGCACAAAGAATTTACCTGATTTCGGGGATACTCGCGGCGAAGGCTGTGGAGAAGGGGAAGAAGACTTTTCCACCTTCGGTGGCTGCTGAGGAGTGACATCGGTCTCTTCCTTAGAAGCAACAATGTGTACCGATGGTGAAGGGGTAACAATTGCCGTTTGTGCTTCTTCTACCCCATTTTCCATGTCTTGGGATTCTTCTCTCAACGGTTCCATAACCCCCACGGCGAAATGGTCCGGCACCGCCACCGTCTCCTTTTCAAGAAACGGAACTCCTCTCACCAGAAGTCCCATATAAGCGTCAAGATCTCCTCTGGCCATGAAAAAGGCGAAAACCACTACCACTAAACCTCCCAGAACCACCACCAGCATTTCTATCGGGTCTCGATGGTGGAAAAACGGGAAAAGTTTCATTGCATGCCCTCTTTTAACCTCTTCCATCTTTCTTCCTCTTGAAGAAGCCTGGAAAGCCTCTCTTTTTCTTTATCCACGACTTCCTGCGGAGCTCTGGCCAAAAAATTCTCGTTTTCCATCTTGCGTTTCACCTGGGCAATTTCCTCCCCGAGACGGATCATCTTCTTACTTAACCTCTCTACTTCCTCCTCTACGTCAACGAGCCCTTCGACCAAAAGGTAGATATCCACCCCGGGCACTCTCCCTACCGCCACTTGGTGAGGCTTGGGAAGATGCAATCCCATCTCGAGGTCACACTTTCCCAACTGCTCAAGGTAAGGAACATTCTTTTCGCACTGGGACAAGAATTCCCTTTCGGAAAAACTCAAGTATACCCGACACTTCTCCGCGGGAGAGATTCCTAATTCTGCCCGAAGGTAACGTATTTCTCGAATAATCTCCTGGAGGAGAGCGACAATTCTTTCCGCCTCTTCATCCACATCACCGTTTACCGAGGGCCACGGCGATACGATGAGGCTTACCCTTTCACTTCCGGGAAGATTATGCCAGATTTCCTCGGTAATAAAAGGTGCCACAGGATGGAGAATTTTTACGATACCGGCAAGAAGATATACCAGGAGGTTCTGCGCCTTCATTCTCTTTCGGGCATCTCCATGGTACAAATCCTCTTTACTCCACTCCACGTACCAGTCGCAGTATTCTCCCCACACGAAGTCGTAGGTGAGTTGCACATATTCTCCAAAATCAAGATTTTCCAAGGCTTGCGTTGCCGAACGGAGCAGACGATGGAAACGAGAAACGATCCATCGATCTTTCACGTCAAAGGTTTCCACCAAGGAAGACCAAGGCATGGCTTGAAAATCTTCCGAATTCATGAGCACAAAACGAGCCGCATTCCATAATTTATTCATAAAATGACGTGCCGCCTCTACGCGTCGCAAGGAAAAGTGGATATCTCTCCCTTGAACCGTAAGCCAGGCCAAGGCGAAACGCAAAGCATCGGCGCCGTAGTTCTCTACTATCCCCAGAGGGTCAACCGTATTCCCCAGAGATTTACTCATTTTTTTCCCTTTCTCGTCACGCACTAAGGGGGTAATGTAAACCTCGCGGAAGGGGACTTCTCCCATAAACTTTAAACCCATCATGATCATCCGCGCGACCCAGAAGAAAATGATGTCAAAACCGGTCACAAGGAGTGAGGTAGGATAGAAGTCACGGATATCAGGGGTTTTCTCTGGCCAACCCAAAGTGGAAAAGGGCCATAGAGCCGAGCTGAACCAGGTATCTAAAACGTCCTCGTCTTGTAAAACTGCCCCGCCACACCGAGGACAAGCCGAGGGTTCTTCCCGATGAGTAAAAACATAATCACATCGTTGGCAATAGAATACCGGGATGCGATGGCCCCACCAAATTTGCCGAGAAATACACCAATCCTTAATATTTTCCATCCACTCGAAATATACTTTGGCCCAACGCTCGGGAACGAATTTCACCTTTCCTTGGCGGACGGCTTCAATCGCCGGTTGAGCGAGATCTTTCATTCTGACAAACCACTGTCTCGAAACCAAAGGCTCGATGACCGTCCCACAACGGTAACAGTGACCTACCGAATGAGTATAATCCTCTATTTTCTCTAAAAGACCTGCCTCTTCCAAAGCCGCGACCACCTTTTCCCGAGCAGTTTCTCGGAGAAGACCGGCAAATTCTTTGGCGCTTTCGGTCATCATACCCTTCGCATCAATGACCTTCACGAGCGGCAATTTATGTTTCGCTCCTAATTCAAAGTCACGGGGATCATGTGCCGGGGTAACTTTTAAAACTCCGGTGCCAAATTCCATATCCACATAGTCATCGGCAATGAGAGGTATTTCTCTCCCCACAAGAGGGAGAACAAAGATTTTTCCCACGAGATGACGGTAACGTTGATCTCGGGGATGAACTGCTAAGGCCACGTCCCCCAGCATGGTTTCCGGTCTTGTAGTAGCTACCACAAGGTAATCGGTGGGATCGGCCTTAGAAGGATACCGAATATAGTAGAGAGAAGAACGATGTTCCTCGTATTCGACTTCGATATCGGCGAGAGCGGTTTGACAACGAGGACACCAGTTGACAATATATTCGTCTTGATAGATTAAGCTCTCTTCAAACAGGCGAACGAAAACTTCTCGTACCGCCCGGGAAAGCCCTTCATCCATGGTAAAACGTTCCCGAGTCCAGTCACATGAAGCGCCCATTCTTTTAATTTGTTCTACAATTCGCTTATGGTATTCCTCCTTCCATTGCCAAACCTTCTCCAAAAATTTCTCCCTGCCCAGATCTTCCCGCCGCAAGCCCTCACGAGCTAACTCTTTTTCCACCACATTTTGGGTAGCAATTCCAGCGTGATCCGTTCCCGGAACCCACAGGGCTCGATCGCCTTGCATCCTCCGAAAACGAATAACGATATCCTGCAAAGTGAGATTCAAGGCGTGACCCATGTGGAGGTGTCCGGTGACATTGGGAGGGGGAATAACGATGCAAAAGGAAGGCCCCGAAGGAGGAGGAACAAAACATCCCTTCTCCTCCCAGAATTGGTACCACTTCTCCTCGATGAAACGGGGGTCAAAAGCTTGTGAGAGCACTGCCTTCTCTTCCATGAATACTCTCCCCTAAGCCAGCTTTTCTTCGTCCTCGAAAACCGAAAAGTAATGTTCTCTCGCTACTGCCTGTTCATCAATAACAACCTTTTTCAATACATTCCTCCGCGAGGGGACTTCAAACATCAATTCCATCATAATTCTTTCCATGATGGTTCGCAATCCCCGGGCACCCGTACCTTTCTCGATCGCTTTACGAGCAATCAGTCGCAAAGCTTCAGGAGCGAAAATAAGTTCTACTCCTTCCATGGCAAACAACTTTTGATATTGTTTCACCAAGCTATTTTTGGTGCCGGTCAAGATACGTACCAAATCTTCCTCGGTCAGTAGGTCTAAAGCACAAACAATGGGAATACGACCGACAAACTCGGGGATCATACCAAATCTGAGTAAATCCTCGGGTTGAACCTCGTGAAGGAGATTCTGCGCAACGCTCTTCTCTCCTAAACTCTCTTGGGCTCCAAATCCGATTTTGCGGTCTTTCAAGCGATTTTCTATAATCTTTTCCAGACCGACAAAAGCACCCCCACAGATAAACAGAATGTTTTCAGTGTTAATCTGGATAAACTCCTGATGAGGATGCTTCCTGCCACCTTGAGGCGGGACGTTGGCAATAGTTCCCTCTAAAATTTTCAAAAGCGCTTGTTGTACACCTTCTCCAGAAACATCTCGGGTAATCGAAGGACTGTCACTTTTGCGAGCTATCTTGTCCACTTCATCAATATATACAATGCCTCGTTCCGCCTTTTTCACATCGAAATTGGCGTTTTGAATGAGTCGGAGAAGGATGTTCTCTACATCTTCACCTACGTATCCCGCCTCGGTAAGGGTTGTGGCATCGGCAATGGCAAAAGGAACGTTGAGGAATCGAGCCAGAGTCTTGGCCAAAAGGGTTTTCCCTGAACCGGTGGGACCCAAAAGAAGGATATTGCTCTTCTCGATTTCAATATCATCTTCAGAGGGTTGAATAATACGCTTGTAATGATTGTATACTGCTACCGAAAGAGTAATTTTGGCCTTCTCCTGCCCCACAACGTATTGATCCAAAAACGCCTTAATCTTCTTTGGGGTAGGTAACTCCTCGAGAACAAACTCTTTTTTCCTTCCCTTTGTGTCTTCATGAAGAATTTCGTTACATAACTCTATACACTCATTACAAATGTATACCCCAGGGCCGGCAATTAATTTTTTTACTTCAGACTGGCTTTTCCCACAGAAAGAACAACGCAATTTAACTCTTTCCTCCTCAATTCGCGGCATCCTCTTTCGATTCTCCTTTTTGGTCTTCTTTAGGATAAAGAACCCGATCGATCAGTCCGTATTCCTGTGCCTCTTCGGGAGACATGAAGAAGTCCCTTTCAGTATCGCGACGGATCTTTTCAATGGGCTGCCCGGTGTGATACGACAAGACCGCGTTCAGCTTTTCGCGGATTTTCACCATCTCCCGCGCATGAATCTCGATGTCGGTTACCTGTCCTTGTGCTCCCCCAAGCGGCTGGTGAATCATAATCCGAGAGTTAGGAAGGGCCATCCTTTTCCCCTTGGTCCCCGCAGCAAGAATCACCGCTGCGCCACTTGCTGCCTGACCAATACATATGGTAGCTACGTCGGGTTTGATATAGCGGATCGTATCGTATATCGCCAGAGTAGCCGACACCGAACCACCGGGGCTATTGACATAGAGATTAATGTCTTTCTCTTTATTCATCGCCTCGAGAAAGAGTAACTGAGCAATCACCAGGTTCGCCACCGTATCGTCGATCTCGGTCCCTAAAAAAACAATGCGGTCTTGCAAAAGACGAGAATAAATGTCATATGCTCTTTCACCACGTGGTGTTTGTTCCACCACTATGGGGACTAAGTAGCTTAACCGCGGCTCTCGTCTCATGATATCATCTCCTCTTCTGGATTCTCCAAGACTTTCCATTGATCAAAGTTCAGCGGCTCCTCTAAGGTCTTGACCTTCACTCGAGAGGTAAGATGTTCCATAAGCTTTTGCATTTTCAAGCGTTCTTGTGTTTCCTCTATTTTATCATTTCGTGTCAGAATTTCACGCACATCTTCTTTGGTTCGCCCTGAAATTTGAGCCAATCGCTCTAATTCCTTATCGAGATCTTCGTCGCTCGCTTCAATAGCATACTCTTTCGCATACTGCTGAAGGACAAAGAACTTTTTGAGTTCCCAATGTGCCACTTTACGTAGTTCCTTCTCTACCGTGGCGAAATCGGTGTTGGTCAACTCTAAGTACCGTTCCAGCGTCAAACCGTCTTTCTTCAACTGATCTTGAAATCCATCAATTTTGTGCCTGGTTTGAAGTTCTAAGAGCGGCGCAGGGATATGCACAGTAGAATGTTTACCCAAGGCTACTATGGCCTCTTTTTGAAACCTCTCCTCTACAAGATCGTTTGCTAAACGTTCCAAACTCTCACGAATTTTGTCCCTGAGTGTTTCTAATGAGTCAATATCACTCCCTAAATTGCGCAAAAATTCCTGATCGATCTGGGGGATTTCCTTCTCCATAAGGCCGGTCACTTGAAACTCAACCTCGGTGGCTTCTCCTTCCTGGTTGGTGAGGGCTACCTTTTTGCTCTCACCAACCTTCATTCCTAAAACTTCTCGAGCAATGGCGTTTTGCTCATCCTTTTCTTGCGCCAAAATGGTGTAGTTGCGGCCCTGAACGGTGAGTTTCACTAAGTCACCGCTAATAGCCACGCTCTCTTTTTCCTTCTCCTTCCAAGTACTTCGTGCTACCCGTAACCGTTCCAGCTCTCTTTCGATATCCGATTCTCTCACTTCCAAACGGTATTTCCGCGCTTCTAAGTCCTCGGGGTGCGGGAGAAGCACGGTTGGATTTTCAATGACTTGCAAACGAAAAACGAGAGGAGCGTCTTCGGCGATGTGGAGAATCTCCATCTCTGGTTCCCCGATAACTTCAATCTTTTCCTGTTCGAGAACCTCGCGGGTCACTTGAGGAATCAGGGTACGAGCCAAAGAATCTAAAATTGCTCCTTTCCCCAAATACGTCTTGAGGATATTCCACGGCGCTCTTCCCTTTCGAAATCCCGGAATATTCACCCGACTACTCAGATCTCGATATGCATTTTTCAAGGCTTCCTGAACACGTTCCTCTTCTACGGTAACCTCTAAAAGATACACGTGCTTTTCTTTTTCCTCTTTTTTGACCTCTACCATCCTTAGCCACCTTCCTCAGTAAACTGACAAAAATATACCTCGATGAATCCCATCGAGGTATAGAGAGAATGCACCGGCATTTTTCTATTCGGGATCGAGAAAAGAATAGAGACTACCCACCAATGAGCTTATTTTATATTCCTCGTACCTTTCTGTCAAATGAACATTCAGGAGAAACGTTACCCTCCAAAAGATCCTTGACCATGCGATACAAATGGGTAGATCGTCCCCGAGAGAGGAGAGTTTTTTCTCCGGTTATTCGATAACCCAACCGCTCATAGAAACGAATTGCAAAGACGTTCTCCTTTTCTACATCTAAAGCAATCCATCGACAATCTTCTTTTCTTGCCTCGCTTTCCATAAAGGCAAGGAGCGTCTTCCCGAAGCCCTTTCTTTGATACTCCGGAGAGACGGCGAGGTTACTCAGGTAATAGGTAGCAGGATGGTCTACTCTGGTTGCCCGACCCAAAGAAACCCAAAAAGAAAACGTGTTCATCATCTGCCACCCGAGGGAATACCCCAATAAGAGTCCCGTTCGTAAGCTCTCCTTTCTCCTTATCCCACTCCTATACCCCAGCGCCATTCCCACCTTCGTTTCCCCGAGGAGCACAAAGTAGGTGTGCTCAAAGCTCAAAAGAGTGTTTCTTCGAGAGAAAAGCAATCTCAAGGCCCGTTCTAATCTTCCCGTATCCTTTAAAAAAGATTTGAAAAACGACGCTGAAAGAAGAAAGAGGGGTACAAAATCGTCTCCCTCTTCCCAGGACGCTCTCCGAACTACAGTATGCAAGGAATCACACCTCTTTGAACGGACAGGTCACAAGAACAGCTATTCATCCTCACTCTCCCTCAACGGATAGCGGGATACGTGGTAAAGACTCTCCCCCAAATTGACTCATATAGAGTCGATAATAAGAACCCTTCTTCTGCAATAATTCCTCATGAGTCCCTCGTTCAATAACTTTGCCCTCTTGGATTACCAAGATCATATCAGCATGGCGAATAGTACTCAAACGATGGGCAATGACTAAACTGGTACGACCACTCATGAGACGACGCATGGCCGATTGAATATACTTTTCAGTTCGAATGTCCACATTGCTTGTCGCTTCGTCAAGAATGAGAATCGCAGGATCAGCGAGAATAGCTCGGGCAATGGCAAGAAGCTGCCTCTGTCCCTGACTCAGATTTTTCCCTCCGTCAAAAAGGAACGTATCATATCCCTCGGGTAGTTTGAGGATAAATGATTCCGCATGAGCGAGTCGTGCTGCTTCTTCAACTTCTTCGTCAGTCGCGGAAAGGCGCCCGTAACGTATGTTCTCTCGTATCGATTCCGAAAAAAGATACGTATCTTGGAGTACTATCCCCAATAACGACCGAAGAATATCTCTTTTAATCGTTCTTATATCCTTTCCGTCTATGAGAATAGTGCCACTATCGATATCGTAAAACCTGGTTAAAAGATTAACAATGGTGGTTTTACCCGCCCCGGTCGGTCCTACCAAAGCCACCATTTGACCGGGTTGAACATGGAAGCTCACGTTTTCAAGTACTGGCACGCCTTCCCGATAAGAAAAGGAAACATTTCTGAATTCCACCTCTCCGCGAAGACGCTCAGGCTCTTCAGCGTCGGGGGGATCGGGAGGTTCGGGAGGTTCATCCAAAATTTGGAAGATCCTCTCTGCACTGGCAATAGCCGACTGTAACATATTCAAATTGGTAGCTAACTCGCTGAGTGGACGAGAAAACTGTCTTGAATAGGTGATGAAGCTGGCTATGGTTCCTACCGTGATCACTTTCTGAATAGCGAGCCATCCTCCAAATCCTCCAACCAGGGCGAAACTCGCATTGTTGAGGGTATTCATGAGCGGTCCAACTATTCCAGAGTAAATTTGTGCTCTGATACTTGTATCTCGCAAGCGTTCATTCACCACATGAAACTTCTCTCTCTCCTTTTCTTCTCGAGAAAAGATTTTCACCACTTTGAGGCCGGAAATATTTTCTTCTACCAAGCCATTGAGTTCGCCCAAAATGGTTTGATTTTCTGAGAAATATTTGCGGGTTTGACGGGAGACCGCTTGAGTACACAAAAAGGTCAAAGGAGTCACAATCATGCTTATCCCGGTGAGCACAGGACTCAACCATAGCATGACTATCACTGTGCCAATGAGAGTAATAAGGCTTGAAAAAATCTGCGTTACACCCATACTGAGGGAATTACTGATATTATCGAGATCATTGGTGACTCGACTCATCAGATCCCCATGAAGTATACCATCAAAAAAACGTACCGGAAGATTCTGAAGGGCGTCAAACGCCTCTTTCCTCATTTCGAAAATGATTTTTTGAACCGTCTTCGCAGTGAGGCGACCCTGTAACCAAAGGAGGAGAGAATTGCCAAGATAGAGAACGACCATAAAGATAACCAAAGAAGAGAGACCCGGGAAATTTTTGGGAATGATAAAATTATCGATGGCCTTTCCGATGAGATAAGGACCCACCAACGCCGAAAGAGAAGTGATCATGACTAAGACAAATATAGTCGCAAGATGCAAAGTATGACTTCTAAAGTATTTCCACAACTTCCTCACGGTGTTAACGGTATTTCGAGGTTTTATCGGGGAACCAAGAAAAGCGTGACCCATGGGTCCAGGTCCGAGAGGCAATCCCCCTGGACCTCTGTGCAAACCAGAATACGGTGAAGCATCTCTCTCTCCTCTACCGTGAGGCATAGTGAGCACTCTCCTCCCCTACCTGAAGCTTGTACATTTCCTGATAAATGGCACAGCTTTCTAAAAGTTCGGGATGACTCCCTTGGGCAACCAATTCCCCCGCATCGAGTATCAAGATTTTATCCGCATTCATAACCGTACTCACCCTTTGCGCAATCATAAAAATCGTACCTCGATACACGCGCCTCATTTCCCTCAGAATACGTTGTTCGGTAGCCACGTCAACCGCACTCGTACTATCATCGAGAATTAAAATGGTCGGCTTTCTTACCAATGCTCTGGCAAGAGCAATTCTCTGTTTCTGTCCTCCAGAGAGATCGACCCCCCGTTGTCCGATAAGAGTATGGTATCCGCAAGGCAAGGTAAGGATAAAATCATGGATCTGGGCAACTCGAGCTGCCTCTACAACTTCTTCTTCCGACGCAGCATCGTTTCCCCAGCGAATATTGTCCTCTATGGTGCCAGAAAATAAGAGTGGCTCTTGGGGCACCATACCAATCGCAGACCGCAAGGTGTGAAGATCGAGAGTACGAACATCCCGTCCGTCCACGAGCACTCGACCTTGGGTAACATCGTAGAGACGAGGGATAAGATGAACCAGAGTTGACTTTCCCGAACCGGTTGCTCCTAATATTGCCACCATTTCTCCAGGATGAACCACAAAAGATACATTTTTGAGGGCAAGATCTTTTCCTGATCCATGGTAACGAAAAGAGACCCGTTCAAAAACAACTTCACCTCTCACGATGCTTGTTTGATCAGGGTTTTCAGGATTCTCGACACTAACGGTAGTTTCAAGAATTTCATTGACCCGGCCTGCCGAAGCACCGGCTCTACTCATAAACATGAGAATACTTCCAATCATCATTAAAGAGAACATAATTTGTGTTAAATAGGTAATAAAAGCCATGATTTCCCCAACCTGCATGCCATCCCGAGCCACGAGCAAACCACCAAACCAGAGTACGGTAACCACGCTGAGGTTCATCACCAAAGTGAGAAAAGATATGAGCGTCATCATCGGTAGAAGGGCTCGAACAGTACTGTCCATGAGTTCTTCATTAGAAGAAGCGAATCGCTTCCTCTCTTTCGCGGAGCGCACAAAGGCTTTTACCACCCGCACCCCGGCCAGGTTTTCTCTGAGTATCGTATTCACCTTGTCTATCTTTTGTTGTACCAAGACAAAGAGAGGGAATCCTCTCTTCATGAGATAGAAAAACACTCCTACCTGTACAGGAATGGTAATCATGAGTAAAGAAGATAATTTCCCATTGATAGATATGGCCATAATGATTCCACCGATAAAGAGAAGTGGTGCTCTTACCACGATTCTCAAGGTCATCAACACTAAGTGTTGGAGCTGGGTAATATCGTTCGTAATTCGAGTAATGAGGGTTGAAGGCTTAAAAGCATCCACGTTAGCAAGAGAGAAAGATTGCGCCTTTTGAAATACTGCGCTCCGCAGATCCGTTCCGAAGCCCTGGCTTGCGATACTGGCGGCTATGGTACATCCAACCCCTCCCATCATCCCCAAAAGAGCTACTCCTACCATCAAGACTCCCGTTTTCCCGACGAGCTCTATATCTCCCCGGACAATACCTTGATCCACAATCCGGGCTAAGAGGGTAGGTTGGGTCAGATCACAGATTACTTCTCCCACCATAAGAAGCGGTGCCAAAATGACCATTTTCCAATAAGGCTTAAGGTACACGAAGAGTTTCCTCATTTGATCCTCCAGAAATATTTTGATAGCTAATAACTTTCTCCAGTTTTCTCGTTGACACCTTTGAGATTATCTCGAATTTGAATGAAAAATCTTCGTAAGAGAACCCTTTCTTCAAGGGTAAACCCGGCAAAACATTCCTCTTCCAAGATTTTGGTTACCTTTTCTATACTTTCCTTGATATTTCGCCCCTTCTCGGTGAGATAGACTCGAGAGATACGCATATCCTCCAAATCTGGTTCTCGTTTTACCAATCCGGCACGTTCCATCCGTCTTATGATTGCTGTTACCGTAGGTGGTTTGAGCTTCAAATGGTCGGCGATCTCCTTTTGGGTTAAACCATCTTGTCCCCACAATATGGCCAAAACCGGAGGTTGACCCTTATGAATTCCAATGGTGCTGAGGAGATAATGATGTCTAATGAAGTGTTGTCGTATTACCTGCCACAACAAAGCATGCAAGGAACTCTCTTCCTTCCCCAACATATCATCCTCCATTTAGTTAGATAGCTAAATATTAGCAGAAAAGGCGTGCATGTCAAGCATCTCGGACAATGATTCTCCATTCACTTCGAACAACCAATGATGCCCGATGCATCAAATGAAGCTTTGCTCAGAAAAGATTTATTTACCAAGTCAATGGAGAAATATTACAATAGATAGAAAAAACAAGGTGGTGCTATGCCGGCAAACTTACCGCCCCAGTACTTTGTGGTAGAAGAGAAATACCAAAAAGCCAAGACCCCGGAGGAAAAACTGGAAGCTTTGGAAGAAATGTTAGCGGTAATTCCCAAACACAAGGGAACAGAAAAACTGCAAGCCGAAATCAAGCAAAAAATCTCCAAACTCAGAAAGGCCGCACAAGAGAGGACAAAACGGGGGAAAACCTTTGATCCATTTCTGATCGAAAAAAGCGGGGCCGCGCAGGTTTTGGTCATCGGTTCTCCCAATAGCGGAAAATCAACCTTCCTCCACGTTTTTACTCATGCTCGACCCGAGGTCGCGGAATACCCTTTTACCACTTTCTACTCCACTCCCGGAATGATGCCTTACGAAGACATTCAAATTCAACTCCTCGATACGCCCCCGATAGCTGAGCGCGAAATAGAAGGAAATTTTATCAACGCTCTGCGTCGTGCCGATGGAGTTCTCTTCCTCCTTGATGCCAAGAGCGAAAAACTCCTTGACGAGCTTGAAACCATTCTTGAAGCTCTTAGAAAGGGGAAAATCGAGGTTGACCGGAGAAAGACTGCCATTTCCGAGAACTGGTGCTTCTTGCCCGCTATGGTTCTCATCAACAAGATGGAAAGAGAAGAACACCGGGAAATCGTCTCCCTCGTTCGAGAATTGTTTGGCGAAGAGTTTCCCGTAGAGGGAATTTCTCTCCATCACCTAAGCGAAGAAGAGAAAAGGGAACTCAAGCAGAAAATTTTTGCCATGGTCGGTATCGTGAGGGTCTATAGTAAACCTCCGGGAAAGCCTCCTGATTTCTCTCGCCCCTTTATTCTCAAAAGGGGGGCTACAGTCCGAGACTTGGCCGAACACATTCACCATGATCTCTTGAAAAATCTCAAGGGAGCACGAGTGTGGGGTTCAGCCCGTTTTGAGGGACAATTGGTTCCTCCAGAATACCTTCTGTCGGATAGAGATGTGGTCGAAATCAGAACTTAAAGAGCCAAAAAACATTGGACATCTTCGGCAAAGGGGTCACGAGAGAGAGCGTAGGTTAAAGCCCGACAGCCAAAACAACCGGCTACTTGGCAACGACTACACCTTCCCTGGAGACGATCTCTTCGCAAGAGGGAAACGAGGAAGGGATGATTCTCAATACTCGGCCACAATCCTTCCTTGAGGATATTCCCCAAAGGATAGACAAAACGACGGCACGGAAGGAGCATCCCATCGGGCATGATACAGAAGGCTTCCCCAAGATTACACCGTGCTCCCCACAAGGTGATTCGAGGAGTGAGTTCAAAAAGAAAGGCTTTATAGGGAAGTAAATCTTCGGGAGTAACCTCAATCTTACTCCAGTCGATGATCATTTGCACGAGTTTTTTCCACTCCAGTGCCCCCAAGGTTTCCACACTCATCTGCCGTCCCCTTCCCTCGGGAATGAAACGTTCGATCATCACTCCATCCAGGCCTAACTCTTGTGCCCAATCGAGAAGCTGAGGAATTTCCTCAAAATTCCCCCGGTGAGCGGTGAACATGAAAAGAAGCTTTTTCCTCGTCAATTTTCGCGTCATACGCACTCGCTCCACTACTTTGTGAAATACCCCTTTCCCTCGGATACAATCGTTGGTCGAGGCGTTTGCGCCCTCAAGCGAAACCTTGAGGGCCTCGAGCTTGGTGTAGTTATCGAGAGTATGCAACAACGGTTCGTTGAGCAAGAGACCATTGGTGATGATGGTCACCTTTTGAACCTGCGCGGCTTGCTCCAAAAGATCGAGGAGGGAGAAAAGGACTTCACCCAAAAGAAAAGGCTCTCCTCCGGTGAGGTTCAGGGTAGTCATAATCTCTCTTGCCCCTAACTCGGCAAGGAGACGGTGGGCAACGGAGAAGATGGTCTCCGGTTCGCTACCATCTTCGAATTCATCCTGGTAGCAGTGGAGACAACGGAGATTGCAATGATTGGTGAGGTGCCATTGAAAATCGAGCGTATGCACTTACCCTTTTACCGCTCCTCCTGCCAATCCCTGGACCAATTCGCGTTCGATGAACATGAAAAGAATGACTACCGGAATGAGAGCTAAGATGGCTGCTGCCATAAGGTACTGCCACTGGACCGTCCACCGACCGATGAAATTGTATAATCCCAAGGTGAGAGGTCTTTTATCCATAGAGGTAATGAAGGTCAAAGCGAACATGAATTCATTCCACGCAGAGATAAAGGTGTAAATAACCGTGGTTACCACTCCCGGCATAGCCACCGGTAGGAGAACACGAACAACAGACTGGAGGCGCGAACATCCATCGATCAGCGCCGCTTCTTCAATTTCCTTGGGAATACCTCGGAAATATCCGCTCAAAAGCCATATCGCAAAGGTAAGGGTAAAAACACTGTTCGTGAGTACAAGGGAAAGGAGGGTATCTAATAAACCCAGGAGAGCGACAATTTTAAAGAGAGAAATAACGACAATGATGGGAGAAAACATCTGTACCACTAAAAACAAATACATGATAAAGCTCTTTGCTCGAAATCGTAACCGCGCCACGGCGTAGGCCGCAGGGATACAAAGCACCATGTTTAAAAAGGTAGTCCCCAAAGAAATGATAAAGCTATTCTTAAAGTAAGCACCCAAGGGGTATTTGCCCCAAATATCGGAGAAATTAGCCCATCGCCACTCTCGCGGTATCCAGTGAGGAGGGTTAGCATAGACTTCACTCACCGGTTTCAAAGCGGTGGAAACCATAACAAAAAAAGGGAAGAGGAGAATAAGAAGGATAAAGACCGTAAGTGGATAGACGAAATACAAGCTCTTTCTTTCTCGTTCTTTCACTCTACAGCGCTCCTTCGCGAAAGTAACTCCGCGCGTAAACTATACTCACGATGAGGAGAATGCCAAAGGTAATAACCGCCATAGCCGCCGCCGGACCGAAACGGAGATACTGGAAGGCATACTTATAGATATAGGTGATGAGGATGTCGGTGGAAGTTCCCGGACCCCCGGCGGTGAGCACGTAAATGACGTTAAAATCGTTGAACGTCCACAAGGTGGAAAGAAGGGTAGCCACGGTGAGGACACCGCTCAAAAGAGGCAAGGTTACGAAACGAAACTTACTCCACGGAGTTGCTCCATCGACTTCGGCTGCTTCATAGAGCTCTTGAGGAATGGCCTGCAGTCCAGCAAGAAATACCAAAGCCATAAAAGGAATCCCACACCAAATGTCAACCCAGAGATTGGCCATAAAAGCAGAACGAGGTTCTGCTAACCAAATAGGGGGGTTTCTCCAAACACCCAAAGAGCGCAGGGTATGGTTCAAGAGCCCAAAATCGCTATTGTACGTCCATTGCCAAATCATGGCACTGATGGGCACAGAACTCGCCCAGGGAATGATTAAGAGGGTGCGTGCCAATCTCTTCCCTACAAATTCTACATTGAGAAGGAGGGCAATAACCAACCCAAAAGCGGTTTTCACTGCCACAGCGATAGCCGTCCACACACAGGAACGCACCACAACTTGCCAAAACTCAGGCTTATCAAACATGAAGCGAAAATTACCCCAACCAAAGAAGGATACTAAATCTCCTAATTTGTTGACCCGAAAGAAAGACATGAGAATCACATACACAATGGGATAGAACATGAACATCAAGAGAAACACCGACGCGGGGATCATGAAAAGGTATGCTACTGTGGACTCGGTTCTCCAAAATTTGCCTTTCGTCAAAAAGCACGCTCCTCATAAAGTGTGGGGAGGGAGGAAATCCCTCCCCATAGGGTTATTCTACATTCCTCGAATCGAATCGATCTCCTGAGCAGCGTCATCCATAGCCTTTTGCGGAGTCTTCTCGCCTAAGAAGGTGGCAACAATGTTATCCCAAATGATATCGTTACATTCCGGCCATTCTGGCATGAGCGGCCATCCTTTGGCACCGGGAATCTGCTGAATCATCACCTGATAAACTGGCTTTTGGAAAGCAGGATCATTGGCTAAGGATTTGGTTACCGGGGGGAAACCGACCAACTTGTCGAACTCTAAACGCCATGGGTCAGAATAGAAGAAATCTAAGAATTTGCCTGCTTCTTCCTTTGCTTGAGAATCCTTGAACATGACGATAGAATCGGTAATGATGATGGTACTCTGAGGTTTTCCCTCAAAGTGAGGCATGGGCGCAACGCTCCATTCGAAAGTCGCTCCCCGTTGCTCTAAGAGGGTCGCAGTAAAACCACCGCTTAAGAAGATTCCCAAATTACCGGCGATGAAGAGGTCTTGGAGTTCATCTCTCCGGTACGCAGTAACGCCGGGTTGGGTAACCTTGTACGTATTAACCAAATCATTCATGAAGGTGAGTGCTCCTACGCCGGCCTCATCGTTGACAGTGCACTTCCCGTAACTTCCGTCGGGTAAAATCTCGAAGAAATACCCACCGTTCCCGAAGAGGTAGTAAGCGTATTCGGTAAGCTCCACGTACTTTTTCCCACTCATTCCCACCGCATAGAATTTCTCATCAGGCTTATTGATCTTCTGAGCAACTTGGAGCATTTCTTCAAAGGTTTCTGGAACCTTATCGATGATATCAGAACGATAGTACATGAGTCGTGTCCCTGCAGCAACTGGTAATCCGTAGAGAACCCCCTTAATCTTTCCTTCCATAAGAGCGGGATCAATATTATTGAAGAGGTCTTTGCTGATCCACTGTTCAATCGGCTCCACCACACCCATGTCAATGAGCTCAAGGAGCCACCGCGTCCCGATAACCGAGAGATCCGGAGGTTGTTTACCGGCAACGAAAGCAATCAGTCGATCATGCATTTTATCCCAGGGAGTAGAGATGATGTTGAGATCAATATCTGAATACTCCTTCTCGAAAGCCGCCTCTAAGTTGGAAGCGTAATCGGGAGTGAGACCATCATACTCTGCCCATAATACACTCACTTGCTTTCTCTGCGCCGAGACTCCTCCTCCAATACCTAAAAGGAAAACCACAACCAAAATCCAAACCAACTGTTTCCTCATGTACATCCCTCCTTACTAAGAATTCTCATCCCCTTTTTAAACTCGAACCCTCTTTTTTCGCCTCCTTTCCAAAGATCATTGTATCCTATGCTTTATTCTATGCCATCTTGAGAAGGCAATCAAGATTGGCAGAGAGATTCATCAGTAACGCTTCCCGATGGTATCGGTACGGAGGAATGAATTCGGCAATGAGATAATCATCGTAATTGATTGCCTTGAGTGCTTCCATGACTCGAGGCCAGTTGACATCTCCCTCCAAGGGGAGACAAAAACCATGAATATTTCCTACCGCCACCTTAAAGTCTTTCACGTGCACCGCCACAATACGATTCCCAAGGATATGAATCCACTGCTCGGGATAACCAAAAGGCAACATATTGCCTGTGTCAAGGTGCACTCTTACCTGAGGATGGTTAATTTCATCAATGAACTGACGGAATTCAAGCGGCGAAAGGAGAAACTTATTCCACACATTTTCAACCCCCAAGAGAACCTCTGTTCCTTGGGCGAAAAGAGCCAGTTCTTGAAGGGTAGATATAGCTCGTTCCCAGGCAAAATCATAGGAAACAACTTCTGCCTGGGGTTCCCAGGGAATGTTCACATATCCCGGAATCACTAAAACCGATCTTGCTCCGACAAAATGGGCGATTTCGATTAATTTCTTCCCCACATCTTTGGCCTTGATCGCTACTTTTTCATCCGAGGACACCAAGTTATACTTCCACCATAATCCTGAAGCAATACTCCGTATTTCTAAGCCGCCATCGGACACCTCGGCGCGCATGCTCTCCCACCGTGCCGGAGGAAGGTGAAGGGAAAAATCTCCTTCCTCCCCTACACACAGTTCTATTCCTTGAAAACCATACTTTTTACTCACTTCCACTATTTCTCGCAAACTCAACCTCTCCGGAAAAGCCCAAAGATTCACTCCTTTCTTCACCTCATGCACCTCCCCTTTTATCCTCCTCTAAAGTCTCACGCTCCTCTTTTCTTGTCCGAAGTAAAAAGGACAACTAAAGGGAATACCCCTAACGGAATGAGAATGGCCAAAGACCCTACGAGGGGAATGACTTGAGATTGAAAGCCATAGTACCATGAAGCTCCCAAACCTATACTGATACCACAGATCATACTCACTATGGCTGCAGGAAGATTGGCTCTCTCCCAGTAAAGACCGTAAAGATAAGGGGCAAGGAAAACTCCTGCGGTAGTTCCCCAGGAAATGGACATGAGATTGACAATGAAACTGATCCGATAAAAAGCGATCAAGAGGGAACAGAGAATGAATACCCCACACAAAAGACGCATGAGGAGAAGGGAAATCTTTTTGTCCCGTAAGGAGAAAAGATCGATGGCAATCGCCGAAGAAGATACAAGCACCAGAGAAGAAAGGGTGGACATGGAGGCAGAAAAAACGAGGAGTAAAAGCACCACGGCAAACGAGAGAGGCATAAATTGAGACATGAGCTGGGGCATTAAGAGCTCAGGATTCGGTTTTCCCGCAAATTCGGGAAGGGTGGGAAAAAAGAGATGGGTAAGGGCACCGGAAAAGTAAGCACTAAAAGTGCATACCAAAGCAAAAACGGTAGCGATCACCGTTGCCGCAGTAATCACCCGTTCACTCTTAATAGAGTAAAATTTTTGAACCATTTGCGGTAATCCCCAAGCACCGAGACTGGTCACCATTACAAGCCCAAAAAGCGACCAAAAACCCGGTGCGCCAACCGGGGCTACTAACTTTGGATCGATCATTTTTAAACGCTCTATCGCTTGATAGAGCCCACCACTCTCCGGACGATTCAGAATAAAAAGGATGAGGAGCAATGCACCAAAAAACATGATCACCCCTTGGACCAAACTATTCACACTGACTGCCAAGTATCCTCCCATAATGAGATACGCACCGGTTAAAACGGCCATCAGGAGAAGGGCGTAAACATAGGGAATTCCCATGACCACATCGAAAAGATAACTCAATCCCATGTATACCGAGGCAGAGTAAGGCACAAGAAAAATGAAAATCACCACCGCCGAAAACACCCGCAAGAATCGACTCTGATAGCGACTCTCCAAAAATTCGGGCATGGTCATTGCCCCGAGCTTCTCGGTTATGACCCTCGTCCTTCGAGCTAAAATTAACCAGGCAAGGAGAGAGCCTACCAAAGCGTTCCCCACAACGATCCAGAGACTGGAAAGCCCAAATCCCCAACCAATTCTCCCCGCGTATCCAATAAAAAGTACGGCGCTAAAATAAGTCGTTCCATAGGCGAAGGCAGAGACCCAAGGACCCAAGGCTCGATTGGCCAAAAAGAAATCGCCCACGGTTTTGGTCCGACGCATACTGTAATAACCGATACCAATCATGACCACCACGTACCCCAAAAGCAGAGCGAGCTTCATTGGAAAGCTTTCCCCCTTGTGCTATTATTGGTCCTATGAATAACCAAGAAATCGAGACCGTTTTAACCATTCTACAGAATGAGAAGAAGAAATGGCAAGACGAAACCTTGAACACCTTAGAAAAAACCCCTTTTCGGGTGTTAATCGGGGGTATCCTCAGCCACCGCACCAAGGACACCATCACCAAAAAGGTGATGGAAAGAATGTTCCGCGTGGTTCAAAAGCCGGAAGATTTTTTGGCCATTCCTGAGGAGCGTTTAGCGGAACTCATCTACCCGGTGGGTTTCTATCGCCGGAAAGCCCAAATACTCCGTCAACTCGCTCAAGTCCTCCTCAGCGAGTACCAGGGTAAAGTTCCCAATCAGCTCGAGGCCCTCCTTAACCTTCCTGGGGTGGGACGCAAAACCGCTAATCTCGTCTTGGCCTTAGCGTTCCAGAAACCCGCCATCTGCGTTGATGTCCATGTCCACCGTATTGTCAATCGGTGGGGATACGTCTATACCAAGACTCCCGAAGAGACTGAAAGAGCATTGCGGGAAAAACTCCCCGTTGTTCACTGGATTCCCTTGAATCATCTCCTGGTGGTATTCGGCCAAAATGTGTGCCTTCCCCGTCGTCCTCGTTGTTCGGTGTGTCCCGTGGAAAAGATGTGTCCTAAAATAGGCGTTCCTTTCTCAAAATGAGGTACTGGATTTTCTTTCTCGTCGCTTTCTTCTCCAGTTTCGGGCTGTGGAAGTGGATCTATCGCCGAAACACCCCCTTGCGGTGGGGAGTCCTCACCTTTATGGTCTTCGGCTTCACCTTCACCCCTTACCGTTTTTTAGAAAAAATGCTCCTTGAGGTTTTCTCGGGGGTAGAATCGGCTCTCTTGGTAAGCCTTCTCCTCAACGCCCTCGAGTACACGGTGCTCGTTAGCCTCCTGTGGTTGGGAAGAAAAAGAGGATTTTTTTCCTCCACCACTCAAATTTTCGCCTTTTCTTCTCTCTTGGGACTCACCATGGGATGGGGCAAAGCCGGTCGGGATTCTCTCCTCGTTTTCTTCCCCTCTCTCTCGCAGTGCTTTGGATACAGCCAATTCCTGATTTTTCCCTCCCACTCTTACCTCTTGATCAAGACCCTGGAAGTGCTCTTCGAGGTGGAGGTAACCGTAATGGTGGGAAGAGTGCTCTCCTCTTCTCTCCGAACACCCCTTTTTCTCTCCATTCTCTTTCTCTTTCGCGGAACGGTAGGGATGTTCCAAACCGCTGTACAGTTCATTCCCCCGTTCAGGATCTTCTCCCTTCTCTATTCGGTAGCTTTTCTCCCTCTCCTCTTGATCATAGGAGCGAGCATGCTATGGTATCTACGAACCAAGTTTGTAACTCAATGAGGATACTCTTCTCCCTCACCCTCTTAGGCGCAATTTTGGGTTGTTTCGGTCTTGTCTTCGCACAAGAGATCTTCACCTATCAAGTGATCATAAGAGGTAAAAAGGTGGGAACGATAGAATATCACATTGAGAGAGGTATTTCGTTCACCCGTTACACTTCTTTCTTCCCCACTCAAGACGGTCGCCAACAAAGGGACGCCGAATTCTGGCTTACTCCGAATGGGAAACCTCTTCTCTCGCGAAAGTGGTTACCCGGCGCTCATGGTGAAACCTTTGTAGAAACCCGCTATCACGAAACATACATCGAAGTATGGCTCAGGGCTCCCCAAGGAAGAAAGAAAATGCGAATCAAGCTTTCTTCTCCGGTATTCGATCTTGAATCTCTGCCCTTTTGCCGAGAACTATGGGAGAAAAAGGATAACGCCTCTCCGTGGTTCTCGGTCTTTATTCCCGTCTCGGGGATGATCTGGAAGGGGAAACGACACCTCATTGCCGAAAAGGAAGCAGAAACTGTGACCCGCTTTTCGGTTGCCGGGGAAGCAATCATTGTCCACTCCTCAAAAGAGGACAAACTCCCCCAAGAAATTCATTTTCCTGAACGGGGGTACTCTCTCTATCTCTCCCCTTGATGAGAGAATTCTAAAACAATCACTTGACCTGTACGGAGCGGAGGAGTCAAAAGGAGAGAGTGAATTACACCACAAAAACCACAATGAAGCTCTACTTCATGTTTAAAATCTAAAAAAACCCACTTCCCGATGGACCGTCCCGGAATGAGAACCCCGATCTTCGCCCCATCCAAGTACAAATCTCCGAAGACATCTTCACCCGAAGAGGCAAAATACACTATCCCTACTCGCGTCTCTACTCCTACCCCAACCCCAACGGAACATCCTCCCAAAAATAGCATTCCTCCCAGAAGACCCAATAGAATAATGAAAGAGGAATACCTCTTACCCGTGTCCTTAGGGTAGGATAATCGTTTGTCCATCAAAGGCGGGGAGGAAAGACCCTCTATAAGTTGTGCCATCAGAGGGACTCCATACTTCAATGCGGTGACGCTCATCGAGGATTACCTCAATATATCCGGTGCAATTGGGACCACCCCATCCGTCAATTCGATACCCGGTAGAAACATCATCAATATACACATATCCATAAATGTAAGAATCATAGGTACAAATCCTCACATACCCAGTGACTTCGGGTGTGAGAATGATAGTGCCACTACATCCAGAAAGGAGTAACGCTAAACCTGCGATCACCAAAACTCCTAAAAAGAGCTTTCTCATCATTTCACCTCCTCTTTTGGTAAACTACCATATTTCTTTCTCACTTGTCAATCAAGATGAGTCGATTCTCTTTGATCTCGGCGATGCCGGAGGAAGCTCGTTTCAGCCGATCCATGATGGTTCTCCCCAATCCTTCCTCTTTCACCGGCAGGGCGATAATCCCCTCAAAAGCGGATCGTTCCAACTCACGCAAAACACCGAAGAGATTGCTCGCTACCTCCTCGAGATTGTTGTCTTCACTCAATACCACGACAGATTTCCCCGGTAAGGAGAGAGAAAAGGGGGAAAGCACCACCCAATTCCCGAGTTCGCATCGGAAAAGGTCACTGACCTCTCCTAGAAAGAGGTAAAGAGGGAGGGAAGGGGCATAATGTTTTTTCACCATCCCCGGCGCAAGAATCGATGAGGAAGGAAGAACCGTCTCTATCTTCCCCACTACCTCTTCGAGCTCTTCGACACTTATTGCCCCTGGCCGAAGCAATACCAAACGCTCTCCTTCCCCCAAAAGGACGGTCGATTCCACTCCCCTCTCGCATTTTCCCCCATCCAGAATGAGTTCAACCCTATCTCCTAAGTCACTCGCCACTTCTTCTGCCCGGGTGGGACTCACGTGACCAAAGCGATTGGCACTGGGAGCAGCGATAGGGAATCCGGCTTCGCGGATCAGGGACAGTGCTACCTGGTGCGCCGGCATTCTCACCGCAACGGTGGAAAGTCCTGCCGTAACAATATCAGGTACCGTTTCTCGCTTCGGAAAAACGATGGTGAGCGGTCCTGGCCAAAAGGTGTGGATCAGCTTCTCAACCCGAGGATTTATACTCTGCCAAAGAGTATACACCTCTTCTAAAGAGGCAACGTGCACAATGAGGGGATCAAAACGCGGTCTTCCTTTCACCTCGAAGATCCGGGCTACGGCTTGAGGGAGAAACACCCCTGCTCCCAAACCGTACACTGTCTCGGTGGGAAAGGCCACCAATCCCCCCTTTCTCAGGATATCGGCCCCCCTACGGATGTTCGCTAAAGAAGCCGGAAGAATATTTTTCCTCTTCATAGCGTATAAGAATAACATGATTTTCGATTGCCGAAAATAGTCTTTTGGTATAATGAACACGCAGAGGCAAGGAAAGGAGTACAAGAGATACTCTCTTCGAAGGAGGATTCTCATGGACTGGAAAGCCATTCTTTTAGGAAGTATTCAAGGACTCACCGAATTTCTTCCCATTTCTTCTTCGGCGCATCTCATTTTTCTCCATCGTTTTTTCTTTCAAGAAGAAGCAAGCCTTTGGTTTGATGTCCTACTCCACGGGGGAACCTGGTTTGCCGTTCTCATCTATCTTTTCCCCTCCTATCGTCGCGTATGGAAAACACCCTCTCTCGTGGGAAACGTTCTCCTTGCCACCCTCCCTGCCGGCTTTCTCGGTTATCTTTTAGAAGAAATGGTCGAATCCTATTTCCGTAACCAACTCGTTTTGATTGCCTCGATTCTCATGGTTCTCGGCATCGTCTTCCTCTGGCAATTCCCCAAGGGCGACCGAACCCTGTCCTCTCTCAGTCCCTGGGAAGCACTCCTTGTGGGTAGCGCACAAGCCTTGGCGCTCTTCCCCGGGGTATCTCGTTCGGGAATCACCCTCATTGTGCTCCTTAGCCTTGGTTTCGAAAGGAGTGAAGCAGTGTTCTTTTCTTTCCTCCTCTCTATCACCACGATCGGCGGAGCTTTTCTCAAAGGTCTCTTCCACCTCGCCACGTTCCAGGAACCGTTCAACGCGGTGGAGATAGGAAGCGGTTTTGCGTCTGCCTTCTTGGTGGGGCTTTTGGCGTGCTTTGTTCTCCTCAAAACGGTCAGAGTTAAAGGCCTTCGACCCTTTGGATACTACCGCATCGTAGTAGGTGTGGGAATACTATTACTCCTCTTCTTGGTCAAAACATAATTTCTTCAAGAAGAATTTCAATGCGTTCGCGGAGGATATTCTCTATTCGCCGGAATAACCACTCTGAATAGGTTGATACCGGCAACCAAACTTTAATTCTTCCGTCCTCGAAAACTACATTGATACTCTCTTCAACTTCTGTTTCCCGAGTAACCGATTCCCGTAAGAAGCTGTTGAGCGCGTTAAAAGGCATGAAATAGAGTTCATAGGGGCTATCGAGTTCGTATTCCCAGTAAATATATACCGTTTCCTCATACCGATACGGTACCGGTTCTAACTTGAGACGAATCATCGTATCACTCCAAGGGCAAAATAGGTTCCAAAGAAGAGGAGCAAAACACCACAAACCCCCACTAAGCCCTTGTAGAGAGAACGCGAAAAAATATTTTTTCCTCGATCGATGGTAAAGGAGACCGAACTATACCACACGAGATCAGAGAGAATATGACCAATGAAAAAGGCCATAATGCCCCACAACCGAAAACGGCTGGCAGAGAGAACGAAACTCAAACCCACCGTAGCCCACCACATAAGCCAATAGGGATTAGAAATACTGGCGATAATCCCCTTGAGAACCAGATTTTCCTTGACCTCACCCTGGTCATTACGGGTACCGACGGACAAAGTAGGTAGACTGCGGAGCATATCGATACCCAAATACACAAGAATGATTCCTCCTACGACCCCAATGACTTGATAGACCACCTGATGGGCGAATACTTTTCCCAAACCTAACACCAAGGCAGTAACCATTCCCAACTCCAAAACGCCGTGGCCTGCCACCGTGAGCGGTCCTGCTTTATATCCCACTCGAAGGCTCCCCGAAAGGACTAAAGCGAGAAGGGGTCCGGGCATGAGCGCTCCCGAAAAACCAATGACAAAGGCACTACCGAAAATGGAAGCAATTTGTAATGCATCGGTCATCTCGATCCCTCGTCACTTACTGGTGGAGGCGGCGGGAGTTGAACCCGCGTCCAGAACTCAAGAAGGAGAAGAGCCTACGAGCGTAGCCTCAGATTCAATTCGTCTTCGCTCCTCCCTGAGGCCGGAGGTAGAGAAGACGCCCTCAGGAGTCTTTCGGTTTCCAGTACCTGAGGACTTCTGGAAACCTACCCTGCTCTCTTGCGCCCTTGAGACTTAGCAGGGATCAGTCTCAGGACGTGCCGCGTTTTACGCGGCAAGCGCCAATTCAGGTTCGGCGTTTATGTTTTTCCACCTTTTTTACGAGCCCCGGTGGAGACCTCGGCTCGCCTCTTATCCCTCAACAAGCCCTGTCGAAACCCTTACGCCCCCAAATTCACAAGTCTACATCTTTTCCTTCACCGCTCGGCGGAGTTGTCGCTCTTCTTCTCTTTCTTGAATATCTTTGCGACGATCATACACCTTTTTGGGTTTCACCAAAGCGATTTCAACCTTCACCTTACCTCGTTCGTTAATATACACCCGCAAAGGAACAATAGTCAACCCTCGCTCGAGAGAACGTGATCCCCAACGGATAATTTCTCTCTTGTGCAACAATAATTTCCTCGGCCTCTTGGGATCGTGGTTGCAAATGTTACCGTGATCGTAGGGTGCGATGTGCATATCGTAAATCCACATCTCCCCTTTCTCGACTTTGCCAAAACTCTGGTCAATGCTCGCTGCGTGGTTACGCAAGGATTTAATCTCTGTTCCCTGTAAAGCGATTCCCGCTTCCATGGTGTCCAAAACAGTATAGAGATGACGCGCTTTTCGATTTTCAGCAATAATTTTCATGATCATGATAATCAAAACCCCAAAGTGAGGACAAAATTCCTCCCAGCCTAACCAATACTACTTACCTTTCTAAGCATTGTCAACTCCTACCGCAAGGGAGATCACCATAGTTCGCTCAAAATCTATTCTCTCGGCTCCACAAAAAGGGCAACACTTACTCTACAGACTTTCTCCTAAAAGGCACGGGGAGGAAAACGCTTGCGGTAGTAATTCCGCAAAACAATGGATAAAGAGTTCAAGGAGATGGTCACCGCCAAAAGAACGATAATCGCCGCTGCAGCATTGGCATGAAAAGCCTTTTGAGGCCGAGAAACCCAATTGAAAATTTGAATGGGGAGGGTAGTGAAAGGATCAAGAATTCCTCGCGGGAGAAAAGCAACAAAGGTGAGAGCACCGACCATGATAAGTGGAGCCGCTTCACCGATCGCTCGGGAGATGGTCAAAATGACACCGGTTAAAATCCCTGGAAAGGCCAGGGGGAGAACGTGGTCTTTAGTCACTTGCCAACGAGTGGCCCCCAAAGAAAACGCTGCTTCACGAAGAGAGGGAGGAACAGCACGGATACTCTCCCTGGTCGAGATAATCACAATGGGAAGGACAAGTAGAGCCAAGGTGAGCGCTCCTGCCAAGAGACTCCGTCCCAAACGCATCGTCCGCACAAAAAGCTCAAGACCCAATATACCATAAATGATGGAAGGAACCCCTCCCAGAGTGGAGATGCTCAATTCGATAACCGAGCTCAACCAATTTCTGGTAGCGTATTCCTCAAGATATACACCCGCTCCAACACCTATGGGAACAGCCACCAACACGGTAATCAAGGTCACATAAATACTTCCTACAAAAGCAGAGAAGATTCCTGCTTTTTCTGGGTGACGAGAGGGAAAATTCCGCAAGAATTGCCAATTCAAACGGGGAACGCCATCAAAAGCAATATCGATGAGAAGGGTAAAAAGAGCGGCGAGAGAGAGAAAGAGGGCAACCAGCGCCAAAGCCAAAAATATTCTTTCCCGCCAATAACGACGAAAAATTGGAGCAACCATTTGCGAAGTCTTCTTCACTGGTATCGCTCCCGAAAACGCTCACGCAATTTTTGCGCCACAAGGTTGAGCAAGAAAGTAATCAAAAAGAGCACCAAGCCCACCGCAAAAATGGTCTTGTACTCTAAACTCCCCGTGGGGGTATCACCCATGCTGATCTGCGCAATGAATGCAGTCATGGTTTGAATAGGAACTAAAGGATTAAGAGTAAGCTGGGGCATCTGGCCAGCAGCAATAGCCACAAGCATTGTTTCCCCTACTGCTCGCGACATACCCAAAATGAGGGAAGCAGTCACCCCAGAGAAGGCAGCAGGAAAAACCACCTTCACCGACACCTCAAACTTGGTTGAACCAAGAGCATACCCTGCTTCTCGTAAGCTCTGCGGTACTGCATGCATGGCGTCTTCGCTCAGAGAAGAAACAATAGGCAAAATCATAATACCCATAACGATGCCAGGTGAGAGAGCGTTAAAACCTGCAACCGAAGGGATAATCCTCCGTAAAAGAGGCGTAACAAAAAGGAGGGCAAAGTAACCGTACACCACCGTAGGGATACCTGCGAGGACTTCAAGAATTGGCTTTACCACTTGCCGCACTCGGGGTGGAGCGTATTCACTGAGGAAAATGGCAACCAAGATTCCCAAGGGCGTAGCCACCAAAAGAGCGATCAGAGTAACGAGAAGAGTTCCCACAAGAAGCGGTAAAATGCCAAAATGCTTTTCATAAAAGAGCGGAGTCCATTGAACGTCAGTGAGAAATTTGAGGATGGGAACCTCGGCAAAAAACTGCACCGCTTCAAAGAGGAGAACGGCAATAATTCCCAGAGTCGTAAAAACCGAAACCAAACTGAAAAGGAGGAACAGGAAACGTACCCTTTTTTCCTGTGTTTGCGCTCTCTTTAGAGCTTTCCTTCTTTGTGAATGCAAAGAAGTACCCTTCTGAACCATCCATGATGGTTCAGAAGGGTCAGTAGCACTATTTTTTTCAAAATTGGGAGAGGAATTAATTCGCTTCTCTTTCCAGGAGTTCTTCAATTGACACACCGGGTGTAGCGCCTTTTCCTCCAAAGATAGACCCTGTCTTTCTCGCTTTCAATCGCTCCAAAGCCAGTTCGTACGCTCTTTCGGGGAGAGGAACGTATCCCACTTCTTGAGCTAAGGAACGAGCATTCTCAAGGTAAAAAGTAACGAATTTTTGAACCTCTTCGCGAGCTAAACTCTTGGCGCTCACGTAAATGAATAACGGCCGCGCCAAGGGTTGATATGTTCCTTGCAAAACATTTTCGGGAGTAGGAGCAAAAGGACCTTTTCCGTCTTCATCTTTTTCATTATCAATCAAAACCGCTTTCAGGGTATCTTGGTTTTCCAAGTAGTAAGCAACTCCGAAATACCCTAAGGCGTACTTATCTTGCGCAATTCCCTGTACCAGCACATTATCATCCTCACTGGCAATATAGTCTCCACGGCTCTTCCCTGCTTCTCCTACAACTGCTTCGGTGAAATACTCAAAAGTCCCCGAATCAACTCCAGGTCCAAAGAGATTGATCTTTTCTTTCGGCCATCCGGCACGAAGGTCAGCCCAGGTAAAAGACTTCCCCTGCGCTTCCGGTTCCCAGATTTTCTTCAGTTCGGAAACGGTCAAATAATCCACCCAATTATTTTGGTTATTGACCACCACTGCTAAAGCATCGTACGCCACCGGCAATTCGACAAAATCAATATTGTTTCCCTTACACGCTTCTATCTCGGAAGATTTAATGGGACGCGATGCGTCATTGATGTCCGTCTCGCCGCGGGAAAACTTCTTGAAACCCCCACCGGTACCGGAAATGCCTACCATTACCTTCACGTCAGGATAGACACTCTGAAACTCTTCGGCCACCGCCTCAGTAATCGGGTACACGGTGCTCGATCCATCGATCTGGATAATTTTTTCCTGCGCCCCTACTCCCGAGGCCATCAAGAAGAGAAACATGGCGCCAAGGAGAACCATCCAACCACTTCTTTTACTCATTTTCTTCGCCCCTTTCTTAAAGTATAAAACAATCTTGCCCTATTGTTCCAGAGAACGGACAAAAAAATTTTAAGCTACGATTAAAAAATCTTAACAATGAATACGCCGTAAAAGAGCTACTTTCGCAAGATGAAGCGAGGAAACCCTGAACCAATTCGAGAGAAAAACGAGCATCCGTAGAAAAGAAAAACCCGCTGAGAATGTTACTCGATCAAAAAATCATGGGTGTTTTCTGAGAGCACATTCTCTTCCCACCGAATTGAACTTTCCGATCCCTGCACCACTCCTACAGAATGGTTCTCGATGCGATTCCTACAGAAAGCTCCTTGACCCTCACGAGAGATCAAAATTCCCCCCAAGGAATTTTCCTCAACGGTACTGTTCCTCACTTCTCCAAAGGCTCCCCGCGCAAGACTTATTCCCCAAGCATTCTCACGAAAAACAGAGTGATCGATAACCGCCCTTCCTCCTCGACGTACGAAAACACCTTCTCGTCCATTGCGGAAAAAGAGTGACCTCTCTACGACCACTTGAGCCCCTTTTTCCACCACCATTCCTGCTCCTTCATTTTCGGCAAAAACACAACGACGAAAGAGGGCTTGGGCGCCTCTTGCCACTACTACCCCGTTCCCCATCCAACTCATTTTTTCCTGCACTCCCCCGATAAAGGCACAGCCTACAAATTCAACCCTACCGCCCAAAACGAGTACCACATTCCCCTTCTGTTTTCCTCGATGGAAAAAGGTAATCCCCTCCACTCTACCCTCTTCCACCCCTTCAAAACGTACCGCCTCCCCCTCATTCACCACTACGGTGAGACGTTCCTCACCCCGGAGATGGAAGAACGCCGAGGTAAAACTACCACGAGAAAAGAGATGCTCTCCCGGGTGGAGAAACAAGGTCCCTTTTGCCGAAGGGAAGCTAAACTCTTGCTCGGGGAGGAGAGGATGAACCGGAGCAAAAGAGGCGACAGGTTCACTCTTCTTTACCCGAAGATGCATATCCCTTTTCTTCTCCTTCTCACGAAAACGAATAGTGCCCAGAAAAATTTTCCCCCGCGAGGGAGCGTATACTTCAAAAGTCCACCACGGTCCTACCTGTTCTACAAGCTGAACAAAGGGAGGGAGAAGCTCTAAGCGAGCTTCACTCAATCCATCGAAAGTGATCTCCGCTTTTTGAGCGATATCGAGTAAAAGTGATTTTCCGTCTTCAAACTGTACAACCATCTTCTTTAACCTCCAAGAAATACCCCCCAAAATCGAGGAGCATACCCCGCTCAAGAAGGATTTCTTCTCCTTCTTCTAAGTACCCCGAAGAACCAAAAGGGGAGAGCCATTCAATCCTCCTCGTAGAGAGATTGCGAAAAGAATAGCCCTTTTCGCGCCAGAGTATTTCTCCGAAAATATCTTGACACCTTTCCTGGAACATTTTTCCCACCACCTGAAAACGATGTCCCAAAACTACTTCCCCACGAGAAGCAGCAACTTCACTACTCCGTTCTCCATACAATCTTCCTAAAAGCGGGTAGGGAAACTCGACTCTCTTCCCGCAAAAGGGGCAACGCCGCAGGAAGAAAGGAAGCCAATAAGGGTAGAAAAAATATTGGGTACATTGCTTACAACGCCATACGGTGAAGAAAGAAAAGAGAAGTGCCTGTTCCCATTCCCGAGCCAATGGTCTTCGTTCAGGCACGAACAATCCCTCAAGAAAACTCCGCTCCACCAAATGTCGCAAAAAAGGAGGGAACATGGAGTAACTCAAAACTCCCCGACGAAAGAGCGGTCTCCCCAAAAAGAGAGGACGATGGCGGAAATCAAAAGGATGCTCACTAAAGAGTGCCTGTTCTCCCCAGCCAATTTTCTCGTCTCTCTCCTCATCCTCAGGATCATAGCAAATGAGGGGCTGGAGAGGATTACGAAAGAGAAGCGTGTGAAAAATGAGCACGGCGAGACTGTGTCGGTCGGTCTTTTCGTTAGGGGTGGCAAAGCCACGGATAACTTCAGGAGCCATGAAAGGCATCATTCCTGCCACCTGAGGGGGTAAAAACCCCGGTACCACCAATCCGTCTAAATCGATGAGTACCGAACGACCATTCTTGAGATCGACGAGAAAATTCTTGAAATGTAAATCGGCATGGGCGCATCCCTTGCCGTGGAGAACAGCAACGGTTTTGGCCAGCGAATGGGCTACTTGAAGGTAATGAAGCCAATTGGCGCCTCTCTCTACTGCTCTTTTGAATTCCCGAGGGCTGAATACTACATCTACAAGTTCCTGAAAGGGAGGACAAGGCACTTTTCTCGTCACTACCCCGATTTTTCTTCTCCCCTCCAATTCTTTCACCAAAGCTAAAGGCCAACACAAGAGCTTGGTATCCTCACCTAAATTCCTTCCCAAAAAGAGCACTTTTTCCAGCATTTTCTCCTTATCTTGAGGGAGCATTCGATCGTGATATACCTTGACCACAAATTGACCGCACCGGCTGAAATAAACCTCTCCCTCCCCTCCCATAAAGGCGGGACCTTCTACTTCAAGACGCTTGGGGATATCGGGAAATGGAGAAACAGTACGAACCTTCATCGGTATAACGCGAGGAGCGTCCGGTCATCAAAACTTGCCGGAGCCTTATAATGACCGAGCCAATCTACCAATCGGCAAGCTACCACTTCTTCGTTTTTAAATCGCTTAAGTTCTTTCACGATATCACTCCCAAAACGATGTAAGAGATCGTGAGGAGGACCGTACAAACAGTCATCGGCAACACCGTCGGTCATGAGCAACACCGCCTTAGTATCAACATGCCAAGTGAAATGAGCTACTTGGTACCATTCCTGCCAGTTGGACTGGGTGAGCACCGCCGTTTCACCCACCTCAAACTCTCTTCCTACCACCACCGGCCGACTCTCCTTACGAGTTACTTCGAGAATCAATCCATCTCCCAGCTGAAAAGCGACTCCCTTTTTGGAAGAGGTATGGAAGAGAACCCCAAGAAGCGTAGTAGCTAACGTACCCGGCGAACAGTTTTCCTTTTGAGCAATTCCCAAAAGGAAACGGTGAGTCTTCTCAAAGGCGTTTGTAACCCACGCTATGCATTCTTTCTCGTCGATCGGATGAGCACTTTCTTTATATTTCACCGGTCGATACCACGATAAGGTTCCCACTCCTTCGCCGACCACAGGAAAGGAAAGAGAGAGATCGTGTCCTCGAGGTCGACGTCTCTCGAAAAGGATGGTTTCCCCTTCTTCAACGGACAACATAGAGAGAAGCTCCTCAGCAAAGAAAGCGACGGCCAAGGTCGCTCCCCATCCCCCCAACCGGGCTGAACCCACACCATCGGCAACGAGGAGCAGTAACCAATCCCCCCTGGAACGGATGAGAAAACAATCCTCCCTCCCTTTCCCATCCCGGAGGTGGAGTTTTCCAATGGCACTCGCTCCCACAAAGGAGAACCCGTTCCTCCTCCCAAAGCCGGCACTCCAATCGGGGTGAGTGGAAAAGGCCAAAGAAACGATACGATCTCCTACGATGAAACCGCTAGAAATTACCTTCACCCCCTAAGGAATATACTGCAAAACATCCGGAGGGATAGGCATCGGGGTAGGAATATTCTCACCTTGTGGTTGGCTCACACTCTGACTCACCGACTTCACTGTCTGAGAAACCCATCGGAAGAAAGCGGCAAAAGAAGCTGAATCGGCATCCATTTTGAAACTCGGACCAATGGCAATTTCCCGCAAGGTGGTCTCATCAATGTCGGGACCGCATCCTACGGTGATAACGTTGAGAACCTTCCGTTCTTTGCGCATGAGAAGCTCATTGCGAGGGCTTTTCCAATCATCGGTAGGCTTCCCATCGGTGAGGATAAAAACGAGGGGCTTCCAATCTCCTTTCTCCCCTCCACGCACCGGTTTTTTAACATCGCGGTCCAAAGAATCGATGAGTAAACGCAAAGCGCCTCCGAGAGGCGTATATCCTCCCGCTTCCAAACTCGGGATTTCCAAGCTGTCAATGGGAACTAGCCCCTGGGTGAGGTTTAACACCTCTCGACCGAAGACGATAATGCTCACCCACACTGTTTCTCGAGCAAAGGTGTCCTTCTCAACCTCCCGCTTAAAGAGTACAAGACCCTCCTGTACCGCCTGTATCGGGGCTCCCGTCATGCTCCCTGAGGTATCAAGAAGAAGATAAACCGGCAAATGCCTCAATCCTTGACTCAAGGTAACATCCATAATCACTTCTTCTTCCACGCTTTTCACCTCCATACTCTCAAGATGAAAATTTTCGCCACCCTCCTACTTCCTAAGGACACGTCGGATCCATGGGTATCGCACCTCGATCGCCCCATGAGGACATAACTCTTGACAACAGAAACACCGAATACAATGCTCTCCAACATACCCAGGAAAAGAGCGCTCCTTATCCGCAAGGAGCGCCTTGGGATGGGCAGGACACATGGTGACACAAACTCCACAGTGAACACACCTCTCTCGCTCGATGACGATGGAGGGTAAGAGGAAACGCCGCACCCAAGGGGTAAAACGTGGGGGCTGGCGGACAAGCCCATATCGATTCGCCGCAAAATCCTTACACACAAATCTTTCCCAAGAATCCCCGACGACCGTGATTGCTTCTTCTCGCCATGTTCCTAAACCTAATACTTCGCCTTCTTTACAAGTGGGCACCTTGTAGGGGTCAAGACCGATCACACGACACAAGGTGGCATCGAGCGCCACCGGATCACGTGCAAAGGCTAAAAGACCCATAAAGCGAGGTCGGCCATTCCGGGGACCGTCACCTTCCATGGCTACGATGGCATCGGTGATAAAAAAACGGGGACGCAAGAGAAGATTAAGTTCTACCAGCATGCGAGCAAAACGCTCCGCATCTGCGAGACGGAAGTGGAATTCCCCTTTACGAATACCGAGAATACATCCGAACTGATTCTTCACCGCCCCGGTGACACGCATGAATCCATGAGTTTTCCACTTGGGCAAACTCACCATTGCCTGATAATCATGTATCCCCCGGGCAATCTCAAAGCTCTTATGTTGCTTCCCTTGCGGGAAATCTACTTTATGGGCGCGAGCGAAGTCGGCTTTTTCGAGACCTAAACGCGCCACAACTTCTCGAAAGCCGGCTTTCTTCACTACCGCCTCCCACGTACCAAAAGCAGGAGAATCGCCAAAACCAACGGTAAAACCTTGTTCCTTGAGTACTTGCGCCACGGCCTCAAAAACTACAGGATGAGTAGTTACCGCCCTCTCTGGCGGCTCGGCAACCAAGAGATTCGGCTTCAAGAGAATCCGGCGTGCCCCTTCCAACACCTCTTCTACGCCGCCGAAAAACGAGAAACCCCGTTCCACCGCCGACTTTACCTCAGCGAGCTCATACCCCGACACGGAAAGCAACGCAACTTGACTCATAGAGATATTATAACGTAGAATTGTGCTACTCCAAGCAAAGAGAAGGGAGTGTGGAAGTGACTTATGAAAGTAAAACTTCGTGACATCCCGATTCTCGGTATGCTCATCGCGCTCAGTATCATACTCACTCGTTTCGCCAGTGTGCGTATTCCCATTGGAGGTATTGAAGGAATCCGGATCGGTTTCGGAACGCTCCCCATTATCTTAGGGGGTATATTTTTTGGACCTTGGTTGGGAATGATGGTAGGAGCTTTCGCCGACGTGGTAGGCTTTATCTTGAGCCCCTTAGGGCCTTACATGCCTCATTTCACCTTGACCTCCGCCCTCTATGGTGCCATTCCGGGCATGATCGTCCATGCTTTCTCTTTCTCCACAGTGGAAAAACGGATCGTTTTAGGAATTACCATCGCTCAGGTGGGCGTGGGTGGAATGCTCACTCCTTACTTCCTTCACACCATTTTCGGCATGCCTTGGCAGCTTCTCATCATTCCTCGACTGTTTACCGTTCCCATAAACATTGCCCTATCCTCGCTTTTGTGCCTTTCTCTCCACAGGGTTTTTGCCTCCTCTTTTACAGCGAAAAAAGAGAGTCTCTAAGAGAGGAGATTCTTCTCCTCTCTTAACACTCTCGACAAAATCGGCGGAAGGAAGAAGTCGCTTTTTCGATGTCTTCCTTCCCTGAAAAAATACTCGAGGTACCAGCGACGAAAATATTGGCCCCCGCCCTTTTGAGGAGGGGTACCGTTTGTTCACTAATTCCTCCATCGACTTCAATATCTACGGCAAGCCCTTGCCCCTCAATCATTTTCCGAACTCTTTCTACCTTAGGAATGACCTCGGGGATAAACTTTTGTCCCACGAAACCAGGATCCACGGTCATAATGAGCACCATATCCACATAGGGGAGAAGATAGGAAAGCCCATCGGGAGGGGTAGAAGGGCTTAAGGCAATACCAACCCGCTTCCCCAACCTACGAATGGTAGTAACCAACTGGTGTAAGCGGGTGACTGTCTCCACATGAATGGTGATCATATCTGCCCCCAACTCGGCGAAGAGAAGAATGTGTGGCTCAGGGTTAGCGACCATAAGGTGAACATCGAAGAGGAGGCGGGTTTGGGGACGTAATTTTCGCATGAGATTGGTCCCCAAAGCAAAATTGGGAACAAAAACTCCATCCATGATATCAATGTGGAGCATGTCCACCCCACCGCGCTCAAGCTTACGCACATCCTCAAGGAGGGCTAAATAATTTGCACAATCCAAGGAAGCAGAAATTTGAATTTCCATAATTTCCCCCTACGGCTCAATAATGACTTTGGTATAAGAAACTTCTTTACGGTACATGGCCTCAATCGCTCGAGGAGCTTCTTCTAATAGAACACGATGAGAAATGAGCGTCTCCAAATTGACCCTCTCGGTCGCCTCGAAATCTAAGACACTCTGCCAGTCAGAAAAACGGGCAGCAAAGGTAGAATTCCAACTCCCAAGAAGGGTAAGTTCTTTTCGCAGAATGAAACTCCAGTATTGGGGAGGAATAATGACTTCTCGCTCCTGATTTCCCAAAAGAAGTACTTTACCCCGTTTCTCAATCACCTGAAGGGCATCTAAAAATCCCCGCGAACTCCCCGAAGCCTCGATAATCACGTGAGGAGAAAAATCCTCTTTAGGGAGAAAAGTTGGCGGTAACACTTGGTCAAAACCGAGAGTCTTCGCCAAGGCGAATTTCTTCTCATCGATATCGACTCCCCAAAGAGTACGAGCTCCGGAAAGCCTTGCCCACATCCCGCAGAGGAGACCAATCGGTCCCAAACCGAACACCATGACCCGATCCCCCAGTGCAGGAGCTACCCGCCGCAACCCATGGAGAGTGACCGCAGCCGGTTCAGTCAAAGCCCCCTCGGCAAAAGAGAGTGTATCAGGTAAGGGAATGAGATTCGCCACGGGGACGATGACGTATTCGGCAAAGGCACCGTTTTGCCTCGAACCCACGTAGCCATAATTTTCACAGAGTTCATATCGTCCTACTTCACAATATGGACACCGACGACAAGGAATGAGCGGATAAGCCGTAACCATCTTCCCAACCCATGCTCGATCCTCTTCCTGTCCAACCGCCACCACCTCACCGGCAAACTCGTGACCGGGGATGAGGGGATAGAAATAGGCAATATCACCAAAAATTCTCGGTATATCTGAACCACAAACCCCACACGCTCGCACCCGCACCAAGGCCTCTCCTGCAGAGGGGGAAGGGGTTTCTACCTCTCGCAAGAGGAACTCCCCCTTCCCCAACACTACTAAGGCCTTCATGGATTGACCACCACTTTTAACCCTTGGTGTGATTCCGCCATGCGGAAGGCCTCATGAATCTCCGCCAAGGGGAAACGGTGGGTGATATACGAGGAGGGATGCACCATGTTCTTTTCCATCACCCGGAGGGCTTGGTGATGATGCCGAGGAAGGCTTCCATGGCTTCCCAAAACGGTGCACTCCTTGTAATGAATGAGATTACTGGAGATATTGATATTCCTTGTCCCCCGAGGCAACCCACCGAAAAAGTTGATGTGGGCACGATTCCGCGCGAGCTTCAAAGACAATTCCTGAGCTTCGGGAGAGGCACAGGTGACCATAATCACGTCGGCCCCCTCACCATGAGTAACGTCTCGCACTTTTTCCTCGACCGTGTCGTCACTGAGGAAATAGTAATCAGCCCCAAAACGTTTGGCCATTTCTAAGCGATGGAGAGAACGCTGAATGACGATGATCCGAGTTGCTCCCATGGAACGACCCAGCTCGATCATCATACAGCCGATGGGACCAGTGCCAATGATGAGCAAGGCATCTCCTACCCCCAAGTGACACATCTCTAAGCCATGAATGGCACATGCCAAGGGTTCGGCAAGGGCAGCCTCATCGAACGATAGAGAAGCAGGAAATACATGAACTGCCCCTTGGGAAACGGTAAGGGCGTTGAGGAGAATGTACTCCGCAAATCCACCCGGAAATTGGTAACCAATGGCATAATTGATGGCACAATTGGTACCCATACCATTCTGACACCAAAAACATTCTCCACAGGGGACATCGGCTCCTATCGCTACCCGGTCTCCAACCCGAAATTTTTCCACTCCTTCGCCTACTTCCACCACTTCTCCAGCGATTTCGTGACCGATAATTTGGGGAAAGGTAACCCGCGGATTTCCCGAGTGCATGATGCGTAGGTCGGAACCACACACCGCGCAGGAGCGAACTCGTACCAATACCTCCCCTTTCCCCACCGTGTAATCGCCGACTTCCTTCACCACCAGCCGATCGAGATCTTCTAACACTGCTGCTTTCATTTCCACTATCCTCCCGCTCTTGTCACCGATAAACACTCACGCAGTCACTAATTTCCCTTCGACTACCGTACCACACGCTAAGGTGTCGGAGAGAGGACAACGCCTTTTCACCTCTTCAAGGAGGACTTGCAAGTCTTCTTCCTTCAGGCTCCCTTTCACTTTGACTACAAAACGAATGGCCAAAAACCCAGAACGAACGACTTGGTACTGTCCCATAAAGCCACGGGGATCAAGGTCACCTTCGGTCTCGATTTCCACTTCTTCTACGGGGAGATTTTTCTCCCGAGCTACCACCACCGTGACAATGCCCAGACAACCTACCAGGGCAGCTAAAAGTCCCTCCACCGGGTTGGGTGCTGTATCCTGTCCACCTAAGGAGGGGGGTTCGTCAAAGTTGACACTGAAGTTACGCACTTTACTCTCCACTCGCAAGCCTCCTACCCATTTTCCTGTGACTTTAAAAGTCATGGCCATACGGATCACCTCTTTCTATGATTGGGGAAAACAAAGAATTTCCTTTACCTTCAGTTGGAAAAATGAATTTTGATGTGCGGAACGGAGCACGATCGCCGTATCGACCCCCCTCCCACTCCCACCCAAGGAAACCACTTCCCGAGTAGTCGGAATCACCCCGGCATCGGCAGCCATGATACTGACCTCTACGGCCACCTTAAACCCTTCAGAAATGCGACGAAAACTCTCAGCAATGATTTCTGGAATGCTCACACCCCCAAAGCGCTCGCGAAAAGATCGACTCACCCCGCTCAAGGCATGCGACGCCCGCACCACCACCGCCCCTCTCTTCTGCAAATCTTCTTCTCTCTCCCGAGAGAGGGAAAGTTGGTCACCGTCTCCAAAGCCGGCATGATAGGTGACCACCACAACCGTACCGGCATACCCCACCTCTTGAGCGACATCGAGGGCTAAAAGACCGGTCTCGCCGGAACTCGAGGGAACAACAAAGTGAGTGAGCGACAACTCCTGGGCTCTCTGTACCGCTCGCTCAAGCACGAAGCGGGTGTATTGTGAACCAGCTTGCGGGAAGTACCAAATAGGTCTCTCGTTCATCGAAAAGATTCCTACTGATGTAACTCTAAGAGTTGACCGGTTTCCATATAGTAAATCCGCTCAGTAATGTTAGTAATGTGGTCTCCGATCCGTTCAAGATAGCGAGCAATCATCAGTACCCAAATCGCTTGTCGGGTAACCGAAGGGTCCTTTTCGATGTGGAGCACCACTTCTTCATGGATGGAGCGGTAGAGTGCATCGACCTGGGCATCACTCTCAATAACCTTCTGTACGATACCCAAATCTCTTTTCAAAAAGGCTTGAACTGTAGCTTCCATCATCTGAATGACTACTTCAGCCATTTTGGGAATGTCTACCAGGGGTTTGAACAAAGGTTTTTCCGCTAAACGAATGCTAAACTTGGCAATATCGATAGAATAGTCACCGACTCGTTCAACGTCGGTAATGATTTTTAAAATGGCAGCAATGATCCGTAAATCTTTGGCAACCGGCTGCTGCAAGGCAATCATGCGCAAGCATCTTTCTTCCAACTTAAAATTGTAATCATCAACCACGTCATCCAGGGCAATTACTTCACGAGCTTTCTCGGCATTCCCTTCTTTGAGTGAATCAATGGCCAGAGCAAGCATTTTCTCCGCTGCATGGGTCATATTCACTAAATCTTCTTGGAGCTCCCGAATCTCCTGGGCGAAATGTTCTCGGATAATTCCCATTTCCTTAGGCCTCCCAAAATCTTATACCCCTACCCACGTTTCTCATATTAAATCAAATGTTGATGAGTTTGGCTACCTTTTTTTGCAAGTTACATAACGCCACCGTTGACTGACCACTCAAAAGGCCACACACCTCTCCCGGGTTCACTAGAATCGACCTCCCTTCTTCCTTGATGATGGCCTCATGGGTGTGTCCATAAACCACAAGATCGTAGTGACCACTGTGAAAAGCCCATTTCGCCGGCTGATAGAAATGAGAAATCCAAATACGAAAACCTCTCTCTTCCAATTCTAAAAAGGGAGCCTTAACTCTACCACCTGATTTCTGAAAAATTCCCAGCACTTCTCCATCATTGTTGCCCAATACTCCCCACCAAGGTAAGGAAAGCTCTGCCAAGAGTTGCACCGAGAAAGGAGCCACGTAATCACCGGCGTGTACAATTAATTCTGCACCTTCCTCCTGCAGGATATCCAAAGCCTTTTTCAGGGCTATCAAATTATCGTGACTGTCAGAGAGAATACCGACTACCATATCTCCACCTCCTAAAACTTTTCCCAATGCAACACCTCATCGACACTGCGTTTCATCAACAATCCGGAGGGAACCGTTTCGGGATATCCAATGGCTACTAAACTCACCAAACGATACCCTGCAGGAACTTGCAGGAATTGGCGAACTTCTTCAGCGTAGCTCTTCTTATCTCCCGCTACCCAACACGAACCTAATCCTAAAGCCCAGGAAGCGAGGAGAATATTCTCGGTCGCCGCACATCCATCTTCTAAATAGAACTCGGTATCCTTACAGAAAACAGCGATGAGAACAGGGGCCTCGCGGATAAACTTTCCGTAATCGGTGAGGCGGGCAATCTCTTCACGTTTCTTGGCTTCGGTCACCACCACGAATTCCCACGGTTGAATATTCACCGCCGAGGGGGCGAGGCGGGCACAGTCAATGATTTCGAGAATTTTCTCCCTCTCTACCGGAAGATCACGAAAACGTCGCACCGAGCGACGCGTTTTCAATGCCTCCAAAGCATCCATACCATTTCCTCCCCTCATGTGAGGAAAAACTTCAATTGTTCATACATTTTCTCTTTCTCGTTTATTCCCAAACGACAATGCGAGAGCAGCTTTTCAAAGAAAGCAATGGTGGTATCATAGGTAGCACGATCGACCGGGAAAGGAATGCCGTCTTTCCCCCCGTGAGCAAAAGAGAAACTCACCGGATCACGGAAACTCGGTTTAGCCCCGAAAACAACCTGGATCGTGAGCGCCAAAGCTCGAACGGTCTTCGGACCAACTCCCGGCACGCTCAAGAAATCGGCAAAATCTTGGGGAGCACGTTCGTGGAGAGAAAGGAGGGTCTTCCCTAACCTCTTCCCATCGAAATCAACAGGAGTAATCTCATGCCGCCGGGGGAGAAAGAGGTATTTCACCTTCCGCATCTCCCGCAACACCATCGGGGGATCCTCACGCACGAACCTCACCATCGCCTCACGACAAGCGGTACTCTCCCGAGCAACTAAATTCAACACCCCTACTTCCTGTCGCACCCCACAAATCCCGGTATGAGGCTCGCACACGAAATCATCTACCCTCTCTCCCAACCAGTGATAACGGCGAGCAAAACGACTTTCCACATTCATTCCCTGTTGTACCACCGACCAAGCACCGCAAGCGGTGAAAAAGAAAACGTGGTGGTATAAGGTATATCCGTCTTGTAAGGCGGTGTTATCCACCTTGGCCGAGAGCTTGCTGTACTGGATGAGCGTTTCCGCAAAAGAGAAACCCTGTCGTTCGGCATGAGTGGCAATTTCTTCGGGGGTTTTCCGCGACACACCCCCTTTTCCTCCGCAAACGTACACCCCCAGCGCATCCTCTTTACCCCGGATACCCTCCTTGAGTGCCCCACACAGAGTGGTAGTCAAACCGCTCGAATGCCAATCAAAACCTAAAAGGCACCCCAGGGACTGGAAAAAAACCGGATCCGCAATGCGGCGCAAAAATTCCTCGGGGCCAAAGAAGGAGACTATAGTCTCGATAATTGCACCGCCCAAGCGCTTCATCCGTTGAAAAAGCCACGGAGGACACTGCCCTCCATGCAAGGGGAGATCGGCAAAACCCCGCTTCACCAACTTCCCTCCTATACCTATAATTTATAGCCGAACTTCCGCAAGAGCGCCTTGCGTTCGGCGATCTCCTTTTCTCCTTCTATGCCTTGAGGCTTGAAACCATCAATCACCCCAAGGATACCTCGTCCCTGTTCGGTTTCTACTACAACCACTTGTAAAGGGTTCGCCGTAGCACAGTAAATACGACACACTTCGGGAACCGCTTTTACTGCATTGAGCACGTTAATAGGATATCCTTCTTTGAGAAAGACGATGAAACTGTGACCTGCTCCAATCCGTAAGGCGTTCTTTCGGGCAAGTTCAACGAGCTCTTCGTCATTTCCCGCCCAGCGCACCAGACGCGGCCCTGAAGCTTCACAGAATGCAAGGCCAAAGCGGAGGACAGGAGAATTCCCCACCAAAACCTCGTAGAGATCCTCCACCGTTTTCACGAAATGAGATTGACCCAAAATGAGATTGTACCCCTGAGGGTTTTCCACTTCGACTAATTGTAGCTCCACTATACATCCCTCCTTCGAACGATGATTTTGCGCACCTCAAACAATCCCAGAGAGACAAGAGAAAGCCCTACCGTCACCGCCCATTGAGAGAAAGAAAGAGGAACACAGGCAAATATTCTTCCCACAAAAGGAACGATAACCGCCAAAATCAAAATGACCGCCGAGAGAAAACACGCTCCCAGAAGATACCAATTGGTCCGAGGATCGATGCGCCACACATTCTTCCGTTCGGAACGAAAACTATACGCTCGCCACAATTCACCAAATCCTAATACCAAAAAAGCCATGGTCCGGGCTGTGGCTACTCCACCTTCTCGTAACCCCAGCCAGAACCCCGCGATCACCGGCAAGGCGATGAAAAAGGCACCCCAGAAGATGAACCGCAAATAGAAAGGAGTAATAATCCCTTCGTGAGTCGCACGGGGCCGACGAGACATGAGATCTTCTTCCGGGCTATCTACTCCGAGAGCCAAAGCAGGAAGTCCATCGGTCACCAGATTAATGAGGAGAATCTGCACCGGTACCAAGGGTCGCAACCAACCGAAGAGAATGGGAAGGAAAATCACCAAGATTTCTCCCAAATTACAGGAGAGGAGATAGAGCACAAATTTACGGATGTTCTCAAAAATAACTCGCCCCTCCTTAATGGCCTCCACAATGGTGGCAAAGTTGTCATCGGTTAAAACCATGTCTGCCACTTCTTTGGCCACATCGGTTCCCGTAATCCCCATCGCCACTCCGATATCGGCGCGCTTCAAGGCTGGAGCATCGTTGACCCCGTCTCCAGTCATGGCTACCACTTCATGATGACCCTGCAACGCTTCGACAATGCGAAGCTTTTGTTCTGGCCATACTCGAGCAAAAACCCGAATCCTCATAATTTTCTCGCTCAATTCGGCAGGGGACCATTTCTCCAGTTCATTCCCGGTTACTACCAAATCACCGGCAGTAAACATGCCCAACTCCTCGGCAATAGTTTGGGCAGTGAGGGCATTGTCACCAGTAATCATCACGGTGGTAATGCCTGCTCTTTTTGCCTCTTCCAGAGCCGCTTTCACCTCTTTTCTCGGAGGATCGATCATTCCCAAAAGCCCTACGAAAGCAAGATCCCGCTCTTCATTGCTTGAGGATTGAGTCCCCTCCACCACCCGATAGGCAAAAGCAAGAACTCGCAGAGCATTTTTCGCCATTTGTTCTAAACGCGCTTGGATTTGGGATCGCTCCTCTTCGCGGAGAGGGTATACTTTCCCCTCGCACAAATATCCCGTACACTGGAGGAGGAGGATGTCCGGTGCCCCTTTGACTAAAAGCTCCCTCCGACCATCCACCGTATGCCAGGTAGACATCATCTTTCGATGAGAGTCAAAGGGGATTTCTCCCTGGCGAGGGTATCGAGAACGAACTTCTTCCACTTGCATTCCTCGTTTTTGAGCGTACTCTAAGAGAGCAATTTCCGTGGGATCGCCCAAGAAAGATCCGTCCTCTCCTCGCGAAGCATCGTTACACAGAACGGCAATGAAGAGGAGTTTTTCCTCTTCTCCAAAGGTAAAGGATTCGCGAACCTGCATACGATTCTCGGTGAGGGTTCCCGTCTTATCGGTACAGATGTAAGTAGTACACCCCAGGGTCTCCACCGCAGGAAGTTTGCGGATGATCGCGCGATGCTGACTCATACGATACACACCGAGCGCTAAAACCACGGTCACTACTGCCGGAAGCCCCTCAGGTATCGCCGCTACCGCTAAGCTCACCGCGGTCATAAACATCTCCAAAAGCTCGTGTTCTCGCCAAAATCCCAAAACGAAAATGAGGGCGCAAATCCCAATCACCAAAACCCCTAACAATTTTCCCAAACTGGCCAAGTGCTTCTGTAAAGGAGTAATGGTCTCCTCTTCCTTCTCTAAGAGGAGAGCAATCTTCCCGATCTCTCGATTCGCACCGGTGGCCACCACAATTCCTCTTCCCCGGCCATAGGTCACCAAGGTTCCCGCATAAGCCATATTCATCCGTTCGGGCAAAGAAACATCGTCAGAGAGCGGTTCAACATCCTTTTCTACCGCTACCGATTCCCCGGTGAGACTGGCTTCGTCAATGCGTAAAGCTTTCGCTTCTAAAAGCCTGAGATCGGCAGGAATGAAATCGCCCTCCCGGAGAATCACGATGTCCCCAGGAACCAAATCTTCAGAACTGATTTCTTGGACTTTACCATCCCGAATGACTTCGCAGCGGGGAATACTCATCTTCTTCAGGGCTTCCAAAGCTTTACTCGCCTTTCGCTCTTGGATAACTCCAAGCAAGGCATTGATAATGAGAATGGCAATAATCACGAGAGCATCAGTCGTTTCCCCTACTACCAAGGAGACAATCGTGGCGGCGATGAGAATGAGAACTAAAAAATCCCTAAACTGTTCCAAAAAGAGGGCGAAGATACCCTTTGCCTTCTTTTGCGGCAGGATGTTGCGACCATACTCAGCCAAACGTCTCTGTATTTCCGGAGTACTCAAGCCTCTTTCTCTATCACTTCCCAAAAGCCTTACTACTTCTTCTTGAGAAAGTCTATGCCAATTTACTCTCTCCTCAGCCACGGGAAAACCTCCTCCAAAAGTCCGCCTACTCGCTGAACCAATCCCTTTTTCTCTTCTCTGGCCACTTCCGATGACTCCTTTCCGGTAATCTCCCGAATGAACCCCTCAATCGCCCGGTCAAACCCGATATCGTGCCCTTCCTTTTGGCTCTTATACCACTTGTAATCCAAAATGTAGGCAAAGATATCCGCCAAGCTCTTCTCCGGGAAAACCTCTTCCAATCCTTTCTCAACAATCGTTTGCACTGCCGGAGTATACACACAGAGAAACCAATTCAAAGCCCCCTCCTTGAGAGATACTTCCTTGTTCAAGGAACGCTGCATCATCTCGGTATAATCCTTGATGTAATTCAAAAAAGAATCGTAGTGACGGGGTTCTCCGGCATCGATGCCTTTGAGCCCGGTCAAGTTTTCGAATTCAGTCCGTTTCTTCTGCAGGGCTCGACTCTCTCTCCGTTCGGTGGGGAAAAACTCAATCACCTCGGCATCCATAAACTGGATCCCCAATTCCTTCGCCACCGCCACCCGGTGGTTTCCATCGAGAACATAATACTCGTCACCCACTTTATAGACAATAATCGGAGGAAGGATATCTCCCCGCTCCATTGCCCGACGTACTCGGTAATAGCGGACGTCGGGGTTTTTCATCCGAAAACCGGGCAAGAGATCCCCTGCCCTCCCCACACTCCCTACGATTTTTTCTACCGGTATCACCTGCATTCCTCGATAAACCCGAGTGGAGAGATTGAGTTTTTTGGAAATCACTCCGAAAGCTCGAATCGGTTGTTTCTCTTCCCGGCGTAGAAGCGGCATATCTTACCCCTTACCTCATTCCAAAATGAAGCTTTCTGGGACGAATCCCGTGCCCATACCTGCCAAGAGGAAATCCATTTTCCCCCACACCATCAGGATTCCCAGCCCTACCAAGAGGAGACCACTCACCATTTCTACGACCCTTCCTCGCTTTTGAATGCTGCGCAAAGAACGCAAAATGCGACTCCATCCCAACCCTAAAAGGATAAAAGGTAAAGCCAGTCCCAAAGCATAAAACGCCAACAACATTCCTCCTCTCCATACCTCCCCAAAACTCGATACATAGAGGAGTATGGAACCGAGAATGGGACCGACACACGGTGTCCACCCCAAACCGAAGGAAAGCCCCAAAACAAAACTCCGCACATGAGCAATATCTTCCCTAAGGCGGAGATGCTTCTCCATATATAAAAGGCGCACTCTCAAAACCCCTAAGACTTGCAAACCGAATAATATGATGATGAGACCGGCAATCCGGTTAAACCAAACCCGGTGCTGAGTAAGAACCCCCCCCAAAAGAGAGGCTCCCATTCCCAAAATAACAAAAACCCCGGTGAAACCCAAAATAAAGAGGAGGGTATGAGCTACGACCTTTTCGCGCTCTCTCTCCACGCTTTCTACCCCGCTAATGTACGTCACATAAGCCGGCGCAATGGCCAAAACACAAGGAGAAAGAAAAGAGAGCACCCCAGCTACAAAACTCACCAAAATATTGAGATCCATATTGCCTCACCATCCTATTTTTAGAATTATAAACTCTCTCCACATTCTTGCCAAATCGGTTTTCAAGAAAACTTTAGTAAAAGAAAAGTCCTCCCTTCATGGGGATGTAGTATAATATCCAAAACACCTTAGAAACGACCATGGAAAGAGAGTTAGAAACCAAGCTCGTCCATCTTGAGCAAATACTGCGCGAATTCGGTAGGGTAGTGGTGGCTTTCTCTGGAGGCGTCGATAGTACCTTTTTGGTGCACGCCGTACAACGGGTGTTGGGAGAGCATCTCCTGGCAGTTACCTTTCTCTCTCCTCTCATGCCCCGGCGCGAGAGAGAAGAAGTGGAAACACTCGTTGACCTCTTACGGGTACCTCATCTTTTCCTCTATGAAGAGGAGCTTCTCGCCGATCAAGCCTTTCTTGCCAATTCCCGAGAACGTTGTTACCTGTGCAAGCGGAAACTCTTTCAACGCCTGCGGGCTCTCGCCGAAGAGAGGGGAATAGAACACATCCTCGAAGGGAGTAACGCGGACGACCTCAGCGATTACCGCCCGGGAAGGAAAGCACTCATCGAACTAGGCATTCGCAGTCCCCTCCTTGAAGTCGGGTTCACCAAAGCGGAAATCCGGGAAGTATCGCGTCAATGGGGTCTTTCCACCTTCCACAAACCCTCCATGGCTTGCTTAGCCTCGCGCATCCCCTACGGAGAGAAAATCACTCCCGAGCTTCTTGCCACCATCGATCAAGGTGAGGAGTTCCTCCATCACCTCGGTTTTCATGAGGTACGCCTCCGACACCATGTCCACCTCGCCCGCATTGAGATAAGCCTGGAAGAAATGTCACTCCTCTGGGATGCCACCCGAAGGCGAGAAATCGTGCACAAACTGAAGAGTTTAGGCTATGAGTACGTCACCCTCGATTTAGAGGGGTATCATACCGGGAGTATGAACCGATGTATCGAGAGCGCCTCCAAATGATTTTAGAAGAAGTTCAAAAAGGGACAATAACCGTAAGTGAAGCTCTGGAAAAACTCACCCTCCTCCCCTACGAAGAGATGGGATACGCCAAGGTGGATCACCACCGCGATCTCGTCAAGGGATTTCCGGAGGTAGTGTTCTGTCCAGGAAAAACCAAAGAAGAAATCGTACACATTGCGGAGCGCATCCTCGAGTACCATAACCGTGTTCTTGCTACCCGTGCCGACCCTCAAGTTTTCGAAGCCGTACAACGGGTGATTCCCGATGCTACCTATAACCAACGTGCCCGGACCATAACCGTGGTCCGTGAACCGTTGGCCTTGCGGGGGAAAGTGGTAGTAGCCTGTGCGGGAACTGCCGACTTGCCCGTAGCCGAAGAGGCAGCAGAAACCGCTACCATCATGGGGAGCCGGGTGGAGCGATGTTACGACGTGGGAATCGCCGGCTTACACCGACTCCTCGCCCAACTCCCTCTCTTCCGAGAGGCAAACGCGATTGTGGCGGTCGCAGGGATGGAAGGGGCACTCCCCAGTGTCTTAGGAAGCCTCATCGCCAAACCGATCATTGCCGTACCTACGAGTGTCGGCTACGGTGCTCATTTCCAAGGATTAGCTGCCCTCCTCACCATGCTCAATAGCTGTACCCCTGGGGTAGCGGTGGTGAATATTGACAACGGTTTTGGAGCCGGCTACATGGCTCATCTCATTAATTCACTTGCGGAGGGAAAGAGAGAATGATTCTCTACCTTGATTGTTTCTCTGGGATCAGCGGAGATATGTTCCTCGCCGCCTTACTCGACTTAGGGGTTGCTGAAGAAGCCTGGCTCCAGGAATTGCATAAGCTCCCCCTCACCGACTATCACGTAGAGGTGCGTCAAGCCCACAAAGGGTTTCTTTCTGGAACCCAAGTAGATATTATCGCCCACGAACATCATCCCCACCGTCACCTTCACCATCTCCTCGATATCGTAGAACAGAGCTCTCTCTCCGCTTTTGTGAAAGAGAAGGCGCAGCAAGTTTTTCGGCTCCTCGCCGAAACTGAGGCACGTATCCACCACCTCCCGGTTGAAGAGGTTCACTTCCATGAGCTTTCCGGAGTAGACACCATTATCGATGTGGTCGGAAGTCTCATCGCTTTAGAACTCTTACAGGTGGACGAAGTATACGCTTCACCACTCCCCCTCGGTGAGGGAATCACCGAAATTGCCCACGGAGTGATTCCTCTTCCCGCACCAGCCACCCTGGAGATCTTGCGGGGGGTACCGGTTTATTCCTCTGGTATCCGTGGAGAGTTGGTCACCCCTACCGGTGCTGCCCTCGTCACCACCCTGGCAAAGCAATTCGGTCCTCTCCCCCTCATGAAAATCCATCGTATCGGCTACGGTGCCGGTCACATGGATCTTCCCATTCCCAATCTCTTGCGTGCCTTCCTGGGTGAGCAAGTTCACTCCACACAAGAAGAGGAGATCGTCCTCTTAGAGACCAATATCGACGATCTCAACCCGCAAGTCTACGGTTACCTCATGGAAAAACTATTCCATGCTGGCGCCCTCGACGTCACCTTCACTCCTACCATTATGAAGAAAGGGAGACCGGGAATTATCCTCCAAGTGCTCCTCCCTCCGGAGAGAGAGGAAACGCTCATGCACCTCCTCTTCCAAGAAACGCCCACCCTCGGGGTCCGGAAACACCGCATCATCCGAACCACCATGGAACGGGAAACGAGAGAGATCGATACCCCCTGGGGACCGGTCAAAGTCAAGGTATCGCGGTATGGATCGTTCACCAAATGCACTCCCGAATTCGAAGACTGTAAAGCGATTGCCCAAAAGTGGGGTCTTCCTCTCCTCACGGTGATGAAGGAAGTGGAGAGGAGAGTTGAGTACAATCTCTTTCCGTGCCACACAGAAGAGGAGAGAATGAAAAACTTCTAAAGATTACCCCTTGCTTTTTCCTTCCTCTCTTCCTATACTATATATAGGAACTTTAATTATCATAAGTACAATATATTGGGTGAATTATGCACTGTCCCTACTGTGGAGCTGGGGATTCGAAAGTCATTGACTCGCGTCTTGTTGATGCCGGAGCAGGTGTGCGTCGTCGTCGCGAGTGCTTAGCGTGCAGGCGTCGCTTTACCACCTACGAGCGCTGTGAACGTGAACCGTTACGGGTTATTAAAAAGAACGGGACGCGAGAGCTCTTCGATCGGCAGAAGGTTTTGGGCGGAATTCTCAAGGCTTGCGAGAAACGTCCGGTACCGATAGAGATTTTAGAGGGAATCGCCGGCGAGGTTGAGAGGGAACTCCGTGACGAAGGATATGAAGAGGTTTCCTCCTCGCACATCGGCGAAAAGGTGATGGAGAAACTCAAAAAAATCGACCAAGTAGCCTACGTCCGTTTCGCTTCCGTGTATCGGGAGTTTCGCGACGTGGATCAATTTATGGAACTCCTTTTAACCTTAAATCGAGAGAGAAATGTTTCTCAGGAGGGAGAGAATCATGATAGATGATTTTGGTGTCCTTGCCCCGGAAAAAGTGCGCAAACGTGATGGTCGCATTGTCCCCTTTGACCGCCAAAGGATTGAGCGAGCCATATATAAAGCCTTTCAAGCAGTCGGAGAAGAAAACGAATTCATGCCTCGCGAATTGAGTGTGAGTGTGACCAGAAAACTCTTTGAAAAATTTGGCGAAAAAACCATAGTAGACATCGAAACCATCCAAGACGTAGTCGAAGAAACGCTCATTGAGAATGGTTTTTCCAAAGCAGCCAAAGCCTACATTCTCTACCGTCGCAAACGTCAAGAGGCCCGTGAAGCACTCACCATCGCGGTAGATGTGGAAAAAATCGTCCAGGAATATCTCCTCAAGGCGGATTGGCGAACTCAAGAGAATTCAAACACCACCTACTCTTATCCGGGACTAGTACTCCACGTCGCCGGCTCGGTAATGGCACATTATACCCTCAACCACATCTATCCCGACGAAGTGAAAGAAGCACATATAAATGCCGATATTCACATTCATGACCTCTCCTACGGAATTACCGCCTACTGTGCCGGATGGTCCTTGGAAGAGCTCATCCGAGAGGGATTCGGGGGAGTAAAAGATAAAATCGCCGCCGGACCCGCGAAACACCTCTCTTCTCTAACCGGCCAAATGGTGAACTTTTTGGGAACCATGCAGATGGAATTCGCCGGAGCACAGGCGTTCAATTCCGTAGATACCTATTTAGCGCCTTTCGTGCGGTACGACGGACTCGACTACTCCACCGTAAAACAACTCATCCAACAAATGGTTTTTGCTATGAACGTCCCTTCTCGATGGGGAAGTCAAGCACCGTTCATTAACTTTTCCTTCGACTGGATCGTTCCCCAAGATCTCAAAGATCGACCGGTGATCATTGGCGGAAAGGAGAGACCAGATTTAGGAACCTACGGTGATTACCAGAGGGAAATGGACATGATCAACCGGGCTTTCTTAGAAGTGATGCTCGAGGGGGATTACGAAGGACGGGTCTTCTCTTTCCCCATTCCTACCTATAATATCACCCCTGATTTTCCCTGGGAAAGCGACAACGCTTTCCTCCTCTTTGAACTCACCGCGAAGTACGGTGTCCCTTACTTTCAAAACTTTATTTCCAGTAATTTGCAACCCGGAGACGTCCGTTCCATGTGCTGTCGCCTGCAACTTGACTTGCGAACTTTACGTAACCGTGGCGGGGGACTCTTCGGTTCGGCAGATAAAACCGGATCGATTGGAGTAGTCACCGTGAACCTCCCGCGGATCGCCTACCTAAGTAAGAGTGAGGAAGAATTTTTCCTGCGCCTGCGACGAATCATGTCTATTGCTAAAACTGCTCTTGAAATTAAACGGAAAGTGATCGAACGGAACTTGAAAAATGGACTTTTGCCTTATACTGCCCGATACTTGGGTACTTTCCGGAATCACTTTTCCACCATCGGTCTTGTGGGAATGAACGAAGCGTGCTTGAACTTTCTCGGGGTTTCCATCGCCCATCCGGAAGGGAAAAATTTCGCCCTCCGTGTTTTACAGTTCATGCGCGAACGATTAGCCGATTTCCAAGAGGAAACCGGAAATCTCTATAACCTCGAAGCCACTCCTGCCGAAGGGACAAGCTATCGCTTAGCGAAACACGACCGCAAACGTTTCCCCGATATTATCACCGCCGGAGAGGAAGCACCTTACTACACCAATAGCACCTACCTCCCGGTCAACTACACCGATGACCCTTTCGAAGCTTTAGAACACCAGAAAGATTTACAGGTTCTCTATACCGGCGGAACGGTGTTCCATACCTTCCTCCCGGAAATGCCCAATCCTCAAGCGGTTCGGCTGTTCATAAAACGGGCTTTCGAACGGTATCCCATTCCTTACCTCACCATTACTCCCACTTTTTCGGTGTGCCCCAATCATGGATACCTCAATGGGAAAATTTTCTCCTGCCCTCACTGCGGACAAGAAACCGAGGTCTATTCTCGAGTGGTCGGCTACTATCGACCTATCCAACGTTGGAATCACGGAAAACGAGAAGAATTCAAAGAAAGAAAAGCGTATCTCCTCACTTAAGGATGATGATTTTTCGCGGATGGCACAAAGTGAGTTATATCGAATATCCCGGAAAGTTGGCCACGGTACTCTTCGTGGCCAAGTGTAATTTTTCTTGCCCTTTTTGTTATAACCCTGAATTCGTTCGTGAAGACCCTAACCTTCCGGTTATCGAGGAAAACGAGGTTCTCAACTATCTTGCCACCCGACGGGGACTCCTCGACGCGGTATGCGTCACCGGAGGTGAGCCTCTCCTCCATCCTGACTTACCCCTCTTCGTGGAAAAAGTCAAAAAGCAAGGATACTTCATTAAAGTGGACACCAATGGGAGCGCATGGCCAATTTTTCAACGACTCCACAACACGGTCGATTTATGGGGATTGGATTATAAGCTCCCCTTTACCGACTACCAAAAGGTAGGGAGAGCAAGATGGATAGATTCTTGTAGGAAAATTTTTATCGCTCTCTCCGCTACACCCCAACGAGTAGAACTCCGGACCACCATTTTCCCTCCCCTTCACACCTTTGCCACGCTTCTTGCCATGGCCGAGGAAGCCCGAGAATTTTCCACTTGGTACTGGCAAAACTTCCTTCCTCACAAAACCTTGGATGCCAAAGCACGCGACATTGCTCCTTATTCCCTTTCTCTCCTCGAAGAGTGGCGGGAGAAAATTAACCAAAGAATGGGGAAAAATCTCGTGGTTATTCGCCCATCACAATAGGAACCGCATTCGAAGTTCCCAAACGGTTAGCACCATGGGCAATCATGTGCAGAGCAAGAGCGCGAGAACTCACTCCTCCCGCAGCTTTAATTCCTAACGTCCCTCCCACTATTTTTCGCAAAAAGGCAACATCCTCTATGGTAGCCCCCCGCGAGCCAAATCCTGTTGAAGTCTTCACAAAACATGCACCAGCGGCTTGGGCAATAAAACATCCTACCACTTTTTCCTCCTCACTCAGGTAGCAGGTTTCTAAAACCACCTTGACGATACCGGGAGACATTTCTTCTACCACACCTTTAATATCCTGGTACACTACTCTCCACTCTCCACTCCGCAGCGCCCCCAGATTAATGACCATGTCTGCCTCCCGTGCCCCTTCTTGAAAAGCCAATCGAGCTTCACGGGCTTTGATCTCCGGCTTGGTTTGCCCTAAAGGGAAACCGACTGCCACTCCTACGGTCACACCACTTCCCTCTAAGAGCCTGCTACACAACGACACGTAGTAAGGGTTCACCACCACTGCGAAGAGTTTCAAAGCTTCGGCTTCTTGACAAAAGACCTCTACCTCCTTTTTCGTTACGAAGGGCTTCACTAAGGTATAGTCAATGCGCGAAGCCAAAAATGTCTTCAGTTCCCCTTCTTCTTGGGGGATAGCTTCCTTTTCGGGAAAGCGCTTCCGACTCCTTATTTCCGTGCCTAATACTTCTTCTACCCTTGCTTTGAGCGCAGCAATAGTTTCCGCTTCCACCTCAAGACCCCCTTTCTATTCTAAGTTAGCATGGCGCACGAGCATCAATCGATAAGCTTCTTCCCGATGGTCAGCAATCATTTCCAAAATACAAGCATCGCAGAAGAGGAAGAGAGACTGCTCAAACCTCGTTCCTCCACCCCCGGTGAAAAGTTGCATCGACGGTCCCGCTCTCTCCGAGGAGAAAACCACCGCATAATCGGCAAGAAGCGCAAGGGGCGTATCAGGGCATCCTATGAACGCAGCCACTTTGGCTCCTTTTTGTTTGGCCTTCTCAGCGAAGAGCACAACCGAGCTAGTCTTCCCCGAACCAGAGGCAACGATGAGCAAATCTCCTTCACCGATTGCCGGACAAGTTATCTCTCCCACGACATGTACTTCATATCCCAAGTGCATGAGACGCATGGCAAACCCTTGCAAAACCAAAAAACTCCTCCCCCGCGCCCAGACGAAAATGCGTCTATTTCTCTCGAGTTCAATACCAGAAAGAAACTGTTTCACTTCCTCTTCATTGAGAGTAGCGAGTAAATCCTGTACCTCTCTGACAATAATTTCAAGATTGTTTCGCAAAGCCATGGATGACCTCCCTGAAGTATTGAGCCTCTCTTTTTGGTGATGGAGCCAAGGTAATGGCCGATCCCACCACCACGATCGCTGGACGGAGTAGGGCAAGAATGGAAGGAAGAGCATCACGATGAATGCCACCGGCAACCATAAAGGAGAAAGATTGAGAACACCACGGCGAACCTAAAAACTCAGTGGCGAGGTTTTTGCCGGTCTTGGCAAGGTCCGAAGGGAGATGGAGCACCACAAAGTCAGGCTGTATACTCTGCAACTCCTCCACTTTTTCCCCCGAAGGACGACGAGAATCAATGGTATCCACCACGAGTTGAAGACCGTACTCCTTACACACGAACTGCGCCTCTTGTAAGGTATGGAAGGAAGCTCCTGCTAAGACCGAAACCATGTCTGCCCCGCTTTTTGCAACTTCCTCGGTTTCAAATCGACCGGCGTCAACGATTTTCGCATCGGCGAAAATAGGTTTTTCCGGCAGTAACGCTTTGATTTCGGTAACCACACGAAGACCGTAGCGGAGGAGTAGGGGTGTTCCCACCTCAATGATATCGGCTTCGTCTTTGAGAAGAACGGCCAGTTCTCTCGCTTCTTCTTGACCCATACAATCCAAAGCAATTTGCAGTCGCATGGTCCACCCCTATGAGAAAAGTCGCATGACGAGACCACTCCACACCTTGGGATAGAAGTAGGTTGACTTTTGCGGCATCCGTTGCAAACTCGTGACCGCCTTTTCAACCAATTCCATCGGTGTAGGACACATCACGAAAACGAGCTGATACTGATTCTCTTCTCGGGCGATACTGAAAACATCTTTTGTGCCGCGAAGGTAGTCGATGTACTCACCCTTGCCTTGTGCTTCTTCGTCGAGATTCAAAATCTCTTTGAAAACCAATTCGTGAAGAATAGCGGTATCTAAGTAACGGTTTACGTTAGCTACACCCAACCGTTCGTCCATAATGCGAGGATCACGAAGAGTAATGGCTCCCCACTTCTCCTCTTCTTTATCGTATACACCAATGGTATAGGGAGGCGCGTGACGCAAATATTTTTCCATGCTCTTCTCGTCGGGGAAAAGGGTCACCTGAAAGTATGGTTCACACCGCTCAAAAAACTTGTCTACTCGTTCAGGGGGGAGATTTTTCACCAAACGATGCGTAGGCAAAATGAGTAACCCCGGGTTCTGAATACTCACCAAGGTCATCATAGTATAATCCTCGGGGGTTTCCTCGAGGGGGTCTCCCAAGCATTCTCGAACTTCCCTGCGATACATGAGACAGGTTTCGTAACGGTGATGCCCATCGGCAATGATGATGGTCCGAGGATTCATTGCTCGACGAATCTGTTCAATTTTTGCCGGATCGGAAAGGCGGAAAAGGCGATGCACTACCTCGCGATTATCTACGAATTCAAAGAGCTTTTCCTCGGGAATTTTAGCTTGCTCTAAAATATCGTCAATAAATCCTCGGTGGTCGTGATAAATACCAAAGATTTGCTCCAAATTCGCCCGTGTTGCCCGGAGGAGCTCTAAGCGATCCCAAGAGTACTTGGGCATGGTTCGCTCATGAGGAAAAATAATCTTTTTCTCAAACTCTTCTAAACGAACCAAGGCAACGAGTCCGGTACGCTTCTTCAGTCCTGAGTGGTGATTCTTGAGGCGAAATTCTTGCTCATAGACATAAAAACAGGGAACCGAGTCTTGTTCGATAATGCCCTCTTCTATCCACTGCCGCAGAGTCTGTGCTGCTTTTTCGTAACCTTCTTCGGTCTTTCCTAAAATAATGTGGACAAAGTTGTAGGGTTCCTCTTTTAAACGCGCCTTTTCTTTCTCTGAAATAACATCATAGGGCGGAGCCACTAAGCAACCGATACCCTTCTCTTCCACAATCTTTCGTCCGTAGAAATACCCCTGAAAAGGTTTCAACACCGCCATTTCTAAACCCCCTATTCTTCTCCTTCAAATACTAAAGACTCAAAAAAATAGTCCTGAAAATCTCCTCGCGCAGATAGTTCAACATATTCACAACGTAAAGCAAGGTTCTCCACCCTCTCGCGAAATTTTCGCGAGAGGAGCGCCCGCTTGGCTCCAAAAAGTGAGGCATTTCCCACTGCCTTTACCGGAGGAAGAGCAGGGACTAAGCCGATCCTTTTAGCACTTTCTGGATTAATAAAGCTTCCAAAAGCCCCGGCTAAAATCACGGTCTCGATATCTCGCTCTTCTAAACCTGCCTCATGCAAGAGAATCTTCCACCCAGCCCTTATCGCTGCTTTGGCAAGCTGGAGTTGAGAGATATCTTCTTGAGTCAGGACAAGCAAAGGATCTCGGCTCAGTACAAAAGCCCGGGTTTTGTCTTGGATGAAGTACGACTTCCACATCCCTTCGGTATTCTGAAATCGACCCGTAGGTCCAACCAGTTTTTGTTGCAAAAGTCCTGCCAAAACGTCGATTAAACCGGTACCGCAAATTCCACGTGGAGAGACACCGCCTACGGTGGAGATGGTCATTTTCCCTCCGTCCATATCGACGGCATGAATCGCCCCTAAGGTGGCACGAGTACCACAGGTAATTTGTGCTCCCTCAAAAGCCGGACCAGCGGCAGTACCACAGCACCACATTTTCCCTCGAGCAAGGAGCGACATTTCTCCGTTCGTACCGATATCGACATAGAGGATGGTGCGGTCGGTAACGTCCAAGTCAAAAGCCACTATTCCACCCACAATGTCACCACCCACATAACCGGCTACCTGGGGGAAAAGATATACCTGCGCATGAGGATGAGTTGCCAAATCTATTTCTTGGGCTCTCACGAGAAAAGCGCGTCGGAAGGTAGGAGTGTAAGGAGCGACACCAATGAGTAATGGAGAAATACCCAAAAAGAGATGTTCCATGATAGTATTGCCAGCCACGGTAACGGCGAAAATCCTCTCTGGTTCTACCTGAGCTCTCTCGCAAACCTCGGCCAAAATCTCGTTCATGGTTTGTATGGCCAAACTCTGGAGCACGTTCAGATTCCTCTGGTCATCCTGAATCGATCGCAAACGAGAAATCACATCCGCTCCCAAACTCACCTGACGATTCAAGGCTCCACTACTCCCCAGAGAAACTCCACGCACGAGATCCAAAAGCTCGCAAGCCACGGTGGTCGTCCCAAGATCAAACGCAATTCCCAAAAAAGGTTTATCCGACCATGGTTCTATAGAGTACACCCGTCTCTGATCACAGATGACCTCGAGGTCTTGCCCGAAATCACTCCCCACCAACCGGGAGAGTTTCTCGACCGCTCCTCTCTCCCACTCAAGTGGTTGGGATAATTTCTCCTCAACGACTTCTTGAACCGAAGTTGGTTTTCCCAAAGACGGCTTTTCCACTATGACTCTCTTTCTTTGCACGGGGAGATGCTCTGCGCTCACTTCCTGCGTCACCGTGTTGACCAATGCTTGATCAGAGAGAGAGAAAGATACCTCACACTCGGTATCACTCCACAGAATGACTTGACACGCCAAGCGGAATCCAGAGGAGAGCTTCTCTCTCAGATGTTTTTCTTCCAGAGCATTGGGAGGAGAAACTTCCCCGTTCAGGATTTTTACCACGCACTTCCCACAGGTACCCATTCCCCCACAGTAGGCATCGAGCACGATTCCTTCCCGGCGAAGGATTTCAAGGAGTGTTTCTCCCTTTCTCGCTTGTATTGTTTTTCCTAAGTCTCGAACTGAAAGAAATACCATCTCTATCCTCTTTACTCTCTCCTCTCGAGAAAACAAAAACTCCCCCTCTTTTCACGCGAGGTGATATACCTGTGGTCAACGGAAAAGAGAAGAAACCTCATGACTACGGTTTGAGCACTACCCGAATTGATTCGTCTCCGCGCTCGGCAACTGCCATAGCTTCTTGAAATTTCTCCAAGGGAAACACATGGGTAATGATTTCCTCTGCCTTCACCATGCCTTCCTGCAAAAAGCGGATCGCGGAAGGATAGGTCCAAGGACTCAAATGAGCCCCGCGAATATCTAGCTCCTTCACGTCACCGATAATGCTCCAGTCGACGGTAGTCGGCTGACTGAAAACACTAAATTCTACATAACGACCCAAACGACGAATCATCTGTAATCCCTGTATGACCCCTTGGGGATGACCACTGGCATGAATGTATACATCGCAACCATATCCATCGGTGAGCTTCTTGACCTCGTCGACTGCGTCCATCTTCTGCGCGTTAAGAGCCAGATCCGCACCGAGTTTCTGCGCCAACTGGAGGCGACGATCGATGACGTCGATCGCGATGAGGAGCTTGGGATGGTATAAGCGGGCTACCTGGAGCATCCCCAACCCAATTGCTCCCATTCCGGCAATGACTACTACATCTTCGAATCCAATGTCAGCCCGCTCGACCGCGTGAATAGCACACCCTAAGGGCTCAACGTACGCAGCAACCTGCAAGGGGAAACCGTCAGGTAACTTGTGATTCACCGAGTTTACCGGAAATTTCATGTATTCGGCAAATGCTCCTTCGGCTTCGTCTTTTTTGAATCCGTAGATGTAATGTCGCTCACACATCCAGTAATCGCCCCGAAGACAAAAACGGCACCGCCCACAGGGAATAATTTGCTCCGACACCACCCAATCCCCCAAGGAAAAACCGTACTTTTCTTTCGCCCTTTCTCCCAAGGCAACCACTTGGCCATAGAATTCATGTCCGGGAACCACCGGAGTTTTAATGTAGGCGGGATGCCCATCCCCACCCCAGATGCGGGGAGCACCATGAAAAGTTTTGACATCTCCAGCACAAATACCACATCCACCTACTCTAATGAGCACTTCTTGAGGCCCTACCTCCGGCACCTTAATCTCTTCGAACCGGAAATCAGAAGGACCGTAATTTACTACCGCTTTCATAGTCTTGGGAAGAGAATCTACTTTTTCTACTGCCATCGAGGCACCTCCAATGGATTTTTCCTTATTGTATCACCCTCGGCGAAAAAGGGTATAATAAAAATGGAGGAAATCATGACCGAATGTCGTGTAGGCACTTGTTCTTGGACCGATAAGACCTTGATCGAGGAGAGCGATTTCTACCCCCCAACCGTTAAAACACCCGCACAACGACTCCAATTCTATACCACCCATTTCTCCACTGTGGAAGTGGATTCGAGTTTCTATGCCTTCCCCGCGGAACGAAATGCCCTCCTCTGGGTAGAACGAACCCCGAAATCATTTCTCTTCAATTGTAAAGCCTTCGCCCTCTTCACCTTTCACCCCGTTGCGCTACACAGCCTTCCCTCTTTTCTTCGGGCAGAGCTCCCCTCTCACCTCCAAGAAACACCTTCTTTACAAGCCTCTTCTCTCCCCCAAGAATTTTTAGCCCTCAGCCTCCACGTGTTCTTTCAGTCACTTCGACCGCTCCAGGAAGCGAAAAAGTTAGGGTATCTCCTCTTCCAATTCCCGCCCTGGTTCAAAAAAGGGGAAAGAGAAATCACCTACCTCACCTGGCTTCGCGAGAGAGCTGGAAACTTTCACCTTGCCATCGAATTTCGACATCGCAGTTGGCTCAAGGAAGAGAATCGTGCCGACACCCTCTCTCTCCTCAGAAGCCTCAATTGCACCTATGTCTGCGTAGATGAGCCACAGCTCTCCTGGACTGTCCCTCCGCTCATCGCCCAAACCACAAAGAGCATGGTGGTACGGTTCCATGGACGGAACAGAACCGCTTGGCAAAACCATCACACCTCCGTCCACGAACGCTTTGCATACTTTTACCAAGAAGAAGAACTGCGACCGTGGGCGCAAAAACTTGCTTCTTTCCTCGGAAAGTCCGAACGCATCTTCCTCATGTTCAACAACTGTTACCGGGACTATGCCGTCCGCAACGCACAAATGATGCAAAAACTCCTTCTCCAATAACGCCTCCTTCACCATACCAAACTTGCCCAGGCGAGAGATGAAAGACTCTTTCTAAAGAAGCAAACACATCGGGAAAAGTATACCGTTCACCGAGAAGGAAAAGGTGGGTAAGGCACCGACAATCAGACGCACCAAAACGGGGAATGAAACCTCTGATCTCAGGAAGCCCCATAAAACACTGAGCGAGAAAACACTCTGCCTCTTCTCTAAAGAGGGCAATCCCCACGATATCTGCATATTCTAAGAGAAAATCGATATGCCAATGTTTCTTCTTTTCACGCCTGAGGTGCCTCTGCAAGCGGGCAGTGAGATTTCGCTTGGCCTGACCAACGTAAAGATAGAGACCGAGAGGAAAAATCTCTTTTTTCCTCTTTCCTACCGATATTTCCCTTGCTTCTTTCAAAGAAATACCTAAAACGTAGAGGGCCATGGGACTATTTTAAGCTGAATCAATGATCTTAAGAAATTCTTCCAGATCCTCAGTGGTGAGTACCCCCATTTCAAGGAAAATTTCTCCCAAGGGTCGATGAACAACCGCCTGCACCCGAAGAGCTTCGAGAAGTTCTTCGCCACTAATGAAACCAGCTTCGAGTAACATTTCTCCGAGTAGCATTTTCATGGGAGACGCTTTATTCTCCCGAAAAAAACGGAGCCCTTCGCGGATAGCTTCTTCGGTTGCCAAAGCCACGGTCACATTCTCCACTTGTAAGAATTCCTCAACCTCTTGAAGAATCGGGAGAGACAAGGGCTCCCGAGCAGCAATAACGGCATGGTGAGGCGTAAGAGCAAGAGGTACTATTCCACGCTGCTCGAAAAAAGCAAGGATTTCCTGAGGATAAGCACGGACCAAATGATTGCCTTCAAGTCGAATATAGGGCATTTTCAGATTCTCGGCAAGCGCCTGAAGAAGCTTTTCCTGTGAGACCATTTCCTTCCCCCTGAGGACCACCCCCAACGGCTCACCTTTTTCTTCGGCCTCTTTGAGAGCTACAAAGAGTGTATCGGTATCGAGAGAATTTTTCTCGAGCAATAAATCGCCCAAACGCCTTCGATAACGAGCAATGACCTGGGGAGAAAGATAGGTGCGTTTCGTCTTCTGCCATCGCGGACGACGCTTGGGAAAGCCGAAAAAATGAACGCGCCACGCAACGAGCGTTGCCGAAAAATTGATGATATTTCCCCATACCATTCGGATGGGAAGAAAAGGAGGAGCAAAAGAAGCTAAAATTGCCGAACGCCATCCGTACACATGGTGAATAGCTATGGCACGCATCACTTGACG